>Ga0056128_1003795_pt1 | contig 18723 bp, 7 predicted proteins | sample WorMetLIZISLAND2_FD_71113 | JGI IMG/M metagenome (GOLD analysis project Ga0056128, IMG submission 71113) | Marine gutless worms symbiont microbial communities from Max Planck institute for Marine Microbiology, Germany - Olavius geniculatus... ... | reverse complement strand
CACATAATTAATTCCAATAACTTATGTTTTCGTGTTGAGAATGAAACGACCTTGATTTCTGCAAAAAATCGTGTAGATCTAAGCAGTATTTCTGAAGTTAGAAGCTATATAACAGAGTGGTCCCGTTTTTTGGGCCACCCTGTATATCCATGACTACAGATAAACAGTTACAGTGGTGCTATACAGTTAGAGCTAAGCCTAAATGTTTGACGGAAGAGAAATGTTTTTAAACGACGCTTGAACAGAGCTAGAACATAGTGTCCGTGTTAAGAGAGTTCCAAAGATTTGATGCCAGCGTTATTGTCCAAAACATCAGACCCACTGCTATGTACATTTTTTCACACTGACAAAACAGCCAATTAACGCAATGATTAATGATGTAATAATCACCAATAACATATCAGCAAGACAGAGTAGAAAATGAAACTCACTGCTGCAATGAAGGAAAATTTTTTTATGGAAAAAAATCACAGTATCCACAGTAATCAGAGTTTTCAAGATTTTTATCACATTTTCAATCGCTATCCACCATACAAACTATTACCAAAGTTTATCCGATGATGCAGATATGAGTCAACTAAAATATCTTTACGGAAGCACATAACTAAGCCCCAACCTAATTCACAATTACATGGGTGTGACACAATCTGCGTACTTGGTATCTTTCTGTGCAAATGAAAATGTCCGTGAAATTCCATGCAATCCTAAGATCTTTGCTGCTTTTTTGTGCCTTTTAGGCCATTTTCTTGATGTTTAGTGCACAATTTTTTTTGGTAATCCATGCAAAAACATTCAGATCGCCAACTTCGTTTTGTCTTTGGCTAAACCACCACTAACTCTGATTTTCAACATGCAAATATCCTGCCGTCAACATTTCATGATAAGCACGTGTATAGGCACAAAGCTGTAGCAAGAAAAGTGTGGCAATTGCAGGCCATTTTCATTTTCCATGTAATTAACGTGTAATGTTTTGTGTTTCCCCAGAACGCCCATCGCACCCAGGTAACTTGCATTTTTCTTCCATGCATTAGTTTGTGCCCTAAGCATAACTTCACAAGTGAAGGTATTAGCAACACATCGGTGAATCTCAGCTGATACACACTGCGAAACATAAAAAATACACCAAAATTTATCAACCATAACTTGAAGACAGATTATCAGATTTAAATAATTTTTAGTTTTTGTACGAATATTCCAGACACAAGTAGCTGTCAAATGACCGCTTACGTTTCCGCCTCACCGAACTTCTATTTCTGCACTACCTGGGAAAAAAAACAATGATAATGTTACATTTTTACTCAATGCATTATCATTATTTGATTCACGTAACACACATTTTGTCCAAATTTCTAGCACTTTGGACAAGTTTACCCAACCGTCCAGTTGTGCAACTGCTGACAGTCAATATTCAAAATATCAGCCATTTGTGTAAACACAGGCAGGGAGATGCATTCGCTATTCATTGATAGCAGTGTTGATAATGTTCTGCTTCTGACTTCAACCAGTCGCTTCTTGAGTTCACTGATATTCCTAAACAGCGTCCCATAAACTCGCTGCTGCATAACACTGCAAATACTGTCGAATGGTAAAAACAGCAGACAACAAAACAGCTGACTGATGAGCTTAAAACATGTATAATCGATAAGTGAATGTCGTTTGATCAGTCGTTTGTTGATTCTGCTATCAGCCAGTGACGTTGCATCTAAACCATTGTCTTTGTATGCGGGGCCCACTTTGGACATGAATTCTGATGATTTGCAAGCAATTTGTTACATAAACTTAGAATTCTGCTAAATAACTAACACTGAAATTATTTTGTGCTTTGTTACCAAGCAGTATAATTTGGTACAGGCTTCACCACTAGGACGTAAACAGGCACACCGCACGATACACTGGCCCCGTATCCATGGTCTCGCAGTGTAAAAACTGGTGTCTGGCTGAGGGCCTTAGGAAACTGAGATCAGCGCCTCCCTATGGGCCGTAAGGCTTGGGAAGGACTTTACGTTTTTTTATGGACGCTTTTGAAAGACACTTGGTTTGTATTTCCTACTAGCATTATACATATTAATAAGCAAAAAACGTTTGTAATTTTGTTACCATTCTGAGACACAGTGTATGTTCCAGAACCAGAGGACAGTTTTTGGCATTTATTGTTCATTTTAACACCAATTTCCTTTTTTTTGATTTCCCCAGGTAGTGCAGAAGCATATGTTAAGTGAAGCGAAAACTTAAATAATCATTTGAAGACCAGCTGTATCAGGAATAGTTGTACCCAAAATTATTAAAATCCAATAATCTGCCTTCAAGTTACGATCAATAAATTTTGGTGCTTTTTTCATGCCTCGCATTGTATTACGAAAGCACAAAGTGTAATCCATATTACAAACCAAAGCAGTGAGCAATGATACATCACACGGAGGGAAATGGAAATAAAAAACTCTTCAAGCAGTACGCCGTAACACACACACATCCTCAATAATCACTGCCTCTGGTCAGGACCTCCTTGCACGTCGGTCGGAGTAGAATAGTGTGTTCGTACTGGGCAGTGTAACAGCCCTTTATGTCACAGAGGGGTGGGTATGCGTCAACTATGCCGAGATCACACAGGTTCTTCAGCGCTATCAGGTATTTGCTCTGGTTGAGTCGATCGAGCCAGCGACGGCAAAACGCCAGCGTGCCAAAGTTGCGATCGATGACCGACAGCAGCTGCTTCGATTTGTTCACCCTGAATCGACAACGCAATAAATCAGTAGAAAAACTATCAACAGATAGTAGTGTAATATAGTAATAGTCGTGACAATGTTTATGGTGCTGTCGTCGTAGCAGTGAACTGCCACTGCGAGAGTTCACCCGGTTCATCTGACCAGAGCAGCACAAGTGCCAGGTGGATGCCAACCTTTAGACCAGACCGATCGATCTGAACCTCAGATCCGTCTGTGGGCAGCTACAATACTACACTAACCATCGCCATTTATTACTACTCAGCCTGAAAGCTGATACTCATTTCACCATCCCACAAAGGGTAGAAGGCCGAGTCGACCTAGCTGGCTGGCTTTGTACCAAGATGGTTCATCTGCCCGTTGACAGTCACCCATCTCAGTACTAACTGGGCCCACCGCAAAATAACTTCGTTGATTAGATTAAACGCATTACCATTACGCCAGACCAAAGTACTTAATGAAAACAGCCAATATCTAAAACAACAGCTAATTATGGTCAAAGCCATTTCGAACTATGCAACGTATCCACAGGTAGGCAAACTGATGGGGAATCTTCAGGTACACTGGGCAACTTCACTTTTTGACTCAGACTGTCGCTGAGCCTTTTCGCTGAGCGAAAGCTAAAGCTGAATGCTAAAGTCTGTACTTAGACCACAGTTCAGATAAACTTTGATCTAAGTCTATTGACCAAAATGATTAAAAATGGCGGAAAAACAGGTAAACCTAACAGGAAATAAATCAACCATTTACGCTTGGACTTACTTATTTAATTGCGCTGCGCACATAAATAACGTAATTATGTAACATCTGACGTCATTGCATATTCATTACGGCATTTATTTTTGGTACCAGACTGCTTTAATTTACTAAACTATCCGTATGCTTAGGACTGTAAATAGTTGCCATGTTTTCGCTCAGCTAAAGTCAAAAGTTGAAGTGGATCAAGCTCAGTGAAAGTTAAGCCCTAAGGGCTAAAGCTATCTCTTCCATGCAAATCGAACCGACTTTAGCCAGGTTAGTTCGGCTCAACTTTGGTCTAAGTAGGTAAGTTTAGGCTCAGCGAAAGTCACAGCGAAATCACTTCAATTCTGACTTAAGTAGGTACTTAGACCGAAGTTTAGGCTCAGTGAAAGTCTCAGCGAAAGTCTAAGTCAAAAAGTGAAGTCGCCCACTGCATATTCCCCATCAGTTTGGTTGCAAACTGCAATGCAAATTCTGACTGTGAGTAGCAACGCCCACATCTCACTTTGCTGGGGGGGGGTACAGGTGCCCTTGTCCAACATAATGCTGCTTGGGGCCACACACGTGTCCCTGTCTAATAGCATGTCACCCCATCAATCCCGAACAACTGTGATGGACAGATGCATCATTTCAAATTAACATCTGTCGCAACAGCCAGCATTGGTGGTGCTTTCAGCCACAAATCACACAGATCTAATGAGTTTATGACATACTGCTGGTAGTAATGAAACAGCTTATGATACTGCCAAAAAAATGATGCAATAATCATTCAGTGTACACAAATCACTGTAGTGTTAACATTCTAAACTTCTAAATACAACTTAATAACAAATATCATCAGCCATAGGGCACCCTTTCAAAAAAATATTATTATCAAGCTTTGGCGCATACCGAACTGGGATGCTGCCAATATCGAAGTTTTTCATGTAATGCGACGTTTCCATGTCATCATGAACATAACCTTTCCCCGTGCTGCCAAACGTTTCAATAGCAAAAAATTCCCCTTCCTGCAACAACATATCATTTACACAGTTCAAATGCACACACAACAGCTAAAAATTAAGAGCTTGCAAGACCATCTTAAAAAATCTTCACCAATATACAAGGGTCATTCGATAAATAAGTTTACAAAATGGCACCATTTCAAAATAGAAAAAATCTCAAATATACTTTTCGTTAAGCATTTAATTCTGAACATACGTGAAATATTTTTTGATGCTGACATCATTATTGTGATGTCATCTGTTAATAGAACTCGGTCTATTTAAGTGTATTACTTTCTCCACCAGTAATCTAGCATAACTCACAAGTGACAACCAGGATAGGAGCGAAAAAACAAATAAACTTAATAAGTTAATGTAACCTGTTTAAACGCTACACATTAGTGTTTCATTTTTCAACACATCATCCAAGTTTGTTCAAACATTTGTTCTATCTGTCAACAAGTTTCTGAATGCCCGATGCAAAGAACGATGGCGACTACTGTCCAAGCCAATGACAAACAAATGATTGCACCTCAGTATCTGATGCAAATTTCTGCCCATCTAACATTTTCTTCCGCCAAACTTGTACTGTTTGCTTCGTAAAACATTTGTCGCCATACACTAGATGCATCGCAGAGTGAATCTGATTTGCATTAAGTCTTTTTGCCACAAAAAATAATAATGGCATGCTGTTTGTTACGGGACAGTTTCAGTGCAAATGTTGCCATTTTTAATGCCTATAAATGACGTCACAGTGACGTCATCTTCATAAAACTCACAACTTATAGTTATAATTAAATTCCTTACAAAATGTATATTTTGCATTTTTCCAATTCTTAGAATTGACGGAATGGCACCATTTTGTAAACCTATTTATCGAACGACCCTCGTATCTTACAAAATATACCTAAACCAAGAGGCGGCAGTGAGCAGATGGGTCCACTGGTCCAGATCCCCCAAGCCTCCAACAGGACAACCCATAACATTTGCACAAAACCACAAATCCGAGCTATTTTGGATGGAAGAAGGGGGAGAAATGGGGATAGTGGCAGAAAATCAACAACCACTCGACCTGGACCACGCCAGCTCTGAAAACATGGCGCCACCCCTGCTAAATTCTTCCTGATGTAGCGTGCCAAAAATTATTAAAATCGGCCAATGTTTCACGAAGCTATTCAAAAAATAAAAGTGACACATTTTTATGGACCACGGTGTACAATCAGTATAAGGAGTACACTATAAATAGCACTGCGGAACTGAATTCTGCCCATAGAGATACCTACTTCCATTCTTGTGGAATCTCCGCCTTTGACAATTGGAACGGTTTTGCCAGCATGGATCCTATAAGGTCCTAAAGAATGCCCATTCAGGTTCCGTATACTTCGCACTGCAACAAACAACAGCAATCTATGACCACAGATTCAGTAAACGTTATGAATTATTCAACTGTGTAGCTTGGATAAAATTACATCTGACAGCATGAATAAATGAATTAACAACATTTTCAAACTAGAACGCGTTCGTGGCAGTGCATGTCTCTGCCAAGTGAAGTGATTTAAACATTACTACTGTAACATGTAGAAGTTTTCACAGGAGAGTGCCACCGTTCCTGCCGGTTGTGTGTGACATGTGGAGACGATGATCAGTCATCGTGTACACACACACAGAACGATGAACAGAATGACCAATCTCTTAATATCCTCTACTGTTCACTACGTTCACCTTGGCGGAGACAAATATTCAGCATAACGCTACAACGGCTACACTCTTTAACCTGAAGCAATTAAGTTGTGAACAGGTCAACTCAGCCTTCTAAAGCTGACAACACACTGACCATTGGCAAATGACACCTACAGAAAAAAAACAAAGATGGATTCTATCATGATAGGTCTTTAATGATGCATTATACAGTAATTCATTTTTTCGTACTGTTCTATGAGTTGAAAAATGCTTTCATCACTCCACTTCATCTTTCATTTCTTTTACAAACAAACGAGCAGTGCTATCGTCTGCTCAGACTGACCAATCACAGTCCAGCTTCTCAGCCGGTTTCCAGCACAAAACTGAACATGCTCTATCCAGCAGCGGTTTCTGGCACAAGAGAAGTATGACACATTAAACAACTGGTACCAGAAACAGGTGGCACAAACTGGCTAGTGTGTCATCACTATAACATTAGTGGGATGAAAGATAATCAGTAGCTCACAGGCTACGGGGGTAAAGGCTGTATAGCTGATTGGGATGGTGGTATGTCTGCTGGCTGCAATGTTCGCTGACGTGAGCAATGAATGGACGCCTAATGCGTACTTACTACAGAGGTATCATTAGCTCATGCCAACCGGCTGCCATTTCTGGTTACAAGGCTTACTCAAGCAAACAACACTACGGACCTTTGCCTTTCATTCATGCCACTTAATCAACTACAACAAGACATTTGACCTATCGGTCACAAGAGTGCCACAGTTCCTCTCCACAATCGATTACTTGTTAAGTGTATATTAACCAGTTACTTTAAGCGAATAGACAGACGACTGCAATAAACTTGCAGTATACAGTGTACCCGTACCACAGATATCAATTTAGAGCTCGAATGGTCAATTCTACCATGTTTAAAAACATCATTCTGTGAAAAATATCAACATTTCGCTCCAAAAGGACTGCAACCAACAGTCTGTTTTACAAACTGCACAATAATAAAAAAAATTCAGTAAGCAAGCATTAATTTGTTTTTTTAACAGTTATGGTTTTACTGCAGCCTTCGCACAGCAGAGTGCATTATGACTCTTCAAGGTCATCCAAGGTCGATGATTTTCATCTCATCTGAAAGAGCATATGCGATTTCTTATTAGTGATTAATAGTAACCTTGGCCCTATCTGTCACCGTTTCCGAGATATAGCCAGTTTTCTGTCGAATGTCACCCAATCTGAAAATGTTCCCCTTGCACTAGATTGATGAAATTCTGCATGCCCTAGTTTAGCAAACATGACTAATTATTTGTGTAAAAAATTTTCCCCTATGCCATAAAGCTTAGCCACAATACATCCATTACAGACGAACAGACAGATGACACCATGCCAAGAGGGTCACAGCTATGCATAGCTGTGACGCTAACAAAATACTTAAGAGTTCAACATGCAGAATTCAGCTGGTACCTTGGTAAGTTCGCCCATCAATCTCCACCTCGTATGACTCCATAACCTCCTGTATCGCTGCACCGACGTCACAGAGTCGAACATCGATACCAGATTCCTACATTAAACACACATCCATTTCTCCGATAACACTGGACCAGGATTCACACAGACCTACCAGAATTCTTTTCCAGGACTTTCTACGCCTTAAAATAAAATTCCTGAGTTTTCCAGTACAAAATACTGTGCTTTTTGATAAAAAAATGGCAAATCATGTTGGCATGCTTTAGCTCACCAACAAAATCAGCCAATTTTTGTCAAATCGTATGACAGTGCTCCAACACATTAATGGACTTAGGATAGAATTAATGTGCCCACATTGCGAGCTAATTAGCCGCATTGTGTGCTTATAAATAAGGATTGCAATCCCGGGATCCCGAATCCCAACCGTTTTCTCCACTCACGATAGGCGGCATCCTAATCCTGAAACTAAGTAACTTTTGCAAAATCATTCTCGGGCAAGCTGAATTCGACTGAGAAATTCTTACCAGTACGTATTACGTACTAGCACATTTCAGCACAAAGATTATTGGAGAAATAAACCAAACCTTAATGCCTGTATTCGTAGCCTCTTTAACTGCCTGCAGAAGATTATCATACCGCGGATTGAAAGCCATCGTAAACGCACAGTCTGTTATGTAGCCTGCAGCAAACAAATCTACCGGAGTGCACCATCTCTAACGTTAAAGGTCTTGAGTCAGTCAAACTGATGAATATACACGGTGTTTCATAAAAAGGCACCATTTTTCTTTCTCTCATAATTCAGTCAAATGATGATCAATTTAAGCAAAATTGTTACCAGATGTAGCTGAAGAAATACTAACTCAAAATATTTGGACAACATATGGCTGTTAGCTAAACATTCTTTGCAAGTCGTGACGTAATGCTGACATCATAGTGTGATGTGAGTACAAACTGGCTTGTCACAACTGGTGCTGACAGACTTGCAAAACAGCTGCCCTGCATCGATGGCAAACTTTATCTGGTTCACTAATGACAAACTGTTGAAGTTTTACCATTGTAGTCACAAAAAATGCCCAAAATGATCACTTTCACACACTTGTGGGGATAGCTTAACTTTTACACCTTCCAGCAAGTGAGTGCACTAGCACACACCGCTTGCGAAGTGGTTGAATTTTTAGATTGCCAGATGCGTGATTTTATGCCCCAATGTTGCTTTGTGTTGACATGATGAACATTTTTCATCAGTGACCAAAATAAAGTTTGCCATCAAAGCAGGGTAGCGACTGACAGCGCCAGTTGAGACAGGCAAGCTCGTACTCACGACACATTATGACGTCAGCAATACATCACGAGTAGCAAAGAAGATTTAACTAACAGCCACATTTTACTGAAATATTTTGAATTCGTATTTCTTCAGCTACATCTGGTAAAAATTTCATGCAAATTGATCACCATTCAACTGAGTTATAAAAGAAACATAAAGGGTGCCTTTTTTATGAGACACGATGTATATGGACATAATAAACGTAACTGCATTACACAAGCACTCGCTTAGTTTCTGTTACAACCTGCCTATTTTCCAAATCAACCCCAGGTTAATCCATTCTCCAAAAGTAAACCAAATCCCCATTTTTGCAGCAAAGTACTAATGCATAAACAAAGAGAAGTGTTGGGCAGCACCGTTAGCAGTGAGCAAATCTGCCGGCAAATAACATTGCTTTTTTTAGCCAACGGTAATTAAGTAATAATCGAGCTATTGGCATAGTTGTTGTCCGTCTGCCCATCCGTCATCTGTAATGGATGTATTGTGGCTAAGCGTTAAATTGTAGGGGAAAGCTTTCTGCACAATATGCCAATCATGCAGTATTGTGGCTAAACGGTAAGTCGTAGGGGGTCTGCAATGGTACCATCAGATAGAGCGGTGGCAACTTCCATAAGCTGTCAATAGTAACGAGTTAAGGCCATTACGTGCTATTGCGGCTAAATGGTGCAAGATAGAGCCTCGGTTGCTACTGCAAGACGTTTTTATAGTGAGAAAAATTTGCAAAACCTTTGTCCAATATTTCTGGTATTATTAACGACTGTAGCTGTTTCTGTCGCCTGGCGAGAAAACCACATGTCACCGCGCGTGATGTGTGTAATACGAGCGTTAATTGTAGCTTTCAAGAGCAGTGTTTTGTTAACATAGCTCGCACGGAACTATGTCACCTATGAGAAATCGCCTTCTCTCTGTGACTGGAAGTTGGACGCTAGGCTTTGGATGTAGGCGATATGACCAGCTTATCCTAGCAACAGCTGGGCTTCTTGTTCATCGTTATCATTAGTTGATTTATTCATGATGTTGCATCCCAAAAATAATTTTTAACGGCAAATGTCTCATAGAGCTACTCAGAGAATAACATCGATACAGTATTTTTGTACAGTGCATAGCACGCAAATGTTACTTCATATAATGGTTAATTGCGCATTCAAAAACAGCACAAAATATTCCACCATCAACTCTGGCTACCCCTTTCACTCACAACTGAACTTAAACTTAGGTTAAACAAATCCAACACTGACCAATTAGTATTAACTAAAACCAATGCGAAAGAGCCGTCAGCAAGTACCATTAATGTGAACGCCAAAGTCAACTTTCATCACATCGTCATACTGCAGCACGGTGTTGTCTCCTGCATTCGGCGTATAGTGAGCAGCACAGTTGTTTAACGACACACCAGTTGGGAACGCCAGGCCTGCCTCTAGACCATTCTCTTTTATCAGCTTCCGTGATATGTCTTCTAACGTTTCACTGCAGCAAAGCCACAGAATACAAACACTTGATAATATTTAAGGCATTTATGCAGGGAAAACAAAGTCTTTCGCTCTCTGGGTACAGTCTACGTGAACTCACTCAGGACTCGCTGCTGCATGATTGCTGGTTATCGTAACCCACTGCCCATCAAGTCTAAAGCATATTTAATAGGGTTAGAACGATAGCTAATACATATTAATACATGTTAATACATGTATGCATGCGCAACGGCGTGAGGAGGCGAGGAGATATTGGACGTGGTTACCTACGCCGGCATGCTGCTTGCCTTTGATCACTTTATACGTAGCATGCACCTTCCCCTTCCCATTCTTCCTGTGATGGGCGCAGCGCCGACGCTTAGACAACAATCACACGTGGTCGCCAATCGCTCAGAATGATTAGCAAATGTAACGCCGTGTGCTGATTGTATACGTCCACGTCAGTAACTGAAATTAGCCCTAAGTGTGAGATAGCGTGCGAACGGTGTGGCGGAGAGGGGATAATTAATTCTTCCAATCTCTCATGAATGGCGACTGTTCTACAGGTGCGCCCTGCCACCTACCCCACCCCACTCTTCCTGCCACTGTTGTTTGCTAGCAAATCGAGATCGAGTTGTATAGTGGCCGCCGCCGACTGCTGTTTGATTGTGGCTTAGACAGCAGACAACGGTGGGCGGTGTGAGCAGATATCGGTATCGGGTGTCACAGTCAAAAAATATCGCCCAATACCCGATCCACCCCAATACCGGCCAGTATCGGCCAATACCCGGTACCCCAATACCAGTATCGTTCGAACCCTAATATTCACAAAATTTCATACACATTTCCCCAAGATTTCCCAACTTTTTCCTGCATCAACAATAACTTTAAATGCATTAACTGTTCATACCAGTATGTTTTTATTATAACATAATCCTGAATTATTTGACAGTCAAATGCAACTGCTGGTTAGAAACAAAAATCTCTCATAAACAACAACGACATACCACAAATCGATAAGTGCAATACCGGGCTTTATAATCTTCTGCACATACTGCCGGGTCTGACACAAAACAATGTACACTGGACATCAGAATGCTGCAACAATACCGGTCACTGGCATTAGGCATATGCTTATTACAGGTATGTTTATAGTCAGCAGCAACTATGAACACAATTCTGCTCCAGCTGCGACCATTTTTCTAGTGGAATGCTGAGGAAAAAGTTTGACAAAAATTGTATAGATGGTCCAAAATTCATTTTCATTCCACACAATGTTTTAAGCTGCACTGAACCCAGTTTCACCTTGTGCTGCAATGACTGATCAGAAACAATATTTCTCCAAGTGATTTTCAGGTGCTCATTTGAATTCTCCGAACCAACCACTGTCTACTGCTGCCAATCTTTCTGTGAATGATGTTAGTTTCATAAATATTCCTAACTAATTCACTCACAGAACTTACATACATCCCTAGTTTCTTCAAAGAAATCTGTTAATCCTTTTTCATGCACCCAGCCTTTGTCAACACAGATTTGTGCTGCCATGGCTTATTATACAAGAAATTTGAGCTAATGCTCACGAGACGTGCGAAAGCCAATAGCAGTTCCAGATACAGCGACTTATTGGCCAAAAATCGCAAATTTTGCCCACCCCCTCTCATTTAGCACCCTCGTTCAGAGTGACCCCCTTCAAATTTATGGAAAAGCCGTTTTTGACTGATCCACCCATGTGACAGATGGATGGATGAACGGACGAACAGACAGAATTGCGATGGCCAAGATGCGCTAAAGCAGTAGCTGTTTTTGCGCATAATAAAACATTTAGATCTATGCTTCTAAAAGCCTATTACAATTGCAGATTCGAGCTGCTGACCTGCCGATGAGCCTCGGCTGCAGTGCGGACTTCTTGATGCAAGTTACTATGAGCTCTGTCTCGCGCCCGAGCTTCTTCTGACGTGAATCTGTCTTTAGCTGTTGTACTGCATCAAGCAGACACATACATTCACTGATTATTTATCATGTGGCTGTCCTAACAGACTGCACTATTGGTCTTGCATGTCTCTCTGTCCCAAAGACGTTGATTATTCATTGCTCGACCAGCAGCTCTGCCTTTCACAGTGGCACTGCCAGGAAATGCCCACAATACTGTCATCACGTGACCATCCGAATATGTATCAGGTCGTAGAAATTTTTGATTCTCGTATATTCGGCCTATATATTAAATTTTGCTCGACATCATACAGGTTTTATACTACAGAGTGGGCCATAAAAACCATCCTCTATATTATTCTGCTTAAAATGCTACTGCATTTGTTTATATGGACAAAATGACACACCATATAAATTGCCAGTCTGTTCTGCACATACTGATGTCAAAACCTAATGAGTATGTCAAAATATTATTAACAAATAATCCGATAGAATCAAAGCACACCAACTGTATTATATCTCAATGGTGAAACACAAATGGATATGTTTGCATATATGTCTACATAAAACAGCGAAAACTTCATACAACAACAAGACAGTCAAGTAAACAACTGTTCAATGTGCCCTCCGAGAACTTTAACTACAGTTTTCAATCTCGGTTGCCACTGATCAATGGCTTTGGTGATTCACCCGTGTGACAAACCAACAGACAGACAGACAGAACTGCAATGGCTAAGATGCGCTGAAAACAGTAGCTGCTTTTGCACGTAAAAATCCAGCACATTCACAGCAGTTTACATGTCGGACAGTTTACACTTGTTTAATCTGAATTAATTTATGGTGACAACAACTAAGTATTATGCAACAATTTGGAACATCTGCATTTTACATGGTAGTGCATTGACATAAATTAGGTGAGGTGGACACTGAGTCTACTGCACATAATTCTATCATCTTGGCTATATGTGTGCCAAAAAATATCAAATTTGGTAAAGATTTGCAAAAGTTCTGACAAAAAAGTTTGGTCATATTTTGGGGCCACCCTGTACACCCCATGAACAACCGCTGATAGTATTTATTATGAAAATCTAAACAAGTATGCTCATAGACCCAAATAAGTTAGCCCAGCAAAAGAAAAGTAGCATGTATAATGAGCAGAAATTTGTAAGATCAAATTCAGCACGAGCCACCTACCCATCTTGCAATGGCGGATATTCTTGAATTTCACCCTCAGGACCTCCGTCAGGAAACAAATCACCTATTGCAATTGACGGGGGCTCTGTTTGTTGCACTGCAGCTGAAAACAAGATGAAAACATGCACACATATAAATTTTGTGGTTGGCATCACACTTGCAAGTGGCTTGGTGGTTCAGCGGTAAGGGCGTTGAATACGAGATGGAAAAGTCAATGGTTCAATGCCCAGCCGATGCGCTACCTAGTAACAACTATGGGCAAGTTGTTCACACCTACCTGCCTGTGTATAGGTGTAAGTGTCTAGTGGTTAGTGTCGACTTGTAACTTTCAGGTTGCAGTTCGATTCTCACTGCCGATCATTTGCAAGCAACCTTGAACAAGTTGCTAACCTACTATGTGCTCAGGCCAACTCAGCCTCCTACCCTCTGTGGGATGGGAAATTAGTAGTAGCTTACGGGCTACGAGGTAAAGGCCTAGTGTGGCTGATTGAGGCGATGGTATGTCTGCTAGCTGCAAACCACGGGTCCAATTGTTCGTTCACATGGGCAATAGATGGCCGCATAGTGCGCTGCGGTATCATTAACTCATGCCAATCAGCTGTCACTTCCAAGATTGTAAAAGTGCTTCTGGTCTTGAGTCCATCTCATGTAAGAAGCGCAAGTAAGTACCAAACTTTACCTTCACCTAGGAGGCGTAGCTGTTACTGGTTATGGCAACAACAAAATCACAACTGAGAACCTGACAGTTGTTTTGGTGCTAGGTAATGCCTCCAGGCAAACTGCAACTGACATATGTGTACTTCAGCTTTTATCAACTGGCATAATTTAGTAGCGACCTAAAAACAACTCAGGCCAACTCAGCCTGGCCATCCCTCTGTGGCTCGGCACAATGAGTACCTGCAAAAACCGAGACATAAAAAAAAACACACTGCACAAAGCACTATCCCTATATCCGTGGTCTTGCAGTGTAAACTGGTGTTCAGCTGAGGGCAAAAAATGGAGATCGGCACCGGCCTATGGGCCATATGCCTCTGAAAGGAATTTATGTTGCACTAAGGGCCATGACGATTTTGTGACTGGGAAGATAACCGAAGACCTGACAGAAAGTAATCGCACCATACTGCCATGCTTATAACTTCATCGCTTGTAGGCTGACTACCTAAAGACTACATGGTGGGCCATAAAAAACGTGACACTACTTTTGTCCATATCTTTGCCAATTATTGACCGATTTTCAAAATTCTTTCACTGACACACTCTGTGGACAATTTGCAATAATGTGATTATTATATATCCCACCACAATGTAAATGCATCTCTACACCACTTTGTGAAATATGAACGAAATATGCATGTAAAACGATAATAACAAACAAACATTTTGGTGAAAAACAAACACTTCAAACCAACATCGCAGTGAATTATCTGTATACCACTAGACTGTGTGGGTCTAACACAGTCTAGTGTCATACAGATTATTCACTGCGATGTTTGTCTGAAGTGTTTTTTCATTCACTTATATGTTTGTTACTATTATCGTTAGGTTTTCTTACATATACATTTGACAAGGTAGTGTAGACACATTTATGGTGCAGTGGGATATATAATAATCACTTTATTGCAAATTGTCTGCAAAGTGTGTTAGTGAATGAATTTTGAAAATTGGTCAATAATTGGTGATGGACAAAAGTAAAGTGCTATGTTTTTTTATGGCCCACGATGTAGAATCAGCTTCAGCAACAAACAGTAAAATGACCATGGGATCATTACTAGGCACCAAAAGATTTAGTCTTTTGACGAAAATTGCCGAAATGGCAAAAACTGGCGGTCATGACAAAAATATTGATTTTTTTACGAAATTTTACAAAATTTACTAACTTTGCACTTTTCAACAAACAAAAATGGCACTTTTGGCATCAAAATCATTTGCAGCCTGCTTATTATAACTAGCACTCAAATGCCAAGAATGGACAAAATTCTGAATTGTTGCAAAAGTTTTGACGAAGTATGCACTTCTTGACAAACGAAAAGAAAAGTGGAAGCCAAAAGCTTCGGCAATGTTTTGACAAAACTTCATACAACAAGTTAACAACAGTTATAGCTATACATTGTTGAAAGAGCCTTATTTTCGGACGACGAAAAACCGGCAAAATTCGGGATGTTTGGCAAAATGTTTGACGAAATTTGCACTTTGTGATAAATGAAAAATGGCATTTTCAACGACAAAATTCTTTGAAGCCTATTCATTATGGTTACCAGCAGAGCAAATATGAAAGAATGCAATATAGTTTCAGCACATTTTTTTCAGAAGCTCACTCTGAAAAATTACATTTAATTAAGCATCAAATCTGTTCTGTAATATCCATATAACATATAAATCAGCTACCCCTGGCTTTATTTCTTTTCCTGTTCCTTTTCTTTTTGGCTCCTTCCGGTTCTGCTGCGTCATCACCAACTCCATCCTTTGCTACAACAAATTCACAATTAAATACCATAGTCAACTTTCCAATTCAAAAGCAAAAGAAAAACAGCTCAAGAATAGTCCATCTGCTAATGCATTTCTGTCCCTTCAGTAAACTGCTCATTCAGCAGGTTAATGACACGATGACAGTGTCTTATATTCAGCGTTTTCTTCAGATAGGCATAAATGCTATTTCGCACCAAACTGTCTACATCCGTATCTGTCTTTTTCCTCCTGTATTTTGCTCTAACTGCCATCCATCTAATATATCATGCAGCATTCACCACATGACCAAATGACCTGTGTTTGCAATACATGTTGTATCCAATATCTTAGTATCTTATTTTCTAAACCACATGTGACATGCATATAATCTGAAATAAGCACATGTTACATTAAGTTACAAACGTAACGTCATACACAGAACATGCAGACAGATGCACAAGGCTAATGCTAAAGGGGATGTCAGACAAACGACAAAGTCAGCCAACTTATCTAAGCGTGGTTTAGTTGCCTGAGAAAAATGGCTGATAAAATCAGTGAAGCATGAGACATGGCCGACATTTTCGTCTGCCACTTTGTGCAATATCAGCTAGCACAATAGCTGAATGCAGATCGCAAAATGACACTTGCATCACTTTTTCTGCATCATAAAAATAAATAACACAATAAATAACTAAAATAAATATTCATCTACCATTGTAAACAATCACCATGGCAACATAAACAAAATTTGTTGACTGATCTACAATAAGTCAGCCAACAAAATCGTCTAACATAAAACATGTTTTATCTTGGGAAACAAAATTAGATGCGGCTGACAAAATCAAATGATTTTTGAATGACACATGTCATATTTCTGTCAAGCGACTTCGTCGGCAGATACAATCGGCCAACTTTGTCATTTGTCTGACATTAAGACATGTAGTACCATCATCATTGTCCAGACACAGACCATCAACAGCAAACTGACAATCAGTTACGGCAGTCTCACTGTTGGCAGCTTGCGAAACATCAGACGTAGCAGCTGCAAATACACAGCAATCAAAAACAAGTACAAATTATGAAACCTATTAAATGGGACATTGCAACACAACTACTTGACACTATTTTTGAGATAGAGACAGGGTTCCTACAGGTCATCTGTAGCAAAATTCCCCGACTTTTCCAGTCTTGGAATGACAATTTAACTAACCTTATCGGACCAATAACCCTATCGCACTTCAGAAATGATACACTATATTATAAGGTAAAGAAACCATATTAATGGAGCGATATGCAAACGACAGAGACCCTGGTGGGTGAGTTAAGGGGGTAAAGCCCCCTGAAGCTGAAACGCTTCTAGCTTTTAAACATTTAATGAAAGCTGCAAATTTGCCTGCTTTTTAATATTTGGAGACACAATAATAACAGATATCTGCTCTCTGCATGATCCCAAATCATTTTCCCTGACTTTTCAAAAACAAGTAATTTGAGCAAAGCTCATGTGATGCAAGATAGCAGTGGTCCTGCCACTTTGGCAATCAGTGTAGGCCTACAGTAATAAGATATTAATGCATCTTGAAAGAGCACTTAAATTTAAGGCCTCTGTACGGAAGACTCCTTGAATTTGAGAGATTAAAACTTAGATTCTTAAAAATGCATGTTCTATGCTAAAAATATGATACACAGGTTGTAGAAGTCTATCCCTAGCTATTTCGGCGCAATTCACTCTTAAAATATGTGTCGCAGCCGGAAATCGCAAAAAAATAACTAAAAACCCCTATTTTGGAAGTTCAAGGTTATTCAAGGTCATCAACGTTGACACTAATAAAAAGCTTGTCACTATTGCTTGTTATGATAAGCAGCATGTCTGTGCCTATCTGCAACCGTTTTCACGCTACGCAAGATAATTGCGGTACAATAATCACTTCTAAAAGGGGGTAGCCTTCTTTGACACAAGCCTACGCTGGCCTCCTTGAACCTAAGATGTCGGGACCTGGACTGCTAAAATCTACATTTAATGCTGAAGATTTCATTTCATTTCAATTCAGTGTTGAAATGTGTGCTGCATCCAAAAATTGCAAAAAATTCACCAAAATCCCCTTTGAGGGGAAAAGGGAATTCAAGGTCGTTCAAGATTACTGATGTTGATAAATCTAAAAAGCCTGTCACCAGTGCTTGTTATGAAATGCAGCATGTCTGTACCTATCTGCAACTGTTTTCACACTATACGAGCCAATAACGACAAAATAACGTCTTTTTAGGGGGATTACCCCTCTTTGATGCCCTCGTTTGAGGAAAACCCCCGCACCTATGGGCATAAAATTTTTCCATGATAAACTAGCCCACAGTGAAGATTTTGTGATCCTAGCTTGCACCGTTTTGATACAGATCACGAGTGTGATGGACAGATGGACACACAGACAGATGCCTAAACGACGGCTATGATGCACAAAGCACTGCTATTGCGCATGATAATATTTTCCCTGACCTTTCCCTGATCACACAAATTCCCTGACTTTTCCAGTTTTCCCTGACCTGCAGAGAGCTGTACTATTTTTTTACATAAAGTTCACGCGAAAAATTCTTCAAAAAGCAACCCCAAACCTACCACAATATAGCAATCACACAAACTTCACCATAGTTCAGGCAGTGACGTAGCTGAGTTCTCTTAATACGAGTCCATGGCACAAAGGTTTCAGTCCAAGTCACAACAACCTGACGGCTTAGAACGGTGTCTGGCTTTTTCGCCCCTTTGCCAGTTCGCCCCCTGGCTTGTTCACCCC
>Ga0056128_1003794_pt1 | contig 18723 bp, 13 predicted proteins | sample WorMetLIZISLAND2_FD_71113 | JGI IMG/M metagenome (GOLD analysis project Ga0056128, IMG submission 71113) | Marine gutless worms symbiont microbial communities from Max Planck institute for Marine Microbiology, Germany - Olavius geniculatus... ... | reverse complement strand
TTTTTCTTCTTCCCCTCCCGGCCTCTTCCATTTCCCCCTAACTCTTTCCTCTCCTTTCCCTCCCCTTCCTTTCCTTCTGCCTTTTCCCTTCCCCTTTCCACCTTAACCTTTTCCCTGTCCTTAGAAGTAGGACTCCTTGAATCCAGCTAAAGGGTCTGAGGGAGCGCTGTAAGCCGGGTGTGGGGCGGAGCCTCTGTCGACATCGAATTTGGTGGATTTAAGCCTTAAAATATGACATCTGGTGGCAACAATTTTAATTATTTTCTAGATAACATAACTGACTAAATTTAGTTCCATGACACTTAATCGCACGACAGTTCATCGCGGCGCAGTTAACCGCAGCGACAGTTAATCGCGTGCAATTTCATCGCGCAACACTTCATCGGGCGAGCAGTCATTACGCGTAATTAACCTTACCCCTGGTAGACTTATAACCGTTATCAGCGAAGGCCAAACTAATTATCATTGAAAAACTGAATAGTCCTTGTTCAATTTACCTGGGGGTAGTAACGTTGTCTAAGCAATAATGGATGTCGTAGTCGGTACTAGTAGTAGGCCTAATGGCAAACAAACAGTTATTTATCGTACTTTTCAATTCGTTAGAGAGCACGAGAATGGTGGCGGAACTACGTCATGGCATTGCTAGAAGTTTTGCATGAACTCTAAAATTAAAATAACTTTGGTGCTGCAACTCTTAATAACTCTAAACTACACGAACATTACGCAGGCCTAAACCGTTTAAATTGATTGAAAATAATAGGTTGTACTTGTACTACCTATTGTGTTTTTTATTGTAACTAGTAAGTAAGCTTCTATGCACACATATGTGAACACTACGCAAACAGTAAGCCAACTGTATATTAAGCGATTTCGTTCAGTTTGCAGGAAATAATCCTTTTTAATGTCAAACTTTTCTGTCACTGTTTTATGTCAATTCATTCATACGCCCGAATAAATGTCGCACGATTAAGTGTCGCGCGGTTAACTGTCGCCGCGATGAAGTGTCGACATACCAGTTTAAACAATATAGGCAAACAAGGGCGGCGTGACCACAAATTTACAAGTAGGTGGTTACAAGTAAGCTGCAGGCAAAGGGAGCAGAAAAAAATTGGAATTGTTGTATTCTGTGCCATGCATTTCTAGGCAATTTGCCACCGAAAAAAACTACACCTCAACTTTGGTAGTTGGCATTTGCCTACACCTGTCAATGAAGTGGACGCCCCTGCTTAAACTTTGCAAATCGGCACACTAGTTAGTCTTGCTCTAGGGAACATTTATGCCAATTTTGGTATGCGTCTTTGTTTTGCAGTTGAGTTATTATGCAGAAAGACTGGTGGATGGGCAATATTCTTAGTGCTGCATATTACAATGGCTGCATAGTAAGAAACTGATGTGAAAAATAAATGGTGGATGATGCCTAGTCATCGCAACCTATGACACTACTGTTACCTGAATGACTTTCTTATAAACAACATAGACGACAAAAGTGTATTGTTTCTTTATGTCAAGGTCGACTTGGAAACAACAGCTGGAGCAGAAAGTATACTTTTGCAACCACCATTACTAAATGTTGTTTTAATTACCGTATCATTGATACGATAACAAAATGACTACAAAGAGAAACCAAGGCCTGGACAGTTTGTGAATGAGTCGGTAGGGTTTAACGTCCTGCCCGACACAACGCAGGTCATTTCAGAGATGGTCCTGCAGGCAATCACTGCCACCGGTGCGGACAACAGAAATTAACAGCAAAATCAATCAAAGACTGATAAAGTATATCAAGCATAATAATAACACGTGATCAGCATGAGCAAGTAGATGAAGTAACTCGAGTGAGAAGCTGGCATGTTACTGATATTCTTTTGTTCAGTTAGTCTCACAGGTTGCTGAGTAAAACACAACTTTCATTCATCAAGCAGACATGACCAATGCACAAACATAGTCCATACAACATCTCAAACACTCACATTAATTAACTAGTCTAGCTGTTTTGTTTATTGTTTATTTCAATCACAACTACTCTCAACTGCTTACCGAACGTATTGCAGTTTTAGAGACGGTTAATAGTTAACAGGTTTTCTTGCAATGGAAGAGAAAACAGCACAACAGCTCATCACATAAAAACACGAAACAATTATTTCACACAGCTCATACCAACGGATCATTCTGGGGGTAGATTAATTAAGTGTGGGGCCTGTAGCAAAGATAAAGTGGAACCTGTACTCATAAAGCTTCAATCAATATATAACTTAAGTGAAATGCTCAACTAAAACCTTCATTCATTTCACAACTGTTTGGCCATGGCCACAAACCATTAAACTTTTGGTACCATACTGGTATAGCTGACTTTTAGCGGAGAGCTGTAAGAAAGGGACAGTTGTAACAGAAATAACTAACAGCACACAGGGCTAATAACTAACGGAGCAAATTTTAAGATTTGCAGAAAACCCACAGGTGCAGAGCCCATAGCATTGGCTACTTTTACCACCACACTATGTCCGAAAATTAGAAACACCCCTTGCTTCAAGCACACCCAATTCAGTTGATAGTTTATGGATTTGAATGAAACGTACACTGCACTGTCTTAACATTACTTACCAAGTTACCATCACACCTATTGTGACGTCCGCATCTTACCATGTGTGCTCGGTGTGACATCAAAATGCTACGACGTCAGAGTTTGCCTACATTAGTTACGTTCAATACGTTGTTATTGACAAATCGATCAAGCAGTGTCATACCCATCTGAGACTAAGTTTGCCTTAAGGCCAAAGCTGGCCACTTTGAGCACAAACTTCAAAGACTTGTTCAGAACGATTGTCTCCATGAATGTTTCAAATTTTGCGAAAATCTGTCAGGTATTAACAATTTTACACGAAGTTATCTATATGGGTGTCGCTAATTTTGGGACACAGTGCAGATTAATCTGGCCCGGCTATCATATGCACAGATGCAGACAAAAAAACAGTATTGAGATTTGGCAACTGAGTAATACTAAACAGCACAAGATTAGCAAGTAAGTAAGTAGGGTTTAACGTCCCACCCGACACAGTATAGGTCATTTCGGGGATGGCCTTTGCAGGCAAAATTGCACATACACAACATAACGCAACAAAAAGTTTAACCTTTACAGAAAATTTAACCTTTATGAAACACAAAACACAAGATTAATCCACTGGCAAATCATCACGCAAGATTATGCACAAGCTAGCAAGATATACTTATGCATTAAGCACATGCAAATTTTTTAATAATGGAAGCGAAAATAAGTTAAATTTCATTATCAATTTTTTCCACATGGCAAACTGTCAGAAAATGAAGACTACGTCATATATTACAATTAAATGCTACTAATTATTACATCCAGTTTTATTTAACTGACCTAATAAAGCTGGTCCATACTCTCGCCAAATCTTCACGATACAAAATTTATCAGCAAAAACAACCGAAAATCAACTTTTGACTAAAACAGTAGATGCTATACATGTATCGTCATGTCAGCAAAGGACAGCATATCAAGTACATTAGTTATACTAAACACTAAACACCATTGCTTTTGTAAATGGAAGAACTAACTTGCTAATGCTGTGTTTAGCTTACAAACTTTACTAAATACACATTACCTAAACATATTTGTAATGCAGCCTGGCAGCACAACACTACTTTATTCACTTTGCCTATACAGAAAAGTTGGCAGATCCAAAGAAATATAAACCGAATTAGCTGAAACTATTTATCATATAAACTGAAATATAAAGTTCAACAAAAATCAACCAGTCAACGGATGTTTGATCAATCAGATTTATATTCACAAAACGGACTGGACTGCAGTCCAAGATGACGAACATCAACTGTTGCGAGACTTAATGGGGAGACATGCACTATAATGGGTTAATCGCCATCACAACTATCATGTGCGGAGGAACTGCCTTTAACCCTACAGTTGCTGCAAGTAGTATTGACGTGCATCATGTGGCAAAGCATTGCAAATATAAATACGTTAACCATGATTGACTGCAGCCAAAAATGGACAAGTCCACTGGCTGAATTTAATTTTGTCAATATGTTAGATTTTTGGGGTCCTAATGTGTGGCTCGGTAGTCAAACGGTAACGTGCCGGACTTGTAATCCTGAGGTCACTCAGGGGCGCAGGTTCGACTCCGCACCAGGACACTGCCGGGTAACGACCTTAGGCAAGCTGTTCACACACGTGCCTCTGTCACCAAGCAGTATAATTTGGTACCGGTCAAAGGGCAATGATGCCCCGAGGCTGGGAAGGTAACCGTAGGTCTGGCGTCACACTGGCCATGCGTCACGGACTCAAGTGGTTTATCCACCTACGGGCTCAATGGCCACGAGTGGGAGATGAGCACCCCGCCTACGCCCCAGCTGGGGCATGGTTCCCTTTACCTTTACTTTTAACTAAAAATGCCAGTTCGAAGTGATGACGAACTAAATTAATGGACAAGAGCAGCATCTATGTATCTGATCACATGCAATGATGAAATCAAAAATTAATAAAATAACAAGAATTGTACACAGCACAGAGATAGACCAGTAGGTATACGCTGTACCAAAAATGCAGAAAAAGTTGCAAGAAAATGTGCAATTTTACTGGACAAAATTATAAATTATTGACAATGAAAAAAGAGACGAGAGATATCCCTGTCACGTGCACATAGAACATCTATACCTGATCTGACACAAGAACACTTTATACTACTGTACGTACTTACAACATTCATATCGGAATGAAAGTCAACAACATTAATATGGCAAATTTTCATGCACGAAATCTATTGGTGAGGTATCTGTGAAACGATGAAACAATTCTCAGTAACCAGGAATTTCAACTATGACAGCAATTAGCGAGGACAGCAGATTCCTGGCCGGAGACGCACAGATGATTCACGCAGATAATGATCGCGAGCAACTGACAGACAAACAAAACCGATATTTCGCATTGATGCAGTATTGTATAACAGTGGCGGTGAAAGATGTTCGGACTCAACCCGAGGAACTCGACGAGTTCAGTTCACGAGACAAAATCCATTCCGCAGCCGTCTGTCACTCGATGTCATCGAGGTTGTGCTTCACTTTGGAAAAGTCGAAGTCGGCGCCAGTCGCACGACGGAAGATGTCAAGTACGTCGATGCACGTCGTCTCAAAGTGGCTCGTTGCATCGTACGACTTTGACAAAAATATCTGAAACACAAAGTGCATGACAACGAACATTGTACATAATGCACAGGTAAATGAATGAAAAATACAATCAGATAATTATAACTTGATGCTAGGTCCTATAGCATTTCGTAGTACTTAGTTACACTGTGATCATGATCAAATTATAATAGGGGTCGTCCGTAAAAGACGTCGGCAGAAATGTGACAAATGCGACAGTGTATTCCTGGATGAAAGGAGCGTGCTGCAGACTGAACAGAGTGACTGACAGACGTGACGCGGGTGGGGGAGCTGTGGTTGTATACTGGATGCAGGGCTTGCATGCCAGTGTGGCAACATTGTCTTTTTGGCCCAGATGTTGTGCTGTGAATGCGGACGTCATGCCATTAAATTCACATATTCCAGCACATCAAAAAATGCTAACATGTAACTGCTCAGAATCAATAGCTGGAACAACAAAAGTAGCAATACATCAGAATGACAATGATTTGCTATGTTCGGAGCAAAACATTTGGGCGCCGCCGTTTGGGCGCGACCGCTTTGGCGCTCACCCTTTGGGCGCTGGGACGTTTGGGCGCCACCATTTCGGCGCTGTGTTGCATCACTGCCGTTAACGTACAATGAACTAGTTGTCTGCATGCATAGCAATGGAGAGTATAAAATTTTACTTTCCCTTCCCCTTTTCCTTCCCTTTCGCCTTCCCCTTTCCCTTTCACTCACTTTTCCCCTTCCCCTTTTATCCTTCTCCTTCCCCTTTCCATTTCCTTTTCCCTTCCCTTCCCCTTCCTCTTTCTTTTTCCCTTCTTCCAGCTTTCTTTCTGTGTCCACATCTGTGCGTCCAACATTTGAGGTGCCATATCTCCACAACGGTGCCAGATGGACGCTCGGTCACAATGGACCACCCAAAGAAAGTCGCCCACCGCATACAGAACGTACAACGCCTACATTAGTAAACACTCAAGTGGTATAGGCCTTAAGAAGCGCAGTTGAATTGATCATGTGAAGCAATAAACATACATTAATTCATATGGAAAACAATGACTACATAAGATATAGAGATGGAGATGGCACATAAGCAGCACGCCGAAACGTCCGGCGCCCAAACGTCCAGGCGCGCAAATGGTGGTGCAAAAACAGCGGCGCCCAAATGTCACGTACTGTGCTATGTTAATAAGACGTAGTTCACTAGAGTCTACAGACCTGGCTGGCAGTGCCATCATCACGTGGTTCCCACAGATCAGCAACGGACACGAACCTACATCCAGCAGCGAAAAACCGCTATTAAAAAGCACCAGAAAACAGAACTAACTAACAAATTAAAAAGAATATACATATTAGCACAGCACTGTAATGCCACAGCTCCAGAGGTGCTAAATGTCATACACTACGCAGGGTACCTTTAAACTCTCGGGCCTATCCAAGAAATCTCAAAGCCTGCACACCAATAATCCTGAAACAATTTACTCAGCATGTGTCAGTGATATACAGAGATAAGAATAATTTAAATGTGCAAAACAAAGAAGTTAAACAAAACCGAATTAACAAGGAAATAAGCCAAAGATGCAACGAAAAGCTGACAACTCACTTCTCTTTGATAGGTTCGAGCAGATCGAGACCTGGCTTGAGCTCGAGCTCCGGCTTGGTCGTCTCCACGGTGGTAGCAACGAGAGCCAGATAGAAGCCTTTGTTAGAGACACAGTGTGTTGAGCTGACACACGATACGTAGATGTCTTCACAGCACAGCAGCAATACAGACAGTTACCGACACACACGAATGAAACTGAAACAACTATTCTGTTCAGTGGCTGCAGAGAAATTATGCGGTCAATTGGCCAAATTCGTTTTATAGTGCCACGTGAACCACCCCACCGTGGTCAGCCACCTTGACGTGGTGGTGGGGCTTTGCTCCGATGACCCAAAAGATTTCTACAATCTGGAGGATAGGAGCATACTAAGAGCTGACCAAATACGTGAGAACATCTACTACACGTTACCAGTGCTTTTGTGCTGGTTTTGGTTTTACAGCCGACTACGGCTTTATAGCCGTTACTTGTAACCTTGTGGTTACATCGGGGACGCGCACTGGGCCAAAAGGATATGGCCTCAGCGCTGGGCAGGTGTAAGAGCCTGCCCACCCCGAAGGCAAGGCAAGGCCATGTGAACCACTAACCTCTGTCTGGGTCACTGACTCTGCCTCGTCTGGCTGCAGGCAAAACTAACCTAGCAAAGAGGAAAGATGCCTGCAAGTATCAGACATTCCATTCTGGACTGACCAAACCGCAAGTACAAAGGGAATATAAAGATCTAAATACCGGGTATGCATAATGACGTGATGTAAATATACAGACAAGTGTCAGCGATTAACACAAAATTAAACAAAAGTACACATTATTCAGAAGAAATATGTTAGACTATAACATATGTACTCCCAATGCATTAATTTCTCCCCTGTTCTACAAAACTGCAACCAAAAAATGAGAAATCAGTACTAACCAAACTTCCGACCGACTTGCTTCTGAGGAATGATGATCTGACAAGATGGCGCTTCTTTCGTGTTAGCAATGGGATGATCCAGGATACAGATAGCACGAACGACCTGCAGAACACAGCATTATCAAACGGACGTTTAGCATTGCAACGTGCCAAAATACTAGCTGGCACTGCCAGTGCCAGCTGTATGCAAACATACTATCACAGCACATACTGTACATTCTGCATATCGCTATGTACTATCCACATATAATGGTGCTTCCAAGCTTGTATATGTGAAGATATAATAAGATTTGTATAACCTATATATGTGATCATATGTGATCACAACTTGTAATAATTCTGTGCATTTTCTGCAACACCAAAGTCCAACAAAATAGTTTTTGCATTTTGCATCATTATCTTTGCTGCACATAAGCCTACATGTGTACAATTTTATACTGGTATATCTAGACGAATTTCCTACTTCTGTGTATACCCTGAATAAAACACTACTAGATACCGAATACCAGATTTCTCCTGAACATTCTGTGAAAATTTTGTGGAAATCTAAACATTTTCCACGGAGATATAAAAGGGTGTGTTTTTTTCTGAACACAGTGTATAAGTCACCTACAATGAGGCATCAATACCAAAAAACATGTTGTTAGTACACATGATCTACAGGGTAGACCAAAAAATTGGACCTGTTTGAACGTTGATAACTTTGCAATGGTTATCAGTAGAAAGGCGTGTGATACGTGAAAAGTTTCAGAAAGTTGTAGAGAAAAAGGGCCAAACTTGCATAGCAGATCATTTAAATACTATTTGCCTAATTTGCATAAATCTTCATTACTCCTGAAATTCTGACAAATTTGACTGTAACACACAGATTTAACATGGATATTTGAGATTTTAAAACTTAGTGATGTTAACTGCTGGAGAGGCATGTAATATGTCAAAAGTTTCTGAACTGTGTACAAATAGAGCACAAAACCTGAGCTGCGTTTTAGATGGCCTAACAACCATGAACAAGTTTAGTGCACCACGGATAAATATATTATAAATATGCTAATGATAATAACTTTTAATAGTTTTAATATTTTTATCTAATATTTTTAATTTCTGTTTGACGGCATGACAGACAGAAAATTCGAACTAGTTTTGTTTTGTTGTATTGATGCAATATACTAGTAAATTTGTTCTGCGTGCTTCGGAACGAGTATCTAATTATCCGTGGCACACTAAACTTGAGCTGCGTTTTTCATCAGCGAACGGGGCGGGGCTGATCACTGCTGACGTCATGTTCATTTACATATTCACGAAAAACGAACTTGGTCTAACGCACAGAGATAATTGAATATTTTAATCCAGTTCAATGTTACATGCGATAAAAACCATTGAACTAAATATTATATGTAATAATTATATAATATTTAGGCTTAGTTCAATGATAAAAACTAAAACAACAACAAACATGCCCACCACAGAGTCACGAGACTACGGTAGAACGACTACGACCACAGTTTTAGCTCGGTAGGCAGATCGCGTTAGTGGTTGACCTAGTTGAATAATGAGCATCCAAATAAGGCAATAGGGGCGGAGTCTGGTCGAACAGACACGCCTTGTTCGCTGATGAAAAACGCAGCTTTGTTCATGGTTGTTAGGCCAGCCAAAACACAGCTTTGAATGTCTGCATCTGCGCATTTAAATATTCTTTGCCTGATTTGCACAAAACTGCACCACCCCTAAAATCATGCAAAATTGACAGCGATGCATGAATTCAAATTCTAGTCAAAACAGCACACTGTAAAACCTCAAATACCTAAAAGCCATGTCCCGAATAAATGGCAGGTCCTGAATATAAGCTGGGTCACAGATACTAGCCGGTACGACCACTGACTACCAGTATATGCAATACACAAAAGATCGGCGTTTTCTGGTTCTTTTAAAAATACGGTAAAGTACTAGTAGGCCCAGAGCTCAAGGTAACATACACTCATAGAATAAATAATAATAATAATAGTAATCTGACTTGTAAAGCGCCAGTATGTGCTAAAAGAAAGACTTCAGTGGCGCTGAAGCTGGGTCCCAAATAAATACTGGGTCCCAGATACAAGCCAGGGGTCAAGGCAACTTCCACTAGTTAACAAAAGCTGGCGGCTTCCATTTGAAGTTTTACGATATGTTAACAGCAATAAACAGCAAAAGTTTGGCACCAAACATTCAGCGTACACACAAAATGCCATGTCCAACCTGTCCTACTTTCTGGCACCGTTCGGGAGCATACGAAGGGTCACAAATGACCATGCTGCAGCGTGCCGTTTCACCACCGGACTTGACTCCAACCACTCGACCGTCCTCCACGATTATCTCTTCCACAGGCTTGTCCAGCATGTACGTCCCACCATAGATTGCACTCAGCCTGGGTGTCAACATAGATATGAAAACATGGTCGATATGACGACGAGCGAGTAGCTTCTTAGTGGCATATCAGCACACGACGTGATTTCAAACATGTGATTTCATGGCACAACAGTGTTAACAGCAACTGGTTACACAAACGAATGAATGAAGAAACAAATTAAACATCTTTACTACATGTTGCAGCAAAGGAATGAATTAAAATCAATCCAATTGTGCTGTGACAAAAAAAACGGGAAAATGAAAACATCATGAATAACTTTGTGATTGTCATACTTTGAAAAATGTTCAAAACTGAGTGAGTTGTTTCTTAACGGCAAATCGGCATATGAAATGTCATCTCATATCACAACAATCATCATATCAATTGATGACATAAATAGAAAAACTAATGCATAAAGTCCACCGTGGTCATGACTGCAACATTTAAAACATATCACTTCAGTAGCATGCATTAGGAGGGGGGACTACAGGGCAAACCCACATGATAGCAGATGCTGAGATCACAGATGATTAATACTCAAAGGTAGCAATGCATAATTCTGTTGATACAATAATTTCAGCAATGCAAGTGTAAACCGATCTTACTAAAATGAGCACTGAGCACTTAAAAACATTTTAGTTTCAGTAGAAAAAAGTTAATGGAGTATAAAAATACAATCCTCTGGTGGCTGACAATATGATAAGTATACCATAAGTATACTTCTGCTTTCAAACCTATATCCTAAGCATAATTATATAAAACTAGAAGGCACTCGTAAGAGTGCATATCTCCACCAAGTGAAGTGATGTAAACAAAAAGAAAGGGAAGGCAGAAGAAAGAGCCACTTCGCTGCAGGGGAGGGAGGTTAATGTAACAGCCGGCGTTGCTGCTTGCACGGTTGGTGCAATGTACAGACACACACACACGGAACGACGAACACAGACACACAATGACGGACAGAACGACCAATCTCATGATCTCCTCCAATGTTCACTACATTCACACTTGGCAGACATAAATATAAAATAATGTGGAAAATGGAATAGAGCATCAGCCGACCTGGCAAAGCCTTGAGGCAGTTCTCCGAGTCCATAGAGTGGATAGAGATAGGGCGATTTGCCATATCTTGCAAGTGATTCGCTGTACAGCTTACAACGCATTATTGTCTCCTCAGCCGGCTTCCTCAGATAACTGTGTTCACAAACGCACATACACATACAAATAATTCTCCACGATATAGCTTTAGCTTTTTCACCTAAAGCTCTACAATAACTCAACAAAAAACTGCAGCAACTATCACAGCAGGTATACAGGTTAAATGCACTTCCTAACACATAACCAACATTATCAAAACAAATTAATTTTTCTCAAAGTACCGTACAAAGCATTTTTCTCAAAAACATTTAGTGCTAATTAATATAACATGAATCAATTCCACTGCAGACATCCTGAAATCCCCTACGACTAGTCTAATATTGCTACTATCAAGCAGCCCGCACCATTAATAACCCTTATCAAAAGCATTAACAGTTGGGCAATAATTCAATGAATTGGTTTAAGTCAATTATTCAATCAACAACACTCATTTATACGTATTCTGTCACCTATTTCATCACCATATTGGTAGCAGTACTGGTTAACTGCTTTTAAGCAAAGAGTCAGGACACTGATGAAACACAATACACGATCATTCACCATCCCCAAATCAAAAGCTAGTTAGGCCATCAACAAGTTTACAATGGTAAATGGCAGAACAGAGATAACACAAGCACTAGTCTATTACATACTCATCATTCAGGTAGAGAGCCAACGCGTGGCCAGTAACGTCAGCGGTGTTAGAATCAAGACTAAACTTGTCAAAGAGATCCTGCATTGTCTGAGTCTTGGCGTTGAAACCCTTCCATGTCTTTTCATCCTTCGAGTCATACTCCTCGATGTAAATCAGCATTGAACGGAACCGACGTTTCTCAAATAAACCCATCAGCCCTGCATCAACAGTGACACTGACAACTCAACTGAAAACTTTCCCGTTCTGTCGATCTTAAAGACCTCTCTGCTTCCAAATGCACAGTGATAGACGGCACATGACTTTCCGAACATGTGTTTTTTGGTTTTCATCACTTTATTTCTGGTTTTAATCCATAGTTTTAGTACATTTTTAGATTCGCACAAAAGTGTACCATAGTCATAAAGTGTGGTGCATAAAAAATCCTTTCGCTTGGACGATGACGATGATAAACAAGTATTGCTAGTTTTGGGTTAAATACTTGTGTCAACAAAATGAGAATATGACCAAAGCATTGCAGCATGTGGCTCGGTGGTGTAATGGTAATGAGCCGAACTGGTGGCCAAAAGGTCCCAGGATCGACTCCGAGCCGAAGCACTGTCAGGTAACGACCCTGGGCAAGTTGTTCACGCACAGGTGCCTCTGTCACACAGCAGTATAATTTGGTACTGGTCAAAGGGCAGTGATGCTCTCTGGCTGGAAAGGTAACCACGAGCCTGGTGGAAAGTCAAGGCAGCGTACGACCGGGTTTATGACTATGTCACCTGCGGGCTGACTGCCTAGTGACTGGCATCAGCTCCGGTCCCTACACTCATTATTATGAAGCCGTCCTTCCTAGAAGGAGGCCCCATCATGTGTTAATCCTGTCCGTCTGTCTGTCTGTCCATCTGTCTGTCCCGTGCCTCCACCTAGAGGGAAAACGAAAAGGCCTACAAATACCAAACTTGGTAGAAAGGGTCCCTGGGACACCAGCACCCCGTGGACCAATTTCAAGGTCAAGGGGTCAGATGTCAAGGTTACGGTGGCTAATTGCGTTGTCGGCGAAAAATCCCCATAACTTCGCCGCTTGCTGTCCGATCAACTTGATATTTGGCAGGTGGCGTAAGGATCCCTTGCCGCCTTGTACAGACCTAGAAAGCCCCAAAACAGCACGCACGTACTCAACTGCAAGGACGGCCCCGTAGCGGGCGGCCCCTCAACGGCCGCACCCTTTTGTTGAGTATGGGAGACCTTTACTTTCAGGCAGCACACTATTTCAATACTTATTTCTGTTGGCCCAAAATGGGCAGCAGAATGCTAGCGCTACTTTGGTGACTCCACTGACATATTACAGATGTGTTTCAGGACAGCGAGAATCTGGTGGAATTCCTCATCTCTTCAGAGCATCTACCCCCCCCCCTTCTCCAACATAGGCATCACAGCCTGACAGGTTTGTCCTGAACGACAACAACAACAAAGTTAAATAATAAATATTACCAGGATACTAATACTTTTGGCTGCAATCCTTTCAGAGCTTTAATGACAACAGCTTGCAGAAAGTTCCATTTCTCTATAGTCTACTGGTGTGACAAGCCTTAGCTAAAGTAATTCAGAACCAGAAATATAGACCCTTTGTAACAAAGCCTAACACGAGTCCATCTGGCACCGTAAGTATAATTGGGGGGGATTTAGGGTGTTAAATTTCCTTGGTAGCAAAGTCACGTGTCTGGAACTCATATGCATTAGCATATGCAGAACACGCAATGTCGACTTAGGGTAGTTTCAAATAAGACAAAGGAACTTTTTTTGTTAGTGGACAAGTTCAGCAATTTTTTGTCGTCCAACAGGAAAGGGGCTGTAGTTGATCACCTGCCAGCTTGCTCTGTTTCAGAGATATTCTTTTTATGTCCGAAATCGCACAGAATTTTAGCTGTTTCTACCCACCCAAATTCTAAGGAGGCGATGCCCCCAAAAGTTGTACCCACATTATCACCTCTATTTTGCGGCATGTCATGTGCCAAGTTTCGTTAGGCTACTTTTATTAGCTCTAAAGTTTTAAAGGCCCATATGCCAAGTTTCGTTAGGCTACTTTTATTAGCTCTAAAGTTTTAAAGGCCCACATGCTACATTTTAAGCCAATTTTTGACCCCCGTTTGTAAAAATTGTTGAGGGATCTTTACCTGTGGGGAGTGCGATGGCAAGACTGGGTCACTTTCTACGGAGTGTAAAAATTTTTGGGGTGCAGCAAAACCTGGGGGCCAAAATATGTTCTTCCGAAAAAGTCGATTTGGGTGGGTATAATTTGGCCTCTAAACCTTCATAGTTAGTGGACAAAAGTTTAACGAACTTTTTTCGGCGAACATGGGAGAAATCGCGGTAAATCAGATACTTGTCAGATTTTGAAAACTGTCATCCCTTGTGAAGATATTCGCCACCATAGTTTATGACGTTCAAAATCGCTCTAAATTTTGCACGTCTTTGGCCCCTAAATTTTTTGGGAAAGGGCCTGCCAAATTTTTTACTCCTCGCGCGCTACATTCCTAACGTAGTGAAAAGGAGTATATAAGATCAGTGTAATATCGAGGACCGACCGACTGACCGACCGAACAACGACCAACAACCGACCTTTGTTCCTGGAAGAGCCTTCCTGGAAGAACTTCAATTGGCCATATCTCCATAACGATGCTAGACAGCCGCATGGTCACTATGGACCACCCATAGAAAGTCGACCCCCATGAGTCGAATGGTCACATGACCGATGATGTCACGTGATCCCAAAAGGTCAAGGTCGTGACCCCATTATCTTCGTTGCCATGGCAATAAAATATGGCTATTTGCGGTGTGAAAAAAAGGAACTATAAAGCATTTAAAAGAATACAGGAGGAAATAATGCACGTGAGGAGTACATTAGACTGGTTACAATCTAAAATATTTCTTGTTAAACCTGCATTTTAAAATACAACATACTTCCGATCACGGTGCAATATTTTGCCGCAATCGGCCGACACAGCACAGAGATACCTTGACGAAATAAAATATAAAAAGCATCAGCAGTAAAACATAAATCCGCTCCAAAAACTACCATTTCTGCACGAACTAAAAAGCAGGCTGGTTTAAACTTCTGGTTTCCGTTGAACTAATTTATTTACTGAACCTACCTCAAGTTATGCCAAGACCAAAAGATTACACCATTTGCAAAGCTAGAGCAGAAACATACGGTCTTTAAGTGATGTCACCAAATCAACAGTGTCAAAACATTAAAGAAACACATTAAAGATAAAAATGACACTTAACTGACATATATGCCACATAATGCAAAGCAAACTATCAACAGTCTTAGAAAGACCAACAGCATGAAATCGATACAACTACAGCAATATAGTTGATTTTTGCAAATACCAGTATCTACTTCTTTTGCCAATTTCATACAAACTCTGTAAACAACTTCCACAGAAAATATGTAAAGCATTTACCTGATGCAAGGGCTTCTTTCTCATCAGCAGGAACTTTGTGAATCTTTCCGCCAGCCTTGTACACAAAACTACCTTCAACTGACTTAAACTCAAGATATCGAGTGACTCCCGTATGGATGAGCAACTGCACTAGACGTCCTGTAGCACACGTATCAACTCAATATAATAATCAGTGATATTACTGAACAAGTCATGTTTATTCATTTAGTCACAGAAGTAAGTAAGTAACTAAGTAGGGTTTAATGTCCCACCCGACACAGGTCATTTCGGGGATGGCCTTTTCAGGAAAAATGCACACAAACACAATAATGGAACGGTAAGTTTAAACTTTACAATAAACAGACAGTTTAACCTTTACAGAAACACAAAACACAAAAATACAGAAATAAGGTTAACCTAAAAATGTAAGAACTCCATTATAGGCATGCATATGTAATTAACATAATGTAAGTTCTAATAATCTTCCCTGTTATCCTCCAGACAGTCATTAATGTGATAATGCTGTCTATTGGAGGACAGGGGGGATTTAGTCACAGAAACGAAATATAATAGAATCATCAGACCTACAGTCATGCAGTAGGAGCAGAAAATTTATATATGCAAGTGCTGCATGGCACCATTACCAGGAATAGACGCCGAGGAAGACCAAAAAGATGCTGGACGGATGACATCAAGCAGTGGACTAGTGTATCAGTGGCGGAGTGTGTTCAATGTGCATGTGACCGAAACAGATGGAGCACCTTGGTGTCCGTGTCGGCAACATCCGATCCTCAATCATGAGAAAGAACCAAAGCAAGGCAAGACAGTGCTCTGATGCTATTGGGTGAGCAACAAGAACTCAGCTTCAGGGATTGGCCGAAAGTGGAATAACTGTATGAAGAGTACATGGAAAAGTGGGCCAATTACATATGTCCATGTGTAAAATGAGATTTCAGCTAGAAACCTTTCCTGCAAGAAATGATTACCTCCGCCGAGAAGATAATGTTTTTGCCAGACTTTGTTTGTCTGTTTGTCTGTCTGTGTGTCAGCAAGATAACTCATAAAGTTATGGACGGATCTTTCTGAAATTTTGAGGTATGTCGGGCATGGCACAAACTACCAGTGATTCAATTTTGGGGGTGATCCGGCAGGAATCCTGGATTCTGGATCACTGAAATAATTGTTACCATTGCGTTAAAGGGGGCATAAGGGAACCGCTGGCAAAGTGAATATGGTGACGCCACCTGGCGAATAACATTGAATGGCGGAGGTACCTGCGGGCTATGACTGCTTTCTAGTTATACTTGAAGACTGCATTATAAAAGTATCAAAGCCAGTAAGTGAAAGTCAACAAAATAACACTAATATGACATCCATTTAAACATAAGTACTCACATAAGAAGTCCTTAAAGCAATAACTGTGCACTGAACTGAATAGCTAAGAATGAAACAGAGAAATGTGTATGCATAAAGCATACAGCGAAATGCAGCATCATAAACATCTCAAATGTATAGGCAGAGGCAACATTCAGTGCAACTGGTAATCATGCTTATGTTACCAAAAAAAATTCTGAGAATAAATAAGTAAATATTGTAATCTTACGGAGATCTGATTCGTTACTGGACAACATGTTGTGTTAATACCAGCTAGCCAAATAATAACCTAGCTCATATATATCACTCAAGCTTGCCAGATTGTCATGGCACCAAACATTGGCAAAAAGCAGCCCAACTTTCTTTATTTATGATATGTAGCCTAGCCCAGTGGTTGACAATGCTGCCCAAAAAGTAGCAAGCAAGATGCTAAAGGCAAATTTTAAGACAGCAACAACTGTCAAAAGCAGCTCAACTGGTGCTATTTTACCCAATCTGGTAACCCTGTATGTCAGAAGAAATACTTAAGAACTATATAGCAATCACTACCAGCATATTCAAAACATCCCAACAAACCGTTGGCCATGAGGAACTTAGGAATCAAGTCCACATTCCAATCTCTTCCTCTTCCATATTCTTTTGGCAGCTCCCTGTTGATGTTGAAATGAGTGTACAGCTGCAACCACAACATGACAGCGACTGTAACCTTCAAATTGTATCTAAACAACATCTCGCATGCAACCAATCCTAAATGATTACAGTCATTAAATGAATGACTATCTTAAAAATAACTAAGAAGACCAAATGACATAAATTGTATACATTTTGTACATTGATGGCAATACATCTGAAAGCCTCTTGCAATACTAATCTTTATTCTCTGGAAATTATAAGTAATTTCATAAAGAAACAAGCTATATGTGCATTTAATCATAACCAACAGCAACATCACTTCACAATCATCGTTAATAAATACCACGAACGTCATTAATCGCATAACAACCTCTTCAAGTGGTGTGAGAGATGCACTTTCACCACCGTAATACTTATTACGATCCATGTGCAATACTTTCTTGCCACTGACCGACATCATGCCACTCAGAATACATTCCTGAAACACATCATTTGGAACATCGATAATAACTAGAAATGTCAAAACGTTAATTTTGTTAATGTGTTAACGCATTGCGTTAATTTTTTAACACATGCTGTAATGCATTAACAACACATCATTAATATTGCTGGGGGTGCTGAACTTGCAGAATCTGAAAATGATGGACCACAAAAAAATGATTAAAAATTGTAATACCTAGAAAATAAAGGACCAAACTGCACCATCATCAAAATATTATTATTTACAGCAGTGATAGAATGCCAACAACAGTTTAATTACTTGAATTCATTAGCTCGTCAAATAAAATCAGTTTAACAAAATATTGGAACTCCTGCTTTACACAATTTAGTAAATTTACATATGTGTGTAAATTATTGTAATGTGTGTTAAATGTTTAACACACATAAATTTATTAACGCGTTAAGTTAACGTGTTAATTAGAGAGCTCTAACAATAACAGCTCATAACTTTCAAAGATGATGGTAAAACTATAAAACAATGCATACTGTAAAATTCATATCAGGCAGTAAATAACCAAACATCTAGCACCAATAATTCCCACAGATCACACATATTGCAGTGTCCTCCCAAGTCACCCAATCCCGTTGTGCCAAGTCGCGAATTGCATTTAGCAGAAGGCGGTACTTAGCCACACGGCGGCCGCCGCCGTGTGGCTATCACAGAAATTAGCCACACGGCGGCCTTGCTTACTTACTGTCAACTATAGCGACCTCAGCGCCAGATGGCACATCATGAGCTTGCCAGTAGGCAAAGTATCAAACAGTCTCTGGCTTCATCTTCATTATATCATCAACATTACACACCTAGTTTGGGTGTTTACATGTCGTCCCAAAATTCTCTCAAATAAGCTAGCCGTAACCCCAACTCTACTCTAACACTACTACTAACCCTAAACACTAACCCTAAGTCTAACTTTATTCCTAGCCATAGTCATAATATT
>Ga0056128_1003793_pt1 | contig 18723 bp, 6 predicted proteins | sample WorMetLIZISLAND2_FD_71113 | JGI IMG/M metagenome (GOLD analysis project Ga0056128, IMG submission 71113) | Marine gutless worms symbiont microbial communities from Max Planck institute for Marine Microbiology, Germany - Olavius geniculatus... ... | reverse complement strand
TCGACGACGGAATGCCGGCAAACTGTTTGCTTCAATGACTGAAATTGGAAGATTGTTCCAGATAGCTGGTACGGCTGAACTAAAAGCACGGCTGCCGTATGCAGTTCGGGTGCGTGGTACTTGGAGTAGAGGACGAGTTGATGAGCGCAATGTCATCGATGAACCATGCTGTTGACTGGAGATCAGCTGATGAAGGTATTCAGGTTGTGAAGTAGACCGTATCTTGAAAGCCAAAGTTGCCAGTTTGAAGTTGATTCGCTGAGATATTGGAAGCCAGTGTAATGATTTCGATAGAGGTTGTGCGTGACAGGTGAAGACCGGCAGACTGAAGCATGCATGTACTGAAGAGAACGTAACCACTGTAAATGAAATGGTAGACTTACTTAAGCAGCAAGGCCAGAAACAAGCATATTGTTCAACACGCTAGATATAAAAAACGCATCTAACGAAGTATAGCATCGTACAGAATTATTTACTGCGTTTTTGGTCAGAAGAGTATTTTGTTCACCAACATGCTTGTTTCCTATTATTGTTTTTTGCATTAATGTTTCACACGGTAATGTAGCGACACAGTTAAAGTGTGGTGGGTTTTTCAGTAAACGCTTTATTGCTATTTGTCCGCGGAATGTAGCAGTGAAAGCATTTTAAAAATCGGTTAACAATTAGCGAAGATATGAACAAAAAAGTGGGACGTTTTTGGGACACAGTGTATACGCATTTAAAAAAAAATTGTAACGATGTATAACTTAAATTTTTTTTTAATGTTTACAAAGGTTTTTTCCATTAAAGGCAGAGTCTTTATTTTTAGGTCGGCTTTTCAACTGAATCTACTTAACTAAGTCGGTCCCGTGAATTAATACGTACGTCTGTCTATACAAAAAAGGTTTTTTTCCGATCCAACTACATTTGGTGTGTAGAGAGATAGATGCTTAAGTTATTGCTTCCGTCGTATGCGAAAGAAGCTGGCAGAATAATGTCTACTAATTTTTTAGCCAGGGCACAATGTTTGACGAATTTCGTCGGGACGACACATTTTTTGATATTTGGCATAATTTTTTTTCGTCACGTAATTTTGAAAAACATGGAAGAAGATTACGACAAATCCAGTACGAAGTGCAGCATGGGGCTAAGTTTTTTCCTGGCGTTTATTATGTGCATTTTAACTAGGCTTACTTAGCAATGGTAAACGACTGTATTTTTGGCCACCTTACTTTAATAATGTCGCTACACTACCCTGTGAAATGCAGAAGTCACAGATTGGCCATTCACCGTCGTTTACGTCAAGTTTCTTCGTGAAACATGTTGCATGCCGAAAGATTATCAAAATCGGCCAATGTTTTACTGAGTTATTCAAAAAATAAAAGTCGCACGCATTTTTTTGAGACACGGTATATATAGTTTTTGGGTTTTTTTGTTATAGGCCATTTGTTCCAGAAATAAAGACATTGAGAGATTACTTAGGCTTAATTACGTGTATGATACCATAGATGTAAAAAAAACGTTCCAGGAAAAATAAAAAAAACGTTCAAAATGTAAAAAGACGTGACAAGAATAAAAAACGTTTAAAAACGTTGAATAAAAAACGTTGGCCATAATGTGTTCGACTGTTTGCCGAGAGCTTAATTCTGTAAGTGCAGCATACCTGGAATTATGGTTTAGATAAACAGAACTTCATTTAATTTCAATTCAGCTGTGTGGTCATAAGACTATAGCATTAAACTAACTAAATATACTAGTTAAAACAAACTATATTTAGTTATTTGGACTAACTACGTAAACTACATCACCATGACTTATTAATTCGTTTCTGTGGTCCCAAAAGTGCTTTACAAAGCTTTTGATGGGATTTTCAATGCACGTTTTTCAAAAAAAATTTTAAAAAAACGTTGAGCAAAATAAAAACGTAAAAAACGTGGCAAGATTAAATAACGTAAAAACGTTTTTTTTACATCTAGGCCTATGTGTGATACAGAGTGTGCATCAGTCAAGCGCTGGGCTGGTCATGCAGGCTCGCTGTCCGGGGTTTACTCTGATGACCGCAGACGATGCAAGCTGTGCGCCTATGTCCCAGCGTCATTTACAGCTGCCACGCGCGTTGTCATCCGTCGAGCCTGAGACTCGTGCGTCCACTGCAAGTTTACATCGCGTCGAATCACGCAGTACGTTAGGCGCTACGAGCTGTGCCGACGGAACCGATTCCAGATTTCATTTTGCCAGTTCAACGGGTCAGCAAGCAATGTCTTTTTGTTATATTGCGCAACAGTAGAGCCTGACGTGTCTCGTTTTAAGTTGTGTTTAATCCTTCATTTTCGTCATCTAAAACGGTATATTATTAGTTCATGCCATTTCAGCCGCCAGTCAGGTGAAAAAGTTCATTAGAATTTTAGTGATGGCAATGTATTTCCATTGATTAAAAATTTGATAATTGCTGACTGCCATTTTCTTAGTTATTTTTAGGTTTACTTTTCTATTGGGTTCAGTTGTTGTTATATCAGTACCGCAGTGTTTTTTTAAACACTTTAGCTGACATTTACGATGACAACTTAAGCGAACTGTTTAAGTTTAACTTTGACCTTCTTGCAGCTCAACTGCAATCTTTTTGCTTGGAAAGCATTTCGTTCGTGAGTGACAATAGCATAATAATAATAGTAACTAGAAAATAGCCCGCAGGTACCTCCGCCAAGGCAATGTTATTCGCCAGGTGGCGTCACCATATTCACTTTGCCAGCGGTTCCCTTATGCCCCCTTTAACGCAATGATAACGAAAATTTCAAAGTGATCCAGAATTTAGGATTCCTGCCGGATCACCCCCCAAAATTGAATCACTTGCAGCTTATGCCATGCCGACATTCCCTCAACATTTCAGAAAAATCCGTCCATAACTTTTTGAGTTATCTTGGTCACACACAGACAGACAGACAAACAAAGCCTGGCAAAAACATTACCTCCTTGGTGGAGGTAATGATAATACCTGCACGATGTGTCGAAGCAACGCAAACCGAAACCAGCGTTTGTGTTGTAGCTCACGCTGTAAAGATTGTGTTTATATTTTAAATTCGTTTCTCCAACTCAGCCTGGCCAGCCCTAGTGGGTAGACTCAATAAGTACCAGCAAAAACGGGGGCATGAAACAGGGACACCGCGCGACGCACTAGTTTCGTGGTGTCTCTCTGAGGTTTAAGATAACGGAGATTAGCACCGACCTATGGGTTTTATGGCTTGGGAAAGACTTAACATTTACGTTTAGCGGGTTAGCCGTTAAAAAGCTAGTTATTCGATAATACACTACTGGTAACATATAAATTTACCTACATGTTCGTGGTCGTCGTAGCTTCATCGACGTCGGGCTGTGACGGCCAATGGTCAGTGGCGGTGGCGGATGGCGGAAGTGGTAAGAAGATGAACGGTAGAAGTCAGTCGTCTGCGGTGGTTCATCGCCGTCGGGCGCAATCGGACCGCTATCTCGTTTCCTCGTCGTTACAGTCGCGACGACGGCGTCTGTCCGTCCAGCCGTCGGTCGAAGGTCGGTGTCTTGAAGCCTTACTGTTGCAGGTCCACTAAAACAGAACTAGACGAGAAACGTTTGGGATTGTATGCTATTTGGTCATAAGGTCACATTCTACGTTAATTTTAACCGATAAAGAGATGTTATGTTTTCAGCAATGTTTGCTTGTTTGTCTGTTTGGTTGTTTTTTGGCTGATTTTTGAAAAATTATGGCATTTTCAAGAAAAGTTGGGTTGGGGCGGGGTGAGTGAGTGTGTAGGGTTTAACGTCCCACCCGATACAGTATAGGTTATTTCGAGGACGGTCTTTACAGGCAAAATGCACATACATAGGGGGTCTAATAATAAAACAGTAAGTTTAACCTTTACAGAAAAAGCCTAATATAAAACATAAAACGAGCTAAACTGGGCGAGGCCCAGTTACAACAAATTTTGATAGCTCTTCAAATAAAAGTTACTGAAATTAATTTACGATTTAGATCAAAAAAAATTTTGGGGGGGATCTAAAAATTTTATTTTTGCAAAGCCAAAAACAAAAACCGAGCATAGTCCTTGGCTGAATTTTGAGCTCGCTGTGTGGTTAAATTTGCGCTTTGTTTTCAGTACTTTTTTATTTCATTTTGGTCGAAGGTCGGTGTCGGCAGAATGGAGAGGAAATAGCCAGCGGCAGTGCGCCTCGTCATCGTCGACGCAGGTTCGTCCACGCTGCGTCAACGCGCTCAGTCAACATCCACCACGAGTTCGACGTCCAGTTGTCGTGCACACATCCACGGCTTGCAGCCAGTTCTACCGCACTGCACCGGCGGCATGTTGCCCTCGCCGTCAGACAACTCAACCACTTTGCTGGTAGGCTAATACCCCGTTTACACGATTGAGCAAACGTCGAGCAATAGCACGTGCATTTTGAATACATTTGCTCGATGTTTGCTCGATCGTGTAAACGGGGTATGAGTTTGCTGTCTTGCTCGTCACGTTAACATTATTACCAGCGGCGTCGTACGTCAAAAAAATATTCGGGCCGGAAGTTGTAGTTTTTCAACAAACAGCTGCTAATTTCCGACGGAGCTAGCAGATTATGGGTGCTTAAGATTCTAACTTTGCTCCTCAATTTTTTAAAATCAGTGTTTCAACCCCAAATTTGGCATTTATGGATCAAAATTTTTGGACAAGAGGAAAATTTTTTGACATTATTTTTCCACAGCCAAAAAATTAGGATGGGGCAAAAACCGGTAAATGCCCCTTTCTGCCTCTCCATCGACGACGCCACTGATTATTACACCGCATCACATAACTTGTTATGCAGATTTATGCAGATACCTGCTTTTTCGTTTTAGCCACGACAATAGCGGCCGTTTTTTTCGTCACACCCGTAAAACGATGCAAGCTAATATCACTGAATTTTCACTGTCAATCTTCTTCGCGAAAATACTTCAGTAATTGCAGGCAAAAATGGTTTTTGACGTCCGTTAACTTTTCGAACTAAGCGAACAGTGGCGCATAGAAGCCGAAGCAACCGCACAGAGTTTTAAGAGCATTTAGTACGCAATTTCACGCAGTTTGCAGCTGGTAAGTTAACAAACCACATTATGTGAGCAAAAATACCGCCTATACTTGATGTAATTCTTTGGCGGTGACAAGTGCCTCTAACCTATGTGACTTCGTCACCGAGGAATGGCGCCTACGAGGCTACATCAGCAGCATACATTTTACAAAATGACACCTTTGCAAATAGCCTGCTAACAGTAGCCGGTTTGAAGAGTACATTAGCATCTGCGATTAGGTCAGGGGACTGCAGGCATACGGGGTGCATGGCCACTAAAATACTAAGCCGTTGCATTTTATAAATGCTTAACTGCGTCAAATGTTAACCGATTTTAATTTTTTTAGTTACATCAGTGTCAAACTCAGACAGCAGTAGGCCTATTTGTTAAAAAGTTCATTACATCGTAAGCGCGTCGTAAGATATATACAAGATTTAGAATATTAACGTTACGTTTTAATTCACTCATTTTACATTTTACAAAGTACTGTAGCGAAGCGTTTGGGTACTTGTGACGAGATCTTATTTAAGATTATTCACTTGCAAATTTACCGCAGAAAATATTCGTGAAAAAATTCTAAAATCTGGTCAATATATGCTACGACAAAAACTTGAGGATTTACTTAGACCTGCTAATTATCGGGCCACTCTGTAATTACTAGCGATAAGGTGAAACGCCAGCCGGTGATTTATCCGGCGAATATTTACCTACTTCAAACTGCACCGCCACGAGCCGTGTACTCGTGAACGTTGCACCATTTTGTCATATAGGGCTTACTGATAGTTACAGATGTCGTTATAACATGCAGGTCCTCTCGTGGCAAACTGATCAAATTGTATGCAGCCGGGGAATGTGTGCGTTATTTGACGTTAAAGTTTACGTTGAAAGCACATTTTGTGAAACGCCATAGAATCTAGGACCACAAAATTGCTGGCTATACGTTACAGTGAGAACTCAACTTCCGGTTAGCAGTAGCTTTTGTCTCGAGTCTCTCACTAAAAGCTGACTAACTGTTTTCATCAAAAACATTGGCCGGTAGTTTGTTCCTGCGGAGGCTAGAGACAGCCAGGCCGAAAGCACGACTGCCGTATGCGGTGCGGACAGCGGAGTACGGATACGTTGCAAAACATGGAGAAGAGGACGCGTGATTGATATTTTATGCGAAATTTGTAATTTTTCTCGGAATGAAAAATTAAATCCAGCAGAGACGACTTAAACGCTAGCATTTTTTGTCATTTAGGTCAGATGCAGACTGAAGGTCAAGGTCAAAGTCGCGGTGAAGGTCAGAAGGCGGAAGGAGAAAGGAGACAACATTTGACTAAAGATCTCAGAGAAGCCGTGTTGAGAGGACAGGCCGACCGAGTTAATCAGCTACTTGACGATGCAGCTCCACTCGTTACTGATACGGTAAGACGCGTTTTCTCGTTTCGGAGAAAAAAGATAAAAATAAGAAAAAAATAATGATGTTTTTATTTTCTTAAAAATAATGCTGATTTTGATAATAGTTATAATAAAATAATGATAATGACGATGGTAATAATGAAAATGATGATAATTATTAACAACAACAATAATAATAATAACAGCAACAACAACAGTAATAGTCACTACGAGTCATTTTCGTCGTGGTAGGGAAGCAGGGGGCAGTTGCCTTCGCAAAAATTTTTCGTCGGAAAATGTGCGTTTTAAAAATGCAAAATTTAAGGCTAAAAGTAACATATTTAACGAAGACAATTTAACAACACAATTGATATGTTGAACACTCGTCTTTTGTCTGAAATTTGTGGCTCTCTCTGGGAAAATCGCAATTTTCTTCTGCACATTTTACTTTTTTTAACCCAGGACGCTGCGGCAACGAATCTTGCGTTTCTTCGTTCTTGCTGAATTGTGTTTTAGGTTATTTTAAACGTTAACATTATATCATTAGATTTTTGACTTCCGTTTTTTTTTATTTTAGGCCCTACAGTGATCGATTTGCTGCGTGTTATAGACAAAGAAACGAAAAAGCTATACGTCTGTAGATTTTAGTAACCTTTTTTCAAGTATATTCTAGCACGAATTTTGTTGATGCGTTTACACTGACAGTCGATACTATAATGGCTAAATATATGAAAGTGCATTACAGGGCCGTCCAGAACCACAGCAGGGCCAGGGAAACATTCTCGCGGGGCCCTTCTGGGGAGAAATTTTTAATTTTTTTTTTCAAATGGCGCATTGGGGTGTACTTAATATTTTTTGAGCGGCAGGGCCCCAAACGTCGCGGGGCCCGGGGTAAGTTACTTTTACCCTTTTCCTCTCGACGGGCCTAATGCCCGTCGAGAGGATGATGATGATGATGATGTTGCTGGCATAGGATGGTTGTACGGTGCTTCATCTTGCCGCTATCCGCAACCACGCTGATGTAGTCGCACTTCTGGCTTCACGCAATCCGTGCATGATCGAAGCGAAAGACAACGTACGTTTTATTATCACCATTTCCGGTAACATGCAATCGTACACGATATACGGAAACAGAAATATACGAAATAACACAAAAATTAAATGAGATGAGTTAAAAATTAGCAGTGCGTTACAGCAACGTTACCAGACGCATACAAGGTGGGCTAAAAAAACTGGATTTTTCAGCGATGACTGACATTCAACAAACTACTTAGTTTTTATATGCTGACAGCTTTTTTTCATAGGTATTTTTCTGGTAATAATTGCCCAAGCAAAACGTTGAAAAAAGTTTAACCATGCAAGACCTTGGTCTCGAGAACGACGTTACTGGTAACTGTTGGAAGTCTGTTTAAACGTATTATGATTGCTATGAGAGAATCGCTGGTTGGTGGCGTGGCGTAGCGGTAACGCGTTGTGTCCGATCAACGAAGTTGCTCTACACCGGGCCAGGTTAGTACCTGGATGGGTGACTGCCGGCGGGCAGGTAAACCATCTCGGTATGTAACCAGTCGTTTAGGTCAACTCAGCCTTCCATCCCTGTGGGGTAAGAGCATCGATTATCGGCCTATCTGGCTGGGGTTAAGGCGACGAGCGTTCAGCTGTGTCGGGTGGCAGGTAACACTGTGTGATCCCATACGGCAGGTGACGCTCAGTAGCTTTGTGACGGGTTTTTTTTATAAAGAGCTATACCGTACCTTTAATTTTCTAATCATTTTGTTGTGGTTTGTGTAGTCTGGTCGTACGGCTCTGCATCATGCTGCGATTCGAGGTCACGTTGAGTCTGTCAGCGTTCTTCTACGTTTCGGCTGCTGCGTCGATCGAAGATGCTCCGACAAGGTATACTCAATTTTTCGATCCAGCTGATTTTAGCACTCTACTTAATTTTTAGCGAACAGTTAGGACATTAAACAATCGACAGGTTGTCGGTTCAATTGCCGATCAGGTCGCTATCAACGTTGGTTAGTACTAGGATAGGAGACTGTGTCTGCAGACATGTGGTAAACCGTCTCGGTATATAACTAAGACCAAGGTCAACTCAGCCTTTCATCCCTCCGGGATATGTAAATTGCGTATCGGTTTGCTAGGCTTTAGGTTTTAAGATGGGGTGCGTTCACCTGTGCCAGGCGGCAGGTAACACTGCGTAATCTCCCGTGGCAGGTGACGCTTTGCAGATCTGTGACAAGTTCCCATTGAACCTATAGGCAACCTTACATTATACAAACCACAAATTGGCCAAAAACTGCTTGTTTTGAAACAATATTAAGCTATTATTGTGGCTTGCTGGATAATACGCAAAGACACAAAAAGTTAAGTCTGTGGATCTTTGTGACTTTTTCGAGTTTACTTACTTGCACAGAATTTTTTGAAATGCGTCATGAATTTCACTAATACGTTCACAATGAAAAAATGTCTCGTTGCTTTCTGATTTTTTTCTAATTTAAGGCGGCGTCCTTTTTGTGGAGCCCTGGTCCATCCGAACATACCGAACATGGCTAAGTTTGACTCTTGTTAGGTTAATATAATATGTCCTTCAGGTTGCAGCCGGGGAAAAAGTAGGAAAGAGGACGACTTGACGTCGACTTTTTAAATTTTTATTTTTGTATCATGACCTGTCACGTAATATTAGACAACTCACACACGCACTAAATAGTACTCATAAAAATACTGCAGCATCTCAGCTAGACTAGATGCAAACGGTTTTTTTTTCAGTAAAACTAAGAAAACAAACCACTAACTGCCAGCATATTTTTGAGGATCCGGGAGGTTTTTCTAGAGATGTACGACAGCCGGAACCACACGAATTTATTTAGACCTTGCTCGTCACGTTATGCAGTAACACGGTATAACACGTAATGCCAGCGTCGCATACTAGGCATATCATGGCATCAATTCGTACGGAACGAAGAGATTGCCGCTCGCACCGGTCTCCCTCTTCTGTCGACCACCATCTGTTGCCGTCGCTCAGCCATCTTCGGACACCTAGCGAGGCTTGGCGACGAAGTTCCAGCCCACAAGGCACTCTACAGTTGTGTCAGATTGTCTCAGGGACGCTTCCCTGACCCTACATGGAAACGTCGTCCTGGTCGTCCACGTGACAGGTGGATAGACCAGCTCCGAAGAGACAACAACCGCCCACCTGCTGATCAATGGAAGCTGGCTATCAAGCGCGGTCACGGTGGAAGAGCGACGCTACGGTCTCACGACTACCGTACGCGATTACCTGACGTGACCTGACGGTATAACACGGTCGTTTGCTATAATGCGAGCCGTGTGATTGTTTAGGTTGGCAACACGTCTCTTCATCTAGCTGCTTATCACGGCTACAGTCAGACGCTGCAACTGCTGGTGGCTCATCGCGCCAACGTTCACCTCACGAACAAGGTCAGCAGGCCTCACTTTTCATGCGCGTCTTTAGTGGTGATCAATTGTTGGTGTAGTTTTTACGCGCGAAAGCAGCTACTGCTTTCAGCGCGTCTTAGCCATCGCAATTCTGTCCGTCCGTCCGTCTGTCTGTCCGTCTGTCACGTGGGTGGACCAGTCAAAAACGGTGCAAGCCAGGATCACCAAATCTTCACCGCCGGCTGCCTGGAAGACTCTAGTTTCAGAAACCGTAAAACTGTTACATAAATTCGAAAAGGGTCACCCCGAACGAGGGCACCATATGAGAGGGGGGTAGGCAAAATTTGCTATTTTTGGCCAATAAGTCGCTGTATCTCAGTAACGGTGCGAGATAAAGCCTAGGTTACTATTAATCACTAATAGGAAGTCGTACACTGGCTCTCTATTGGCGCTGAATTCAATGACCTTGAATGACCTTGAACGCCAAAATAGGCGATTTTATGGATTTTTTCGCGATTTTGGGCTGCGACACAAGTCTATATCATTCACTAGGTGGCGCCACGCTACCGTCGTTATGCGATCCAAATAGATAATTTAGTATTTGTATATTAACTTAGCGTTAACACCCCAATTTTCAGCTAAACTACTGAACCAGATTTGCTATAGGCTTTTGCACGTCTCATGAGCCTTAGGTCAAATTTCTTGTTGAAATACGTATTTATATTTTATCACAGTACGGAACCAATTACTCAATGCAAGCTGATAAAATAGACAACACAGGGCCATTAAACAGATCGATTGCAACTTCTTGCTACGACGAATTGTATTAATAGGGGGATTTAGCGAGTGAAACCTCTGTTCAAGACTAAGTTCAGAATAACAGCGTGACTTTTACCTTTGACCTATGACCTTAAAATTCAATAAACCTCTGAAAATTGTCAAGATAGGCTAGGCTACGTGCTCGTACAAAACTTCACCAGACTAAGTGCAACTTTTCACGAGTTGTTGAAAAAACCAATGCCAACTAGAACGCAGTCGTAGCCTGCAGGTACCTCTGCCGAGGCAAAGCTATTCGCCAGGTGGCGTCACCATATTCGCTTTGCCAGCGGTTCCCTTTAACGCAATGGTAACGAAAATTCCAAAGTGACTTAGAATCCAGGATTCCTGCCGGATCACCCCCAAAATTTAATCACTTGTAGTTCATGCCATGCCCGACATTTCCTCAAAATTTCAGAAAGATCCGTCCATAACTTTTAGAGTTATCTTTCTGACACACAGACAAACAGACAGACAGACAGACAAAAACCGGCAAAAACATAACTTTCTTGGCGGAGGTAACAAACACTACTGTCGTCGCTTTCGCGGGCAGTAATAGGATTATCACTGAAGATTTTAGTTAACTTTAGGAAAGCGTCATAAACCGACCGATTCGGTTTACGTTTGTATCTTTTTTTAGTAATTTTTGCTTATTGTTTGTCTCGTACCTACAGGATTGGCAAACGTCGTGCACGTTCTAAATCGTTACCGTTTACCAAATGGCTCAAGATTAATTACTGTTTCATCTCGAACGTTCACTGTTGTTTTTAAATTATTATCGGCCTCAATATGTGTGTATATGGATCGCGGTATTTGGAACATTATCGCATATAGCCTATGTGGATTTGTTTGGTATTTCTAAAGGCCGGTTCGACTGCTCTGCACCTTACTGCTCAGAATGGTCACAACCAGAGCGCAAGAATTCTGCTTTTTGCCGGCTGCAAAACCGACGTCAAAAATAACGTACGTTGACATTTCTTCGTCGGTTGTCTTCTTTTCTTTGTTATCGAAATATTTATTTATTTCGTGGGTTTTTTGTGACGAATTTTAGGCGACGGTTTTATTTTGCTCAAGTTGAAGGTAAACATCATACGTGAAAAAGAAACTAAAAAAGTTTAATTTGAACTTGACGAATTATGTGCTGTGGCGAAACAGTATAGTGCAAGTAGGCCTATTGACTTTAATGACTTTATAATTATTGACTAATATTTTGTGTAATTTTTACAGTATAGTTTTAGTTCTTGCCGCATTACATTAGTTTATTGGTATTTACGGACAGCCGTAAGATCCGATTAAATGTAATTTTAATGTTCTTTTCATAAGTGGTGTTCTCTTTTTCCACGTGTAAATATTAAAAAATAATGAAAATTAAGATTGATTTATTGATTCCTCTAGGGCTATAGTCACAAAATTATTTTTTTTTTATTTACTAAACAAATTTACTGTTTATTGTGGTGTTAGTTCTTGGTCTTGACACTGGTATTAGAGCGTTGTCTTTGTCCACAAACTCAAGGCCAATGGATAAAATTCACCTTAGGCTAGACCACCATTGACTGAATATTTCATTATACTATCAATCAGTAATAGGAAATGGCATACGTCCTTTCATGTAAGATAAAAATCATCAACTTTGGATGACCTTAAATATTGGTACGCGCTATTGTGGCTAAACGGTGCGAAATAGGGCCCAGGTTTCTATTGATAACTAATAATAAAGTGTCATAATTGCCTTTTAAATGACATGATAATCGTCGACCTTTGATGACCTTGAAGGTCTTGTAGGCTACAATGTGTACATGTTTGTGAGGGTACCAGCTTAATTCCCAATTCTGTTTTATTTCTTGAGCTTTTCCATTGTGGTTTGGCCTTGGTTTCGGCCTGTATAGCTCTGGCTTTGTTCCATAAAGATTAAGCAAAATTTGGGACATACCGTAGTTGAAGTCTTGGGGACAAATCATGTTGATCTGTATTTTTTTACTTCGACGCCTTACTGGCCATTTTTCCAGGAACACAACAAACTTAAATTTTGTATTTTTCATTTCCTCCCCATTTTTCCTCCCTCCAAGAAAAGCTTGTACTTATGCCATAAATCAACACGATTTGCCTTCGAAGGTTAGATTTTCTGAAAATGCGCCCCGGTCTATACTTTGGTGTTGTGTATGTGGTGAGACAGTATGGCGATACGGCGTTGCACACGGCAGCACGTTATGGACACGCGGGGGTTGCTTGTATTCTCATCAACGCACGGGCAACACTTAATCTTCAGAATGCGGTCAGTGGGCCTAGCGTCACGCGTGACGTTTTTTTTCCAGCGGCGTAGCCAGAAATGTGAATTGGGGGTCGGGGGCATCACTTCCTATTCCTTTCCTTCTCTTTTTTGTTTTCTCTTCTTTTATCTTTTTCCTCCTTTTCTTTAACCCTTCTTTTTCCCCTCTTTTCTTTTTTCTTTCCCTTAGAAGTAGGGTTTTTGAAATTCAGTTAAAGGATTTGGGGGAGCGCTGTAAACTTTTTCAGCCAAAATCAGATTTGGTGCATTGTAGCTTTTATGTATAAGCTGTGGTTTTTTTTCTATAAATCAACTGACAAAATTGGCACATTTAGTACATTTTGAACGTGTGCTTAGTCTTTTGTTTGGTGATTGAGGGCCTAGGCCTCCTGCATCTTCCTTGGCCACCCACCTGCTTTTTGATGTCGTCAAGCTTACTGCTTTCAGCATCGCCGCCAGTTTTCTGCGTGAACACGCTAACTCACTTGATGAAATTCTGCATGAACATGCTCATGTACTTCACGTGACGTTCACAATCCTGTTGAATATCAAGGTCATAGGTCAAAGATCAAGGTCGCATTCACGAAATGTTATTTGCTAAAAAAATCACCTCGCGAACAATAGGCCTACTTACGTTCAGCGAAGCTTGACGATTTTGTCTTAATTGTTACAGAGTTTTTGGACAGAATAGATGAAATGTGTAGAGCGCTTAACTTACAATAGGCCTACTCGTATTTTGCGCCTTAGATACATAGGGTTTCTTTCCCCATCCCGTCGACATTGCGGGTATATAAAAATGAAAATAACTTATGGCCAGTTTACACCCAGGACGCCGACAAGACTCGGCTCAACTAACTGTTGATTTGAGTTGCGTCATAGGTATGGACTCGAACTGCCGACGATTTGCGATTTTTGGCTAATAAGTCGCTGTATCTCAGTAACGGTGCGAGATAGCGCCTAAGTTACTATTAATCACTAATAGGAAGTCCTACAATGGCTCTCGATTGGCGCCGAATTCAATGACCTTGAATGACGTTGAACGCCAAAATAGGGGGTTTTATGGATTTTTTGGCGATTTCGGGCTGCGATACAAGTCTATATTATTCACAAGGTAGCGCCACGTTACTATCGTTATGCGATCCAGATAGAGAATTTGGTATTTGTATATTACCTTAGCGTGAACACCTTAATTTTCAGCTAAACTACTGAACCGGAACTGCTATAGGCTTTCGCGCGTTTCGTGAGCTTTGGCTCAAATTTCTTGTCAATTCTGTAACCGTTAACATGTGTTGTCGTCTATCTGTAGGCGACAATGCGATGACGTCATTAGCATTGTGACGTCACGCTGCTGAGCACAGACCAAGGACGTTCTATTAATGGCTATTAATGGCTGTGTGTTGTCATGGCAACAGAACGGTGATACATCACTTCACATTGCCGCGGCGCTAGGACGCAGGAAGATCACACGATTACTTACCGCCAACGATCATGCCGACGTCAACATTAGCAACAAGGTCTGTTAAGGAACGCACAAGAGCGACGTAACTAAACTGAACTGAACTGACACGGTTTAGTTTTTGACGAACTGACCAATGGAAAAACAGTGTTGCATTACAGTAGGCACCGTCGAACGGCGTAGGTAGCCTACGTGACTATGCTCACGTACGCGTCAACCAATGACTATTGGGCTTGCCCTGCTCGTCCATTGGTCAGTTCGTAAAAACTAAACTGTGTCAGTTCAGTTCAATTCGGTTCAGTTACATCGCTCTGTAGGCGCATTAACGCAACAACCACTTATATCCTTGCGTCAGCTTCATCAGCTGCGTTTGTTGCGTACTATTCTTGCGTTTCTTGCGTTTGTTGCGTACTTTCTTGCACGTGCAATGCGTCACTACTGGATGCAAACGGCGCTTTACACAAGCTGCATGTTATGGCCGCACCGGTTTATTCAGTTTCGCGGCCAGGATGTTGTCACATATTTCATGAAAAATCGACATGTTTGTGGTTTAAAAGTGGTCGTCGTTTAAAAAGAGCTGGTTTTAATTCCGATTTAAATATTACTTTATAAAAAAACAAATATGGTCGAGCAGAACATGCAATGCATCATCAATTCATCATCATCATCATCACTTTCGATTTTGCTTTAGTTTGCAAAAGATAGCAACAATCAGTATTTTGCAGTTTTCCGTTCTCGTGGTTTATACAAATTAATCGGTTACTATTTGTAGATTACTCGATTTAAACAATTAATCGGTAGCAGATTTAGATAAAACTAAAACTTTTTTGTTTTATTTTTTATTTCAGCAACACGAACGGCCGATTGACATCGCCGCACGGAAACAGAATGGCGATATTCTGCAACTACTTCGACCGAAGGTTAATTGATTACAGAACATATATTGCTATAATATGTTGGTTTAAATTTGCACTTAATTTGTTTTTACAGAACGGTCCGATACGCCACTAATTTTCGTCGAAATTTATTTTGATTTTGAGATCAACGTTCGAAATAATTAATCTAGCGCACTTAGCACTAGGCCTAAATTTGCAATGAAGATATCGTTAAAGATTCTATCATACATTAACCCATTACTGCATGACTTATTTTTTGATGTAGCGTCAAACTAGGTGTCCCATATTTGGGACGCTATGCATAAATGGGTTAAGGCTAACTCATCGCTATGCTACTTCATTACTTGTTACGGTTGAGATATTAACCTGTCTTACAGTGCAGTCGTTTTAATAGGCCACATGACATGTCTTGCCCGTTTGCCCGTCCGTCCCTCTGTCTGTTTGTCTGTCGTGTACGGGAAAAAGGGAACTGGAAAAATGTAAAACCGGTGTGCCGCATATTATGTCGGCACAGGGCGGCACGTTTTTCAAATTTGTAACAGTTATATGGCAATATTTTATTGTTTCGCTTGTAGCTGGGTCTACAACAGTCACAGTAAACATTGTGGTGTAATATGTTTGTCTAACGGCAGCCGTCAAACGTCAGAAGACAGAGCAGTGATCAGACAAAGGTTGAGTCGTCTGAACTGCTTGAGCGTCGCGCGGCGCCGACCAAAGAGAAGAAAAACAGACTTCGGCTTTTCTTCAGTCGCAGAAAGAAGTCCAAAGTAAGCCGGTCGCACTTTCACTTTCGGTTTTACCTGATTCTACACTGTTTTATATTTATCCAATATTATTTTTACTGAAATTTTTTTTCGTATTTGTCGATTTTTTTAACTGTTTTACTGCGTTGGTTGTATATCGGAAAAGTTACTACTCATCCGTAGCGCTGGGACGCAACAGTAATTATTTTATGCTGAATGTTTTGGGAATTTGTTCCATTCAGTTATTAACTAACATTAGTTTATATGCATTAGGCTACCACACTGTGGGCCCACTAATAGTGGCAAATGATGAGAGTTATTTCAGAAATTGAATCGATGATTCCAACTTTATGGACCACGTGATACTTGTTCGAAAAGGTTTTTAGCTGTCAGGACAAAAATAATATATTCAACTTTATTCACCATGAAATGGTAGCACATAGAAAGAAGAAAAAACAACACAAACATAATTAACAACACAGCGGACGGTAAGACAGAGTGACAGTAGGATGACACAAATAGATGAAAGCCTTAACTAACAAGCGAAAAGCCCGAAACTCAGTTCAAACTTTGCGGATCTATTACCCAAGACAACGCTGGGTAAGGATATGCCAAGATACAATTGAATACTCTTAACAGTTTTAATGTTATTTGTACTAAATAAGATAATAAGATAAGTAGCAATAATGACGTTGATTTCGATGTTGCTGCATCCAGCCAGCGGTAGAAAATGCAGCAGCGTCAGCAGCGGTGACGTCACGAACAGATTCTCAGATGCAGTCTCTCGCACGAGTTACCGCAGCTGTTAACCACTGCGACCACTCAGCAGTTTGCGCTGAAAACACGAACAACGGCCTGACGACATTACATCGGCTGCCTGCGCACACAGATAATGTTCCAGCCAACAAAACGCACAATCTGTGGTACGACTGTAACACTATCATACGTGTGTTTGTGTGTTAACCTGTAGCTTCTAGTTTTATTGTACTGTGTTTTCTTTTCATTCTGTGTCTGTTTTTATGTTTACTGTGTATTGTTTAATGGACCCTTGTGGTCTGATTTCAAATAAAGATGATGATGATAAGCCTCGAATGCAAACTGAAAACGTTTTTATTCTGCGACACTTTTTGCATTGTCCATGATAAGCCATGACGATTTTTGATCAGATCTCGCTGTGCATTTTACTAACTTTGAACTCACACTAGACAATTTTTAATATAATATACTATATGATATTATTTGATAATAACTAGTGGTTAGTAAATGAGTAATAGGGTGTTTACACGATCCAGCAAACGTCCAGCATTAGTACGTGTATTTTGAATACATTTGCTGGAAGTTTGCTGGACGTTTGCATGATCGTGTAAACACCCCATAAGTATAAGTAAGTAAAGAAATGCATATAGGTCAGTAGTATAATACGTACAAACGCACCTTAATCGACAGGTAATACAAAAACGTGTAATTTAGACATAACTACTCGTATATGTCTTTTTACTTCATAGAATTGTGAGTAACCTGGACGGTTAGAGTACATCTGTCATAACGTCGGATGCCATAGTTGTACTACAGTTAAAATCAGAGCTGCTGAAATTAATGATTAACGTTTAGAAAATTTTAACGAATAATAATTTTCGCTTAAAGTAACGTCGCTAAGAATGCACTATCAAGTAAACTAAGCGATTAATTAGTGGTTAATTTCTGACAAGTTAACTGTCGACGCTGTTTAATCGTTCGTTAGTAGCTGTTTTGTTGCCCATTGCTGGTGTAACTAAGGAGGCGGGGTGCAGAGGTAAGGGGAAGGCGACCCCTTCTTCAAACTTCAGTCTTGAATGCAAGTTTGTGCAGGAGAACTAACATTTTCTGAGCTTTTAATGACCAAAAAAGCGTTTGCGGCTAAGGCTCCAACCCGAACCCCCGTGGGATCTTATAGCGCTCGCATGACCCACTAGCTGATGGAAACGGAGTTCATTGTTTTCCTTCCCCTCTAAAAAAATCTACTTTTTCCGCGCTTTCGGCCTGCAATTTTCGGTCGATCAGGCCTCAAGTTATCCCTCCCAACTCCAATTTCTGGGTATGCCTATGGAATACAGTAACTGTACCAGTAATGTCGAGTTGTGGTGTACCTGTGCAGCGGAGAACCGGCTGCTGTGACGATTCAACGCTGTCGCTCAGACGATACTTTGTCATCCGTATCCCGGGATCCTCCACGCACTGCGGGACGTCACCGGGACCTAGCGATTCGGACGCACCAATCCACAACGTCCAGGCAGCAGCGTATCCAGGTGGAGACCAACCAGCGTGGAGCTGGAAGCCAGGACGCATTAATCGTCACGTCCCCAAGAGTCGATAGATCAGTCGTCAGACTACCGGTCGTACTCGTCTAGCTGGTTACACACGGTGGAGCTGAAACATTCCGCTTTTAAAACACCGTGTATACGTCACACGCATTCGGACAATCGAACAATTTTTGGATTAAATTGCTTTAAATTAACCATGCTGTTATTGCATTGATTTCGCAAAATGGCTTACGCCGTTGTAAATTTGTCAACCAATAGTGTTTTACAGTTTGCAGTCTCCGAGTTCGAGCACCGTCGGATCACGCGCAATTAGGCCGAGGGCTCTTTACTCAAAGAACACTGGCGTCGAGCAAACAGCTCAGTATTGAGTAGTCTACTCGTTTTTGCTCCCCCGCCATGGCGGCAAACAGAATGCACAGGTGA
>Ga0056128_1003791_pt1 | contig 18728 bp, 13 predicted proteins | sample WorMetLIZISLAND2_FD_71113 | JGI IMG/M metagenome (GOLD analysis project Ga0056128, IMG submission 71113) | Marine gutless worms symbiont microbial communities from Max Planck institute for Marine Microbiology, Germany - Olavius geniculatus... ... | reverse complement strand
GTACAACAGCATCGCGTCGCTTCGTCTACGCGCCAGACAACACTCTGTGACGGCATCCCCTCTGGTGGACGTCGCCAGCGCCAGCGCCAGTGGTTACTCGGGCTCACCTCACCACGACCTACAGGCAGCGCAAAGCGCAGCGGCAGCTCTGCAGCCGGCGTCGTCATGTCAGTTCACGCTGGCTGAGACATCCTGCGGCGGAGTAGCCGTCTTGTAGCACCTGTTTGTTCATGCAGCCGACCAATCTTCTCACCTGGAATCAGTTATTAGTTTATACAGTGTACTTACTGCTCGCATTGCATATACTTCTGACTTTCCTGATTCCGCTGTCAGTTAATTTTCTCGGTTATCCGAAGAATAGATCAGTCACTCGTGACATTTTTTGAGTGGGACTACGTAAGCTCATGTTACTTATGTAGGCCTAGTGAACTTCGTTGTCGAACCAAACTGCACCAATAATTTTCTTAATCATGTACACTAAAGGCCTACGGGGTAGTAAGTCTGCGAGCCGCGACATTTAGGCCCATAGCGATATTTTGTGCACCGTAAAACACGCAACAGCTGTCACCAATCATTCCGCTTTTCTGTTTGCGTTAGGTGTATTTTTGTGTAAGTCCAATCCTAACGAAATACATTTTCTAATGTACATTCTGTAGATTGAACGATTTCCTTATACGCTGCACTGTTTAAACGTTTTTCAGCTACGGCCAGTTATCTTTGGGGTCGAAAGTCTAGTCGTCAGAATTTGCCGAAATGAACGGCATGATATTTTGTGTTGATGTAATTATTTAATGTAATTCATTATTTTAACTGTGCTGTAAGTCATTGGCATTTTGTCTTCGTCTGTCTGTGCGTCTGTCTTTCCGTTTCTCAGAATGAAGAAGCGAATAAATTCACTTCGTTCACTTTTCAACATTGCACACTCTAGAGTCATCAGTATAATGCCCGCTATAGCAGTAATTGCTTAGGCCTAAGTAATTTAGAACAGGTGAGCGTAAGACCATATCGGTTGGCTGCCATGCTATTTTGCGGAAATGGTAAATCGCATTAGTATAGCGTTTGGACAGGGTTTCCATAGACTCTCTTAAATTCTTAACCATTCCGTAATCTCTAAGAGTAGCCTAACTTGCAACGCAAATTTCGACTGGGCGCTCCTACTGAAAATTTCTCTTTCGCGTAGATTTGCGATACCAAAATCACAGAATCGTGTGGATTGTGAAATATCGGCATTCATCTGCGAATATCGACACTTGACAACGAATCTCCGGCGAAGATACACACGGTCTGTCTCGGCACAGTGAACAACATAAGGAGGCAGCAACACAGCAAGCAGGCTGTGTTAATAAGACGGAAACGCGTGGAATCTCTTGCAATCCTGTCGACGTTTAGAACAGCTCAGCTGGTCGGGTCGACCTGCTCGCTCTGATGGATGGACGCTATCAATATTCCATTTGGAGCAACGAGAAAACGATCGATGGAAATAGAAAATTCAATCGCGGTCAGTCGTCGTTGCAGCGAGATGGCGCCACTAAGTCCAGTTGATCCTGGGCTCGACGGCGACGGGCTTACCTGGATTACGCCTGTCTGATGGCGGACAAATGCGGACGGTGTCCCAATACAGGATCGCACACCAGAAAAGTCTCTCCTGACCGACAATTTACCGGCAGAAATCGGCCCGCTCGGCGGCCGCCCGAGCGGGACGGATTTTTACCGGTAAATTGTCGGCTGGGAGAGACTATTGTGGGGGGCGATCTTATAATGGGTAGACTTTTTTATGGAGCCGGCGATATTTTAACAAGAAAGAGACATACCAAATCCGTGATTTTCTGTCCCCGGGTAGATTTTTCTTAGGGGAGACATCTTAATGCGGCACCGGCCGGTGCAGGCCTTCATTGCCAGTGTGCCGGCGTACGTACGTACGCTGGTCAGTGGTCAGTGGCCATTCCACGGTCAGAATGACAGCAGCAGGCTGATTCATTGCTCACAAAGTCAGTCGGTCAGTCAGTCCGTCGGTCCAGCGGTATCAGGGCATTTCGCCCCCTTTGAAGTTTTGCCCTCAAGACGTTTCGCCCCCTGGACGTCGTTCACTCCGTCCGTCCGTTATCGCTGTCGTACGCAGTCTTCTAGTGAACAAAACGTCTAAGGGTGAAACGTCCCACTCCTGAGGGCGAAACGTCCAAGAGGCGAAATGTCCGTAATAATTCGGTCCCGCAGTCCTACCTAGTAGCACCATTTCACTGCAATCACTGCGTGTCCAGTGGAGTAGGCATAATTGTCACTGGACATCACTGCAGACACCGTCATGCGAAAGGCCCTAACACTTAGATTTTTAAAGGTTTTTCTCACCTGCTTAACTGTTGAAAAAATGAAATGCCTAAAGTGTTTTGTTCCTCATGCAATTTATAACACAAATCATATTTAGTTTCATATTCTAATCGTTATTTTCGAGTTCTGACGTTACGTCAGCACTCCGGACTACTTTCAACAATTTGTATTCACCTTTCGGTACAAACAATAAATAGAATATACAATACAATAATAATAATAATAATAAAGCAACATAATAAAGAGCACAAGCCTACAAAAACACCAAAGAATGACCAAATGAGCCATTTAACATAAAAGTAACAAATATGAAAGGAAAACAATTACCCTACACACGCGTGCTGGCATGCATAATATCACGTTGTCAAACACAACTAGGGCTGCCGTGCGTAATACCCGGGTAATTGGGCCGACCGTTAAGCTGTAAGCGTAAAGGTCTGGTCTTTTGTTACGAGTTGTCTGTCCGTCTGTTAGTTACGGATGTATTGTGGCTAAACGGTGAGAGACAGGACCAAGGTTACTATTAATCAGTAATAGTAAGTCGCATCGCCCTTTCAGATGAGATAAAAATCATGGACCTTCGATGACCTTAAAAGTCAGTATCAGCTATTGTGGCTAAATGATACGTCATATCTCAGAAACGGTGAGAGATAGGACCAAGGTTCCTATTATGTACTAACAGAAAGTCACATAAGCCCTTTCACATGACACAAAAATCATTTGCTGGCCTTCCGACACCCGCGTACGGTCGGCCCTCCCTAGCGACTGCTGGGCTTCTTGTTTTTTACTAACTGACAGGTATCCAGATAATAAGATATTTAATGTTAAACTTTTTAACTGATAGGGATTTAATACTTAAACCTTGACGAGCATTAAGACGTTGCTGTTATGAGTGACATTCAGATGACAGCACCTCTGAGAAACATTTCATAGGAGGACTATAGCAAAGTCTATTACATTACGTCGACCACTTAACACACCAGTTCTTGTAGGCTGGCAAACAGTAAGGGTTCACGTCTACAGCTGCACGTTAATCTCAGCTGGTCTGATCGGAGTGGTACGGAGTGTGCCGAAGCCCCTGCAGATAGTAACTTTCTTCCTCGAGAAAATCCCTGTCCTGTCACATTGAACAAACAAATAAGTTACACAGTCCACGCCAGGCAGCAACTAATAGCATTTGAATGAAATCAACCACCAGTTAACGGTGAAACTTCAGGAAATTTAAATCCCAAATGAAAGTCCAAACAGACAAGATGGTAGTTACGACTCCGTCGACTATTATGCCGCAGCCAACATGTAACAACTACGAAGCCAAAAAGTGCATTTTGGGGCATATTTGACCATACCGTGACTTTGAACCCAAAATCTGATGCTTTCACCCTTGGCCCAAAGTCCGTTAGTGGTAAAAGTTTGGTCAAATTCTGTCAACAGACACCCAAGATATCTTGCTAACAATGTTTGTTCAGGACTCACGCACCCATGCACACACGAACGCACGAACACTCTAGAAACATTAGGCCTCCGGCCATTACGTTGGCGGAAACACAAAAAACAGTGACCGACAGACGACGATGACGGCGAAGATTATGAAGACTTATAATGAAGAATGGCAGCTGAGTGCAACTTTGGTCGAAGGCAGAAATTGGACTTGGAGCATCAACCTACTAACAGATTCTATGCAACGTTTCAACATCAAATCTAAAACAAAACTGAAATCAAATTCTAATTCTTCAATAAAACGACTGTCAGACTGCAATTGTACAATATCGTAAATCTGAAAGAAAACAGCAATAAAATCAACCGAGTCAATAACTGTCATAAAACAACTTCTTGAGATGACTTTTGACAAAAACAGCGTTAACAATACTGTTGTTATGACGCCAATGAATTAGCTCAAACAAAGCAGAAGTGACGCTTGCGATACGGATCAGAGATCACTGATGTTCTAAACATGATGATAATCGTGAAAACAAGAAAGCCCAGCTGTCGCTAGGGAAGACTCACTACAGTCTGTAGGCTTGTTGCAGTACTGACCTTCTTGAAGCCCTCAAGGTCATCCAAGGTCAATGATTTTCACGTCATATGAAAACCAATATGCGACTTTCTGTAATCAATAGCAACCTAAGCCCTATCTCGCACCGTTTAGCCACAATACATCCGTGACAGACAGACAGACGGACGATAACCGTCCCATAGACGACTCGCCTACATCATAGCTGTAGCGCGTCAATGACTTGACGATTTGAAAAACAGAAATTGCGATGATGAGGTAACTAACAGTATGAGGCCACAATGTGACAATAAATTCAATAAAGGTTAACCTGATCAGCTTCTCTCCTCAATCTACGTTCAAGTAGATCTCGCTGAATGTCTTGGTAAATCCTGAACATTGATGCTGACTGGTACGTGGCGCCAGCTGGCGGTGCTCCTGCGAGGTAATTGCCATTAGCAGGCGCAGCCGCAACACGTGTAGCGGCACCTGCAACAAGTTGATGTTAACATAAAACAGACCTTTAGTGTTCCTCAAAGGTGCTGTCATTTGCAACGACATGACACTCATTAAAACGCGAACGTCTTCAGTGCTCGCTTAAAGCAGTCCGGAGTGTTGATGCTGGTAGCTCGCGTGGTGACTGGCAACTGGTTTCACAGCTGTGGACCAGTCACAGCAAAGGCTTGCCGGCCAAATCAGTCCGTTGCGACACGTGGGACGCAGAGGTGGCAGTGGCAGAACGTAGTCGCTGACGCTGCACAACTTCCTTGACAAGAACACGGAGTTCTTGTGGGTAGGCTGGTGTAGAGCGTTCGACTCAGTTAAGAACAATGTAGCACAAAATTGCACATACCCAGCGTTTGTTTAAGCCTACTTCCTATCATACGTGTAGTTGTGTATTAAAAAAGCGATTATAAAAATCAAAACAAATGTCTATACCACAATGCATATGCTGCACCCAATGCTAACCTGACAGCACTCACTATAGCCTAGAACACGGTCCTGGCTGGCGCCACAGATTTTGCAAAAAGCAAACAGAGATATCTTGGACCTGAATCCAGCATTCTGGCTTGATGCCGAACGTTGTAAAGATGTATTAGTCTTGGTCAGTGAAGTTGCTCTGTGCTGGGCAAGGTTACTACTTGGATGGGTGACTGAGCGCAGGCGCCTAGTGACTCTGCTTTTAGGCGCCGTGTACAAATCCACTTTATTATATTATTATTATTATTTATTATAACCAACCACCCAGATAAACGCAGCCTTCCATTCCTCCAAGGTAAGTAAATCAAGTACTGAACTGCCTGGCCGGGGTTAAGCAGGGTGCGTTCACCTGCACTGACCGGCAGGTAACACTGAGTGATCCCATATGGCAGGCGATCCCCGTAGCTCTAAAACAGGTTCCAATGAAGAGCTTCTTCATGGTGTTATGCAGAAACGCACTCTCTCAACGCACCGGCTGGTAAAGCAGGCGGTGGCACGTTGTTGTCAGCGGTGGGAGGTGTGTCTCTGACAGGGGTTCGACAAACTACACACAGAGCTGCATTCTGAGCGATGTCAAGAGATGCTCTCTCCTTCGCCACCACGAGCCGTTCCTGCCACACCAGAACATCCGCTTGCACCATCACACAAGCTGATACAATACGTCTACAGTATAAAGCTCAACTCCACTACAGTACTATGATTTTCTTGCAAAACCTGTTGAAAAATAAGTATAACAAAAAGCAGTACAAAATTGTCATATGTCAAGACGTTGTAGATCAGTAGTAATTTGTGATTTTTATGAACCTTTTCTGTGCAACTCGTAGTGGATTTGCTGCACAACATAGTGTACAACAAACCCACGACCAATCAAAGCAAATGGAATTTGGGCTTAAACTTTGACGTCCCTCAGTTCGCATGATGCGATATGTTCTACTGTACTGACTCACTCTGAGCAACTGCAATATGAATATAAACGCTATCCACGCTAACCATAGGTGCCACGTTAGTTGAGTTAATGACGCTTACATAACGTGCAATAGTAAGTGCAATAGGACAAAACCTTGTGGTCCTGGTTGGCGATGACAACAAAGAGAATGTAAGGGAAGAGAAAGTTTATTCTTCAAAAACATACAACTACGGTTAGAGAAGTATAATGTGTTTATTAAAAAAGACCCCTCTCGCAGTGGCATGGCAAGAAACTAAAAGACTCTGCGCTATCATACAATGAAAACCCAAAGTCTATCTCAACTGCACTAGGTTTGGCACCGGGACGTGACAGACAAACAGACAGACAGAAAGAATTATGATATGCGCTTTGCACTACGTGCACCTGTAAGAAGAAAAAAGACCAGCAAAGTACAGTGGAGAGACCTGGGCAAGTTGTTTCTGCTTGGCGTGCAGCGTCTGCAGTTCAGACTGTATCTTGGCAAGTCGGTTGTTGTGTTCGGCTTCAATCTGCTTCGCTGCAGCATACATCTTCTGACTGTCTCGTTTCGACATCAACGCACACTACAACACGAAATAGATTCAACAACATAACACTGCAGCACACAGATACTGTAAACTGGCATTATAAACAAAAAATAAGTCATCTCCATCATCGATGAATAAAGTTGATTAAAAATTCAGTATCATTAACGAGTTACAATAAATGAAGTCCAATTCAGATTAACTGAAAAAATGCTTGGCCTCAGCATTTTTGCAATTTAAATACACAAAAAACAAGACACGTCCAACTAGCTGATCTACATTTGCAACAAGTGCAAGTACAAGGTGGTGTACTTGTCGTCTGTCTGTAACGTATGTATTGTTGCTAAACAGCACATCATACTGGATAAAATGTCTAAAAAAGCAAATAGGCTTGCCCAACTGCTACCCTGTGTTACCAATTCAGACCCCCTGCAACCCTCCATTCCCCCCAAAAAGGGTATGGTATACACTGCACCCCAAATAGGTGCATTGCAAACAGTGGTTTATTTTTTTTGTACAAAATGTCATTCTCACGTGAGGCCTCATGGAAAATCAGCTTGTAAACAAAGACAGTGCTGCATTGCAAATAAAGCGACCTGCACCCAGAACTAAGGGCAGTTTCTTTAGGAAGGCACAGGCAATAATTTATTACAAGTACGATCGGCTACCCCTAGTGACAAAGCTGGGATTCTTGTTGGTTAGTTTGTTGCAAAAATGAACAGTCGGTGCTGCATCTGACCGAGACGAGGTCATCGATCTCGGCTGACTTGTCGCGCACTTGTTGAGCGAGTTGATCCAGCTTCTGTCTGTCGGCGTTCAGTTGTCGTCGCTGTCTTTCCATCGCTTCCACTTCACTCTTCACTCTCTCATCCGTGTCCTCGAGCTCATGTTTCCACGCTGACAGACGCGACTGCTCGTCTTTTAGGGCCGACATCTTTGCCTTCAGCTCAGCTGTACTCTGCAGAAATATACAATATTTCTCTTGTTATCAACGACTGACACTGCAATATAACTGCTGCAGCAATGCTGAGAGATTCTTCTTTGGCAATTATGCCTCACACAGTGCAACTTTAAAAAAGTATGCTGGTTAGTGGTTAAACAAAAAAGCACTTGGCCCTTACTAAGTTCTGCTAAAACAACAATCAAAAATTTCTTTTAAAAATTGCACGTGATTTCTAATAAACCACAAAATATGAGAAACAACAAAATTCGACAAAATTTGTAAGTACATCTTAACGTCGTTACAACCTGTCTTCACAGCTTCTTGCAGAAATACGTCCATGTATCTCCCCATTATCATATAAAAATTGCAGACAAAATCATAAATTAAGTCTGTTCCAAAACAGTGTAATTGTGAATTCATTCAAACTTCAAAAGATCAGAAGTGACTTATTCGACAGAGACTCTAAAAATCTGGTAAGATTCTCTGCAGTAAGTCTATGAACTGTTAAAAATCGAGTAAGTTTGCTAGATTCAGTCTGAATGTAAAAAGCCTCGTAAAATTGACTGGACTGAAGATCAAACCTGAAGTGATCTGGTGAAGTCGTTGTGCTGTTCTTCAACACGCAGTCGACACTTGACATCAAACTCGGCTCGCTCAGCTGCAAGTTGTGTTCGGTCGCTGTTCAGCTGCGCAAGATTCGCCCGCTGCTCTTCTATCATCTTGTTCTGCAAAAATAACACCAAAAAGCCCACGGCTGACATAAAGCAAATACTCTATTTTTAACTCTTCTATCAAAGATGACATACGAATAATGAATGCCAGCTGGAAAGAGGCGAAATCATCATCTGTCACTGGTGATCAAAAAAAGTGGACAGCCCTCATCACAAAATGTTGCAGTGAAAACAGGAGAACCTAAGTCTAAGTATTCGAGATAAAATATTTTTCACATTGCTGATGCTTACATTCAGTTGTTCACTTTTACTGTGCTTTTGTCAATGTCAGTTAGTCGACTGCATCATCATTGGCACTCGGCAGCTTTATGAAATCTCATCAAAATGCTGTTGAATCCCATGACTAGACTTGTGTAAACAATGCTTCATTTCATGAAGTATACTAAGGAAGCTCAGTCCATTTCCGTTGATTTGTACACATCTTTACAGAGCTCCAAGTATTTATACAAGCTGAATACGTTTTCTGCCACCCAACAAATAGCATCAAAAACTGAATGATGTACTGGATTGGTATCGAACATACTGTTACGAACAAAGGAAAAAACTGAATGCCGCTGACCTTTGTTGTTTCCAGGTCAATGCGTTCTCTCTGAACAGTTTCACTCAGTCTCAAGCGTTCCTGTTCCAATGAGTTCTGAGCTGATTTCAGTCGACTTTCCTCCTGACGAAGTCGCCACTTCTCCTGCAATGCGCAGCTGTAGTTCATGCACTACATGTATAATGCCGCTGTAGCACCTTACGCTATTATAAACAAAAAGTACACGGTCTAAAACAAATAATGTAACAGGTAGTTGATGCATCAACAAAAGCTGCAAGTCCTCATTTGTTAATGGAACGTTTACAGTTCGACAGTATCATAAATGGCAAACTGATCCAAAGCAATTGGCAACGCCTAGCTTTCCACCCACGAGTACGAGGTGATATAATAAAAATATCAGTAGTTAATACATGTAAACCTATTCTAGTGTAAAAAGCTCAGTCAGTCAGCTTTATTTGCAGATGATTGGTGATTCTGAAATCTGTCTAGCATCCAGGTCAACTCAGCCTAGCTGTTCCGGGGGTAGATAAAACAATAAAAATACCGGTACCTGTTCCAGTGAAGAGGCCTGGTCAGTTAGCCTCGTCTCGAGCTGGTTGATGAGACCTTGAAGTCGTGCTCGTTCCTCATCGTTGCTCTGCTGTTGACGCTCCAGACGCTCCTGAAGAGCTGGACACGATACATCACCATACACACAATACATCACCGCAATCAGTTTATTGGAAAATACAAGTCAAGATGTTGCACAAGCACAGAATACGTTCATCTCAGCTCCGCAAAAATACTTATGTTTGATAACTCTTATGGCTTGGCTTAGTCGTAAAGCATTAGTCTTGATTAACAAATATATACTCAATGTCAGGTCTATTTAATACTTAAATGTCCGACCATCTGCAAAAGGGCGAATCATTTTGACATGGCACAGTCACAGTGGTGGACAATGGTCCACAAAGTTTCTTGGCTGCATGGAACAGTTTGCCATCGAAGCTCAAAAACACGTCACTGATAGTTTGGCAGTTTGTTGCCACCTAACGACTGAGACGTTTGCACACAGTTATTATGCACAATCGCAGTCGTCATAATTTTTGCTATAAAACTTGCATGAACGAAATGCTGTTACTGAACACACTGAATTGAACCGATCTAGCCACCCGGGTAAACTCAGCCTGGCCATCCTGAATAGGTACACACATTTGAGAGTCTGGTCTCTGGCGTCGGCAGCCATCTCGCGCTCAGTGATGATTGCTGTATGCTTCAAGCCGACCTGACTCTGCAGCTCATTAAGATCCTGAGCACGATCTTCCATTTTATGAATCACTGTCTCCAACGTCCTGACACCACAACACGAACATACCCGTTGCATATTGATCGATCGAACACACTGATTGAACAACCGACCGACTGACCAACCAGTTGACTGACCAACAGAAAAACCAACCAATCCCATATGACAAGAGATGCCCCTTAGCTCTTAGATAGGTTTTATATAATTATGCATTTAATATTAGCTTTGACATAAGATACAGAACAGTAACATGGCAAGCAGGCTGAGCAAGACAGCAAGGGCCTGAGCAAGGCTCTACAAGATGCTAACAGCTGCCCTTGAACACAACACAATGCACAAATAAAAAAGTTGGACTTGATCAAAGCTATTCTAGTCTGCAATGCATGTGACTATTAAAATCAACTTTCTTGCTTTCATGCAGTTATACAAACTTTTTCAACATCCAAACAGCAAAGAGATATACTTTCTTGATGATAATGTAGCAACAATTGTATACAACTAGACTGTTGCTCTAGCAAATCACTAGTAGATGAAAAAGCAATCACAATAGAGATGTATATACACCACACACTTAGCATGGTCGCTAGCATGTGCCACAGCATCAATCTGCTTGTCCTTGGACTGTACAACTTGCTCTAATGCTCTCTGATGCTCTGCCTGCAGATCCTCCAATGCAGTCCTGACACAGCAGATGATGCAATGAATACTTCACTTACTACGACAATAAAAACTTCCAATAATCAAACATGCACAGTAATTGTATACGTAATCAAACAATCATAGTAAGCTATGTAATTAAAAGTAAATGTTCATACTACATATGACTACAGAGTTAAGACAAAATTGCAAGAAAGTTACAAAGTCGTAAAAGCAGCTTCCAAAATTCGGATACGACACTGTAACTTGTTGATTTACGACAAAGATATGACAAAGTTGCAAAGATTTTACGACAATTTTATGATTGTCATACGATGTTTTGTAAATTAGGCCCCAGGTCTGTAAAAACTGCTGCTCTAACAAGTCATGCAAGTTTACTTCTAACTGCCTGGCCTAACACGAAATAAATGTGAAAAAATTAACCAATTATCTAACACTCTAAGCAGTAGACATTATAAATATGATTTACTGCAGACAAATTTATCCACCTTTAATTTAATGCTTGCTTCGTCTTCAAACATGAAAGGCCAGTTGCCATATCACTGAAATATGTTTTAGCAATGAAAGATCTCAGTCCAGTGCTGACATAATATGCAACTGGCCTTAGCCCACAGCACTGTGCAATCATAAAAAACCTCCGACCTTCAATTTTATGAACTGAAAAATTGGTACTCCATTTACTCTTTGCCCAGAGGAATGTTCACATCAATTTTGTTTTTTTTACATTTTTTTGCTTTTTGAGTTACAAGCTCACATGAAATGGATGAACGTATGAACAGACAAGGAGATAGACTCATGATGCAACCTATTAAAGGTCCATGGCCACGGTCAAACTCACTTGAGCAATTTATGTCAATTTAAATTAGACATTTAACCTTACATATGTAATATGTCGATTTGAGCTTCATAAATATATGAAATTAATGTGCAATTTCAAACGAAATGCAGCATTACGTTACGTTGTGCTAAAAAATTTTAATTTTCAGTTCCCTGGTTGTGTTATCAGCCTAACTCATAGGCATCATGAATATTAATGGATTAGCCGATGACGTCATCAACCTAGGCTAGGCCATTAATATTCATGATGTCTTTAGGCTAGGCTAGTGACGTCACCACGGGCCATCATGGCGGCGTGTTTTCTGCGTAATTTTCGTAGGTCGTCAATTTCAAATGCAAATTCTCCATGTTGACAAAACGCTGGGTGCTGATAATACTGTCAAAATTCTCAGAAGATTGTGCTTTTTTAGGAAAACGGTAAGTTAATTTTAATGTCCATAGACCTTCAAGATGGCTGCATAATAATGCCACATATGACTGAGATGAACAAAAATATCAAACGCAAACAAAAATATCAGGCATGACCTGTGACGCTGTTTGAGCGTTTCAATTTCACTGCGACGTTCAGCCATCTGTGACTCAATGAATTCCGTCTTTTCCTTTTCCACAGTTTTCATCTTCTCAACCAGTTCAGCCGACAGAATCTGATTCTCCTGTCTCAGTCTGATGAATCAATCACAATGCAAACGTCATCTGCAATACTAACTAAAGCTGCAGCTGATAAACTACAGCAAATTTGAAATAAAAACTAGACCTAAATTGTGGAACAAGTGTAAAAAATACCGAAATACATTTAACAGCAAAAAATGTCAAATGACTATAATCTACATAATCATTTTTATTGACTGAACAGGTTTATGGAATTAACAAATACAATTCAGTCTGCTATGAACAAAAACATACTGATAACTAAAAATACGTTCAGTGGAATGAGGTATCTGTCCCATTGCCTCATTTGCCGTTGCGCTAACCCTCCTTGGTTAACATTTTACAGCCACTGTTAGTTAATACTGGTAGGCCTAAATAATTTTTGGCATTATATTGTGCATTGTGACTGAAATGTTTGTCCCCATTTTGAAGTTTGCTACTTACCAGAACATACATAACTATCCTGACTGGCAAATTAGGTCAGCTATGAGCTAAGGCAGGCAGACGATCAGACAGAATGATCCAAAATGCGGCCTATTAAAGCGGCCGCATAACAATCACCCTGTGACGTGTGAAACAAATGTTTAGTGTCTTGATAAATGGTACTGCTACATGTGGATGCCTCGATGTGTGCCGAGAAGAGCTCCACGGCTGATGGCTGTGGGCCTAGTGTGTGTGTGTGTAAGACCAGTGTATAGCTAGTTGAGCGTAGATGTTTACAATTGCGGTGTCAGCGAACTCCAAGTGTAAGGATACGTTTATTAACTACATAAAAATTCAATAATGCGATGAAATACCATCAAATTTGTGCTAACAACTTAAAACGTAGGCATACGAATGTGAAATAACAGTACTCGCTGTAGCTTAACAAATTTAATATAAAACATAATAATGCATACACAGTTTGCGACACCCGGCAAACACAAATATATTTTTTGGAAAGTTGTCGCATCTAGGGCTGTTTAAAATCCTTTATTTTCTCGAATTTCTGGCGTTTTGTTACCTATTTATACACATGTGTAAATTAAATACTGTAACAAATACTAATTCAGCCGTTTTGTTAAAATAATCTGCACACAAGCAACTTTATGTCGTAAAACGTTAATTGTTTGTGGTAGCCTACAGCTGTAACTGACAAGCCTATTTGCATTGAAAATGCAGCGATCACAATTTTGGGGGCCCAGGGCTTAAATTGCAAAATTATTATTTGTTCTTTTTTGTGCCTATAACGGTCGCAGAGACACGCTTTTTGAGCTATTAAACGCCACTATAAGCCCACAGGATTCTCTACTGTGGTACAAGAACCTTCCCACTTAGAATGCATTACGGGAGTTAAAAATTGGGGTAAAATAGGGGAAGGAGTTACCACATTTTTATCCCAAATAAACTCGATCTTACTTTTCAGACCCCAAATCACTGTGCAAAATTTCATCAAAATCGAATCAAGATGCGGCCGTAGGAGTGTTTACAGACAGAATGACAGTGTGACAGAAGTGATTTTATAATCTGTCCTATGCTATGCTATAGCAATGAGAGATAATTAGTTAAAAGTTATCTCAAGTTATTTCTTTTGGACACGCCAGCTCACACATCTGTCACTTCCTTGTCGTTTACTCCAGTCTTGAAATGATTAATGCCATCACATTATAACCACTATTTTACATTAAAGAAAGTCAAATTTTGACTACACAATACAAAACACACATAGAGACATAAAATACGAACATTATTTTAACAGCATATTAGAAATAAAAGCCAGATTGTTAAAACAAAAATGTGGCAAACTGTTACTGCTGAACTGAAACGATTAGATATGCTATCACAATAGATCATCTATACTGCAATGGTAACCAAACATTTGATGTTATAAATAAAGGCAAAATGTCACTCAAGCATTTCTAAAACTTCTACTGACCACTGCAGGACCAGCATTATTTGTCAAAAATACAATCAAACAAACAAAAACTAAGAAGCTAGACACAGAGTACAAGAAAAAGCAATTTGAGAAAAGCTCACGTGATGCGCGATAGCAGTGGTCCTGAGAGTTTGGCAATCAGTGTAGGTCTACAGCAATAAGATATTAATGCATCTTGAAAGAGTACTTAAATTTGAGGCCTCTGTATGAAAGACTCATTGAATGTAAAAGATCGAAGAGGTCAGGACTTGGACTGCTAAAATCTACGTTTAATGCCGAAAATTTCATATGCAGGTTGTCTTGGTCTATCTCCAGCCATTTCGTTGCAATTCAGTGTTGAAATGTGCGCTGCAACCAAAAATTGCGAAAAATCCACTAAAAACCCCTTCTGGGGGGTTCAAGGTCGTTCAAGGTCATCGATGTTGATAAATCTAAAAAGCCTGTCACCAGTGCTTGTTATGATAAGCAGCATATCTGTACCTATCTGCAACGTTTTCACACTATACGAGCCAATAACGGCAAAATAACGTCTTATTAGGGGGTACCCCTGTTTGATGCCCTTGTTCTAGGGAAACCCCTTCACCCAGGAGCATGAAATTTTGTCACGATAAAGTAGAGTCATTAAGTTACCCCATAGTGTAGATCTCGTGATAATAGCTTGCATCGTTTTGACACAATATCGCAGTGTGATGGACGGACAAACAGACAGATGGACGCCTAAACAATGGCTAAGATGCGCGAAGCATTCTGCTATCGCGTGTAAAAAGTAAGTCAAGAAAGTGTGTGCATATTTGATATGGTTAAATCTGCTAACCTTTCCTCTCGCTTTGTAAATGCCTCCTCCATCAGCTCTACCTGTTTTCTGTGGAAAAAAACACAACAATAACTAACCATTTTAAGTTTTTATTTTACATGTAACCTACCAAATGTTTCAGCAGGCACAAAATATAAAACATCTGCAAAGCAATTGTGCATTGCAAAAGTGTCAACAGACAGCCTGGCTTACTTACTGAGAAGATTCTTCAAGCAACTGTCGCTCCTGACGACTTTGCTCTTTGCTCATTTCAAGCATCTTCGTCAGAAACTCGTTTTCTGACTCCAGCTGCCGTATCTGCATTCACACAAGCATTAAGTAATTACTGAAATAAACAGCAATTAGTCACACGATTAATCGTGAAAAAATTTCGATGATTAATAAAATTTAATTTAAATTTCGATTCAAAACAGATCAATAAACACATCGTAAAGTAAATACAATAACATCATGACAAGCACCTAAAATCATCTCAACCATCTGTTTGTGTTTCAAAAAGAAGTCAACATCTTAGTCAGTCTACAAAATAAAGTTGAACCACTCAATAACTGCAGCTCAGTGCATCTGTGTGAGCTTACTGCTCAATAAGGGACACTATGCTAAACAAGAGAGTGCATTTTTGCAAGCAATAATAATTATTGATTAATCATTATCTTTTGTGAAGTTAACTTTTTTTTAAACACCACCAGCTGTGCTATTAATTAAAACATCTAATACAAACACAGCTAAACATCATGCACAAGAATTTAACTAAAGCTAAGTGTACAAACATGCACGAGCGTATTCGCAAAATGACGGCATTGTTAGCATTTTATTTTCTCGAAGACAGTAAACGTACAGAGTACCTTTGCATTAAGCTGCTCCACAAAAGCTCCACCATAGATATCAGGCACAGCTGAAGTCACTGACTGTGACACACATGATACACATTTATGAAACTTGACAATTACATTTTGTTGCAATGCAACACACTTGAGGTGCATATTATTCCAGCTTCTTTCACAGTTTGCCGCTGACTTCTACAGCAAAAGATTTATTGAAATAATCTACAACTGTGACTCATATCAATAAGACAGACTATACAGTGCAGTACATCTCAGCACAGAAAGTGCAAAGTGCATTCCCAGCATTTATCTTATGTACAAGCAACTGAATTCATTATTCAACTTAATGCCACACATTCATGTAATATAACATCATAACATCATTATAATACACATGCACAATGTACTGAGTAGCCAACTTAAGTTTAGTTTAATTTGGTATGATACTTCATGTTCGCCAGTTCTAATAGCAAAAAGCCATCACGAGTGTGCTGTTATCGCCAAGCTCTACAGAATAGTTCAGTCTTCAGCTGACGACAGAAAAAGGATGATTCTGACAGGTCGCAAACAAACGTCGGCACTGAGTTCCAAGCTGTGGGTCCAAACATGGAGAAGCCTCGCAGTCCATACTGTGTCCGTCAACAGCGCAAAACCCTGTCTACTGTGATAAGGCAATTAAAATTAGTAAAAGAATAAGAAACCAAAGAGCATAACAAAACTAACAAACAGCTCCAATAACTATATAAGAGCACCAAACAGTCAAAGACAGACGAGATGTCTGAATTGAGCATGATTTTAAAGACTAAAAAAACTACAAGGTACAAGGGAATGACAGACAATGCGGTAAACTGACGTGTGAAAAAGCAATAGCTCCATCTGTTGCTGCATTCTATTACACGTACCTGCAGTTGCTGTTGCATTGCTGCCAGCTGTTCTTCACGTTGCTTCCGCAGCTGCTCCTGACGTATCTGTAAATGACTCACCATCTCTGCCTGTCTCATACAGCACGCAAGAATACAACTACAGCTGCAAACTACAAACTACACTACAAAAACTACGAATATAACACCTGCAGCAGTTCATGACATATTTCTGATTGGCCATCTCCGCTTGTCCCAGTCACATGCAGCTAGGCTACAACAACTATAACTACAAATGAATACTACAACAACTACTACAACTAAAGCTACAAGCCTACAACTACCGCGGCTAACTCACTATCTCTGCCTGTCATACAGAGCACACACAACTACAATGACTACAACTACTGATGTTGATACTACTGATTCTACTAATACTAATATCACTACATCATGTCTCAATAAAAAAACAGTCAAAATTGTTTTCATCATAACTTTGTCAAATTCACACCAACTTTGATAATTTTTGGCACAGAGATGGATAAGATGACAGAATTATGTAAGGTGCACTCTTTTTCCACTTTGCATAATTTATGTCAATGCACTACCGTGTGAAACACAGATGCTTCAAATTGTTACATTATGTGGTGATTATCTCTATCAGAGTGCTCATCTTTGCATGATCAATTCGACAGATGGAGTTACGCGACGAAATAATTTTGTGATATTAAATATTTTATGGTGAAAATAGCAAACAACAAAATTGCTGACTGATGAGCTGAAAAACCTCTAATCAATGAATAAATGTCATCCGATCAGTCGATCGTTGATTTCGCTGTCAGCCAGTGGCATTGCATCTAAACCATTGTCTGTGTATGTGGGACACACTTTGGTCATAAACTTTGACAATTTGCAAGCAAGTTGTTACACAAAACTTATAATTCTGCTAAATAAATCACATGTCAGTTTATTATGTGTGTACTTAAATCGTTACAATGTTTACTTGAGACAACAACTCAGCATTATGTAACAATTTGGCACATCTATGTTTCATATGGTAGTGTGGTGACATAAATTAGGTGAGGTGAAACATGAGTGCACCTTACATAATTCTATTGTCGTGGCCATTGCTACACCAAAAATTATTAAAGTTGGTAAAAATATGACAAAGTTATGACAAAAACAATTTTGACTGTTTTCATTGAGACACGGTGTACATATTATCATCAACTCTCGTAAAAGGTAAAATCACAAAATACAGAATCCGAGGCATAGTCAAAGCATCAGAGCAGAATGGCTGTTGTTTTGTTCAAGGCCAAGGCCAAAACAATGGCGTTAAAAGGCAAGGCAAAGGCCAAGAAGTTACAGAAAAGCAAAGCCAACGTCAAAGACTTGGGATCAAAGCCTAGGATAAGGCCACTTATGAGTTTTTTCCTTGAGATGCTATGAAGACAAAACCCAGTCCTTAAGGACACGTCACTGCAACACTGAGATACAACTGCTTTGTTCCCACTACTGAAATAACAATTCAGGCAAAAGCAACTGGCACTCTCCAGCCCCCCTTCCTGTTCTCGCGGATGAATAAATTTAGTCTCAGCATGAAGCATCAAAGCATACCATGGGCTGTTCCTGTTATGAGTTACGTTGCAAAACATTCTATAGAAGAGTGAGGTTATAGTGCAGTCTGTTATTTAACATAATACTAAAATTAACATCACAGGCGGTAGCGCCAGCCCTGTTGTAAAGGTGACCAGCCATTTCAATGGGAAACTCCAAAACTTGACCCCTCATATTTCCCAAACCCCTTAATTTTTCCACACCAAAATTTGCACAGATGATTATGTCCAGCATATCTCCTGATGTGCAAAATTTGGTGAAAATCCGTTTACGGGGGGCTTCCCCACGAATAG
>Ga0056128_1003790_pt1 | contig 18730 bp, 10 predicted proteins | sample WorMetLIZISLAND2_FD_71113 | JGI IMG/M metagenome (GOLD analysis project Ga0056128, IMG submission 71113) | Marine gutless worms symbiont microbial communities from Max Planck institute for Marine Microbiology, Germany - Olavius geniculatus... ... | reverse complement strand
CTCGGGAACGGAGTACCGAGGGTTAAAAAAAAAATAATAATAATAATAATAAAAACGGAATTTGTATAGTGCTAGCATGTCGATGGACTTCAGAGGTGCTGGACGGACAGTTACAGTGGTGCTATTCAGTTAGAGCTAGGCCTAAATTTTTGACAGAAGAGATATGTTTATAAACTACAATTGAAATAACCTATTATGTGTTGAGCAAGATGATAAACGTTTACTCACTCAATCACTTATTCAAACTCATCTGGAAATTTGGGCCGCATCGCAAAATATCAAGAACTCAGTGAATTGCAAAATTGTTAGAGGTAACAAAATGCATTAATTATTTAATTTTGTAACTGCGTGCATGTGGAAGATGCCTAAAATCCACATTCAGCAAGTTTAACTAATCTTACTCTTTCACTGTCACCAAGGGATGGCCAAACTGAGTTAAACTGGTTACATATCGAGATGGTTTACCGACCTGCCAACACTCCACGTGATCGAAGTAGAGTTTACAGTAATTTTTAATGAAATTAATGAAATTTAGTTTTAATTTTTCACCAAGGCAGTCAGCCAATAAAGCACTGTGTCATGTAAACTCTACAGGCACGACCCTAGGCGGCCAAGCCAGCCACCAAGCCTCATCATAGATTCATGCTGTCGTGAGGAATTGGTTGTTTATGGCGACAGCTAATTGACTGCAACTGTGCGCTCACATCATGAGGTTAGAAAAATGTATTTGCGATCCATCGTTGCTAACGCGATTTTAAACAGACAAAGTAGCTCGCTACAGAGCTCAACACAAATGACAAATCGTAATATTCTTGGCTGGTAATTAATATTTATAACTAAAGTATTTTGAAGAATGCCTTTTTCATCCTCTTGTCATCTCTAGTGCCCTGCCTCCCCCAGCACCTCAGATTCGGCGAGCTTCTTGCCGACGTTATTGTGAGCTTAATAAATTTACTTACTTACTTACTTAAAGTCAAGAAGACGGACTGAGAGTCAAAGATTGCATACTGCTTCACAGCACTTGCAAATGCGGATGACAAATCAGAATCCGTGGATGGATGCGGATTCATAGCTTGAAAATCCACACTACAGACCACTGCTCTTTTATTGAGCCTTTTCAACAAGAGGCTTAAACTTTGTCTCAAATTTTACCTAATATCTCAAAAACTACTCGGAATTTGTCTACCAAATTTGGGATACTTAACAAGCATTACAAGGTCTACGGTATACCATGGTGAAAAAAATTGCTCCAATCAGAACAAAAATGAGTGAGATATAGAAAGTCGAGTAATTTTTGGTTTGGCAGTTAATCGTGATGCTGGGCGAAAATTTTGAACTACAAACCCGCACATAGGCAACTGAATTTATCCCCTGATAATCTGGTGCAGAAAACACATTAATACAGCTTATAGGTTCTGCGTAAGGACTGGAATAAAATGGGAACCCTAAGAAACGGGGAGCAAAAAGAAAACTTTTAAAACATTTGTACTCATTTTTCATGAGGGTCAGAAGGCTAAAATTGTGCTTGAACATGTCCCCCTTGAGGGACTGTTGGCTAAAATATTTTCAGTGTCCTAGGTTCCCTAATGGAGGAGATATGGGGAATAAATGGCAAATCTCCCCTTCCGCACTCCCTCAACACTTTTGCCAGATTCCCTCTCCCCCAAATTTCTCCCATAGATGCCCCCTACAAGAGCCCAGAATTTGGGGCATGTAACAACCACAGCTATCTGGCTAGAAACCAAAACATAGGTTGAGTGAATGCCTGGGAATACAATAGTAGCTCATTCCTACTAAAAAGTCACTTAACACTTCTTCTCCACAGTCACCCATCCAAGTGCTAACAGGGCACGACGTTGATCAACTCCGTTAATGCAAGCAATGGCGTTACCAACCATGCGAAACCACCTGACCCGAGTGGAAGCACAATAAATGACTTAAAATCAGTGAAAATGATTACAAAGTAAATATATCGGTATACATGATGAGCACAGCATAGAATAGCATACACAGTACAGACCGGGTGACTGTCAAGAGGCTCAGTAAGTAACACATCAGCAAATATCGTCCGGCAGTAACGAGCCAACTTTGCCTGCTGCTTCGGCCTACAGCAAAGCAATGCCAACAACTGCCAATGTAATGCGGAGCATACAGCTGCAAAAATCTACACTCAGTTTTGCCTAAATAAAAACCTTTAACAAACAACTGGATTTTTTATCACTGAATTCTGTACTTTAAAGTTGCATCACTAAGCGAGCAATACAAAGTAAATGTAGACACATGAACAAAATAAAGTTAATAATTGACAAAATATACACTTGCAGTCAAGAAACTTTTCCATAAAGTGTGATAGTGGAAGAATTTCAAAAATCAATTTCTGACTGGCTGTATAATAGTAAATGAAAAAAAGACAAATTCAGACTATTGCATGACAGAGAGTAAAACATACGAGCAGTGGTTTTCAAATGAGAGAATGAGTGGAAAATCTGTCACTTTGAACGCAGTCTCAGCAATTGCTTCTAACACCTCCTACAAAGCACATCGTCATCGTCATCATCTACAGGAACATGATACGAGGGCCATCCCAAAAGTTTCCAGCCTCAACATATTAGACAATATTTTCCACAATCTATACATCAGTGAAACGTACATCCTTTAATGACTCATACGAGTGTGCTGCGGATATGACGTCATTGGAAGTTATGATGTCACAGAGCACTAAACTGAAACAATTTGGAGAGCAAACGCAAAAAGCACATAAATCAGGTTTGCTGTTACATGACAATTTTCCAGTCTGTAGCTGGATTTGTAAAAATGGGGCCTCATGGCATCTGATTTTGCGAAAACTCTGACAAACACACATATCAATTTCTCATTTGCATATGTGAATATACAATGGCTTAAATTTGTGTTAGCCACGAATAAAAGCATCTGAGTGATTTACTGTTTCATGCAAATATGAAGGGCGATCAAAGATTTCTGAGTCTCAACAGATTAGACAAAAACTTTTTTATTGTTTACATATCAGTGAAACGTACCTTCCTTGCTTATTCGTGTGAGCAGTTTGTGGAAGTGACGTCATTGTAATTTATGACGTTATAAAGCATTAAGCACGAAGTCCATTTGTGCATCTGAAATTCCCCTTCAAATTTGTAAAAATCTATTTTGAAATCTGAAATTCAACCATGGTAGTGTCTGCTATCCATGATGATGAATGACTCAAGCCTTTTTAATGATGCTAAAAATCGTTTTTATTTAATGCCCTATGATGTCATAAATTACAAGGACATCATAACCGCAGCAGACATATATGAATCAGTAAAGGATTTACGTTTCACTGATGTATAGATTGTGGAAAATATTGTTTTTTAATATGTCGAGGCTCGAAACTTTCAGGATGACCCTCAAAAAAACTCAGTTGTAAAATGAAATATGATATTTACCTCAGCCAAAGAGTTTATGCAATAGCCAGAGTTTATTCATCTGTTAACAGAGTTACACAAAATGTTGCAGGCAAATTTTACTGAAATTATCGAGGAAGGTTAGACTTGGCCCAGCTTGGATGTGGTTAGATCTTTGTGGTGATCCGAGGCAGCATCTGGATCTTGCAAAATAGTTAGCCTAATGGAAACTGGCCATAAACATACAATCACTGATAGTCCACTAATAGTTGGGTCATTTGGTGAACTTCTGTGACCGTGGAGAGCGAAGGTTCCTTTCTCAGTTATTTTGTCTTCTTTGAAGGTTTTAAAAGAAAATTGGAGGCGGTGTCCCTCTGAAAAGTGTGGGGAAAATTTGTAGTTGGCAAAAATTTAAAATGGCCGCCGTCGGCCATCGCAAAAGTTCATTTTTCAATGGTTTGACCAAAATTGCCGAGTAGTATATCATTTCTGTAGTTTTGGGAGTTGAGAAATTCAAATTTTATATCAATTTTACAATTTAACATAGTTTTTACCTTTAAATCCAAGATGGCCACCGATTTAGAGCTCACAGTTGGTCAATTTTTCAAGTTTATTGCTTGTTTTTCATCATAGCTCAAACGAAGTATCTGGCGGGCCTAAATAATTTTTGACATGTAAGTTTTCCCTGCACGTCAGTTAAAATGAACTATCAGTGTTTAAAAGTAAAAGTGGGGGCTCCTGGAGTTTGTTTCCTTATTGCATTTTTGTCATCCATCTCATTACGGCAATCTGCACTTTCGCGCTTCACGATTACAGAACTCCGTTAGACTCCCGCAATCGCGAAGCACGATAGCAATAGCAGTGGCCGGACTGAATCGACATGGATGGGAAAACGCAGTAAGGGGACAAACTCCGGGAGCCCTTAAAAGTGTTTATTCACACACTGCCACTATACAATCAGTCTCACACTGGAATGACTGGGTCTAGTCCAATGATTGCTCCCAACAGACGGCTACTCATCGGAATCCGTTGACTCAGAAATGTCACTGTCACCATCACTACTGCTGTCACCGATGCTGTCATCTGTCCAATCACGAGGTGTAAGCTGATGAGGTAATGGCGGCTGAGTGTGGCGAACTGGACGGCACTTCCCATTCATCAGTTCCCAACCATGGCCAATGGGGGACGGATGCTCCAGCAAATTGTAATGGATCTGGCAATATGTGATGTAGTTTGTCCTTTCCAGACGCTGATCAAGTGTGTCGTTATCAGGAGGGAGGCGGATTGTGCTCTTCTTCTTCTTCATTTTGTGCCTCCTAGACGCTCTAGCCTGCCCACAAGTAACACCCGCGTTCTCACTGTAGACTTTGGACAAGACGAATGCTTTCATATTGGCTCTGACTTCGTCTCGTAACTCCAGACTCTCGCCAACCCGTCCGAGCAGCTGTCTTGCCTCTGTGTCGCTGATCACTTTTTGCAACAGTTTCTTTTTGCCGCCATTTTGCGGCCATTTTGGATTTTTGTCAACTACAAATTTTCCCCACACTTTTCAGAGGGACACCCCCTCCAATTTCCTTTTAAAACCTTCGAAGAAGACAAAACAACTGAAAAAGGAACCTTCGCTCTCCACAGTCACGGAAGTTCACCAAATGACCCAACTATAATTAACTGCTCTAACAAACATACACTAGCAAACATGAAAACTACAAACTGAAACCACTGAAACTTCACAGAAACACAACAGGCTACATAATCACGTACGTGACGAGTAAACTGTTTACCAAACAGTGACCAGAATCTCAAGAACATGAGAAGAACCAAGATCAGAAACTCAAGACATGATGGAGACCAGGCTAACCATTCTAGGCTGTACTTAGCCTACCATCAATGAATCAATTTGCTTGCCATAGTTTTGTGTGGAAGCAAAATGTTTGCATGCACCTAGACTCACTTTCAAGTATCAAGCGACTGTTGACTGTTGCATGAACTATCTTGCATCGATGAAGCTTCTTAATTGGACCCAGACTGAAAGTCCAACAGAAAACCAAAACAAACACTTCAATTTTCTGCCTCAAGAAAAGGCCAAACTGCTCACAGGTTCCCCCTACATGTGACTGGTTAATATTGCCGACAATCTCTGTGCACTACTGGCTAGTCTATCCGAGTGAAAGCGATGTGATTGGTTACCTTGCAGGGAACTTCGGTGCAGACGGTAAAACCGTGAGTTATGATCGGTTCTTCATCGGCCGTTTTTCCGTCCCAGCAATCTAACTCCACGCAGCGACAACCGCTCAGTAGAACTTGACGATAAATTTCCACTGACGACCTTCCGGTAAACTGATGACCTATAGACACAAATATGCATAAAATACAAACAAAAAATACAAACCCATCGCGTATTTCAATAGTGGTAAAGCGACCGTTCACATATATACGAGTACGGTTTACCTGTAAATGGCACTCGAGTGCAGGTCGTGTTTTTATCCAACTCGTGCGAAGTAAACTACCCGTAAATTGCATTAATACAATTTATAAAAACTATGGCACATATCTGATGTCAGAACTGCTGTCATTGTAAAACTGTTCATTGTTAGAGACGTGCAGTTATTAAAAATAGTATCTTTGTAGTGAAATATTGTTGTTTTATCCGGGAAGCATTTCCTCGATTCGATTTCATTCAATATGGCCAACAGGCGTTGAGTTATGTTTTTGTACAAGTGACCGTGAACACTTCACTCATACGAGTAAAGCTTCTACAAGAAATGCCACTGAAATACACGATAGATACCCGAACAGTGCCGAACTCGTATTCATGTCTATGTGAACGCAGCCTAAGAGGGTTGTTGCTGTTTTCATCTGGTGCTCGATCAAGGATATAAGAGGGTTCTTTCCCATATTTATGGTTAACCTGTGAGGTAGGTGTTATGTGAAGAGTTGATGAAGTAATGTGGCAGTGGCTGTGTCATGTCGTCCGATAATTCCAACTTTTCTCTTGGCATCACTGAGTTCTCATCGCTCATCAGATACCGCAGAAACCCCTCCTCCGACAGATGACCTACATTCACATCTAGGTCATGACCTACATTCAGCACACAACCAGGTCAATGACATGCTTAACAACTACAACTGTTCCCTCGACAAGACTGCGTTTTCATCGCTCATCAGACACCACAGAAACCTCTCCTCCGACAGACGACCTACATTCATATCCAGGTCAATGACACACTTTGCAACTAAGTCATAACCTACATGCAAGAGACAACTAGACCAATGAAACACTTTTCTACTAGATTTTCAAAAGAATAAAAGTAAGAAAACTGGTCAGTGTGTCGTACTTTCCAGTGCCAGATTTTTACTAGCACCAGTCTCTGGCGCCGAAATGAACATGTCCAATTTCAAGCCGGTACCCAGTGCCAAAAATTGGCACTGACAAATGGCACCAGCAAACCAGCCAGTGTGTCATCGTTATAATTACCAGTTTGTCTGAGTCTGTCACTTGGTTCAAACTTGCTGATGAGTGACTCCGCCTTAGAGAGATCGCAGTATGGGTGAAGAATTTCATTCAGCCGAGGGTCACGCTGCTCTCGGTTCAGAAACCACATAAACTGTTCGGCCGTCATGCGATAACCATCACCCCTGCATAGGAAAGACAAACAGGCTAACGTAAAGCAGTAAGTAACACAAACGATGCATTAACAGCAAGAAAGTCGAACGCATTCGATGTGCTAGTAGAATGAAAAGTACAGATGTAACCCAAAAAACGTCACACTACACCGTGTTTTCCTGTCGCTTCCACAGTTTCGCCAAATATTAACTGCCTTTCAAAATTCTTCCACTTGCACGCTCTACAAACATTCTGCAGTGTAAGTGTTTATTAAGTGTCTCACCACACATAATATGATATCTACAATTTAAATAAAACTAATACAAGTGAATGAATAAAACAAACGACACGTACAGTAGTTTGAAGACAGCATGCACCTCATTACGGCCACACAGCTTGTGATAAAACGTCAGAAAATCATCGAACGTGAACTGTGATATAAAGTCATCCTATGCATGACACACAGGCATACAGAGATGAACAGACATACAAACACATATATACAAACAAAGAAACAGACAGGCATTTCATCGACGAAGTCTGTGACAGAATGCAACAAGTAATTTGTGCAAAGCTCATGAGATATGCGATAGCCTTAGCAGTTCCTGTTTGCACATTGTTTTGGTCTATCTTCATCCATTTTGTCGCAATTCACCCTTGAAGTGTACACCGCAGCAGGAAATCGCAAAAAAAATCACTAACACCCCTTACTTGGGGAGTTCAAGGTCATTTAAGGTCATCGAGGTAGATACCTTCAAAAAAAACTCATCACCAGTGCTTGTTTATGATAAGCAGCATGTCTATGCCTAACTGCAACTGTTTTCACACTAGACAAGCCAATATCGATAAAATAACCAATTTTCTGAAGGGTACCCCTCTTTGACACTCACGTCTGCAGGCCTCCTTGAACCTAGGGGATCAGGACTTAGACTACTAAAATCCATGTTTGACGCTGAACATTTCATATGCAGGTTGCCTTGGTCTATTTCCAACCATTTTGCTGCAGTTCACTCGTGAAGTGTGTGCTGCAGCCAAAAAATGTGAAAAAAATCACCAAAAATGCAAAAAAAATTCACCAAGAACCCCTATTTTGGGAGTTCAAGGTCGTTCATGATCATCGATGTTGATAAAACTAAAAAGAACACGAACAGTGATTGTTATTATAAGCAACATGTTTTTTGTACCTATCTGCAACCGTTTTCACACTAGGCAAGCCAAAAGCAGCAAAATAACGTTTTTTTCTAGGGGGTACCCATCTTTCATGCCCTCGTTCGAGGGAAACCCCCTCACCCAGGAGCACAAAATTTAGTCACAAAAAACTCCAGTCCTTGTGGCAGCCCACAGTGAAGATTTCATGATCCTACCTTTTGTTGTTTTGACACAATACCGCAATGTGACAGACGAACAGACAGACAAACAATCGAACGGATGCCTCGATAATGGCAAAGACGTGCTTAGCACTATGTGCTTTCATGCGCAAAAAGAAAATTGAAATAAAAAACATTACATACAAAGTCATCTTAGACATAACAAACATAGACAAACAAATAAGTAAACTGTATTTGTGACCACCATCAAAATATCACAAACTGAATGTTATAATAGTGATGCCTAATTCCTATAAAAATGTCAACAATTATTGTTTTTGGCCATAATAACACCATAACAGACAAATGAAAGAATGCATATAGAACAATGTATCAGCCTACACATATAACCCGAGTTCAATAGCCACACACAAAGCATCTAAGCAAGGGCATAATAATGCTAGCACTTATAACTTTTTGATTTTTGCTGTTTTATATCAGCACTCAGTAAATAGATTGGTTGTAAATGGATGCACAGACAGTTTGACCACGCTGGTAATTTGTATGCATTCATTTATCACAAATGTCGTAAACCAAGTACAGAAAAAAACACACTACATAAAAAGAGATAAAATAACAACGGCAATAAAAACAACTATGACAAGAATAGACCAACGCAACTAACCTTACTGCATGGGTAGCACATTGACTCCAATGCCTGTTCCACTTTCCTGCGTTCATCTTTACTCTGAGAAAACATCCGGATTATACTGTAAGCGGACAAACCACAAATACACTATTACAGCACAATACGCTAGTACACAGTACTTGTAATTTCACTGCGACAGACAAACATATACGTCATATGGCAGTAGCTGGCCAGCAATGCTAGAAATTATATCTTAAGCGTTCCTCTATCAGTATAGCCTGCAAACTCTTGTTCACATTTTCATCAACTGCCGACCGATTTTTGAAATACTTTTACTGGAACACTCTGTGGAGAATTTGCAATAAGTTTCCTACAGAATATTCCAGCACATCATGACTGTGTTGTAACGCAAAATGTCACTAAATTCCACCTTGTTTCTGCACAGTGAATGATCTGCAATCAACACAAGACTCTACCCTTATCAGAACATAATCAATTCCTTATTAATATCTTTGATAAGTGAATGCAGTGAACAACGACGATAAAGCGTTCACTCGATGCGTGTCATTCTGTCTGACTGTGTGTGTCTGTGCATTATAGTGCCAGTGCGATGTCATAATACGTCATTACATCACCAGCAAATTGCGTATTGTCTGTGACGTCAACAGCAGCAATATTTCCAACGAAGGTGTCAAATGCTACTACTAGCAGTAAAAAATAAATAATTTTGGTTAATTATTTTAACTTACAATCAATTCCACACAAACGTGTTTAAATTACTATTTTGTAGTAATTCACTTGCACTCCCACAAGCGTTAAGTTAAGTATGCAAACACTCGGCACATGTCGGACATTAAAACAGCTCCAACGTCGCAGAATGTCACCTGCGAACAGAAGTTTTTCCCTCAGTCTCGGTGACAAACGTGAGGATAGTGTGAAGCTTGTGAAGCAAAGTCAATGGACTGGGACTGCACGACTGGACGGACATGGCACAACTGAACAACAGCTCAGACCACTCCTACACACACACGATAGATCTCTTGAAATAAGAACTGACGGCCGCCGTTCTCGGGTCCGCAATCTTGGGTCCATCACTGTTTTGAGTTTTTCACTGTAACTTTGAAAAAGTTACAGTTGTCCGTTTGCTACAAAATTTTGTACACATAGTGTCACAGACAACATGAACAAATGTTGCAAATTTGGTGACTGTATGGTTTCTACTTTCTCGTGTACACATATAGTGGCTAAACCGAATGTTGGCATGTATGATTTAGCCACAATATATGCGCATACAACAAAATAATAATCGTACAGTACCCAAATTTGCAGCATTTATTCATGTTGTCTGTGGCACTATAAGTACAACATTTTGTAGCAAACAGACCACGTTTGACAAAGTTATAGTAAAAAACTAAAAATTCTAATGGACCCAAGTTCGCTGACCGAGCATGGCCGCCGTCAATCCTTACTTTACAGAGAGACAGATAAACAGACAGAGACACAGACAACTACAGACAAACATACACAGACACACATGGATACACAGACGTACAAACAGGCAGAACTGCACAACTGGACAGCAGCTTCAACCAGACAGACAGACAAGCTGTCATTTAGGACAATAGCAATAAACAGATAAAAAAAATGAGTAAATAAATAAATAAATAATGTAATGTTTCTTATTTCTAAGATGCGGACAGACAGACACTCTATATATAAAGATCAGACAAAACTGGCCAAACAGGGGCATTAAAGCGGGGCATTAAATAGCGTGCAATGAGCGACAAAAGAAGCTGAACAATCAATTGCACTGGTATGCCTGTCAGCCATGACTAAAATGGATTACTGTAAAGAGTAAGACCCAAACTCCAGTACTTCGTTATAGTGAACTTGTAGTACAGCATATGTTGCATGATAAAGTGAAGCAAAATTAGATGCAGATTAAGTGTGACTGACGATGATAAAGTTCTCACGACACCCTGTTTGCAGCCTAGGTCAATAAAGCTGCAGGAACAAAGTGAAAATATTTTGAGACCTAGTGTGAGTCATAAAATTTCCCCCCCCCACAAAGCTTTTAAACTTTATTTTTCAAAGATGGAAAATTTTAAAAGCCATGTTTTACGCACATATTCAAAGTTCAAATCTACGTCAAACTACAAAGTTCTATTTCATTATTCTTAAATCTGATGAAGTTATGCCATACTATGTGTGCATCTGCCTTTGGCGTATTCTTCGTGGATCATGTTACGAATGCTGATGTAAGACTCTGAGCCGGCTCTCCACCGCATCTGCTGTCGCTCATCCATACATGACAGCTCTGCTTCTTCGAGCATGTAGCAAAGACGGACGACTTACAGGATACATTCAGAGCCGTACATACATTGATCCGTGGGCTGCCCAAGGACTGGAAGCAGGTCAGGTCGTCCACATCACACTTGGCTCAGGACCATGGTTTGAATTCATCATGGAAGCTGGCAAAAGACCGAGGATAGTACAGGCAGCTCACGGAGACGACTATGCTCCAGTCTGGGGCACGCCCATGAGGATGATGACGTTGATGTCGTGCGCTCACCCAGAGAATTTTCCGTTTTCACAACGCATTTACCACAAAACAAAAAACTTTTGATATTTGACAACAAACAAGTGCTTAAAATGCACAAATTGCTGAGATGTTACAGTTGCAAAAACAGCTAAGCATATTCAATAAAATAATTTTGGAAAAGTTTATATATGATGCTCAAAATGTTTACCACCAGCCAAAGCACATGCATTCAGACAATATTGCAAAAGTCTGCGGCAAGTCATCCCGTATCTGCGGCGAGCACCTTTTAGCTCCGGAATGGTCTTCGGCTTCAAGTTAAGTATGTAAAATGTCTGCAGCATTGCACCCCTCACATTAATAGTCAAGTGGTTAAAATCTGGTAAATTTGGCAGTAATTCATACTTTACAATGAAGTCCGTATGGTGGGCTTTCAAGTGAAAATAGAAAATTCTCTGGGTGAGCGTGCATAATACGGCATAACTTCGTCAAATTTAAGAATAACTGAATAAAACTTTTTAACTGGACATAGACTTGAATGTCAGATATGTGTGTATAACATGGCTTCACATTTTTTCAGTCTTTAAAAAATAAAGTTCAAAAAAACTTTAAGAGGTAAAATTTTCTGACTCACTCTGTATATAACAGACCCGATAGTCCAATTTTGAACATGCAGCTGTGCCCCTGACAAAAACTGCAGCATGACTAAGCCCAAACCTAATTCACAGTTACACAGACAAGACACAATTCATCTAATCTGCAAGATTCTGTGTAATTGAAAATGTCCATAGAATCATGTGCAATTGTATAATTTTTGTCTCTGGTACTTCAGGTCATTTTCTTGCTATTTGGTGTAGGGATGTTAAATTCGTTTTTTTCCAAATTCGAATTTCAACTGCTAAAATTTGGATTAAATTCGAACTTCGTTTATATATTTGTGGAGAAGCTTAAGCAATTTGCGTTTGATGTCTGCTCTGTGTCTGGGCCACCAAGATTTGTCACTTTGATAGCTTGCATCAGTATACAACAGAACGCGGCGGTATGCAGGGAGGAAAGGGGAGGGGAGGGGTAAGCAAACAGGCAGTGGCCAGCAGAGAACAAAGAAATCATCACACAGTGCACCGCTGAGTGCGCTCCACTTTCAAGGCAAAACCGTCTGTGTCTAATTAGTGATGCTTGGATTCGAATATCAAAGGGCTGAAAAATGAATACAAATTCAAACTTGAAATTCGAAGTTCGCAAATCTGAACTTCGTTTAACAACCCTAATTTGGTGCACAATTTTTAGTAGTTCACACCAAGTACACATATTTTCAACTAGTTGAGTTCTTGCTTAGTTGGCTAAAATACTGCAAACTCTGCACTACAATATGCAAATATCCTGTGACCAATATAGCATAAGCATGACACTGTGCAGCATGTAGCAAAAAATTATGACAACTTCAAGCCATTTAGCCCTGCATGCCACGAAATTTGCATTTGTCTTCCGTGAATTATATCGGACCCTAAACACGACGTCGACGACGTACCCTGGCAGTGGCAACATTGCGGCCGATGGCGGCAAAGTTAACGAAGGAAACATTGACCATGTCTGAGCCATAGCAGACTGTCAAAAGTTTGTCCTCAAGAGCACAGTCCGAAGCCACCACTTCCACCACCTTGCTCTGCAGTTTCCCATCCTGCAACGAAATAAATGCGTGTGGATGCCTTTTTAGATTCTATGTCGGACTCAGAATCAAGAGGTCCTGGATCTGACTGCCAATCACTATCAAATGGTGATGATTGCATGGGTGACTGTCTGCAGAGAGCTAAACCATCTCCATATATAACCAACCACCAAAATCAACTCAGCCTTCCATGCCTCAGGGGTAGGTAAATTGAGTACCGGCCTGTCTGGCTGGGGTTAAGGCGGGGTGCATCCACCTGCGTGGGGTGGCAGGCAACTCTGTGCAATGCCACACGGTAGGTGTCGCTCCACAGCTCTGCGACGGGTTAACCATGAAGAGCTATGCATACACTTTAACCTTTTAAACTTCTATGGGAATTGGGAAACGCACCCAGAGCTATGAAATGTCACCTGTTGCACAGGATCACATAATGCAACCTTCTATTAGACCAGTGACTGATGGGTAATCAATTTATTGGCAAATAATCAAAAATGCCTCACAACGAGTAACACTGAGTATAGATTGTAAGCTGAGAATTATAGTTAGGCCTACTTCTCTATCGGCATTTATGAGTTATGACCCTCAGCAGTGGCATTGTGGTGACCAAGATAAAGGGGGAAAGAATTACTAAATATGGACTGTCGGAAATTGGCTGGATAATCTTCTTCTCAGCACATTTTCATCCAGGAATGCAACATTTAAAGCTAAAGAACCTTCGTTATGGGGAAATTAGGGGTAAAATTAAAATTTTGACCACCTATAATCTCTTTTTTCCAGAATTTGTAGCTGACTGTCAAATTTCTGTTAGAAATTTGCAGTGCCTGTCCGAAAACTGCAAGTTTGCTCAGTTGTTAAACTGATGAAAAATTGCGACTTCACACTAAATAAGTTTAACTACATTAGCTGATCTTGGCTACCTTGGGTAGGCGAGCATATTTTCCAGTTCTTGTGTCTCGAATGAGAGATATGTCAAGATACTCGATCTCCTAAAAAATTAACAACTTCGTTTAACAAACATAGCCATATGATAAAAAATGAAAACATACAGTACTTTAACTCATACAATACTATGAGTTAATACATGGTAGGCTGCAGTTGTACAAATTAGTAATCAGCAAAATAAAAATGCCACAAAACAATCAGCTTATCACTCACATTAGCAAAAATCAAACACTGAATACGATCCTGTACGAGTTCTCTAAATATTAACTATAATACGTAGCAAAATTAAACAGGCTTACAGAGTACTGCGTGCTTAAACAAGAAAAGCCCAGCTAACGCAAAGAGGAACGCGCAACAGTGGTGCACGCCTGAAGGCCTGGTGTGAACAAAATCTAAGCTGAAGCATCCCAGCAATGATAATTCATTTACACTTACCAGAGGGTGCAACCAATCTCGCACAAATGTATTGGCTAAATACGACAAAGTTATGATAAAATGTATGACAGCTCATCAGCTGTCATACGACAGCATCAAGCACGCATGCAGTAATTATTCTGATTTTTTATTAGTACATAATTCTCACACCTCACACCTCAAAACCAAAACAAAAAATTTCAACAAAAATCATTTAAACAAACACTTAGTTACATATAAATACATATAAATTTCATTTGTTGTAACTTCAGGCAGTGAAATCGCCACGAAATCAGTTCACTTGTTATTGTTTACATTTGTTAGCGTTAGCAATGGTGGAAGCAGACGATTGGCGTGCAGCACCATGCGCCGCCAGCTCAGTGACACTGCATTGTAATTGGTTGAGGTCATGGTTGAGCTCAACATAATGGCGATTGATTGGCTGGCTAACTTTAGCCACCATGGAGTTACGACAAAATTGCAAGATAGTTACAAAAACCAAAAAATAAGCTTCCAAAATTCGGACATGATTTTTTTACGACAATCTTATGACACTGCAAATTGTTGATTTATGACAAAGATATGACAAAGTTGTGAAGATTTTATGACAATTTTATAATTGTTTTGTAAATTAGGCCCCAAAACTAGAGTCTTACAGACAGCCGACGATGAAGATATGGTGATCTTAGCTTGCACCATTTTTGACTGAACCACCCATGTGACAGACAGACAGACAGAACTGCAATGGCGCACTAAAGCACACTACTGTCGCGCATAAAAAACGATGGAAACTTGGTGCAAAAATATTTTAACACTACATGATATTGCAATTTTCGTGTTAAGACTATGTTAGTTCAGCTCATCCTGTATATTTGTTTAAGCTAATTGTTATGTTTAAACCGAGAACCAAAAGAGTCACCTTGTTCTGATATTTCCAGTACAGAATATATCCCTTTGGGTCCATGCGAAGTGTGACCGGAGTCGCCGTGCTACTGTCCTGTTAACACAGCAGCAATGACTATAATAATAGCAAGCTAGCAAGCAAAGTATATCTATGTAAATAACTAAGTAAATAAAATACATATGTAATGTATGTATGTGAGTAAACCGTAAATCTATATAAAAATGTACATTTTATACACAAAAAAATTATGACTAACAGCCGTTAATACTAACATTGTCCCTGAGTAGAAATAGATAACAAAATAATGCTGTATGACGCCCCACCCCCAAAAAATTCCTCTCAACAGATGAAGATAATTTAGGATGTACTACTCAACAGGGCTCACTCTAACAATGAATAAATAAAAACAGTGAATGCATAAATTAATGAAAGCATAACATGTTCTATCCTCCTTTTACAGAACATCATTTTTGTCAGTACCCTGCATCAAGTTCAAATATACGACACACAAATATGTGAAAGACTTGTAGCTACTAACATCATCCCACTGAAGAAACTTGTCACCGTTGATGACAAAATCTGGCAGCTGGACAGCACTGGACCGGGTAGTGAAAGTTGGCCCAGCCGCAGATGCCATTGAATACACTGTGTGTCAGTTTGTTTCAAGTCACATCATTGTCATCATCAGCATCAGCAGCAGCAGCAGCAACAGCAGCAGCACAGGCCTGCTCTCAGGCTCCACAGCTACACATGGTGATTACACACCCTACATACCCAGTGTTTCATCACGGCTTGTGCGATAGCAACAAGCTGTTGTATAAGCGATTTGTATAAGCGATGTGCCAAGTCACTGCAGCGTCGTGACAGGCCGGGATCCCGGGATTGCAAACACTACACCTTGCTTAGAAAATTGTTAAACTAATAAATTACAGCTTAATTACAATGCTGCTGCGACATCCAGAGATGTGCACATCCGCAATCCACTTTGGTAATTGTTTAGAATAGCTACGCCACCTTAAACAGCTGTGTACATAAATGACATTGGTGTGTATCGGTAGAATGACTTTCCTTATGCATGTTTTAGATAACATCTGGTGAAATAATATTATTTATCTTTTGATGACCGGTTATACGATTTAATGTAAACGTTAACGCTAGTGTAATAGATGTTAACAGTTTGTTTATTTTTCGTATATGTCATGCTGAAGAAATAGGGAGTACCAAAATTTTCGAACGCAGGTGTGCAATATAGGCGTTTTTATTATGAAAATTCCATTTCTATGCTAAAAGTGGGTGTGGCGGGCAGCCATCGCAAGATGTCACGTAGTGTCAGACCTTCATGACCTGTATAGTGTGCTGAGGTGATCACGTGTACTACATTAGCGGTCAGTCGTGATTGTCTGGACCAAGCACGTTTTGTCTGTTACGGCGTGCATGATGTGGCGTCGAGTGCGAATATCATGAACTGTGGAGCATTTAGTTAGACAATGCTGCGTTTCTGTAATGTGCGTAATTGTGCAAAAGATTTTTTTAGCATTTGTCCTGCATTATGTCATCGTTCTGCGCGAAATGCAGTGTCGGCGCTACTTTTTCTGTTGAACAAGGTAGGCGTGCGTTTGTTTTGTCGTTTGTTTTAATGCTGCTTCAGAAGTGACTCAATATAATATTAATTTCTTCGTTCTTTATATGCTGCTTATTCAGTATCTGCAGTTCATTGTTTTTTCCCAGGATGGTGGCAGTTTGCTTTTCGTGTCTTTGGGCACTTTTGTATTCATTTATGATTTACACTGCTGCTTACTCAGCTTATTTATTTTTTGAAATTATTCTGGTATAATATTCATTCGCTAGGTGGCATCACTAAGTTGTTTTAGCTAGTTTTATGGGTTGTTGGTGGGCTTATTCAGCTATAAATTTTTTTTCTTAGGCCCCATCAAAAAATCCCTCTTTAGAATGATGGAATTCACGTTAAAACTGAACTTTGGTCTTGGGTCTCAATAGAAATTTTTTGCAGTTTCCCATAATTAAATTAGTCTGAAGCATACATAACAACACTAATTCTACCTATTTCAGTCACTTCTGAAGCAATCTGGGGTAGCGAAGCTAATGTAAATTTTTACCTCCACTTTTTACTTGTAGTCGAGATGAACACCTCAATACGCTTCAGATGGGGCACAACCCGCCTTATGTTACTTTACGCTAACCACATGACTATAAACCGCCTACATGTAAAATGACTAGAACTTGCCACATGCACGATCTCGTGGTTTATGGATTTGATACGCTAAACTGTCACAACACTATTCGCAAGAGGATCTATACATTATGGAATGAAGAAGAACTGCAACGTTACCCTAAAGAAAACAAACCTACGACAACAGCAGCGGGAACAAAGGAAATCGGTTACTCACGCGTATGGAGCCGATAAAAAATAACAAATAGATACCTTAAATATCAGCGACACGCATACTATAAGGTGCTCGTCAACAGATCTGCCTATGACATGAACTTTTTACGTAATGTAAACATAAGCCGACATAAACATAAACAACCACCTGCCACATAGATTGGCGTATTAAGTAATATTTTCTCTATGGCTGTAACCTATCGGTACGTGACTAAGAAAGCAAAGATCAAGATCATGAATCAGGATATATAATTAGCGGGTAGTCGGCACTCGATACGGTAGGGTAGAATTACACTAATTTAGACCAGCTTCATATTTCACCAGTGAACTCTACTCGTCTAGTGCTACAAAAAATATCCTTACACCACCGTCCAGTTCTGACCGCAAGTAGCAGAAAAAACACTCTGAAGTACCGATCTCCCTACAGGGTGCGGCAGAAAAAAGTGGATCCCTAAATTTTTTTGCTGTTTTCTCAGCAACCGTTTGGGATTTTAACACGAAATTTTACAGCTTTATTTACTGAAACCTTCTACATCTAACAGCCAAGTAAAATGTGATTCTGTTGAAAAATGACGAAGTTATAGATTTTTTAACATGACCCCCTACCGATTTTTCGGCATTCAAAAATGATCATGCTAAAAATGCTATTTAATTTTCAAAAAACTGGTTACACGTTACTGCCGATGACGTCACAGTGACATTTTGATAAACAACAATTTGTATTGTTTATAAATTATCACTAAACTATCGTTCCTTTAAAGCAATTGCCGTCTGCGCACCGGATTCATCTTCCAGTAGGACGGCGCGTCGGGCTCGTCAGCACACACAGCGCACAACGCCGCGCAGCGCACAAAACTGGTTGCGGGCCAGCTGTCCAGATATCATCACAAAAGACCAAAT
>Ga0056128_1003788_pt1 | contig 18732 bp, 12 predicted proteins | sample WorMetLIZISLAND2_FD_71113 | JGI IMG/M metagenome (GOLD analysis project Ga0056128, IMG submission 71113) | Marine gutless worms symbiont microbial communities from Max Planck institute for Marine Microbiology, Germany - Olavius geniculatus... ... | reverse complement strand
ATCTCTGTGCAGTGGAGAACACAACAGCTTCTGATTTATCAGGGTTTATTGCCAGTCCATTGCAGAGGAACCACTGACACAGCTCAGTTAGGCATGCTTGCATGTTGTTAACTTGAGTGGGAACAGAAGCGTTGGTGAATTTCATATATACTTGAGTGTCATCTGCGTATTGACGCTGTGAGATGTTGTGTCTGTCAGCAACCCTGGCAATTGGCGAGATGAAAGCTGTGAACAGGAGTGGTGTTGAGCTAGTTTATCAACATCACAAGTTGCAGCGGATCCAGCTACATCGGCTGACAGCTGCCATCGGCACCGCAGCTGTACTGTGGGATCATACAGTCGAACGCTCAAGTGCACATTTAAATGTCATTAGGCGAATGTTGCGGTGAACTCGCCACGGCAGATATATGTACTGCTTTTAGACAGAAACTCTGTCAAAATTCATACCGCCAAGGAAGTTAAACTAAGGTGCTTCTCGGACAACCAGACAAAGTATTTGCAAGAAGTTAGCACGAGTCAACAAGCTAAAAGCTACCTAGTCAGTGAATTAGAGAATTTATTGTCACATAGTTGGCCTTAGTAGCACAAATGATAGATAGATGAAGTAATGTAGACCATCTCCCAAGAGCAATGCATATATAGAGTGGCTTATTAATATTATCTTCTGGCCCACAGAACCCCACACCCGTTTCTCAAGCACTGATTAGATTGTCATTGAATCAACGTCAACAGATTGCTTAATTAGAATTGAGTCATGCTTTGTCGTGTATATTGTCATGTTTATCACTTTCACAACTGCTGATTTTGATAATGGTGTATCCAGTGAAGTTCAGTTGTGTTTTTGTTGTGTGTTCAGGAGTGTCTTTCATGGCACCTCACATCAACAACCTGTACTTTCTGACGCTTTGTCAAAAATATGGTGCATATTTTGTTATCCGGCTAATGTTTTGGATCAAGCTAGTGCTCAGCATTGCAATGCTGCTTATAGGTGTTAGACACATGTGGATCATTGGTCTCTTCATTGCCAGGTTGGCAGTTTGATGTTTGCAACTTATGTTACCAAGAGTTCTGTAACAGTAGTTAAGGATTACTTTCAGTAATAAACGTATATTTTGCCGCAAAAAGACTGAATAAGCACTCTAATAAATAGTGTATTTTTATACACTTGTTTTACTACCATTTGACAAAATATGTGGATTGTGTGCATTGGTTATAAAATCAGCCACCAAGGTCAACTCAGCCTTTTATCTCTTTAGGGTATGTAAGTTGAGTACTGTGCTGGCGTGTCTAGCTGGGGTTAAGTGTCGAGTAGCAGGTAAAATTCTGTGATCCCATATGGCAGGTGGTGCTATGGAGCTCTGAGGTGGGTTATCATGAGACAATGGGAACTATAGGCAATCATTATCTTTTAACCTTTGTTGTTCATTGTTTATGTTGGCAGCAATCGTGTATTCACCGAGGGTACATGCAAACTTCTCAATCTTGTGATAAGTGACCTTGTTGATGAAGATGTGGTGCTACATTCACGTCATCAGGCCATTTCTGCGCTAATGTTTGGCACTGTGGCACTGCTGTCTAAGCCCGGCCAGACTTTAGCACCGCTCATTGGCACTTGGGTATTGTCCGTTCAAACAGGTGAGTTCTCTGATTATCTTTCTTTACTTTGTTATAGTGCAAATTTTTTTAAACACTGGTAGTTAACTTTATTTTATTAATTAAAAGTGAAGTGTGGTGATCATCAAAGAAAATTGCACATTTTGTTCAGCAACTTTTCAGCAGTTCTACGAACAGCGGTTACCGATGCATTGAGGTACACTTAGTGAGTGTTTTTACGCATGAAAGCGGCTACTGCTTTCAGCGCATCTTAGCCATCACAATTCTGTCTGTCCGTCCGTCCATCCATCTCTCTGTCTGTCCGTCTGTCACACGGGTGGATCAGTCAAAACCGTCCGCTACCTGGAAGACTAGTTTCAGGAACCGTAAAGCTTTTCCATAAATTCGAAAGGGGTCACCCTGAATGAGGGTGCTAAATGAGAGGGGGGTGGGCAAAATTTGTTAGTTTTGGCCAACAAGTCGCTGTAACAGTGCGAGATAGGGCCTAGGTTACTATTAATCACTAATAGGAAGTCATACACTGGCTTTCGATTGGCACCGAATTCAATGACCTTGAACGCCAAATAGGGGGTTTTATGGATTTTTTGGCGATTTCGGGCTGCGACACAAGTCTATATCATTCACAAGGTGGCGCCACACTACTATCGTTATGCGATCCAGATAGAGAATTTGGTATTTGTATATTAAGTTAGCATGAACACCCCAATTTTCAGCTAAACTACTGACCCAGAACTGCTATAGGCTTTCGCGCATCTCGTGAGCATTAGCTCAAATTTCTTGTTATATCTAGTCTTCTATATAGACTAAGGTGTTGACGTACTGAGACGATTTCAGATGCTAGTAATCATATCAGCTTTTTATTTATTTTTATTTTTAGCAGTGTGAGTTTAAATAGAACTTTAACAATTATCTTAGTTACAGTAAAGTCTACGGGAACTAGCTAATGGTTTGGCGTATTTTAGCCTCACAGCTCACTGATAGCCTAGTGAGCAAGCAACAAAATTTTGGGCTTTTGTATGCTTTTTCTGCTCGTATGATTTTCAGTGAATGGATTGGGAGATTCATCTTGTTGCCTTGCCTACCACTACACTGGATAAGATGTCCAAATACTGGGGGCCAGGCCCCCTTGATGCCACTGACAACTAGTGCTCGATATCTGTGCAAGTAAAATGGTGCTGACACTGATCTGCTGTTTGACAGGACATGACGTGTTTGCGACTGGCGGAGAGACTGGCTCTATCAAGCTCAGTGTTGCCAATATGACTAGCGATGTGAAAACGGAGTACCAGCTGGGAGTGTTTCACCTGCTTGTTTATGTTCCGCTACTCTGTGCTGCTGTCCAGCTGTGGTTCTGGTCACAGTTTACGCTGCATGGAAAGCGACTGAACTGGATCAAGTCAATGCGTGGCGGATTGCTCAAGTATGCAACAGTATAGTGCAAATTTATGCCTATTGACTTGCTCTTCAGAAGACTGTGTGTGGTTGCTAAATAGGTTTTTTTTACTAAGCACTTATGTTGGGAAGTTATATCGTTCATATGGTATATACACTATACAGCTGCTCATATGTTGAATATCCGATCCATTTTTGTTAGCATTTAATTTTATATTTTCATTATCTCAGCTTGTTTGCGTTTTGATGAGTAAACTAATTTGTTAGAAGCATTCAGTGCCAAGGACAGTACATCTTGTCTGAAATATGGGTCTTGCACAAGTTATTTCAGCCTGCAGCCATTATCTGTCTGGTCTGAATGTGTTAATCAGTATATGTCGATTGTTGTTGGCAACAGAAGGGCATTTGTCCTGTATTAAGTGATTTAATAATTTCCAGTTAACATGACCAGGAAAAATTGGCTGGTTCAGCAGAAATCGATAGTAATATTAGTATGCAGTTGATTACATTCAGCAATGTTTTTCATACGAAAATGTATCAGTACAGCTGGTGCTGTTATTTGCCACAGCGAAAGCAGCATCAGATAGACTTCATAGCTAGGGACCAACCGAATTCACGGGAAAAAATGCATGATTTCACGGCAGAATTTTTAAAATGTGTAATATTTCACGGAAAATTCACAGAGAGTTTAGTAAATTCAAGGGAAATTCACGGGCCCCTCAGACGTTATTTCGAAGTGCTGCGCTAATGCAAACAAAGAAATTTCTGAACAACGAATATTTAACTACACTGAGTCAAGACTCAAGACAGTTAATGTCAACTACTTCATGCTGAAGTGCGACACATAGCAAACAGCAACATCCGTACAAAAGCTGCTGATAAAACTCTGGAATTGTCATAAATCAAACTAAAAGCGCTAAAATTCACAAAAATTCACGGATTTCACGGAAATCGGCGTTTTTCACGGAGTTAGGCCAATTTCACAGAAAATGTCACGGCCGTGAAATCGTGAATTAAGTTGGTCCCTATTCATAGCTAATAAACTGAAGACTAGCTGCCCACTTCTTCATGTGCCATGCAGCACTTGTGGTTAGATGTAGAGTATACAGCTGTGTGCAATAGGTTGGTAATGTAGTGCATCTGTGTTAAAGCGGCATTTATTCACAAGCATAATGAGGAATACTGGCTTAGCACTCATGAAGCAAGTGTAGTTTTGTTATGTTAATAAATGATGCTTTTTGTATAATGTAGACTCCACTCAGTTGGACCAAGCAATAAAGCGTAGTTTCCAGAAAATGAGTATCATTGGCCTACATGAAACCTATGCCTCAGTTACCACAAGATAAACAAAGTCCCTTTGGTTTGATGTCATATTCCGTGTCATTCTGTGATACGTGAACTTAATTTAGGATAATGTTGAGGAAGGCTGTGGTATTGCGTGGGCTGCAGATTTCTGGCAAAGCAGCAGAATTCGATCTTTGCTTTAGGATTTCTATGTTACTGCAGAATTGTACATAATTTGATAAACAGTGGTCATCAGTTTAGTTTGCTTGCTCAAAGTTGTTTAAATTTCTTGATTTCATGATGATTGCTGTAATCGTTATAGCAGATATTAAAGATTGTTATTTTGATGATGCTGCCATTTCTTTGGGGGAGCAACTCTTGAGCAAATTATTCCCTCGCAAATTATTCAGTGCTTCCATTACCAAGCGTTGAGGCTGTTCACTGGGTGAAGGCTGGTCGAAATTAAATATGGTACAGTTTTATAGCTTGAAATTGTGTATATTATATAGTATGAATTAATGATTTATAGTAATTTTATATATTGTTTATTATCAGTACAAAAAAATTGTAAATGTATTTTTGTAATAATTAATTACTGATCTGTAGGCTCCATAGGATTTTGCCACCAAAAATGTCATTTTCTGTTCATCCAAAAGTGCAAATTGCGTAAAAAAATTGCCATAAATCCCAAATTTTGCCAGTTAATAAGTCCCTTTCAGCAGTGTAACTTATTCTGTGAAGTCATGCCAAAACAGTTCTGAAGCCTTTGGCTTCCACTTTTTTTGTTTGTCAAAAAGTGAAAATTTCGTCAAAAAGTTTGGAACAAATTCTGATCTTTGCCAGTTTTTGGCCATCCAAATTGAGTGCTTGTTAGCCTATGATAAGTGGGCTTTGACAGATTTTGTTGCCAGAAATGCCATTTTTGGTTTGTAAAAAAGTCCAAATTTACTAAATTTCGTCAAAAGTCAATGTTTTGTCATGACCAACAGTTTTTGTCATATCGTTGTCAAAAATGAAATCATCTGGAGCCTACCAGTTGTCGTGTTCAGTCACATTAATATCATGCAGTGGCATTACATCTAACAGTTGGGGGGAGGATGAGGCAATTTTCTGACAGACAGCTGAAAATTTCCGACAGGAGATATGGGTGCTCAAGATTTCAACTGTACCCCTACATTTACCAAAAATGGGGATTTCCACACCCAAACTTTGTATTTTGGGAAGAAAACTGCTCCGGCAGGCTACAACTGCCCCCACTGCCATGAAGCCACTGACTTCAGGTGCTGAAGGTCATTAGCAGTAGGAAGTTTTAGCAAAAACCTCAAGTTGACAGTCTGTGACATCATTGGGGTCACTAAATCACACCACAGTATGGGATATCTTTTTTGACAAACACCGCAGGCCTGTCTGTTGTTACACAGTGCTAGGTGGTTACAGCGCCGGATTACCAATTACAGACTATCAATAAGGCAGCACCTTTTTCTTTGCTTTGCACTACACTGAAACAGCCTTTTTTGTACACAACTGTGCAACAAGAGGTGTGTAATGTGTTGACATGTTCAAGTCGATCTGTTTGCATCTGTGATCGTAAGTGAAATGCCTGCATAATAAATTATGTGCTATTTCACTGTATTTTGTTCAGTTAATATTAATGTGGTGCAACTAAACTAAACTACCGAATTACACGGACAAGATCAAGACTGTGAACTTGTGGTCATGTGTGTTGATCCACAACCACCAACTAGAGTGAGAGAGAGAATGACTTACTCCACTAATGCGACAGATGTATTGCCATGTGGCTCAATACTGCACAGCAAATGTTTTAATCATCATATATAGTTTATAGTTTATTTAAATCACTTCTGTGCTGTAGCAAAGACATTAGTTAAACCACACTTAGCTTGCGCTGCTGCCATTTTCACAGTTTTCGGCTGCAGTTGTGTTGTAAAGCAAACAACAGTGTAGTCTAGGCAAGGTAAGTGTGGTTTAACTATTGATACCACACTGTCTGGCCACTGCAACAGTGCAGTATCTAGTATGGAATACACATGCACGGTTTTAGTGCACAACTGCAAGCATACACCGACGTATTTGTCAAGGTTATATCTGCATGACATGCACTGCCTATGACAGCGATGTACAATCTTTTCAAGCAGAAGTCCTCAGTAATGAAGTCAACATGGTCCAGACTGATGTACAATCTTATGGTATCATTAATGACAATAACCAGCAGATATATTGTATTACTGAATTTCTTAAACTCACTGGCATGTTTCGACATGAAATTATAGGTTCTTGCCACTTGTGTGACTAGCGTAAAAAAGCAGGAAAGACAATAAATGAATAATTTGCAAGTCTGACATATAGCTGTATGTTTATACTTTCGGTGTTTTCTCTTAGACGTTGCAGAACTTAATCACAGGCTGGATGTGGTCCATGGGCCACAGACTATGAATCACTGCCCTACATTTTAATAACTTACCCTAATTATACATTAAATATTTAAAGAGTTTGCCGACACTCTTGATGCAGCATCCATGCTATTCAGCTTCATGAATAAATGTAGTGACTGACTATTGTAATTACCACATCCTAATTACAAATTCCATTACGTTTGAACAAAATAAGAACAAAAACAGAACAATACAGGAAACAACGTACAATATCTTAATCTACACAAAATGTCAGCAACTTGATTATGATCACTGAATAAAGATGTGTATGCACATGACAAAGAAAATACTGTCTGAAGAATATAGCATGCAAGCACAATTGAACAGTGAATCAAGACTTTGGCGATTCAATACTGCTAGAGTCGGGCTTCACGATTTGATATGTTATCAGAAATTCTGGGTATGCCTGCAACACAATACAGTGCAACGAGTTCATTAATCATTAACCTTAGAGAATAAATAATAAAAAATATGTAATTCATCCTAATACTGATGATGAAAAGCTACTAATAATATTAGCAATATAAACAATAAAATGTTACAATTTTCTAAGATAAAAATGTGAGTTTACACCATATCTGCTCATAGTAAAGAATTTCGTAAAAATCTAGGATCTGCAAAAAAATCCATATCATCACCATAGGCTAATCAATGTGTAGCTAACATACAAACACACTTATTTGAAAAAGTATCAAGATATATTTATAACTGTTTTGAGATATTTTGCTGACACACACAGGGACAAACACAGACCATTAATATTATGTAAGCTCATCAAATCAACAAATCTAGTTCCTGTGAATATTAGCTCCTAATATACTAGAATGCATGCTATAATAACTAACCAGTACTGTATCTTGCCATGGGCTCCATACTATTAGAAAGTTGCTTCACGTTTTTCATGGCTAACATGGTATTCAAATTATCTACTTTCTTACTTACAAAAAGAATACAAGTTTCTGTCAAAAAAGTATGTGTCCAGCTCAGGTTAACTAGAATGATACCAGGTATACAACATCTGTCTTTGAGAAAAGGTTAGAATGTACTGGTGCTCAGTGTATACCTGCTCTCCACGATAGACAACATATTCGGCATATGTGAGGCCACCAGTGCTGGGTCGACCAATCACCGAATGATGACCAGGAGGAGCGTGAGCCATCTTCATTGCACTGAACTGTAAGAACGACTTGCCTAGCGTAACTCGGCACAAAAGCATTTGCCTGCAAAATGCCACAGTAAAATAATACAATCCACAGGAAATACATTTAGACTCAACGACATATTTAAATAGCAAACTGATGATGTCACATGACCCTAAAAGGTCAAAGGTCAACAGCCATGACAATGTTTATGGTGCTGTCATCAACTCATCATGGTACAGCCACTGCTAGAGCTCATCCGATGAATATAACATAAGCGCAGAGCAGCCGGCGATCTTTGCACCAAGCGGACTGGCTTGAACCACGAATCTGCCGAAACTAGCAGTCACAGTACTACATTCACCATCACCATTTATTACACTTACCACTCAGCCCAAAGGCTAATAATATTTATTTCACCATCCCACAAATGGAAAAAGGCCAAGTCAACCTACTTGTAGGACCTGCTCACAGACAGTCACCCATCAAGGTACTAACCAGGCGCAGCGTAAAGCAACTTCACTGACTGAACACAACTGTAAGTCACAACGCCAACTAATTTTCTGTGACTGCAGTGTCTAATAGAAAAACACTGAAAGTATAAACAAAGCTATATAGATCTTATTTATATGAAAACTAAGAGCAATATAACGTAACTAAACAATACTATTATCACTGTGTATAAGAGCATAAAAATAATAAGACTCATTGCAAAATATAACAGCACTGCAAAATGCAAAAATTGACAAAACGCAACAGCAAAAACACACCTATGACATATATAGCACGATTTATCCTTGTGAACAGGACATCCAGTGCCACCTCCAATGCCATACACATACTGATTGCTCTTTGACGAGTTCTCCGCAAAATAAATACCTTTAACAACACACCACAAATACTATACAGCAAATTTGAAATCTAAAATCTATGCAGCAACTTGCACTAAAACATGATGAAAGAAACAACAAAACACAACCGGCATTACGAGGGTAAACAAACTTTTCTTAAGCCATGTAAATGTCTTAGGTAAGTCTACTAGCATAAACACTAGCTCAGGAAACATTTAAAAACAGAACCAACAAGAAGCCCAGTTGTCGCTGGGGAGGACAGACCATACGCGGGTGTCGGTAGGCCAGCAAATGATTTTTGTGTCACGTCAAAGGGCTTATGCGACTTCTTATCAGTGCTTGATAGGAACCTTGGCCCTAAATCTCATCGTTTCTGAGATAAGACGTACTGTTTAGCCACTTAGCATGACTTTCAAAAGTTACTTGAAACAAAGCAGTAAAACAACATGCCACCACCTAGGAGTGAGCATAACAGAAAGTAGGAACAGGAATAAGCTTACCAGCACCAAACATGCCACCGATGTAGGCATGCCTCTCGTCAAAACCTTTATGTACAATAGAATTGATAAACAGTGAGCCGTGGAACAATAGCCGCTCATTCTCCTGGCCATGGTTCTCTTCCCCAACGTCCTTGCGCTGGTGCTGGTAACGCTCCAGCAGCTTTTTATTTCGAATTTTCTGAATCTGTCACAACAAAGGTCATATACGTTTTCCACTTGCAGCACAAAACTATCAGTATGGAATATATGCAACATATGTATTGCATGTATAGCAAAATGCACACAAAAGATCTACTACATCAATCTTATGTCTTTGCTCTCTTTAATGTAGCCCCTGCATGCTTTCAAAGACATTTTGCAAAGCGTAAATAAACAGCATTGCTTTCAATTGCTTAACCTTGTACAGATTCGTTGCTTTTCTTATCTGTTTTATTACAGCTCGATTTTACACACCAATTTTGTAACAATAATAAAAGTAATAGCCACGACAATGTTCATGGTGCTGTCATTGTAGCAGTGCACTGACACTGCGAGAGTTCAGCCAGTACATTTGGCGACTGCAGTATAAGTGCTGGGCAGCTGCCATCCTTTGGACCAGGCCAATTGCCCCGAGCCTAAAATGTGCCTCTGCTGGCAGCTACAGTACCACACTCACCAACATCATTATTACTCAGCCTGAAAGCTGATACTCCTCTTGCCATCTCATGTAGGGCAGAAGGCTGAGTCAACCTGGCTGGCTTTGTACCAAGTATGCTACTAAGAAACTACTCATTAACTCATTCATATGGGACAAAATGCTGAAAACAAACCTTAACAACATTATAGCGTGTAAAAGTTCCTCCGCAGTTGTCTTTGTGTTCACGTATAGAACTCTGCATCTGGTCTTCGACAGACACGTATTCGGGATCATCGGGACACAGGTCTATCAACATGGTGTTCTGAGCCGCCGGCATAGCACCAAAGCTGTTTGGACCTGTCAAACCACATGCTGTCACGCTGAAACTAGAGCTGCAAAAGTAAACGATTAATCAGTCACACGAACACAATTCCATTTTGCTGGCAAAAAGTATATTATCATATTGCACAGAAGTAAACCACAGACTTGAGAAATACACCATTCAAGCACAATGAAGTTGTAAGCAACATAATAGATGCTAGAAAGCAAAGTGCAAATCTTTGCTGTAAGATGGTGACGACATTAGAATTCAATTCTGAAAAACTAACAAAAAAAGCCAAGTTTTCAACTTCTTGCATTTTGCAAAATCCAAAAAAAATCAATAAAATTACAGCATAGTTACAAATCAACAACAACGTACCATATAACACTGTCAGTCGTTCGATGCGTTTCAGTATTTTATGACGATGTCCATATGCACTGATACCGATGTCCTTCAGCTCGTCGTGACCCATCTCGACCAAAATATCCATCGTTATCTGTTCCTTGTCGAAGATGTCTTGGAGGCAGCCGAGTCCAATGTCATCGAGGAACTTGGCCACACTAAGGTTCTCGAGACCCATAACCATGCTGCTCTGCTCCGTCACAAGCCGCTTCTCACAGCCATCACCCAGCTGACCACTACTACCAGGCATTCCACCGAATGCACCCTGAATGTCCTGCTCCAGTCTAAGCAGGCATAGCATCAGTATTACAATGGACATTGGCCATAACATACAACGTGTGCGCATCACCGGTACCAGTTGTATCACCAGTACAATCAGTTTCAGGTCAACTCAGCCTGCCATCCCTCCGTTGTAATGATACTAAGCACCCGCCTGCCCAACTGAAGTTGAAGTGGGACACATACGCCCGAATTGCATGGCAGATGTGTGATCCCATATGGCAAGTGAATGGTGATGTTCTGTAGTGCTGAAATAGGTTCCCCCAAAGAGAGATACAGTACACATCTTTAACAGTTTCAAATAAAAAAACTAACTGCTAAACATGAAACCAAAATCACTCTTTTCAACTGTGCAATGTATTACCTATGCATTGGTAAGGAAAACTAATTTATGCTTCATTAACTTTATGCTTTCAGGCCTGAAAGTGTTCATTTCAGTAAATTGCAGGTCAACAAATACATGAAATTTTAGGACATTTTTTCACAACACCATATACACTGTATCATACAGAAGTTAAACATAACATAAAATGCTAGCCTCATAAAAATCAGAACACAAAATTTTTTTCCTTCTTCTGGCACTTTATTGGTGATCAAGAAGTCTTGCTAATCAACACTTAGCTGCCCATACATAAAGCTAACAATAAGCATGCTAACCAACAATATTTTTCCCTGGTAACATAGCAACTGCATATGATAAAAGAAACATTTATAGTGCAGCTAAAAACTAGATGAGCCAGTCAATATGCTGCACTATGCCAAGTACACTAGTTACAAACTTACAGGACATAAGATGATTGCTGATCCATGAGTTATATTCATCAGAAATGAAAACAATGAAACAAGAGATTGCAAAAGTGATGAGCTAAGTTCATATTTTAACAGACTATTCAAAATCTGCAATGACACGAATAAAATTCCAGTTAAGCAGTAGAACTTACGTAGGTGAGCTGGCACTAGACTGTGCCGAGACCTGTAGCATGGGTGACACGAGAAGAGCGGACTTTGTAGCAACGACTGGCAACAGCTGTGATGCCGGCATTGCTGCCTGCAGTAACGACCTCACGTCATCCGCCTTAGACACATACACATTACACATGCAAATCAATAGCAGGCCTTACACTATATGAAACCAATTTTCATGACACGAAAACCCTCAAAATTCAGGACATTTGTGAACAGTCAGAAAATGTTTCAATTATCGAGGTAATTGATAAACTGTCTTTCATGACATGCACACCCTCAAAATTAAAGACATTTTCCATTTAGTCGATGTAGTAAGTAAAACAAAGATGCTTAAAAATAAAGAGTTGAAAACTTATAAAAAAACATGAAAAAATTACGCAAAAATTTTCATATCTTTGCATATTTCTGCATATGCAATCACACTTCTAGCCATATTGTCACCTCTGTGCATTTATCAGATAGTAACAGTAGTAGTACTAGTTATGTTTATGGTCCTGTCATCATGGCACAGCCACTGTCAGAGCTCATGTGGTTCATATGATAAATGTACCATAAAAACCGGATTGTGGATTGCTAGCAACCTTTACACCAATTTATCAATTTTTACTGATCTCCTACAAACAATGTCAAAAACAAGATACGCATCGAATATGCAAAGTTTCAAACTTGAAACTACTGTAACTCCTGAGACAGAGTTTGATGAAAAAAGCACTAGCCTAACAAGTTAACTAATCATCCAGTCTGTGAGTCACAATCTGACATGTCAGAGCTTCAGCTCTGCCAAGAACAATCTACACATAAAGTCATATAGCTGAGGAATAGCGGAGTCCAACAGTTGGTAACTACTAAAAACTCTTGACAACTGCAATACCGACCATGGTCAGATCAAGTGGCGTCTGGCCTTCCTGATTCTTCAACGTCGGATCAGCACCATGCGCCAGCTGCACACAACATAACTGAAGCATGTACGTTTACTGGCGGAATTCAGATACACTATTTCCACGAGCATTTTTAGAACGTATTTCATTCTGTTAGTCAAATATGACAACGCAAATAACTTCAATAGGAAAAATAGTCTATCAAGTGCAACAAATATCACTCAAGCAAAAATTTACTACTGAACCCCCTATACAGAATTCAAACTTAGTGCTACATTGTCATGCATATGTTTACGTCTGCATTGATATCACGACAGCTGATTACTGGTCCTACCAATAACAATTTCATTCATGCATATAAAAATGCACAAAACATCAGTTTATACACTTGTTAATGGCAACACTGAAGAACTCGCACATCGAAAACAGCAAAAATTACAAAAGATGATATTATTCAGCAGCACACTGACACATGCGGGCAATATCACGTTTTGTAATTTTTGCTGTTTTCGATGTGCAAGTTCTTCAATGTTGTCGTTAACAAGTGTATAAACTGATGTTTTGTGCATTTATAGTGGTAAAGCTGAATGTGACAATGAGTGACAGTGGTATTTTATAGCAAATGTCACTATTACTTTATTTTGCTCCAAGTTAGACTGGCTGAGTACTCAGAAGTTAGCTTTTCAAAACTGCCAAAGTATAACGGTCTATCACAAAAAAGATGGCCATGCTCACCAGCAGTGTGCAGAGTTGCGTTCGACCTTTCTGTGAGGCCTCATGCAACGGCGTGAAACCCCACTTGTCAATGGCATTCACACATGTGTTGAACTTGATCAGCAATGAAGCAATATCCACGTGCTATACAACAGCCAAGCAACACATTGCCGGCTCGGTGGTAATAACTAGAGCCGGTAACAATGACAAAAATTTATTAGCTAACTTTGGAAAATTAAACTGTAAACTGTAATCACTGCCTATGAACACGCATATTTTCATTCAAGGTTGTTATCACTTACTCAGCTAACAACTATTGCAACTGCAAAGAACAAAATCAGTGTCAGTCTTGTATGCAACCAGAATGTTCATGTTCTCTAGAGAAGGAAATAACCATTCTTTGTTGAGCTGAAGAGTTGTTCACATGGAACAGACGCTGCAGGGCCATAATAATACAAACCTACCTACATTCTTAGTGATGGTCAATAATTAAACATCTTTGATGCATTAATTCAGTAAATGAATAACTTGCAAAGCATAAATGCTTTTTCTTTCATGTAATAGGTCAGATAGCAGCTCGTCATAGTGGACAGTAAGCCAGAAGCTGTGCATTAAACCAGTAAACACTGACTAGCTACGTGCATATATGCTACTCACTCCATATGATGAAGCATTGTGAAGTGGAATAAGTCCGCCCTTATCCTGAGCATTGACATCAGCTCCATTCTCAAGTAGAAACTCAGCCACGTCAACGTTGTTGTAGCCAGCTGAACAGCGCATTCAGTATATACAGAATGCATATACGATGGCTATTGATGATCAACTATGCTTGGACCAAACAGCAAACTATCCAAGCTTACTGTACGAAATAATTAAATGTTGGTGATGCAGAACTGCTCATCAATATTAGGAGAATTTCAATGAAAGAACAAATGTAAGGCTAATTTTGTTTCTCGAAAAAAATTCGTTCCATTTATCAATATTACAAGAATTTCATAAACGTTAGGCTAATTTTGTCTCAGTGAAAAAGTTCACTCCGATTGCTGACAACACTTATTGACAGCGAAATACAAACATAAAGCTGCCAAATTAATTACCATACATCATTCACTAGATATATGAACGAATGAAGAACTAAATGACCAGCAAGATGAAGCGGAGTGGAGTTGCGGCCCTGTGTGTCTCGGCAGTTGATGTTCTGGGGTGAAAAAAGTTTCTGCACTCGAGCCAGGTTACCCTTCTTGGCTGCTTCTAGCAGAGCTGCATCGCCTGTCAACAGAATCGCACTGAGATCTAAGCACTAGTTTCTAGTTTTTAACTAACCAGTTAACTAAGCTAGTAAGTAATACTCAACTTGTTATCTAATTCAGCATTTCTAAGATGACTAATCAATAATCAAATGTCAAGTGTCAGCTAGTAAATTTCGGGCAGTTAACTGACTGAATAGTTAACCCAAAGAAACAGACACTGGCGTTGAGTTTACCGATTCTATAACAAGTGCTTGCATCCAGCATGACCAATCTGCAATCAGTGGCAATTTTCCAATGTCTTAAGTATTTGCAGCACTCTTTTCCATGTAACCACCCAGATCATGCACACTAACACTGTAGTTAAAGTAATGAACTATAACTATAATAGCAATAACATTGCAGTAACAAAGAGCAATGCATCAGTGTTGCCATCTTAAAATGGACCAGTTGAACAAAAAACAATCTTATAAGTTTCTGCATGTGATCTAATACACTGTCTGTACACCAGAAGATAAGAAATGAATGGAGACATAGCAAACCTCGTAACAAATCCTCCACATCAGTGTCACCTTCTTTCACCAGATCCAGCGGCGTGTGACCATCACGGTTCTTCTTATGAGCATCAGCCCCATGCTAGCGCATTGCAACAACACATGGGCAAATTGAACAACCTAATTGTGAGACAAAATACTCAGGTCACGGTGGTTTAACCTATGGGTAACATAAAGAAGTTACTCGACTTTAAGTCAGGTTAGTAACGAGATAAGTAACCGTTTGCAGGGCATACTGTCTTCATATACAACCAAGTGCCCAATCCAACTCAGTCTCGCCATCCCTCCATGGGTGGGCAGACAAAAATGAGTACTGGTTATGGCTGCTTCTAGGGAATAAATGGTGAGTTATCTATAACAGTAGGCCTGGTTATCAAGACTGCTGGCAAACTGACTCAGTCAGTTAAAAGTGTCACCAGCTATTAAGCCAAACTTGGGCTGTGTGCTAGCTTGACTGGGTTTAACTTACAGTTGCAAGCTGAAAGTGCCGAAAAGGGGGATGAGCTCCCACACAATAGACCTAGCTGTCGATATCTTCTAAAATACTTGGTAAAATGTAGTGGCAAGCTAAGACTAGCTAGAGCATAAGATAGCAAACAGTGTCACCAGAAACTAGTAACTCTAATTACTGCAAAAAGCATTCACTTATGCTCACGAAATGAAAAACAATAACCACAACAACAATCAGCATTGATGTCTTAATTCATTAGTACTCAATGTGTCATCAAAACTCACTTCACTCATACAACAGATAGGCTGAGACTAACCTTCAACAGCAAGCGGCAGATTTCAAACTTTCCTTTTGCAGCAGCCTCGTGGATTGGCGTGAACTTCCACAGATCAGCAACGTTGACACATGCCCCATGCTGCACCACACCGCACACAACAACTGCAAGTAGAGCTAGTAATTATCGAAAATTTTTGGATAACTAAGTTTTAAAAAAAATCATTAATATCAACTAAAAGCTAAAAACTGCCAGGGAAAATGTACTTTGCTGTTGTGCAAATCTGACACAGTATTGAGCAATAAGATCTGACAGATGCACCGAGACCATTATTAAAAAGTGTTTTCTTAAACCCAGTCTGGCAAACAACTAAAGTCATGACTTTTCTGTAGAAGAAGATGAAAGAGTTGTTTTCAGATGCTTGTCATTATCTCACTGTAATGTGACCGTATCTATTAGAAACGTTTTTTGATGCAACTTCAATCAAAATTTTATGATCAAAATATGATTAGCTTTCAAAAGTATTGACAATAAAATGCATGATTAATCCTTAATTTCTGCAGCTCTACTTGTGAATATGCAACAATTAGTTTTAATTACTAGCCAAAACTATGCTTACAAACTCCCATCTACGTGGAAACTACACTACACTGGCCTCAAACTGCCACACTGATTTCTAATTACATATAGACAACTTCTTCTGCATATTTTCTCAGAACAGAAAAAATATTTAAAAATACAAACTGGCAGCATAATGAGTACGTGGTGACAAATCAACATGTCAAATACCTCGATAAGCAGCTGTGTTACTTCATAATGCCCATAAGAACACGCATTGTGCAATGGCACGAGACCACTGCAAAACACACATGCACACACAAGCAACATTTTATAACCACTTCTGACACCAACTTAGGATACATCACTGCCACCTTGATTTTCACAAAATGCATGCAACTAGCATACAAATAGCTACACTAAACAAAACAACTGTATTATGATTGTAAAATCTGTCAAATAGCTAAAAAAAAACAGTAGACAAAAAACACTAAAACAACATGGTGCATACCCAAAACTAAACAGAACTAAGTGTACTACAACTGGAGAAACAGCACTTATAAAAAAGAGAAGACAAGGAAACGTTAAAACATCATGACACATACCCTTTGTCCTTCGCATGGACATCTGCTCCATGCTTTAGAAGAAACTCAACAACTGTCTTGCGGTTGTAGCCAGCAGCAAAATGTAGCGGAGTCGAGTGCCGACCATCAAGATCACGACAGTTCACTGCATGTGGATGAGCTGTGACCAGTTTCTACAGACACATGACAGCCACAGCCTGTTCCACACTATTCAGACACTGAAAATCTTAAAATTAAACGAAAAACAAACTGCTATCTTCTGTCATGTTCGTAACTATAAACATTTTCACTGGCCAGTTTCAGGTTTTACTCAAGCTTTCCTCAGCTGACTGTTCAGACAGACAACTGATACCATTAAATTTTTGATCGTGATCAAATATATTTATCACAATTGATATCCTTGTAACTGAAACTTTCATATCCGAGAACTTTCGTTTTTCGTTCCCTAACACTGATTATTAGGCCTATGCTGTACACATTTTTGATGCGCTTACAGTTATGCTGTAGGCATCTATGGTATCATTGTCGTCTGTCTGTTGTCCGTCCATCTGTCCATAATGAATGTACTGTGGATGAGCATTGGGTCATAGGGGAAAACTTTTTGCACGAATAATTAGTCCTGTGTCGAGACTCTGCGTACAAAATTTTGCGGATGCAGTGAAAGAAACATTTTCAAATGTGGGGCTGAATGGACGGGTGTAGAAGAAATGTGCATTTTCAACTGAAAACTATCCATATCTTGGCCTTTCAGATGAGAGAAAATCATTGACCTTGAATGACCTTGAAGGTCAGTACTGCAACAGAAACTGTATAAGCTGTAGCACATCTTCCTTAGCAGCGAAAGACACAAAATTGGAGCTGTTTTTGCTGAACTATAAGCCCTATATGAAGGGTTCAATAATTATCAATGTCAGGGAACAAAAGTTCCATGTTAATTTTACTTTTTGGAACAAAAATTCCAAAGGACGAAAGTTCCTGAGAACGAAGGTTCCAGGGAACAAAAGTTCCCAGGAATGGAAGTTCCACTTATTGAACTTTCGTTTGCGGGAACGAAAGTTCTTGGGCACAAAAGTTCCATGAATCGATATCCTAACAGGTTAATCGCATGTTAACTGTGATTAATACGCAGCATTATGAAAATGTTAAAACTGCTGACAGATACTGCTGACACATACCTTGACTGTTTCCAGGTCACCAGACTTTGCAGAATCTAGCAACTGGACGTCAATATCATTGCTTGCCAGTGGCAAATCCTCTGTCATATTCAATCACAATGATTGTTAGACAACTGACAATTTCATCGCAAATGGAGAAACAAATACCAGAATGATGGCACTATAAACATAAGTACTAATAAACATGGTCATTCAGATGTTGCTTTCATATAATTGACTGCTCTACATTCTCGCAAAAATGATTATGTAATTACAACAGATGTTATTACCTGCTGTTAACCGATTTATTACTGCAAAATGACAACACAATAACCAGAGGACTCGCAACCTTTCAGTATTTTCTGGAGGGACTCCGGTGCCAGCTGCGCAGCTGTGTAGCCCTGCAGTGAAGCAATGTTCAGGTCAGCTCCGTACTGAATCAGCAGCCGACAAGCCTGCACGTTACCCTGCTTTGCCACCCGATGCAATGCTGTCAGACC
>Ga0056128_1003785_pt1 | contig 18741 bp, 11 predicted proteins | sample WorMetLIZISLAND2_FD_71113 | JGI IMG/M metagenome (GOLD analysis project Ga0056128, IMG submission 71113) | Marine gutless worms symbiont microbial communities from Max Planck institute for Marine Microbiology, Germany - Olavius geniculatus... ... | reverse complement strand
CTCGACCTTGGCCCCCCCAACTTCAACTCCTGGATCCGCCTATGTGGTGACGTCATATTTCTACGTTTGTAAATTATGGGTTTTACCGTTAAAACAGACAATAGATGAAATTTTTGTGAGAAAGCAAGGGCTATGGAGCAGCAAGTTTGTACAAAATGTTTCTGGACAATAGACAGGCAATTGAGCATTTTTGGAATGTAACTTTTTAATAAAAAAATTGACTCAGCAGGCAGTATCAAGCCATTTGACTGTTAGCGGGCAAGTGGTCATCCACGCAGTGACGCAGTGCACATACACCTGCCAACATCAACAAAGTTGAGGATCTCGCACTCAGCCAAAAAAATAGCCATAAAAACATTTTACAATGAAAAATTGTGTGACAGATTAGCATATTTTGGTGTTCAGTTAGCACAATAATCAATTGATGTGTTTTTAACATTCGTCAAATGTCTGTCTTCAAAGGTAAAACCCATAATTTGCATACACGGAAATATGACCTCAGCATGACGTCACCAATTGCAAAGAATATTGAACTTTTTAGGAAGACTTGATTCCTCCTAAACATTCCGTGAAAATTTGGTAGAAATCTAAATATTTTCCAAGGAAATATAAAAGAAAACGTAAGGGTGTGTTTTTTTCTGAACACAGTGTAATACCCATGAGAACTGAAGTAGAGATAGTGCAGCATTACGGACTAGTAAAATTTTTAAAAACAAAGTAAAAAACTGCACTAATATATTTGAGTGTGCAATAAAAATTTTAGGAATGCAGGATTTTTCTACGGATGGATTGCAATTTTTAGACCTGATCAAGATAGATAACTGCCTGCCTGCCGCCTTTAATGAATTTTAAATCAGTATTAATTTATCGCCGGAAAAGTTTCATTTTAAATATTTTTGACCGATGCAGTTGTGGGGATAGTTCTAGGGTGGATATTATGTACGGTAGTAGAGTTTTGGCCCGTCTCAAGGATGCGGTAGACGGTGGAGATCAGAGGAGAAAAATCATCTAACCCATATTTACCTGAAAAATGGGATTGTGTAGAAAATTGATTTCATTTTTGTTGAAATGTCGTCAACAACAAACAGGATGTTTTTGCCACTTTACCCTCATAATGCGTCTTAACGTCGTTAATTGACGGATTAGCAGTATTTTTCCATCGTCGTCATTGTCATTATTGAGTAAGAAAAGAAAGGGATTTTTCACTTACTTTTGCCATTATTGTAAACTGTCAAGAATTAAGCACAGAGTCGTTGGCGGATGTTAGTGTTCTGCGAGTGCATGCTAGTGGTGTAATTCGTTTTATTCGTTATTATTGCTATCATATTGGTTGCTGGTGTTGTGCATGACATGTTTTATAAGCTGAACTTGGGTAAAGATTAAATCGGTATTTTTCAGAAGTGTCATGCGGTTTGTTTTGTTTGCACTATGTTCAATCCCTAAACCCTACTCGATGACATTCACGCACATTCTACTCGCCGGGTGCTTGCCGTACTGCCGCAGACACATTCTGCTAATTTTTGCAATCCCGAAATCCCGGGATTGGAACGCCACCAATCCCGGGATCCAATCCCGGGATTCGGGAATGGCAAAAAGGGCCGGATTTTGGGATCCCGGGATTGCAATCCCTACTGTAGGCCTAGGCTGTCTCAGAAAGTCTCTTGGCATGCGTTTTCGGGGGAGTATTGATGAATGTGAAAAGCGGTTCTAGGTATGCGTAGGCCTATAGCGGAAATTTTTACGTCATGCCTGGAAATCTCCCTCTTATGCTTATTTTTTCTTTATATTAATTTGTTTCCTTTCAAGAGCCTGTTTATCATTTATAACAGTTGATAAAGAGCGAACCATTATTCAAGCTTCGTATAGAAAACGTCATTGTCATCGGATGCATGCCTCATAAAGCTAAAAGTAACGTAAAGTCCAGCACTTGCGCCTCTGATTCCCTCGCGACACATGGCTCTATACAAATATGTTGTTATTGATTGATTGATTGATAGGCTAGCGCTTCTTACTGCAGGAGACCAGAAGCGTTTTACAATCTTGGAAGTGACAGCTGATTGGCATGAGCTAATGATACGGCAGCGCAGTGTGCGGCCATCCATTGCCCGCCTAAGCGAACAATTGGACCCGCGGTTTGCAGCTAGCAGACATACCGCCGCCCCAATGAGCCGCACTAGGCCTTCACCCCGATGCCCGTAAGCTATTAATTTCCCGTCCCACAGGGTATGAGGCTGAGTTGGCCTGAGCACACAGTAGGTTAGCAACTTGCTCAAGGTCGCTTGCAAATGACTGGCAGTGAGAATCGAACCCTAACCTGAAAGTTACGAGTCTACAATAACCACTAGACACTTGCACCTACACATGCAGGTAGGTGTGAACAACCTGCCCACAGTTGTTACTTGGTAGTGCATTGGCTGGGAATTGAGCCGTGGACCTTTCAGTCTCGTATCTAACGCCCTAACCGCTGATCCACCAAGCCTCCAAGGCGATGACGAAGTACTAACAGGAACAATCGCAGACGAAATGTCGTCGTTAATGCATTAAATAGTACGGCAGTGCGTGCGGAAGAGTATGATGACGTTGTAAAGTGGAGTGTCACACGTAGAGAAGGTGCATGGGGACGCACGAGGTCGGCTGATGACGTAAAAGTGACGTAAACTGGTCAATGCTGTGCCGTGCTGCTGCTGCTGCTGGTGGTGGTGGTGATTGATCAACGTAGCAGTAGCCGTGTTTAGCGCTCTTCACGTCGTCGTAACTTGATGAACAACGTCATAATGCTGCGATGCACCAGATGCTGATGCTGGCTGCGCTTCAGTGGCGGCGCCATGCTATCTAGCTAAGGGACTGAAGTCCCCTGATGTAGTTGATTAAGCCTTACTGACCTCCAGTTTCCCTCAGTTCAGTTCAGTAAGATAGTTTGTAGTCGCCCAATTCCAATAGCTGTGACAGAACCTTGTCGACGCCTTCTCAGATCCATGCAGTCGCCTGCGGACGGCCGTATGCCCTCTCGATGCCTGCGCCGTCTCCGCCTTCAACCTAACCAGCGGCATCGTGGGTTCAGAAAAGTAGCCGAGGCAGGAGGTTGCAATTTCTCGACAGACACTCCGATTAAATTTCCGACTGCTCAAAATTTTCTTCCCAAATAAATTTTAGCCCCAAATTATGCAATATCGGACAAAAATTTTCCGACAGCCTAAAATTTAAAGGGGAGGCAGTTGCCGTTTTGCCCCCCCACCGGCCGCGATGCCACTGAATCCAACCGTTGTAAATGTGAACGTCTGTCGCCGCCACTGTGCTGCACGCTGACTCGTGCATGATGCACTCATTGCGGTGCGTATAGGCGCACTCGCTCGCTTGCTCATCTCATTCTGTGCAGCTGTTATAGGCGTAAAGGTCAGCACGCTTCGCCAGTCGCTGCGACAGACTGGACGCATCTTCCATTCAGTGCCAGAGATGAAGCAAATAGGCCTACCATTTGCAGTACAGGTACTCAAGAATTGCTGTCAAGTACAACACAAATATTTACCTACTGTAAGTTCGCAGCAAATGTCAACCCAAATCAATTTGAACAAGTATTTGAGCAAAGCTCACGTGAAGCGCGACAGCACTGGTTTTGCCATCTGGGCAGTCAGTGTACAGCGTGCAATAAAATAATAGTGCATCTTGAAGAAGTAACAAATTTCAAATTGGAGGCCTCTGTACGGAAGACTCCTTGAACATAGGAGGTCGAAACTCAGATGTTTAAATGTACGTTTTATGCTAAAAATTTCGTACGCAGATTGTTCAGATCTATCTTTAGTAATTTCGGCGCCATTCACTCTTGAAATGAGCGCCGCAGCCGACAATTGTAAAAAACACTATAACTTTCTATTTTAGGGGTTCAAGATCATTCAAGGTCATCGATGCTGACACCGCTAAAAAGCTCTTCGCTATTGCTTGCTATATTGAGCAGCATGTCTGTACCTATTTGCAACCGTTTTCACGCTACACGAGCCAATGGCGTTAAAATAACCACTTTTTAGGGGCTGCATTTCTTTAACGCTCGCGTGCGCAGGCATTCGCACCTAGGGGGTCGGGACTTGTACTGCTAAAATGTACGTTTAATGCTGAAAATTTCATACGCATGCAAGTTGTCGTGTTCTATCTTCAGCCATTTCGGCGCAGTTCATTCTTAATATCTGTGTCGCAGTTCGAAAAGTCACTAAAACCTCTTATTTTGGGTGTTCAAGGTCACTTAAAATTATCGTCATTATCGTTGTTGATAGCCCTGAAAAGCTCGTCGCAAGTGTTTGTTATGATAAGCAGCATGTCTCTGTCTCTCTGTAACCGTGTTTACGTTACACGAGCCAATAACCGCAAAATGATAACTTTTGGGGCGGAGTACTCGTCTTTTACGCCGTCGTTTAAGGGGATCCGAAGCCTTTCACCTATAGGGACACGAAATTTCGTCTCAAAAAACTAGAGTCTTTGAGGCCGCACGCATTGAAGCTTTCGTGATTCTAGTTTGCACTGTTTTGACACGGCTTAAGGGTGTAACGGACAGACAGACAAACAGACACTAAGGCCATAGCTAAGACGCGTGAAGCGTTTTGCTGTCGCGCGTAAAAATTGAATAGCTTCAGAAATGCACTCACTGGACTACAGTCACTTAAGTCCAAACTCCACTTCGGTTTGTTGTGGATTTGTTCTGGTATAGTGGAGTTTGGGCATTACGGTGCATGCCGACTCTGTTATTTGCTTGTAGGCTCCCTGGTAAATAACATCGTGATAAAACCTGAACTTAATTTTGCAGTGCTTCTTACTGTACGAACAGTAAACGTTTTACGTTTCTGTTAGTCTTGTGCTGTTGGGGGTTCATAGTAAATTACGTGCCATCTAAAGTCATGCTCTATGAGACCATGACGTCTTCGTTGTTCTCGGAAGCATAAGCCTGTAGCCTATTTTAACGGCAGCAGCAGCGTCCGCAATTTGCCGAAACCTCATTGCTGGTGCCGTAATTATGGCTGCCCTTACGATATAATGAGGCCAGGACATTATACTTTACTGCTGAGTGCTGATGTTTTTTACCGCGTAATCTCCAAGGTTCATCGGCCGATGACCGCGAAACGTTGCGACGTCGTCGGAAATGAGCCGCTCTTTAGAAACGACGTCCCGCATTTTTGAGGGCTCTCACCTAAAATTTGGGACAAAAAGTTCCAAAGTACAACTTTCATCGCGAATACATCCTGAACGAAACTATTTTAAATCTGAAAGCAGCCTTACAAACTACAATCCGTCTCGCGCCGAATGACATTATGGCTCTTACTTTATTTAATTTCAATTCATCAATCAGCACAAATAGCATGCATGACATTTGAGTAACGAACAATATGAAAATATACTAGCCGAATGGTTAACACATGATTAACACAGGATATTTTTTTATCCAAAAATATCTATAAAATAAGTCATACGTAACAGCAACATAAAACACACAGTAAGTTCTACACAAAAAGTGTTCACAAAAACTTAGTTGAAAGTCGACCATCACTCTGAGGTCGATGTACTGTCGACTACATTTAAATGCTTATTACCAAAACAACAAATAACATCAGCCCTACCGATGTCCATAACACAACACTTAAGGCTTGACACTGCTAACTGCCAAGTCAACGACCACTGATAGACAGATGCCAAACACTCGTGAAAAAGTGCTTTGGCGAAAACGGTGAAACAACATTGGACTGCAGCTTAACACTCCAACGGCGGCCATTACTCCATGCACTGCGTGGTTTTGCCTGTCACAGACGTCATTCCTGAATGTAGCTAACGATGTAAAAAATAATGATACATCAATTACAGTACTTAAGCCTATGTCGGTTACAGCTATTCAGATGAACTAATAAGCTGTAGGCCTACTTGCACAGTCCACACAGTGCGGCAAAATTTTTGACCGTTAGAGTCCTCAAGTTTTTGATGCTGCTTCGACTGAAACTTGTTGAATGTGTCTACTTTTTTGAATTTTAGACTGTAACATCTACTCAAAGCTCTAAGATCTGACCATTCATGCCAACAGAGGAGATTAAGGGAATGAAAGAAAAACAGCAGAAGGAGAAACGACAAAATGATTTAGGATCTGACAGGGGTAAAAGAAGAAAATATTCACTGGAAAGAAAATGGTAAAAATATAAAGACAAAAAGTAGTTATATAAGAGAACATATTAACTCGTTAAGCTGTAGACTGTGTATCGCCTTTAGCTGTAAATATGTATCATACAGCGCGTTTGCTATTAGACGGACGGTGCGTATGTCGTCATGATGACGTAGCTGTGCTGCTGCTGCTGCTGCGGGACGTCACGTCAGCATATAGACGTCGATTAGAATCATTAGACACGAACGGTTATTAATCACTGCTAGCTTGATGCGCGCTCACGGCTGCTCGTTCGGCAGTAAACTGCAGACATGAACGGACGGACCCGACACGGCGCTGGCCGCCCGGCCCGGCAGGACCACCAGCGTGGAAACAGATCGGTGGCGACACATCCCTCGGGTGTTGTCGTATCCCAGGTGAGTCGGTGCGCCTTCCGGTCGGTCCGCGAGATGTCGCTCTCAGTCTCCGAGCGCACTGCAGATGTTACATTACGTTACGAAACTTCTCGGCCGATCAGCGCAGTCGAATCTCTTTCCTGTTCGTTTGTCCCCATACCTTCTGCAGTGCATGGCCCTCCGTGCTTGTCTTTATCTGTTTCCTGTCACCCGTGAGCACGTCGTGTCTGTCTGTGACTCTATGCGACTGATGGGTGCTGCCCCCTGCAGTGCCGATGTCGGCGCGACCACGGGACAAGTTTTACGATCGGACAAAGCTATCAAAAGCCGACGTTTCGTCGATCGCCGAGCGCGACGAGCTACGATGAATGAATACATAAACCGGTTCAACCGAACGTACAGATACTGGCTTATTGTACAGCGTTTCATTTAAAACTTAAGCCATTGCTGTAGCTTCGTGTTGTCTTCTGCTACAATGGACATGATAACACACGCAGTACTTTTGGTTGTTAACGTTTCAACAATTAGAAAATGTTCTAAATTAAACAGTGATCATATTGAATCATCAAATTAATGATGACAACAACATCAATAAATTCGACTGTAGTAAAAAATCATATTTGTATAGCGTCATCGATATTGTAGCCTAATTGCACAACCCGTATTGTATTGCACTGACTTCACATAAACGGTTCTAATTTTCTAATAGACGTTTGATCAATATTTTCAGAATTTATTTTGTATTTTCGTGTTATTGTGCTACACTTGTACTTCTATCTTGGTTGATCAGATCAATTCAATTCGAATTTAGCGCATATGCTTTGTTATTGATCAAGGCGCCTATTAAATAACGATGCCGACATTTACATGGATGATTAAAAGAAAACTACTGAAAATAACCATCAGCAATCAAGCGACGATGCAAAAGTAAATGTATTTCCGTAACAGCTATCTTTTTACTTCCGTCTTTTATCATTCATTTATTCATTCATATTCATCTAAAAACGTTCACAAATCGCAACGAATTACATGGTAACATACGGAAGAGTTAAAAAAACAATAATAGAGCCACAAGTCTCAGAACGGCGTCATTGAGATGAAAACAAGCGGAAAAAAACGGCCCAGCGAAAAAATGTTCTTTCTTTCTCTTTCAGTAGTTGTAGTTCAACTTTGAACGAAGACAGTGCACGATGCGATATGAAAAATTTAACATGCACTTAAGAGCTGACGGACAGCACTCTTATTCCATCCTGGCACCAAACAGATTAATTTTAAAAAAAAAGAAAAACCGATGCATACTCCTAGGAATTATCTAGCATTCCGTAAATAAAGAAAAAATCTCAGTTTGGCAAAATAATAACTGTTCGAAGAAATAACGCACATTTTCTAAAAAAAGAATTCGAAAAATCTTAGGACAATTTTTTTTGCTTACGAAAAATATCAAAAAAGTACATTTCGAAGAAAGCATCTTAGATAGTTTTTAGGAAGATCTTACGAAAATGATAGAGAAATGTGAAAAAAGTTTCGAAAGCGTGTTCCAATCTGCTAAGATCTGTTCCAATATTATCTCTATTTTATTACGTGTTTACTGCTGCTTGTACTTCGCATGCGTGTATATTTTTATGAAGTCGAGTTTCGGCGGCCACTTTCATGCGCTAGTATGCCGGACTGTCGTATATTTTCGGCCGGTGTTTTTTTATCCCTGCCATCCATCTCTTGCACACCGCGCTGCTACGAGCTTCAAGATGCTCTCAGTGCTGTAACCTGCGTCCACTCCGCTGCGATATTTAATTACCTGTTCGTCATGCAGCCTGTTAGTATACCGAAGCGTTGATGACGCTTCGCTCACCTGTGCTTTTAAACGATGTCGAAATGACGTCACAGACACGTCACAAACTGCCTTCAAAATCCCCAAGTCGTGCCGCCGCAAATAATCTAAGAAAAAGTAGCTGCTGACGCACAGTAGGCCTACACCGCGCGATGCTATTCGGCAAAATTTTGTCTCTGCCTACCACACACTTATTTTTAAAAAAAATATCGTTTTACAGCTCGAAAAGAAATGGTCAATTTATGTTTACGACACGTTAATAGGCCAATTGATGATAGATTAGTAACCGAATAAAGCCACGGGCTGTCCAGTTTAAATAAAACTTGGAATTTTAAAAGACAGGTCAAAAATGTTAAACATCCGAAGAGTAAGAGCCTAGGCTAAATTATTTGCGTGATTGCTTTCTAGGTAACCCGATGTCTGTATGTATACATCAACGTTACAGACGGACGAACGGACGTACAGACCACTTAACCGTGGCAATACCGCGTTTTGCAGTACTTCGCAGAGATCAGCAGCATCGTATCATTTTATCAGAAATCAGAATCGAACGCTATCTCGGCAGGCCTGTTGTTAGTAGTGCATCTGCCTGCATGTAGGCAGTCTTTCTCGGTGTAAATTAAATACTTTTTTGTATCGTCGTTGCCACTTTTTATACCGGTAACATTGCTTTTTCTTAGAGCGGCCGAATTTATAACATCAGATTTTAGAAGATGCCATCGATGTGAATTACTGAAGTGTATAAAATACTCATTCGAGACAAATGGCAGAACACGTTACAACAGTAGAGCTTTTTAGACATTAAAAAATCTCATTTTTAGTAAAAGAAATTACTACAAATTAGTATAAAACGCCTTAAAACGTTTACTTTGGCAACAAAATTATTTAAACAACGGCAATATTTATCAAATAAATTACCGCAGTTTCTGACTGTAAATGCGCGTCACTGACATGAATACTGTACTAAAATTGCAGAAAAAAACTCAACTTTAGTCGCCAGCAGAAAAGACATTAAGTGAAAATGAATTTAAACGCAGTTAAAAACGAGCTATTTTGCACATGTCATCGGCATTGCGTAACCTACTGTTGGGTAGTTTGTTTGACAGTGAGCCTTCAGCTGTTTGCAAGGAAGAAGCCTTCAGTTTGTCATTATGGACCTAAGTGTTTCAAGCACCAGCAGAAAAAAATCCGGCGACAGTCTTATCCGCCAACGCGACGACAGCAGCTGAAAGTGACGTAGCAACCAGGCAGCAGCATTAGCGTCACATGCTGCTGCTGCTGCTGGTGTTCTAAGCTGCAGTGTGATGCGGATGGAGACGTGTGCTGTCCGTTGCAAGCGCCGCAGTGCCTTTACGCTGCCGGAGCATTAACGCTACATGCTGTAATAACCCGTTCGACACTTCCTGTTCACTGAGGCATCCGTCGTCAACACCATGTCTCTACAGTACGTACTGCACATTTTAAATATTTTTCTACTCTACGCGAAATGGAAGTTATAGTGGAGTTTACTGACGTTTAATGTTTAGCTACGTACGGGGAACGTGCAGATATGTAAGATCCATTCGATCACAATTACACAGTGTGCTTGCCTATAGCTTTTCATCTCGGCTACGGAGCTATAGAAGCCTATGTGATTACTGCCATCCGACACAGGTGAACGCGCCCCATCATAACTCCAGCTAGTTAGGCCGGCACTTCATCTATCTACTCCGGAAGAATGAAAGACTGATTTGAGGACTGGTTATTTACATACGTAGATATAATCAACGCTGCAACTTTCTGTAGATGAAATAAAGAGAAAAGGTATTCTGGGTGTAATACATGATTACACAGATAGTTCTACAAATGAGTGATATGTGAGCATACTGCGCAAACTTTGACTCATTCCATCGATGCTGTGTCGAAAGCCCTGCAACAGACCTACAGTACATAACCTCATTCTGTAATGTCTTTAGCCCGTCATAACTTAACCAGCAGCACAGCCAACGATTACGCATGAGATAGCAACCATACCATCAGTTATGCCGAATGAAAATCACATCGACTTGAAATACGCGAACATTATAATTTCACGATCGCTACTTCGACGGGATTGGCTGGTTTCTAGCTGTCCTGATTGTGCCACTGCTTGAAGTGATTCATCGTGACCGCGCGTCAGCTGGGCTGTCGTATTTTATACTCCATTTTATGTTTTATTATGGTTTTTATGTTGATTAAACCTAGTTTTTGCTACTGTTAAGCGCTGCCATTTGAGACTTTATTGGCGCTGTACGAAATTTTAATGTTCCTAATTGTGATTGATTGCGATTGATTGATCAGTTAATTAATTGATTAAATTTAGCTCATTGTGCATCTCTGTGAATGAACAGGTACCCGTACGGCTGGCCGGATGACGAGATGATGACGTTGCTTGGGCGTCATCAATGAATGCTTACGTCATCGGTGACGTCATCATGAGCTGTGTAGCGGCGCAGCGGGCGCTGTCGGCGGCCACGACCTCGTGCGCATGCGCGTCTTTCCTCTGTCTTTTCATCGCCGTCACCACCGACTACTGGCTGTACACGGTAGAACGAGTGTCGGACGACAGTAACGCCACGGCGCCCAGTGTCTACCTGGCCACGTCCAGCGGGCTTTGGCGCAAGTGCACTCACAAACGTAAGTACTCTCTCTTGACGCGCTCTGAAACCTTATACTGTCAATCTTCTCGAGCCCCGAACTCCACTTGTTTCAATTTACTGTGGAGTTATTGCACGAGATGCTTGCTCTACAGCAAGCTACACAAGAAATCCACGAGAAATCGAAAGTTTACAGCACAAGTTGTGCATCCACTTGTCAACGATTTCACACAAAAGTCAAAAGCCTAACAACAGATTTACAACGTGCTGGCATGCCAATATGTTCCACAGCTTGTCGTAAGACTTATTGTCTGTCCAATGCTATGCAATGCTATGCTATGCTATGCATAGCATTGGAGAGAGTACAAAAACACCTGAGTGTCCGTGCGTCCAACTTTTCTTAAGCTATCTTCCTTCCACTTTCTCTTTTCTTTCCCCTTTTCCCCTTTCCCTTCCGCTTCTCCTTCCCTGTACCTTCCGTCTCCCCTTCCCTTTACCTTCCCTTCCCCCTTCCCTTTCTTTTTCCCTTTCTTTTCCCCTTCCTCTTTTCCTTCTCTGTACCTTTCCCTTTTTCCTTCCCTTTTCCCTTTTTCTTTCCTTTACCCTTTTCCATTCCCTTTTTTCCTTTCTCTTCCCCTTTCCATTTTTTCCTTTTTCCTTTACTTTCCATTTTTTTTCTCTTTCCCCTTTCCCTTCCTTTTACTCTTTCCCTTCTTCCATCTTTCCGTGTCCACGTCTGTGCGTCCAATACTTGAGGCGCCATATATCTCCGTAACGGTGCCAGATAGACGCATGGTCACTAAAAACTCACTATGGACCACCCATAGAAAGTCGATTCCCAGGAGTCAAATGGTCACGTAACCGATGACGTCACGTGACCCCAAGAGGTCAAAGTCTTGACCCCATTATCTTTGAGGCGCCATATCTCCATAACGGTGCAAGATAGACGCATGGTGACGATAGACCTTTTATAGTAAAGCGCTGGTGACGAATCGAATGGTCTCGTGACTGACAATGTTTATTGTTTAGTTAAAATAATAGAGAAGGATGAAAGGATCATTGCTGCTGTATGATTTGAAATTAAACTGTTTGATTTTTGTTTCTACCGGTCTAAACAGCTCACTGATTATATTTATACCGGCATAGGCCTATACTGTAAACTGTCGAAATGCACTGGACAGACTCCGTGTTCATATGGACATTATCTTGTGATAAAAAAAAGTCCGCAACAGATCAGACTAATGGAGTTTGGGCTTTAACAATTTTCAGCACGTGATTGAAAGCGCACTGATATTCTCCGCATTTAAATATTGTAGCCTTTGTAGGGTTCGATATTTCGTCGGTAATGGTTTTGTCATACACGATGTGCGTGTATTAGATCTCTGCGTCAACTCTACTGATAGTTTTGAATGATCTGATACACGCCATGCAGTGACTTGACGTAATGAGTGTTTTGAGAGCTTATCTGATGAAACCGGAAGCCCCAATAAAGCGTGGTCGAAGGGCGGAGCCCTGATATGGGTCTGACGGACAATGCTGAAAGGTTCTAGTAGCTAAAGAATGACATAAACTTTGCCTTGGAGTAAATTAATGTTGAGACGTCTTTGCTGCAGTTTTACTATTTACACTATAAACACTTTTAGTTTCTTGAATTTCTTCAAATTCTGCGGTTGTAATTTGCAACTCCTTTAAGCCCCACGGAAGTTACGTCTGTGGTGGTCGTTATATTTGATTAAAAACATTGAGGTGATATAACCAACTGGTCCACGCATGTCGGATGAACGCGGTTTTTCGCTCTCATCAATTCAGTTTTATCGAAATCGGAAACTTCCGGTTTCTCGGCTGGCAGGCGTTGTCCGTCCAGTGCTGACGATGATGCCGTAACTATTTCCGACTCGTATTAGTTAGCGACCGTGTGGGTAGCAGCGCCGCACCGCCCGGCCGGACTGGTTTCGATGACTGATGACGCTAGATCGTCCATCATTCTTATTATACGTAGTATCCAGTCGTATCTGTCGATGAATCCCTGCAGTATAAATGTCAGCTACGTGATGAATAATTATTGCGTTTTCTAGTTTTCTAGTCGAAACAGCTCATTATGAATCATCTCTCTGTGTCGAAGTACTCGCTTTATTGGTAGGCATATCATATCGTAACATCGCTGGTTTCCAGTCGTTGTTGATAACATTTTAATACTGCTTTGACAAAATCAAGCAACAATAATATTTATGTATGCCTACTTATAATAATGAATACAACCGTCGCTGTATTAACTATTTACGTTATTTTATTTGCAGATTAAATCAAGTGTATTTCTGTGCTGCACTGTGCATCTGCGTCGCACCAAATGTCAGTAATATATTTCGATCGAGAAACTGTCTTGTTCATTGCATACGACTGTCAAGTTTGGCGACAGTTGCAGTAAAAGACTATGGCGAATCCACCAGACTTTGGTCCCGAAATGTCCTTCGGTAACCGCCGTCAATTACACTGTACGCGCGACGTGCAATCTGCAAACTTAATATACGTATTGCTCGGCGAGTTTTTCAAGCCGTCCGACCATGCGATGGCAGTGTCCGCCAGTCGGCGCTTGTTCTAAATACTCATGAATAATTGACGAAGCAAGTGCAGCGCGTGCGACGTCATCTGGCTGTTTGTCTCTCCTCTGTAGCTGCATGCTGTCTAATGTCTTCCCTGAAGCAACCGGGTCTCAGTCATTCTTCCTACAGCAGTACTGCGATGCGCTCCATGCACTGGCGTAGTTGTAGGCAACAAGCTCGACGCTATCATCGTCATCATCATATTCGTTTAATGAAAAAGTTGACAAACGCAACTTCTAACGAAGCAAACATGCAAACATTTGCGAAAAAACGCCTCATTGTCTGTCGAAGCTAAAATCGACTCAAATCAATCCGTCAATCAGTCAACCACTGGGCCTGTGTTTATCCGTCTGTTTCAGCGCGATAAAATGTTCGAATCTGTCGTCTGGAGACTGACACGGGGTATTGTCAGTCAGGGCTGAGGTATTTCTACGGCGCCGGCTCGCTGCTGTGGAAAAAGACATTCCTGGAACAACACGCGCGTGGCGACGGCGTGTCGTTATGTGGCGTAGTATATAGCAGTACGTGCCACGGCGTGAATCGACTTAGAATGTTGTCTGGTGCACGGTCGGTCGCGACGCAGTGATTGTGATGAGCCGTCGACCAGAGTGTGATGGAATGCTGTGCTGACGTCACACGGCGGCCATATCACCGCACCGCAAGCAGCAGCAGCAGCAGCAGCAAGTGGCCGTGCTCCACTGAACGCTGGAGCTTACAGGCTCTGCGAGACAGCGACGTTGACAAACTTGATTGATGTTTCGACTTTCTTTTCAACGGCACGGCGTGATAAGCCGAGATTCAACGTCGCCTCTGGCTGCAGGCAACCAAATTGTAAAATATGGTCTGACATGCATGTTTACATTATTATTAAAAGTGACTGTACACCAGACAGACATGTATATAGGTAGGTACACGGTGTTTCATAATTTAATGTTTTTTCATAATTCACTTAAATGATGGTCAATTTACACAAAATTTTTACCAGTTGTAGCTGAAGAAATACTAATTCAAAATATTGCAACAAAATGTGGCAGTTGGTTAAATACTCTTTGCTAGTCGTGACGTAATGCTCACATCACAATGTGTCACGGGTACAAGCTTGATAGTCTCAACTGGTGCTGTCTATCGCTACCCTGGTCCGATGGTAAAAAAATTGGTTTGCTGATGACAAATTTTTGAAGTTTTACAGTTGTAGCCACAAAAACGTGCAACGCAATCGCATTTACGTGTCTGTGTGGATAGTTGGAATTTCACATGTTCGAGCAAGACAGTGCACTAGCACACCGAGCTTGCAAAAAATTGCGTTTTTGGATCGCAAGACGCTTGGTTTCATGTCCCCATGTTGCATAGTGCTAACACGATAAACATTTTTCATTAGCGAACCAGATTAAGTTCACCATCGAAGCTGGGTAGCAACTAACAGCACTAGTTGAGACTATCAAGCTTGTACTCGTGACACATCGTGACGTCAGCATTACGTCACGACTATCAAAGAATATTTAATCAACTGTTATATTTTGTTGCAATATTTTGAATTAGTATTTTTTTTAGCTACCAGTGGTAAAAATTTTGTGTAAATTGATCATTATTATTGTAAATTATGAGAAAAACAAAAAGGGGTCCCTTTTTATGAAACACAGTGTATATTAATCAATGCATATCTACTGCCAAGCCGATACCGGTCTGGTTGACTGCACGGTTGGTGTTCGTACAAAGAAAGCAAGCTCCGTGATAGAGGACGGCGCAGAGTGCCGGTGTACACCGGCGAGCGGCGGAGTAGTGGAGGAATCACGAGCGATGTTCTAAGCTTCGGTCTAGTTTCAATATCATATCAGCGGCTCAACTCTTAGACAATGCTGCTGGGCTTGCTGACTGCGCTATTCCCCGCTGTATCCCGCCGACCGTTGTCATCATCTAGGACCCAGCAGCAGCAGCAGCAGCAGCAGCACGGACTCGCTCGCGTCCATCATCGCGGATTATGTAGCATTTCCGGGTTGACATCGTCACTGGCTTACGCACGCGCCCGGCGCTTCCTTCCGGTAATTAGCGCTAATACGAAGTCGTCGCTGCCGGAATCGATCGGGTCCTGACGCAGGCGAAGGCGCCGGTGTCACATTAAAATGTCTCCCCCTTGAAAAATCCGCCCGAAAAGAGATAATCACGGATTTGATATGTCTCCCTTATTTAAATATTGCCGGCTCCATAAAAAGTCTCCCCGTTATAGAATCGCCCCAAAAAGTCTCTCCCCGGCCGACAATTTACCGGTAAAATCAGTCCAGCTTGGGCGCCCGCCGCCGGGCGGGGCGGATTTTTGCCGGTAAATTGTCGGCAGGGGGAGACTTTTCTGGGGGCAATCTTATAATGGGACACCGGCAGTTGAAGACTTCGTCCGTGCGTGCGTCCGTGTGTTTGTATTCCCTTTGAGTCAAGACCGGAACGAACCGGCGACTGCTGGCTGCTGAAACAATAGCGTAACGGAATGATAGATTGCTCGCAATGAGCAGCCTGATAGAATCTGTGCGTAATGCTACGCTCAGTCGGACGTAAAACGTATATACTAAGCAATGCGCGCGTCTCGTCTTCAGCACTGCACGCTGGTCTCGGATCAACATTACTCATCACAGACAGACACGCAACAATCAGCCGTAAGCCAAACATCAGTCGAATACGCACAAAATTAATATTAGATATACGACTCATGTCCATAGGCGTATTCAAAAATTGGAATTAGGATAGACGGTCTAAAGCCCAAAAGGGCCGAAAATCGAGGCTGAAGGCCAAGAGTAAAAGTAGGGTTCATGGGTAGGGATGAAAAGGGGCAGCAGCGCTCTCCCCACTAATTAGGGGCATGTGGAGTTTTGCAAGCTCCCCAGCGGTGTTTAGCGGAGTCCCGTCCGCAAACGCTGTATGGAGACGAAAAAACCCTAAAAATGCATGCAACCGGTATAAATTTTGTTAGTTGGGGGAAGACTGCCCTCTGCCGCTCCCTGTTTTATGCCGCTGTTTTAAAGACAAAAGTATACTTTATTTTAAAAAATCCGAGAGCAAGAAATGGTGTAAATGGAATTAGATCACTCCTTGCCGTTGACAATAGTTTGTACGAATTCTGCATGGACATAAGCTATCACGCTAGAGCAGCGTATGAGACCTGTGAAACTAAAAGCCACTAGGCTAGGTTGTCGGTAAAAGCTGATGCGTGTTGCGTAGGTGACACCGAGTCGTCGGAGTCGGCTGTCTGCACGTACATCAGCTACTTTGATCAAGTCGACCGAGATGGTCTTGGTCCTACGGACTCCATCTTGTGTACGTATTTCATCATTCGATCATCTAACCACAGCTATGATGGACAGAATGGCAGAAACTAGAAACATGACGTGGCGTAACTGTAGGCTACTGTTTGAAGAAGTGAAACATATTTTCTTGTTTTCGGCGCAGTTTAAAAAAAAGACTTTCGGTATTGTGGTGATATTCATGATTGATTGGCGTATTAGTAAATGCCAAGCAACGAATAGCTTAGTTATGTGGAGAGCGGTTAACAGAACGTGAGTACAGCAAACGCTGAAAAAACCACCGAAGGTTATTCAGTCGTCGGCAGGTGTGCATAAGTCAATTCGGTCGAGTTGCTTCGAAGACGTAGCACGGCCGTGAATCATGTATTTGCCCGCAGCAGCGCAGGTTATCAGAAAGACGTCGTTACGTTTCGGCGCGTCATACAGCATCCGACGCATCACCAGTCCAGCAGCAGCAGCAGCCTCAGCCGCACCAGCGGCTAGCGACATGCAGCCGCAGCGACGCACATTAATCGACGATCGACAACCTCCAACCACCGCCACGTCTACGCCACGCTTGCGCGCACCGCCGGCGGGATCACTTAGTGCGCCATATTAATGGTTTCTCTCATTACAGCTGACAGGCGCGCCGACAGAGACGCAGACGCAGACAGGCACAGAGACAATGGCAGGCACAGCCAGGCGTCACCCGGTGCTGCTGACTCGCGGGCTAAAGCGTTTGTCATCCGGCGCGTCTTCATTTTCAACAGTGCTGACGCTGTGTTCAGTCGCTAACGTCAAGTTTTCAGTGATGCCGTGACAGAAAAAGGGCATGGTATAGGAAGCAACTGCCTTCCCCTAAATTTGTCCTAATTTTTTTCCACAAACACAAATTTTGGGGCTGAAAACCGGTCATTTCGGGAGCAATTTTAACTCAAAATTTAACTTTGGAGCACTCATAATCTCCTTTGTCAGAAATTTGCAGGTGTTTTTGGAACGCTGTCGAAATTTCTCGGCTGTTTGTAAGAAAATTGCTACTTTTCCCCTCTCCCTACTGTCGTTATCCACGACGCCGCTGTTCGTTTGCTTGTGTTTATTATTTACCGTTTCCATTAACGTGGCAGCTATTGTCTGTGCCCCTTAGCGACTAGCGACATTATTTTATCACTGTAATTACCCCACACATCTGCAAAAGTGTCTTATCTGGTACACAAAGGAGGGGATATGACGGTCTAACAGTTCTCGTGGTATTTTTACCCACTCGGTTATCGACTTAGGCCTACCATACTGCTGTCATAGCTTTTTGTTAGTGACATTAGTGCGCCTAGTGGAGTGTTAATATAACACCGGTGTAATTGGCCTTGTTATATCGAGTTCATTGATATTGTCGTGCGCATTTTCAGTGAGTCTGCGACGCGCCGTTGCATTCCCGGTGATAAGTTTACTGATTCAGTTCGCGGGTCAGACTCTATGTTTACTCGGCCACTGGAGGCGTCAGCAACCAGTCATTATCGTCGTCGCTGCATTTCTCTATGTACTTGCAGGTGCTCCGTCCGTGCATAATGTCTGTCTCATCTATAGGCAGTAATTATCGTTACTGTTTAATATGATGTGTGTTTAATATATTCACATTAACACTTACATAGTCGTCGTCGTCATCATCATCATCATCATCACGATAGTTCTGATATGTGACATTGATAATTTAACATCTTCTTAATCAGCTTATTATAAACGAATTGTAGCATCTTACGTCCAATCATGTATAATAAAACTAACAGTAATGTGAAGAAGTCACATTTTTAGCATTATCATCCTTACTTACTTACTTTTTAGTTACGGTATTCGTTTCAGTTAGTTTGGTTCGTTTATTGATGCGTTCGGCGCCAATTGTGGCAATTATT
>Ga0056128_1003784_pt1 | contig 18742 bp, 12 predicted proteins | sample WorMetLIZISLAND2_FD_71113 | JGI IMG/M metagenome (GOLD analysis project Ga0056128, IMG submission 71113) | Marine gutless worms symbiont microbial communities from Max Planck institute for Marine Microbiology, Germany - Olavius geniculatus... ... | reverse complement strand
AAACAGTATTTTAGTAATAAAACAGCAAATATAAATGTACAAAACATCAGTTTATACACTTGTTAACGGCAACATTTAAGGACTTGCACATCATAAACAGCAAAAATTACAAAAGGTGATATTGCCCGCATCACACTGACTGTGCGTCAATGTGCTGATGAATAATATCACCTTTTGTAATTTTTGCTGTTTTCGATGTGCAAGTCCTTAAATGTTGCCGTTAACAAGTGTATAAACTGATGTTTTGTACATTTATTTTAATTGAAGATAGATTCAGTGTCAGTGGTATAAATGTAGTCCACAGTATATAGACCTATGTGTTTCTACGCATTCTTGGACTACTGCAGCAAAATGACTGCACGTCATCGCGTAGCCTCCTTGCGATAGCAGGGTTTTCTTATTCTTATATGGCGGACTGAAGTGCAGAGACACTTTTATGTGGCGTACAGCGTAACAAAGGGTAGATCTCGTCTCTACATTATTCAACAACGCTCATCTTATCACAGATTCACTGCATCTTCTTGCATGCTCATCCCAGCCTCTGCAACTGGTCGCGTGAAATCCAAGCTAGGCGTTCTGCCGGCTCGCTTATCGCGTATTTGGTAGATTAAGGCGACGCTGTACTAAGCCCTGTATACATCACGCTCTTGATTTTATGGAACAGAACGTGTTGGGCGGCTTCGCACCTTAAATTAATCTATCGGCCTGCATTCTACCACACCCAGAAATTTGGTTGTTTTTGCCTGATTCAGATTCACATTTTCTTGCACCAAAATGTAAATAATCATTTATTTCACACTAAGTTTCCTAATAATAAACTGGTAATTTAAAATGAGTATTTTGATAGCTGGGTTACTGCGGTTAAACTTAAGAATCACAGCTTTTATCTCATAGGGCCTATTTTATAATAGGCTACAAAATACGTTAGTTTAAAATGACTAATGCCCGTTGACAAAAAATGTCCAAACTAAATTGTATTTTAACTTTTTAATTGAATAAAAAAGTTTTTTCTTAAAGTCCACCAATAATGTACAAAATCCATCTACCCATTTGTTTGTTTTTTTACGTATGGGTACATGAAATCCAAAAAGTGTTTTTAAGTGTGTCACGAAAAAAATTTAAAAAAACAAAAATTTAAGTCACGTATTTGAAATAAACCAGAAAAATGCAAATTAACTGCATATTTAGTCACAATTTCTACATTTCAAGTTAACTAAGCACCGAATAAATAATCACGCACTATTTTCACTTCGTCAGTGCGACGCTGGATGCATCCACGACGTACTTGTCAATGCTTGGTCGTCGAAGTATTAATTAGCCTATTTAACTTTTTGTTGAGCCTATTCTGCTTTGGTTATGAGCAGTATAATAAGCTATATTATCAAATTTTATACACCGTATCTCAAAAAACTGTGTCACTTCTATTATTTGAATAAATTCGTGAAACATTAGCCGATTTTAATAATTTTTTTGCATGCAAAATTATGAAACAACTTGACGTAAGTGACTGTAGTTTTGGCCACCTCATCTACATAATGTTGCTACACTACCTTGTGAAATTCAGAAGTCGTCGTTTGGCCGTTTACAACAATGAATTCATAAGTGGATAGCGCCTGCGTTGGCTTAGAAATAATTAAATCAGTAGCGTAAAGCACAGTAACAGTTGTTATCTCTCAAAAAGTCACACGTGTCACATCACATCATTTGTATTACAGCATGTGCTCAAAATGTCCTCCTCCAGCAAGAATGCAAGCGGTGGACGTTGACACCGCTCAAGTGCACCAACAGCATGTTCAATAACTGCTGATCAGAGCAGCTCACCCACTGTTGGCGCGTCATTTCACTTCGTCGGCATACGGTCTCAAAATAAATAAGATTAATGTCAAATAAATTACACATTTTCAATGATTGTGAAATTTAGTGATTTTCTGAACCGATGCATGCGCAAGCCAAATATGAATTTTTTGTTGTAAACGGTAAACTGCGACTTCTGCATTTCATAAAGTAGTGCAGCGGCATTATTAAGGCGAGATGACCAAAACTATGGTCATTTACGTCGTTTTTTCATAATTTTGCATGCAAAAAATTATCAAAATCGATCAATGTTTCATAAAGTTATTCCAAAAATAAAAGTGGCACAGTTTTTTGAGACACGTTGTATAACTGGCTAACAGCTACCTGTCAGTTTTTGACGTATACATTACGCATTCAGTGTCATTAATTACTATAGGCCTATACCTATTTAGGTATAAAAGTTCATTTTACGAATCTGACACCTTTTGTCTTAGCAAGCTTGCACTATTGTATAAACAGTGACTTGTTTATGATTAGACGTGATCACATGATCACTGGCGAGCGTCTTGTGACTACTGCAACTCTGTACCTATAGGATCAAACGAAGCCGGCATGTAGCGTGTCATCATCATTAATCCGATTCCACAGCACAGAGTCTGTGATTCTGCACAGAGTGTTGTCTGATTACGACCACCCAAGTCGTCGTGGTGCTTGTTCGTGTTCTTGTTCATCAGATACAATACACGAGTCGTTAGCTACTGCAGTCGCCCACGTTGCACATCAAACAATATTCGCCACTTGCAGTATAGGCAGCGTCGAAACAAGTAGCTCCTACTATACAAACAGTAATGAAATAAGCTAAAAAGGCAGTATTTCAATACCCAAATGCCAATTTTCGTATTACAGTGCTATTGAATCGTATTTAATATTTAAATACATAACCTATTTTGATTTTTATATACACGAGCCTAACAGGAGTCTTTGATTTGATGAAGTTTGATCAAAGAAGAAAGTAAGCAAAAAAGAAAACTTGAAGGGCGCATATTTAACAGTTAGACACAATGCACCGCAATCTCAACACACAAACAGAATGTCTTTAGCAGCCGCGTAAACTGTTCAAAGCTAATGCCGGTTTGTTTCAGATGAGCTGGAAAACTGTTTCACGGCCTGTGACCAGCAGCCGCAAATGTTTTCTTAGTTGCTGTAGGTCCGACTAACGACAAGCGTCATCGAGTTAGCAGAACGCAACTGACGACGACCTTCGTCAGAGACCAGCTGACATTCGGCGACCAGGAATCAGCAAAAAAGCACAGCATGATTAACACAAAACTATCACTTTTAACGGACAAAGATTTCCGTCAATAAAATAAATCTGTCGGCATGCAGAATTCGGCCTTTGTATAGTCCTGAACTTTTGTCCAAAATCATTCAAAGTCATTTAAAGTTGAAACAGAAAACAGACAGTCCTTAAATCCGGTGCACATAGACCGTCTTTTATGCACAATAAATCAACAACTGCTTGCACAAAACACTGGCAAATAATATTAAGTGTCGCGCAGTTTTCGTGCGACAGTGGTGCGTCTTATTGGGAACACTAAAAACTGCAGCATGCTGACAAGATTAACTGCAAGTCAGCAAAGTCTGCACAAACCTGCCTGTATGCCTCATACCGCAAATTCGCTAGCCTGTTGTTTTTTGCAATTATACAAACAAAAATGGAAAAATAACAAGGATAGAGTTACGTTGATTTCAGACCATTACAATACATTATTCAGATAATTAAAAAAAATCTAGCAAAACAAACTAAAAAAACATTGTTCTATACGAAAAACATTGAAAAGGCATTTTAAAATGTTTTACTGCTAAACAAATCTCGTACCTCAAAATGTCTCAACTAGCAGCATTGTTCTGTTCAGTAACAAACTGATATGAACTATTCTAAGAGATTTGTAAAAATATACCAGCATAACTATTAAGGATTTAGCGGTATAGAAAATGAGACAAATAAAAAGAAATAGTAAAATGTCCCCTATAGTAGAAGGTTTAGAAGAGCAAACGTTGATTGTCGACAGAAAAATCGACAAATAACGCGCTAGTTACTGTGTAAGCCTATACGCCTACCGTACCAAGATCATACCGAGTATGTCTAGTATGATTCGAATTTTTTACTACCGTTTTCGTGCGCTTCTCCAAAAATGTTTGCTTTTACATTACGACCTACGTCACAATTAACGTTTCAGCAGTGTTTGAATTGTGAAAAATTAGCTGGGGGGTTGAACTTTTCGACGGTCGGAGTCCGACCAAAATTTTAACCAAAATTGTATGTACACAGTATATAGCTGACTTCCAGTACATAATTTGACAGTATGTTAGGGAGGGTTAAAAACAGTTGGGGGCTTCAACCCCCAACTCCCCGGCAATTCAAACACTGCGTTTCAGTTAAACTGATTCGACATGTAAAACATTTAATCTAACTCGCTAAGCAAAAAACAATAAATCAATAAATTCCTTCCTGGTTTTATAAGTTTATGCACGACTGTCATCTCATCAATTTTTTTCATTTTTATTATTTAGCTACCTCAACTCGGGATTTTTTGCACTAATTGCTGAACGATTAACGATATTTTTCCAGCTTATCGAAGTCTTTTTATCATACGTCCGTCTTGGTACAGTAGGCCGCATTACGGGTTTTTCCCTTCGTCTGTCTGTTTGTCCGTCTGTCTACCTGTCGTTTTGTGTCGTATAAACTCTTAACTTAAAAAACAAAAAGTATAATTTTTTTCAAACTTTTATTGGGTAAATTGTCTTCATTTTCAAATAAACCGACTATTTCAACTAAAAAAACTAACTAAAGCAATGCAGTCTTACCCGTGCGACGATTTTGGCTAGCAGCTGATATCATAATAATCAGCTATACTCTTTACTCACTACCGTAAGACAAAGTGAACCAGCAATTCTATTGTCAATCCACATTACGTGCCTCGCGCGCTAACAGTAGACAGCAGCAGCAACAGCAACCTCTGCAGTCCAGTTGTAGCTGCTTCGATGACAACGAAAGTTAAGCCAATTACTGCATGTGCGAAATCTCTTTCACAGGTTTACGTCTGCTGTTTACCACTCACACACACATAGTCTAGGCCTACCCTTGTAGTAGTCTAGTAGGCCTAATGTAGCGAAGAAAAATTTCGGCTAATTTCCCGATGATTTGTTTTTATACGTATCGACCTAGAACAGATAACGCAAAACTTGACTGTCGAAAAACGTGACCCGTTTATGGGTATTTCCATCGTTGTGTGCGTGTGTGTGTGTGAAATAAGCGACACGGTACGCTTGAACAATAATCTCCATAAATGTCACTTTGACTGCATCGAACGGATTGACAAAATAACAGCAAAGTTTGAACTGATTTTCTTTTTAATCACTCAAGTATCACGAACTTTGAGCAGATTTTGTTGACGATTCTTTGAACACCTGGCCCGAACATCCCAAGAGGAAGACTATCACCGTATAATAGCCGCTGCACTTTGACTACCAGCTAACTGCAGAAGACCGACAGGATGCCCAAAAACAACCTGGTTGAGAACAACTGACGAGGACGTTTAGCAGTAGGCTTACACACTGCCTAAAAAGGCTAAAGACAGAAATATTTTGAGTCAAGTCGTCAGTGGGGTAAGGTCTAATAGTAGTTCGTCACCAAGAAGAAAATGTTTTGATTAAATTTTACAGAGTGACACACAATAAACGTAGCCACTTTGTTTTTTGGCTTGTAACTTTAACAAATATTGATCAATCTGACAGTTTAGCACTAAATTTTGCATCAATCAACGTCATTTCATTTGTAGTACTAATTCGAAAATTGAAACATTTCCAGAAAAAATGACACCATTTTAGCGAATGACAATAACCGTTGGTACAAATTAATAAGCGCTAAAGATTTGTAGCTGCAAAATCGTGCTTTGCTGTAAAATGTCCCTCTCTTGTTCAGTTTCGTACGAACTTTTGTAAGTGTGCAGAGCACTTTCATGACTGCGGATAAGCTCTTCCACAAGTTCGATGTTTTTTTTTTGAAATTACAACGTACAAACTGATCGCGGGCGGCCAAGTGCCTTTCAGACGCTCTGTTGTGCCATGGAATTAATTTTCTCAGCTGCTGGTCCACACTTGTCCTAGTCCAATTCTTTTCGGCAAACTCTCTTAACAAATGTCGTCACTCACGTTTTCGCTTGACACAGAGGTTTAATCAGCGCGTGATCGTCATTACTGATGTGAACAAAACCATTTAAAAAGCTGTTACATATTATGGCTTTTGAGACTTTTGTCATTTATTAGATGGCACCACTATGTTTTTTGAAGGTGATTTAAAAAAATTATGAGGTAATGAACTGACGCTTATTATGCCGAATTCGGTGCCGATCGTATCAATACTTCTAAAGGTTTAGCCATAAAACAAAGTGACCTTTTTATGAGCCGCTCTGTGAATATGGGTGTACTTAAGTTTGTAATTTATCTGTTAACTTTTTTTAGTATAAGCTAATCACAGCAGTTCACGTACTCCATATGCACAATTGGTCGATTTTTGTTATGGAATTTTACGTAATTTGTCTAGCAAAGTGAGTTTTTATTGGAAAAGTAATGCAGCAAATGCGGATTTTCCCTCGAATCTTACTCGGGACAAACCTTCAGTCTTTGCTTTGTGTGCGGCTATCACTTTTAGGGTGTACTTCCCCTGGGACGTGAGCGAAATGGCTGCAGCTTGATGCAGACAAAACAGAACTACCCTGAATGTTTGGTTTTTGCTTTTACAACGACGGTACGCTGTGCAACATATGTCTAATTTTACCTGCCGCGAGTTTCGAAATATCTCGAAAATGCCAACTTGCTACGCTCTAAAATCCAGATGCGTTTCTCAGGCTCAAAATGGCAAACACGTTGAGCTTACGCTCCTCGGAGCCCCTCGTCGCCTTCCTGCTTTTCCGCATCTTGACCGGGACGCCGCTTGTGCCTTAAATAACAGCACAACCACTTTTTTCTACAAATTAAGCACCGTTCACAACTCCATCGTCTACTGTCTGGCAGTGACAGGAGTAGTAAGATTGATGAGAGTGTCACTGAGCGATGCATTGTCTGTCGTTCGTGACCTTGGCGTGTTTCCCGACGCTGAACTGTCTCCAGGCACTGAGGGAAAGAACAAACAGGGGAGGAGTGCGCATGTCTCACTATCGACGCAAACATGCTTCTTTCACCTACATGCGTCGACCACGTCGTTCCGTGCGGAAACAACGTCCTGCCTGTGACGTCACTGCAGGTGTCATCTTTCTCGTGCTTTCACGACTCGTCTATACCGCAACGCTGTTACCGCTGTGAAGTTTTTTTTGTGTTGCGTCCGTTGTTTGTAAAGTCGTAAGTTAAGTAAGTTGCGGTGCATGGGGACAGGAAATAGCAATTTTTCACAGACATTTGCAAATTTCCACAAGATGGGTGACTTTTCGCGTGTATGCCTCTTCAGTATGAGACCGAGCCATCCAGGTCAACTCAGCCTGGCCATCCCTTCTTGGGTAGGCGCAGTGAGTACTAGCGAAAGCTGAATTGTAAGCGAGAGATGCAATAAACCATGACAGTGTAAACTGGTATCTGGCTGAAGGCTAAAAACAGATCTTAGTGCCGTCGTATGTGCCTCATAGATCGTGAAAGACTTTAGGCCTACTTTGCGTTTAACTATGTAATGCGCCATCGGTCTTTCAGTAAAAACAATAAAAATTTTGTTTTGTCAATGTTATAAACAATCTGTTTTAACGTAGACTCTATGGATAGCATTTATATCAGATGCGCATTGTCATATTTAACAGCTTTCCCGTGGTCGAAGAATGCTGCACGCGAAAGAGTGGAGTTAAATCGTGATGTACTGCCGACTGAGATTTCAGTGCGTATTGACGCTGGAGCTATATCCGGACTTTCCAGACGAGCACGAAACGCGCCCTGTGTACCACCAATCCGAACGGTCTCATCGGGACAGTCGTTACTCTGTACGACTGTCTGATAAATTTTTACTCTCACTAGTACCGACAAAAGCTTTCGGCGTAAGTGTTTCTTCAGTACAGGTTTCACCATAGCACTGTAGATATGCCAAGCTTGTGAGCACCTTTAAGCTTAATTTGAATATTTGTAGTGAACTGTGAACGTAAAGTAAACACTCAGTTTAGGCCTATTATAATCTCACATATCGCACAACATTGTCCATTATCACTGGTGGGTCCGCCTCACTTTGCAAGGAATGGAATTTGCAAAGAACGGAAAATCCAACGAAAACGATAAAGTTGAACATGCAAGGAAAGGAAATTTCAAGGAATAGAATTTGAAAGGAAAATGGAATCTGTAAGCATTGGAATTTGCAAGGAGCAGAATTTGCAAGGAAACCGTCTTGCAAGTAAAGGTTGCATTTTCCACATTCTTAATGTATCATGTACAATAATAAATGTTCAGAAATAATTAACTGAATATCATTCTAATAGCAAGTCACATTTTCACCACACAGTAAAGTTGACACCTATTGTGATAGCCTACTGTGCTAAATCTACATAGGCCTAAGGGCCTACGGTTGGTTTTGGCATGCGTAAAGTTTAGGCCTACGTTAACATGTGAATTTCGGTATACTTCATTAAAATCAAATACCATTAAAGTCAAATGTTAAAAACAAGATACAATCACTTTCAAAAAATACGTAGCAGTATAGCAGGCAAAATACTGCCGCCTACTGAACTGTAATAGACAGAACATAATCCGTTCAGGCTATAGCCATACGCATTCCTTGCAAAATCCATTCCTTGCAAATTCCACCCTTACCCGTTCGTTTCTAATTCCGTTTTCTGCAAATTCCAATTCCTGTCTTTCTTTCAAAGTCCATTCCTTGGAAATTCACACAGACGTGAATTGTAAGACCTTTCCTTTAATTTTCCTCTCCTTGCAATTTTTACCATTTTTTCTTGCAAATTCCATTCCTTGCAAATTTAGCGCCCCTCATTGGTATGTTAATTGATTATGCTGTTCACACGCTGTGTACGAGTATAGGCCTACTTTTTGTTTCTATAACGTTTTAACCTGCTTAGTAATTGGTACACTATAATTTACTCTCAGTGGATTTATCTCCTCTTCGGTTGTTTGAGTTGCGTTTGACATCATGTTATAAACTAATATGATAATGGTGACGATAACAATGGTGAATGAAATACGTCTTCTGGTAAGTTGATTCACTTACGTGACCGTCAACGGCGTCAACAATGTCACCAATTTGTACGTAAATTCCTTATTAATCGTTTGCAAGTTAAACCATTCTAAGGTAAGGTGAGCGAATTACAGGGCCTAGAAACTTGTCCCTACGATAGAGAAACCGCAGGCTCCGAGCGAAGCGCAGGGCGCGAAAAGCCGTAAGCGTCTTGAGAAGTCTATGTCCTCGAAATTTTTTTCCAAAAAATCGACGTAAAATTGCACGTGTTTGTGCATTTTTGCAGCTTAAACAGTTTTATCTGTAGTGCTTATTTTAATTTTATATATATATATTTTTATTTATCCTTTCTCCCGGTACAACTCGTTCTCAGCTGGTAGCAGCTCAGTCCTCCAGGACACAAAAAGGTTTTTTTTCGGGCGCCGGTGATCGCAGTTTAGAAAGACCTGGTACGTACGCGGCTGCGTGATGACTGTTGACATTTAGCGAACGGTATAGTGCGTAGTCGTCGTGTCAGTCTGCGCCAGCGCTGACGAACGATGACACCAGTTTCCGCGCAGACGGCGCTTTATCCACCCTGGTTCATTATGCATGCGCCAGCGTTCAATAAATGAAGACTTTTAAGACGCTACAGGGCCGCATAGCGACAGTATTCGTATAGAGTCAAAGGGATAGAGTTAGACGCAAACAGTATCAAATAAGCATCTATTTGCAAAGGCATTTAGTAAATAAATGAAGACTTCTGAGACACTGTGAGCCGCATCGTAAATGGATGGAATTAGACGTAAATAGTATCATTCTAATTCTGTTTACAAAGGCGTCTTTGAAGACATAATAGAGCTACATCCTCAGAATGTTCGTAGAGTAGTCTAGAAAGGATAGAGTTGAATAGTATCAAATAAAAATCTATTTGTAACGGAATTTTTTCAAATAAATGAAGACTTCTGAGACACTTTGAAGACACAGCCACGGTGTTCGTAGATCGAGTAGCCTAGAAGAGACAAAGTGAAATAAAAGAATCTGTGTATAAACGATTTTTTTAAATAAATGAAGACTTTTGAGACGTTAGAGGCTGCATCGTCGCATTGTTGGACTACGCCCTTACGACCGCGATGACGACGAAGCGGTTACAGCAATTGAGCTGATGTTAAATCTGTCCCAATAACATTCGACCGGCAAATCTGTCCACGTGTGTTCTGTTAAATCTGTCCGGCCAGGAGAGATCACGGCACGAAGCGACTGCGGCTAAAGTCAGCGCGGCCGTTGTTCAAGTCGTCCTGGGAAATGGCGACATTCGACGTTTTACCCCGTATTCATGAACAATCCGCGTCCAAAAACAGTTGTTCTATTCGATAACATTTTATTTCACGACATAACCGTACTTCTCTCACCATAATGTCAGGGCCTTGTATCCATATCTGGTGAACGCAGCTTGCACCCAGTGAAAAATTGGAAAAAAGTTTTGTTAAGAATATAGATCAAAACTCCCCCCCCCGGAATTTCACTGCGCAATCTACACGCTTAACAAAACTGTCCACCCGCTATTTTCACCGGGCAATCTGCACGTACAGAGAAAAGGGAATAAAGCATAAACTTAGAGGAGGAAAGTAGGCAGAAAAGAGGGGAAAAAAGAGGCGTGTGGATGGAAGGCAGAGAGGGAAAAGCCCGAAAAACGGGAAACTTGAGTCCGAAAGTGGACAGACTTGCGCCCGATTCCGACTCCAGATTTTGAGGGATAGAAGCCACTGCAAAGTGTTATAGCAGCCGTGATTTCACTCTATTTTATAACGTTTGAAGTAGGATGTCGGCGCCGAATACCGACATGATATACGACCGTCCGTCCAGATGCTGAGTGTCCCAGGCGTTGACAGTAAATTAGGTCATCACACAAGCCGAGATATGGGCCTATGCATCTTTACTCAATGTTTATGGCGTCGGGTTACCTTGATCTTGGATCTTTTAAACCTAAAAGTTTAGTGAGTTTTAAAATTTGAGTTTCACGTAGTAGTGTAGCAACGCTGTTAACGTGGGGTGAGATATTTGAAACTGAAAATTGGCACACTAGTTAATCCTGCCCTGGGAAACGTTCACATCAACTTAACCATTACTATTGCTTTTTGTTTTTGATTTAACGGCCCAAGCGGTACTGGAAACAGAGGAACGCGGCCTATAGAAAAGACGCAAAATAAGTGCACTATAAAATGTTGCTCCAATGCTTACAAAATGTAAGCGTATGCCCGCGGTCAAGATGCTGGCCCTTTAAATAAAAAAGGATATTTCAATAGTCTAGACGTTACAATGAACCAATTCCTTGTAAAACTGTTTTGCGCAGCGCACGCGACATAAATGTTGTAAAGATTGTCAGTCAACGTTTAGTTTTAAGCTGCCAAAGGAGCAGCTTAGAAAACAGAAAAATAAAATTCATGAAAAGTTATGATATCCAATAGTACATGCAAAATTCTCAAGTTACTTTTCAACGTTCATGGACTGCATAAATCGCTACTTAAAATTAGTTACGTTTTTGTGCTTGTATGCTACCAATATCTGGTGAATAGAGATGTGGTAATATAATAATCCCGTTTTTGTCGTTGTTGCTACTTCCATTCCAGACTATTCACTGAAATGACAGAATACCAAAAACTCACCTCAAACTAAACAGAGAATTACAATAACAATGACCACATGAGTGACGTCTCAGATAAACTTAATAATAATACAGCAATCGTGCAAACAACAATCGAAAAGCCTAATAATTTTACAGTTAAATAAAACCATAAACTGAGAATTCATGACTCAGCATTTTAAAAAGTGTAAAAATGCACAAATTCAACCACTGTTGTTAACATTTGCTTTCACATATCCTAGTAACCAGAACTTTCAAAATTCCTAAAAATTCGACAATTCTAAAAAAATGGTAAAATTCGAATTCTCAGTCTATGAATAAGACACTAAAAACAGTACACATTTAATGCATAGTTACTTTAGTCCAGAGCATTCAACACTACGTTATCATCACACAACGTAACTAATCGCTATACTCAGTGATATTATTTCTTTTAATGCATTAATGTTAGATGACAAGAAGGGCGACTGACCAGTAAAATAACGTGTCACAGCAATTTCCAATTCTTGATGAAACGATAAAAAGTCAGCAGTAACAGTTTATACACCAAATCAAACAAAAAGGAAAGACATTATTGTCTAGCACATATCATCATCAATTAACTATCAAGAGATTTCAAAAAACATTTTTCACAAGCTACACTCAGCAGAAAGTTTACAGTAAAGCAATCCTAACACATAAACTAGCTAACAAGACATTAGATTTGAACTCAAGACCACACCAGACCAACTTACACCTCAAATTTCTTGCTACACTATCAACAAAATCAGACATACATCTTGCACGAGTAAGTCACACAATTCATTGTCGACACTTAGTTCCCTTCACAACAACAGAAAAATTCGTTTTCATCAGGCACAATTTCGGAGCATAAAATGCATAAAAAATGCTTTGAGCGGTATAGGCTCCAGTCTGGACTCTGCTGGAAAGTTTACTCTAAGAGACTCTTAAGCTGGACTTAAGGGAAAAGAAGGAAAAAGGATAAAAATTGGAAAAAAGGGAGAGAGAAGAAAAGGAAAAGAGAGAAGAAGGGAAATGGTTCCTATGCAATTTTCTTTCCTAGCCTTGGCATACAAGGTGGTATATAAAACAGTGGAGCATACCTTTTGCATAAAATGAGCAATCAATGTTTTGGAACAAAAAAAATTGGCCTCAGTCACTGAAGTGAATGCTAGTCAAATGTTTTATACACCACCTGCCTATATCTATCATGTCCGTAATAACGGGATAATGTTTCAATAACCCACCAGTGCATTTGAGCACAATCAAACAAACAACAGCATAGGCTACCTGACTGACAGTCGGCCAGCCCCGCTCCATACCATGGTTTAACATACATTTATTAAACAGATTCTCACCAAATTGTGCTCATTAGATAATTGACTGGACTGGTGTATTAAAAGCTCAATAATACACTGCACAGATGCGTACAACGATCGACGATAATTGACGACTGATCGTGCTGCTAGACAACACAAGAGGTATGAGCAATAATGCAAGTAAAGTATATCAAATTCATGAGTGCAGTGTCACAGCACAGTGACATATAACACAGTGGCGCACAATGTTCTGCCCATGGGCCACATCCAGCCTAAAATGGGTTGTTATACAGCATGTAAAAACATAAAAAATAAACATATAAAATCAACGCCTTGCAAATCATTCACTTACGGGGTGTTTACACAATACATTAAACACCCAGCAAACCAAATCCAGCAAATGTATTCAAAATACACATGCTAATGCTGGACGTTTGCTGGAAGTGCAGACAGCACAAAAATAAAATTTCAGATATCGAAACAGATAATAGTTACTGAGGGTTAGGTAGTTACTGCATGCAGGATGATCTTACTGTATGAAGCCAGAGTCGCCAGCAGTGTAGACTTGTGGTCTGGACTGCAGTACTGGATTTTTTTACAGGGCGTGTAGGGCTCACTTTCAGGCCCCTGCACATTGAGGGCCTTCCCATAACAGGTTACGAATGTTGCTAATATCTTCCTCAACAGAAGGGATGACATAAACTGTTAATTATTCGATATAATGTAACCGGTAATGTTAATTCTTGACGTGACGTCATTATTAGCTCAAGTGCTATTATTTATGGCCAGCGTAGATTTAGGCTATTGTAAATTCATTGTTGCAAATGAGAAATTCATAAACGTATTTGTTAGGGCTTTCAGAGAATCAGATGCCTTGGGACACCACATTGCTAAATTCGGCTGCAGGCCGGAGAATTGTCATGCAACAGTGAGCCCATATCTATGCTGTTCGCGATAACACTCCAAATCATAACTCTCTATGACGTCATAAATTACAATAACATCACATCCGCAACAAACCCGCATGTGTTCGTGGAAAATGTACTTTTACTGATATATAGACTGTGAAAAAAATTTTAGTGTAATACACCGATTCTCATTACTTATTGACCAATCCTCATATGTTATATATATGTCATTTTCCGTCATTAATGCTAAAAGAACTTTGCTTTGGTCTGGCCCGTGGCAACCTTAGGATTTTGTCATGTGGCCCACAGATTAAATAAATTATGCACCACTGCTGAAAAATAAAAATGTTAACATAATAATAATTACTCAAAAAACACAATTACATCTGACTTACATCACACCATTTCCTACTTCGTACACTTGCAAACTGAAAACATCACATAAATCAGTCAGACTTCATCTACAATTAATGCAAACAAGCTTAAAGCACTCTGGCTGGACAGCCACACAAAATACATTACATACAGTATACCACAACAATTCCACTGACGATACTATTAGTGAAATATGTTGAAAAATGGTGACAAAACAGCACTCCAAAGTAACATAATTATGCCTGATAAACGAACACCAACAGAGAAGCGCAGTAATGTTGCTAAACATTCTGTCACAGGCATCAACCTCCATTGGCATCTGGGGCAACAAGATGCAACCCAAAATATACCATCTGTAAAGTAATACAGGAGTTTTTTTTCAGACTCAAATTCACCAAAATTTACTGGCAAGTTTAGTTTAACCAATACACCCTGGATTTTTGCTCCAGCACATGAATCATCCTTGAAAGCTAAAATATTTCATGCACTTCTTGCTACCATCTCACCAAGCCAGAATTTTCAGGATGGGTGGGAAGCTTGTTGTTGCTGTGAAAACTGAAAATCTTGTGCAGAGTAGACAAAACTAAAAGCGAGTTCAAAGTGACATAACTAAACCTAACCAAACTTGACTTTCCTTAAGTGAACTGACGTCGTTTAGTTATTGATGAACTGACCAATGGGCGAGCAAAGAAACCCATTGGTCATTGGTTGATGTGTACGTGCACATAGTCACCGATGCCATTAGATGGTGCCGACTGTAATGCATTACTGCTTGTTTGTCAAAAACTAAACCACGTCAGTTCTGTTCAGTTACGTCGCTCTCTACATGCCTTGAGAATATCTACAACTGAAAATACCATGGGCTGTACTCCACTATCCAACAGAGATTGAATGACCGACCGACGCTGATACAGTCAAACTGTCTCATGGACGATTGCGTCACAACTGTCAGTACACACGAGGGGCTCTCGGCTGCTTGGTGTTTCAGGAGTCACTGTTTCCTGAGTCTTCGTCATTTCCATATACACCTTCTTCGTCGTCGTCATCATCATCGTCGTCATCATCTTCCATGTAGTCGTCGTCATAGAAGTCGAGATCGGCTGCGTTGTTCTCCGAGTGAGATCGCGGAGGTTTCGTCGCGACGCAGTACTCCTTCAGACTTGTTGGCACGGTGACGCCGTCGCGTGCTGCCTCACTACGCGTCATCGTCGCTTGTTTGCTGTACGCATTGCGTCACATCCCACGTCAACATGCAGACTAACAATGCATCAAAGCAGGCCAATTAAAAGTTTAAAAAAAATTAATTTCCAGTGATTTATCAAAATTAATTGATTAATTTCGGTAGCCAAGAAAAACTGCGAAAGCTGCAGAATTCATCTACTGGTTGTCGTTATCTTTTGCAAATGAAACTAACACTACACAAGTAAAAATCTTGATGACATACCCTATGTGAAATAAAATTACATTACAAACATCAATCATCAGTCATTTTTGGCTGTTAAGAAGTCCAATATTGTAATCAAATTTTGAAACATCAAAAAATTTTAATGGGTAAATTGTTAACAATTAATTTACTAATTAATCATTAACTGCTGCAGCCCTAATTAAAGCAATTACTAAGCCCTAGCAACTTCCAGGCTATACATCATGAGTTAAACTACCAAACATTGTCGACCCAGAGCCAACATCTTAATCCCTTACAATAGCTGCATTTTTCATCAGCTAACGGGGTGGGGCTGTTCTACCAGACTCCACCCCTATTGCCTTATTTGGACGTTCATTACTCAACTAGGTCAACCACTAACGCGATCTGCCTACCGAGATAAAACTGTGGTCGTAGTCGTTCTACGGTAGTCTCATGACTCTGTGGTGGGCGTGTCTGTTGTTGTTTTGGTTTTTATCATTGAACTAGGCCTAAATATTATGTAAGAATTATATGTAATATTTAGTTAAATGGTTTTTATGGTATGTAACGTTGAACTAGATTAAAATATTCAATTATCTCTATGCGTTAGACCATGTTCGTTTAATACCGTTTTGCATGAAAATGTAAATGAACAAGACATCAGCAGTGAACAGCCCAGCTCTGTTCGCCGATAAAAAACGCAGCTAATGTTGCAGCTTACCGAACAATGAGTTCGTATTCTTTGTCTTTGCCCTTCGAGTCCCGCCACTTTCGGAATGAGACAGATGCGTCAACGTTTGCTGGAGAATATGTGTTGGGTTCGTTCAAAAGAGAAATGATACTGAGCAGAATCGTTCTGAAACACACGAGTTCACCAGCAATAATTAATGACACAAGTGGACAGGTCGCTACACTCCCTGTTCACTTGACCTTTGCCGTAGTATCGGTTTGCAAGCTCCATTTTCGGCCCTTCGGGCCCACCTCGACCTGTGACCTTGATACACAGTATGTGCTGCAGCGTAGAAACTAGCAATAATGATGCTGATTACCAGTACGCATCACCATGGTGATGACGTCTATATGACGTCACAGTCAATCATAGTCCAAACTGAAACCAAGGTAAAATTAATATAAGATTAGTAGGGAATGTAAAAATAACTGGAACATTTTTCTTATACGATTAACATACGAACAAGCAAACCATGTCTCTCTTGCATCATTCACATTTTCCTGCAATGCTATCATATCAATGCTTTAACACTGTTGGCTGTAAAACAGGCAAGCATTCTATATAAGAACTGGCTGCAGGCATCAGCATACAGCATCCTCTGTCACTGTATTATTGATACAAGCAAGAGACTAACTCAACAACATTAATTTTCCTTAATCATATTCAGGTCAACTCAGCCTGGCCATCCAGCCATGGGTAGGTGCAATAACCACCACTAAAAGCTGGGGCACAGAAAGGTGCTAGCCTTGTATCCATAATTCCACAGTGTAAGCTGGTGTCTGGCTGAGGGCAAAAAAAGCCAGATAAGCATGCCCTATGGACCTTACACTCGAGAAGAAATGATAAGTTAAGTTTTTACATGCACTACTAATACATCAGCAATGCAGCATGCTACTAAGATGACTAGAAAAGATATGTCAGTGGAAGAGGAAGACGGTATGCCACATTATAGCTATCTGTCTCTTGGCATCACTTCCTGAGACATGCTGAGGCATATGAGTGAGATATAGTTCTGTCAGATACGAAAGCTGTTTGCCTGGAAAATAATGCAAGATATGTCTTCATACCGAACGTTCTGTGTTGGGTTCCACCGCTCAGATGGCAGCTCTCCACTCTGTGGGTCATCCACCGGTGGATGCAATATTGAGATACACACTTCACCACTCTGAGGCACACCCACACATCAAACTTATTAATTCATCATTATCATCATTATAGCTAGGGGTTTAACATGGCCTAAATGACATCATGACAGCAAAGTGTCAGATACATGTAATTGTAATCAGGTCTGTATATGATTGATGGGATAAAAAAGTCTTGAAATGCTGCCTGAACACTGAAAAAAGAGATGCGGATGGAATTCACAAAGCAGTGTCTAACTGTCTATTTAACTTGTAACCACTGCTACAATTTTAAAATAATGGTGCTTAAAGGCTATAGAAGCTGCTAGCCTTGCTAAGCTTCCGAAAAAATCATGCACGACATTCTGTTCCTATAACACATTTTGGACATAGATGAAAAGTATTGGTTCTTAGCTGACTGTGCTAATAGTCACGCTTTTAATATGAGGTGTATGTACTGTATTTATCACTTGCAGCCAAGAGAATGAAGTTTTTTTGAGCCTTTAATCACAGGCTGAACGGTAGTTCAAGCCCTGTGTTAATGGCGACTTCTCTTTCTTATGGGAAAGCCAAAAATTCGACCCCCCACAGAATCAAAACCCCTGACCCGATTGAGATAAAATTTGGCAGGGTTGATTACGTCGGCGAAGGGACCCGTCATGCAAAATTTTATGCAAATCCCTCCAAGGGGGCTTCCCGGCAAATGGGTGAAATATACGCAAAAATTTTTGTAGCTATATACCTTTTTTTGGTCAACTCACCTGCAGGTCAGACCCTTCGGCCGATTTTTGCGCGCGATGGCTCAAACGATGCGGTCTCGCGCAAGGATGTGCCTTTTTAAGGTTAAAAAATTTGAAATTAATATTTAACGTATTTATTCAAAAAATTCCAAAAAATTACAATGGCGCCTATGGGGAATATTAGGCAACTCTTTAAACGGTCATAACTTTGGCTGTGTATAAGATAGAGTCGTAATTTTTGGCTCTAGGGTATGGTTTTCGGGGATAGCCAATCTAACGGTATTACTTAATTTTACCCCGGACCCTCCCTGGTTGCCATGGCAACGAAATTTGGGACAAAATTGGCTATAACTCGGTCTGTCTAAGAGATATTTGCAAGATTTTTGCATCTATAGGGGGGTTTTCGGGGATGGGCCATCAAATGCTGCCAATCGCATTTTTCCCCGACCGACCCTCGTTGCCATGGCAACGAAATTTGGGACAAAATTGGCTATAACTCGGTCTGTGT
>Ga0056128_1003783_pt1 | contig 18745 bp, 9 predicted proteins | sample WorMetLIZISLAND2_FD_71113 | JGI IMG/M metagenome (GOLD analysis project Ga0056128, IMG submission 71113) | Marine gutless worms symbiont microbial communities from Max Planck institute for Marine Microbiology, Germany - Olavius geniculatus... ... | reverse complement strand
AACGCAGTCATCCTCCACGACAGCTTTCCCACGTGTTCAGACCTCTGGCCATCCATGGATTAGTTTTTAACTTTACCTTTTTTGTTTTTAACCCCCGGGATCTTTACTACCGGGGGTATTTAAAAAAATAAAAATAAAATAAAATCAAAAAAAAAAAATTAAAATTTTAATTATAATTTTTAAAATTCAAAATAAAGTTGTGTGTGTTTTATACCGCGAATTATTTTTTGACTTAAAAATGCACCTAAATATGTTTGAATGCCAATTGCAGCTCGGGCCCGCTGTAAAGCTTACAACATTTAAATATTTCCATGTTTTTGTCTTAATTATGGCAAAACGCAAAACAATGGAAGAGAATAAAATAAAGTGGAAGGATATGAGAGTAGCGGAAAAAGGGAAAAAATTAAACTTCCAATGGGAAGAAAAATTCTGGACTACAATAATAAAGAAAAACGCCAAAAGAACGGATGAAAAAGAAACGAAAAAGTCGAAGTGTTTAAAACCACAGATTGTTTATTTATACTGTTGCCACTATGCTTGCAGCAACATTTCAGCAACATTTCTGCTCTGCAATCAACTTGTGCGTCGTGCTAAAAGACGTTTAATACGACCTGAAACGAGACACGTCAGCGGTACGCTTTGTTTCACACTACACTCAACCGGCGGTGACGACGTGTGTAATTTTCGTCTGTCCTCGCCTTATTAACAATTAAAGATGCAAACACTCTGCTTCTGACAAGAACGTAAAATGCCACAGCGCCAAGAGCTGACGGCGCAACATTAGAGTGTGTTATGGGCAATTCACGCCTACGACGCCGACTCAACTCAACTCAACTCAGCTGTGCTCTGTGCACCGCAACGTGACGTCACAATGCTAATGACATCATTGCATTTGATGCCCACAGTCACGACAGTTGAGTTGAATTGGGTTGGGTTGCGTCGTACGTGTTAATTGCCATAAATAACATAACCGTTATATTCTGAAACTGCAATTGTTTTCCCGCGGCTGCAGCGGCACGAGCTTGAAACAGTCTGTCATCCCATAATGCTATTCGTAACGTCGCCACAGTGACTGTCGACCTTTCGTCGGCGACAAAATACTCAGGCCATATATAACTGTTGCGATTTAGCTAAGCTGACACGCCAGTGACGTTCTGCACATTTGTTTCTAGTATAGATTTTTAATGCGTCCGCGTCTTAATGGACTACATTACAGGTTTTGCCCGTCCGTCCGTTTGTTTGTCCCTCTGTCTAAGTCGAAAACGAAATAATCAAAATTGGCGTAAACGTCTCCTATTGCTAAATTACGGTAACCGGTATATACGCAGCTCGAAAGCCTTGAATGGTCGAAGGTCAGGGTCAGAGTAGGCTAGGTGAGTATTGTATAGGCCTACTAGCTGGGCGGACGTCTGCATATCATATCAGCACTGGGCCGACATCTTCGCTTGTTGGACAAAATGCTGTGTGCTGAATCTTTCTTCATGCATCACTCGTGAGTCACAAGAATGATTGCTCGCGTGCATGTATTTCTAAAGCGATGCAGATGTTGCTAATTTCACCGCAGGCCTCGGCGTGTCGATAAGCGACAAGATGGCGGCTGCGGTGATGTCACGCAAGCCACCGTCGTCGTCCTCGGTGATGTACAGAGTCAAAGATTCGCGATCTGCCGTTTTATCGCTTCGCGGCGTTACAATTTACAGTATTTAGACTAACTGCATTAACAGCAGTGACGTAAGTTTCAGATTATAACCGGGCAAACGTGGCGCTGATGATAAACAAATTTTATTTTAAAAACTTAAGTGCTTACAGTATTTTTTGCTAACTGTAGTTGTTATCTTCGGTATTAGTTTTTAAATTATGGTCTTTGCATTACGCATTTTTGTAATTTAGGCCTAGTGGGCACGTACATGTGCGGTAAAAATAAAACAAAGCTAGAACAAAATTGCATGCAGTAAACTTGTAACTTGAAACTTTGAACATTGTGCGACAGCGATGACAGAATAAAAAACGGCAGGTATAATAAGCCTAAAATTTTAGATTTAGATTTCGGTTTTCAGTTGGTTTGATTGCACGCGTGAGTATATAGTGTATAAACGCTACATCAATGCCAATCACATTAGTGGAAACAGTCGCTATCATAATCGGTAGTATAATATTTTTCCTGTTCTGCTGGAATGCCGTTGTAACTTGTGTAGCTGAAGGCGCTAACGTTTCTGACATGCGCAGTCGCGATGACCAATTTCCGTTTCCGCGGCGGATGTGGACGGCGGGGCATCGGCGCGTATGAATATTTCACAATTAGCGACACAACACGGGTTGTAAAAGCGTCGTCAGTTCTGATCCCTGCCGCGCATGATTTATTGGCATAATCTAGCAAACAATTGATAGGTTTTCAGCATGTAATCGTCACGTTTATACCCAGATGTTTCCCATTCTGAGTTCCATCGTTGTCAGTCTTCAAACTGGATCACGTTTTCATAATAATTGCTCTAAAACATTTATAAAAGTTTTTAAAAAATAAATTCGTACTGTGTGCGTATCGCACGTATATACAGTTTCTCAAACACAACCAGTCTATACTGAATTAAGCACGTATCCATTATTGCATTATTTCCCTTTTTGTTGCAGCTTCTTTTTCATGACAACAGCTGCTCTTCCGGACGTTAGTGCATGGTGAGAGCCGCGTGAAAACTGTATAACTCACAAAAATTAACATTTCTGCGCAGGTTTCTTTCTAAATAAATCTTTTTCAGAGTGTTCTACGATTTGTCCTGCAATATAGACGCGCCAGATTCGTGTTACATGCAGCTACCGGTAGTAGAAAACAGATGCATTAGTCGTATAATGTTAGCAAACAGCTGAAAGCAAAACCGATGTCTTTGTGTGGAATGGAGCTGAGCTAACTACATCGACTGATCGTGAAAGCAGCACTTAACAGCGGCTATTGTCACAGACGACGTTCTTATCCAACCAGCCACGCCGTAGATGTAATAATCGACAAATCCAGCAGATAGGCGGCTACATGAGACAGGACTGATGATAGAGTATGAGTGGGTGAGAGCTGGGAAGGAGTATTTTGTGCTCTCATTGTTTAGTTAAGCTTGATGTTAACATCGTTCCCAAACTCCAGGTATGGGTTCATGCAGCCATTGTCGGATTTATATCACGCCAACACGTCGACTGTATTGTCCAAAGATCGACCGCCCGTGCGGAAGTGGTTATAGTTTTCACACACTTTTTCAAAAAAGTTGGGCACATCTGTTTCTCGTCGGACAGGTGCCCTGACTCCTCGCAAAATTTCGTTCTCTGAGGCTACTAATTTCTAATCTGGAGTTTAATTTGCTGACTGCTTCTCCCCCTAACAAAAATAGCATGACGCTAATGAGTCTTATCTATAAAATTAATCCCTCAAGTCCGGTACTCCGGTTGTTAGCTGCGGATGGGCTGCACACCACGTAGCGAGCTTAAAGTGACAGCAAGCGTTTCAACAAGCAAAAAGCGTCATCTTCCGTCGTCATGTCACTCATGTGCGCATCGATTTCCGGTTGCTACGGACGTCAGTCGGCGAAAGGCTGCAGGCGCCGAAATTTAAGCCGAGCAAATTAGCGGCATTACGACGCACAATGCACGCGACAAATGCTGTCAATACTGTGCAGGCAAACTGGCGGTTACAGTGGCACTGGCTTGTTAATTTCTCACAAATTTAAACAAAATCAGTAGGCCTATAGTATTAAACCTTTTACTGCATCCAGATAAATGTAACAAGCTGAATTGGCTTTTGGACACAAACAAAACTGCTGAGTTAGGATGAGGGTGACAAGACACTGAGTTATCACACATGTATGATAGAATAAAATGAATATTTGAAACTTTATACATCTTTAAAAACTTAGTTTGAGCGGAGCCTTACAAATATTACATTTGATGGAATATAATTCAGTAGGCCTATAAGCAAAGAACAAGAGCAAACTAACTACGTAATCGACTTTTTTTTAACTCATAGCTTTTATCGTGTTATTTAAAATATTCTATACTCGCTCGAGACAAAAAGTAGACTGACATTAAGTCTTATTCTTTTTTGTTGAGTAATTTTATTCAAAGATTAGAGCGTTTTCCCAGAGAAACGTTTAAACGGGCGCCTCAATAATAACGCTAGCCTGTCGGTCAGTACTGTTGTCGCTCAGTAAAAGACTGAGAAACACGTCACGAAGCGACATCTCGCGGAGCCGCTACGAACCGCGACGCCGAGTACGAGCGCCGACCAACCAATACAGCACAGTATGCGCCGATAAAAACAGTCTTTTCTTTTAAAAAATCTTCTATTATCTGCAACCGCGCTACGAATTTGAGCCACACGTTCACAATATAAATACTCGCACTCGCACGCAGCGTATCCTGCGAATGCACTTAAAAAGTATGAATTTAGTTTTAAAAAATAAAAAAATACGTTACAGTCTCGGAGACACAGTGGCGGCGCCAAGGGAGAGGGTCCAGGGGGGCATGGTCCCCCATTTGAGGCTTGCCCCCCTTTTGGCCCCCATTTGAGTTATTTACAATGCCACAAAGTAGAATAAGCATAATTTACAAACTGAGTGCATAAAAGTCTCCAGGCACTGGATGCTAGTAGAAGATGTTACAACACAGCAGCTGACAGTCTATCTGCTACATTTTTGACTCAGTCAAAATAGTAGTAACTATAAGCTACCAGTTCTGTAAGCTTGTGCAGTAGTTGTCTATCACGTGCCGAATTTAAATTTATTTCTGCAACTCCATGGCAGAACGGTAGGTAGTCAAATGTGACTGAGCTGCCAATCAAAAACAAATCTTTAAAGAAACTGCCATTGATACTATCCTGGGTGAAATTAAAAACACATACAATAATTACAATTATTGTCCTTTATGTACGGTACTTGCTACAAAAGCTATCTTATGATCTTTTTAATACCACATTAAACATTAAATAATCTGGGTCTTACGTCTGAAACATAATGTTTTTAAAGAATATTATTTTTTGCTTACAGATGCCAGATTGGTAAAGCTGGCAGTTTGGCTGGTGGGTTTCCTAAATCAGGTTACACGTCTTCTTCTTCGGCGTATGGTCGAACTTCAACAAGTTGAAGACTCCTGACCAGTAGTGGTTGTGGACATGCCGGCAGTGCTGAGTGCGTAAAAAACCATGAAGGATGTCCAGGTGTAGAACTAAGTGCTAATTAAAGTAGCGACTTTATAGGCTAGATGGAAAATATCTGATGTGTAGGCTTTTTATGAAGTGTTAGATCTATTTTAATGCTTTTGCAACCTGCGTAGCCACGTAGCTTGCCTGTTAACTGTCAACGATTAAACCAGTATTTAGGCTATCTACATCTATGTACTTGGGGTGTGTCACAGCAGACTAAAGAAAGATAGCAAACACCTTTTAAAAGTGTCCAGCAAGATGTATCATTATTCCAAAAAGTACTCTTTTTATCACAAATGGCTTGATCTCTAGGCTTGGACTTGATGGGAGAGTTTATCAAGCGCCAATGCTATAGCTAAAGAAACAAAGTTAGTAGGCCCTAGTGAAATGGGTTAAGTGACGATCGAGAGGAGAAATACAATTCGCTTTCATGTGCTTTCGCATGGGTCGTTTTGGCACCCTATGAAGTAACAGGGTGACCACTCACCTGAAAAATCTGAAAAACTCAGGGAATTTTATAGTGGTCAGAAAAATGTCAGGAGAAACTATTCTAGGCCTGCCCCGTTGGACAAAAATTTCTGGTACCATTTTCTTCTGCTCGCGTCGTTCGCATAGGCCTATTATTTGTACCCTACCATTTTACAATTTGTAGCTGAAAGCAATCTAGCTGGAGTGTTTACCTCCCAATCTCTCTGGTATCACTGAATTTTTGTCTGCCCTACTGGAAAAGTTGTGAAGTTTTATGTGCTCGGAAGAGTGGTCACCCGAGAAGTACATACTGGATGAGAGCTCAAATGTAACGAGGATAGGGGGAGGGGTTGAAAAACAAAATGAAAAAAGTGTGGCCCCCTTACAAATGTCTTAGACCCCTTGGCCTCCCCACTCGTAAAAAGCTGGCGCCGCCACTGCGGATATATAGTTTTTTTCCTGCGGATTGTTTTTGTCGACGCACCGTGTACTTGAAGACGAAAGTCGATGTCCAGCGCGTCGATCGTCGTCGTATAATTCTGTTATCTAAAAAGTAATGATCCCCAGATGTGTGTGTGTGTCTCTCTGTAACTCAGCCTGGCCATCCCTCAGCGATACTGTGACTGTGTGTGTGTCTTTCCATCAGTCCTCCTGCTCTACTAGGCCTGTAGTCGATAGCTTGCTCGTCCGTTTTGCCTGAGTCCAGATACGATCGTCAGATCAAATCTCGAATGTTTCTTCGTCCTCGTCTCAGTTGCCGTTGCTTGAAGGCTGTAAGCCTACAGCAGACAACAACGCACTGCTGAGATTCAGAGCCGCCGTTGGACGCCATCTCAAAGCTTTTTGACTTCAATGAAAAAAATTCGGCCTGCAGCTGCAGACACAATGTGTGGCCGTCCGCTCTTAGCTGTGCACGTACAGCACGTGATATAATTTTTAATTTTAACTGAAAGTCCACTTTTACATTGCTTAACGTCCGTTAGCGTTTACAGTAATAGCAGGCCGTTTGTACGCGAGTTGTGTGTCATTTTTTTAGAGTTTTGACCTTTGATAAGTTTGATCTTTGAACTGAAAATTTTCCTGCTAAAGTAAACGTTTACACAAATTATGATTTTACGGCTTTTTATGTTTGAGATCGAAACACGGAGACGGACAAACGGACAGACGGACGGACGGGTAAAACCCGTAATGCGGCCTATCATTTATAATAATTTCTAGAAACTGTCTAAAATAATTTTAGTAACCGATTATTTGTTTGTTTCCTCTTCGCTTTATCCATAAACTAAACATTACCGGTATAGTCGCTTTTTAGTTCTAATTTTTATCTGTACCGTAAAAGTTTGAGCCGGCTATTTTTTTTAGCTTTATGGACTGAAACTTTTGACGCAAAAGTTAATGCACAGCTCAGCTGCTGAAATACCTACACCACCACAGTAGTAAGCAAATAGGCGTACAATAATAGCAACACTGCAACAAAGCCACAGATTGGCGGACGCATTATTGCGGCATATTGTAATCATTGTACATAGTAGGCTGAATTGAAGAGCAATGTCATTTTTGTCTCTCCGTTCTTTATTCCAATGTTAATTACTACCAGCATCAGCACTTCCTGACAGTTCCTGCGTCTATGCACAATGTCTTTTAGCAAGCTGATGGGCGGAATTGGTGACACTAAATGCCAATTATCAGTAGGCCTAATACTACACAGTTAATTAAAGAGCGACAACAAGACGGGTTATTTATGGCACAAACACGATATTCGGCAAGTTAGTGAACTGTGTGTGCATCATATGAAAATCTTCTCCAAAAAGTGTTACGTAGCCTACTGATAACTAAAACGAATAGCAATCGAAAGAATGGACCGATGGGGCTTTCGATGTGAAGTAAGCCGGCCACAACGACGACGTTCTAAGCAGTGTAGACCTCTACAAAGTGCTGACAAAAAATTACTTATCGCCTTACTGTGGCTTTAAAGCGCGTTCTATTGCATTCTGTCCAAACGCATATTGTTTCGGATAGGCCTATTCAGGAGTCTAGCTCCCATGCAGACTCTGCAAATTCTTACCACGAACTGCACGATACTAGATCAAATTGCCAGCAGCAGCAGCAGCATGCATCAGCGATGGAGATGAAACGTGACAGACAGTCCAACTGCATCAGGCTGCCGGTAACGACTACCGTTCAGTATCGATAATCGGACGGAAAGTTATCGACGCGCATCACTAATTCGAGTCGACGTAGCTCGCGAATCGAAATAGACAGAATCGCATCAATAATAATTTGCCGCCGGCGGCGCTTCACTAGCGAGAGGTGCCTGGAACGTGGAACTCAATCCGTCAGATCCGCTACAATTTAGCACATCACAATAATAGACATAGTATGAGGGTCACAATATGTATATATAAACTTTAAATCTACGTAAAACGTCATGTACACCGTGTCCAAATAAAAAAAACAGTCAAAACTTTTTTTCTCATAACTGTTTCAAATTTTTACCGACATTGACAATTCTATTGTCTTGGCCATTTTTTGCCATAAGTTATTAAATTTGGTGGATATTTGACAAAGTTATGACAAAAACAATTTCATTGTATTTTATTGAGACACGGTGTAAACTACCTAAACGTCAGATATTACGTTGTCTTCCAATGACTGAAAGTGCAATGCTATGAATTACAGATTTTTCTTTTTGCACGAAAGTTAAAATTCCAATATTTCTTTTTTCTTATATTTTTTCTTTAAGTGCTTAGCCTTACGACAAATTTAAGATTTTTGACAGGTGTTTATCTAGACCTTTTATTTTATTGAATTTATAAGCAAAAATTCGGTTTAGTAGCAAGTCGAGCTTTCATAATACGCACATCGCCGCCAAACATTCACACTCACACATCATACAACAGCACCGTACACATTCGCCGAACCCCGACGTCTTCGGCGACCGGAAGACAGCACAACTGACCATGCGCGCTCGCACAGTCCGGCGGCCAACTTCCGGTGATCAGAGTCGCTCGGGCGAGGCCCGCTGGCGACAGAAAACGTCAAATTAGCGGCGGTAAGTGGCTAGCGGTCCGCAAGCGACTCCGGCCACACAAATCATCGTTACGTTACGTGCAGAGCTAGTCGTCGGCGGCTTTTACGTCGCTCCAGTCCTGCAGCAGACGGCAAGCCCCGCAGAGTTGCGCTGACGCGATGCTACGTGGAACACAAAATGTTAAACAACGCAAAACAATTATTGCAAAAAACCCTTTACGCTTGCAAATGTGACAGTGATGTCTTTTACACTTTTCTATCCAGCTCAAAAACAATTAATTTTATGTACTTGTTGACATAACACTATTAGCAAAAAAAATTTTAAGTGTGGTAAAATTGTAAAAGATGCATTTTTTTCTAATAATTCTACGTATAATACGTATAATAATTCTACGTATAATAATTCTATTCTACGCTGAAATGTGGTTTGTATAGTGTATTTTTGCGTCCCCTTTATCGTTTTCTGCGTTTTTGCAAATTTGAAACGCGGCAAAGGAAACTCCTGGGACGAAAAATGGAGAAAGGTGAGGTTACTGCGTTTCCTTCTGTCTAAGACATTTAATTAATTAATTAAGTAAGTAATTTTTGGCGCGTTAACTGTTAATAACCTCAAACGTGCTCGGTGTGTAGAACGAGAAGTAGAAACCACTGAAATGAATCATATAAAAATCCAGCCACTTAATCGAAAACTCGAGTTTGAACGAACCTGCCCGATCGCCCAGCCCTGGAAATCCTGCCCAGATCGGTGGTCGATTGGTTGGTAGTTCTGGCAACATTCGGCAGTCGAACTGCGATCATGTCTTTGACCCTGACGACCGTACGTCGTAATTTGTCGTCTTTCGGCGCTTACTTTCAGTTATCGTTACAGTTACCGACTGGTTGGCTGGCTGGCCGCTCCCTGCGGCAGTCAATTCGTGCAGATAATGTCTCCGGAGACTGGAGCCCGACTGACTCATGACGTCACGTCACGTCACGTGACCACTGCTGCTGCAACTCGCTCACTATATACCGGAAGTCTTCGCTGTCGGACGCGTATTACAGTGGTTTCCCTTTTATTCTCAGGCGATTACGAAACCTGCGCGTTTTTTTTAAACTTGACGAGATGGAATGTGCTAACTGGTATTAACCTCGGCCGTTGATAGCTGGATTGGGTTATGTGCCAACAATTAAATGCATATAGCAGCCTTTGATCAAAAACAGGGAATGACCTAAAGCATATATTTCGATTATTTCCCTGTTTTAGCCTTTTTATGGCACGATGTTGTGCATGTCGTCTGTCTGTAGAATGAGAATAGTCTGGCTGACTGCAGTGTGTCGATAGACAACATTTGAAAGTAAAGAGTGATTATGACTGCCCTATAAACATGAAGATGCACGAAATTTTAACTTTTAGGCCGAGAGATACGGAGAGCTTGTAAACAAATTGATATCGCAGCATATCGTAACTCGCTGTCGTCATGCAGAATGCATAATGCATTATGTTGCACTGACGGGTTGGCCGATGGTCTACAGTCAAAGTCGGTTGTAACGAAGTCAATAGAACTTTTTTATTAACTTCGTTAGCATCAACCGTTCACCTTAGCGAACAGCCGACGACTACGTGGGTGTCGAAAATGTGTTCGCCGCCATTGGGGGTCGGCAGTAGGGAACAGGAAAGCTACTTGTTGCTGCTGGAATGGCAATTATAGCCTAATGGCAGCAAAAAATGGGACTATGTGTACTCGTAACTCGTTTACTCACAGTCCAGCAATGCGGTATCTGTAGACTGGGGCTTTTTCCGTTCTGCCACGTCTGTAGACTCTGCATTATCTATCAGTCAGACAATCTGTTTTTATCTGGTCACCTCATTTTTGGTTTTAGTATTTCTGCATTCTATTTACCTTTACATTTTACATTTAAACCAGGGTTCTAAAGTGAAGTTATGCCGCGTCCCTGTTAAGTAGTTACAACTCGGATGAGTACTGTCCGCGGACAGACAAACCATCTACGTATGTAATCAACCACCAAGGTCAACTCAGCCTTCCACCTCTCTGGGTTAAGTAAATCGAGTACCGGCCTGTCTGGCTAAGGTTAAAGTGGAACGCGTTCAACTGTGTCGGGTGGTAGGTAACACTGTACATGTACGATCCCATATGGCAGCTGACGCTACGTAGCTATGCGACGGGCTTCCCATAAAGAACAACAGCTAGGCCTACACAACCTTCCTTCCTTCTTACAGAGTAACGCTGACGGACGAAATCGGCTTTTGAAGTTACAGACACGTGGAATTTTAGTGATATCGATCGTTCGCAAACCGCTAACGAAAGGTCAGAAGCTGTACAGTGTGACTGTGTGCCGTAAACAGTAGTGTAACTCTGCGGGAGTTCCATCAACCAGGAAGTTGATATCGGCGTGCAGATTTGAGCTCAGCTAGCCATTACCCTACGCATAGGTCACCAAAGCGGAGTCCACTAATTTGCCGATCGAAGCCGCATCTCACTGCAGCGTTTGCGTCGATTGCACACGATGCTGCATGGCAAGCCGTGATTTACGCCGCGTGGCTGCCAGACATTCAGACTCCCGTAATGTGCCGTCTTTGCCTCCCTCCATCATTGGTCCACGCCGCGCCAGGCGAGTCGGTCGGTCGGTCTCTGATGCCCTTCTGTCGCCACACGACGCTTTTCCGGGTGATCGGTCGAGATACCGGACCTGCAAAAGAGACTTCGGACGTGCTCCGTATGGTTCTTAACGCGGGACAACTTGGTAGTGATGTTGTTTTGTGCGGGAAAACTGGCAGGAAAACCAGTGATGTGTCCTAAAAGACTTGTCTTCGTCCTCGAGGCGCCTCGAGGACAATGAGCAGCGGCTTTAACGAGAAATTTCTTGTTTTTGGTCTCAAGTCTTTGACTTTGGCTTTGGCCTTGCATTTTTGTAAGTCCTTGGCTTGACCTCCACAAAGTCCTTGATGACATTACTGGAAAACTGTCAGTTTGATCCCATTATGATGAGTATGTTGAGTTGAACGTAACTGAAATAAAAGTAAAGGTAAAGTCCAGTTCTATAGCGCTTCTTACAGAAGACCAGAAACGCTTTACAATCTTGGAAATGGCAGCCGATTGGCATGAGCTAATGATACCGCAGGGCAGTATGCGGCCATCCATTGCCCGCCTAAGCAAACAGTTAGACCCGCGGTTTGCAGAAATGAGAGAAATGTAACAATTACTGCTACACAAAAATACGATAATCAATAAAAGACGCTGTTTTCTCTCGGAATGCTGCAAATAGAAATTTATAACGAGGAATAAACCTAATGTGCAGAGTGCACGTTCAATGTTCAAACGCTCCTTGTTCCCCAATCTGAAGCAAAGTACCGCAGAGTGTTAGGATAGGCTGCTACAGACCATGCCAATGATACCAAAAAATCTCTCTCCCGTTATCCCATATATTCGCGGCAATGTTGTACGGACAGAGGCCGGACGCCATTATAAGGTTAATCGGACTCGCATAACTGGGCGATCAATCAGTCAGCGTCACAAACGAATTCACAGTCCGCCCCGTACCAGTGACGATGTTGGAATTTTTATTCTGCTGCTGCAAAACTAAACTATACAAAAAAACTGCGGCAAGTGGGAAATAAAAAATCACAAAAATCAGCAAAGACACGCCCATTCCTATTTCGTCATAATTTTGGAGGATATCTCAGTAATCTTTAGGACCAGATCGTCGATGTTCAGGCTCGTATAGGAGCCAAGATTAGGCTATAAGCTGATGTTACAAATTCGAACAGTCTTACAGACGAACAAACAAACGGACATACAACTGACCGTGATAACACCGCGCTTCGCATTAAGTGAAAATCGCGCGGTAGAAATTTGGAACAAGAAGCGGAATATTATTGTTGTGCAACACTGACCGACGCACTGCGTTAACAAACTGGCCTATGTTGCTATTACGTTATCGTCGAATTTTATTGTAAAGATATTTTTATCAACTCGTTCGACACAAATGTTGTTGATACTGTAAAATTCCGTCAGGATTACTTTGGCTTTGATTACCAAATGTGTTGTAATTGAACAGCGAATATAACAGTTTTGCCCGTTCTGAAATAGTTGAAAATCTACGAATTCGCCTAGTCCCATACCGTGTGAATCAACGGCGTCGTTAGTTTAAATTTCCGGTAGAGGATACGTGGGTGCTCAAATTTTCATTTGCACTCAAATGGAGATTTTTTAGCCTCAAACTTTGTAATTTAAAAAAAATTGCGACAAGAAGACTTTCGAACAGGCTAAATTTTGGGGAAATAGGCAGCTGACCTTCTTTCTCCCATTTCCTGCCATAGCGTTAATGATGTGAACTGTAGTTAGCCTACATGGATGTGTAGGCTAATTTGGATAATTTTAGATCAGTTTTTACTGTTTATTTGTTGTTATATACCGTTATCATGGCGACTACAGATTTTCATTATAGCAAGCCAGGTGACCGAAAGATCAGCTGGCAGTCGTGCATGTTTAATTCGCTGGCCGATGATAGAAGGAAAATCTCGCTAGCGACAGATCGATCATCAAGTCGTTGTCGTGATTAATTTCTTACGCGCGTGCTACGGCATAACTACACAGGGCGATGAAAGGCAGGGCGTTTATGACAATCTCATCCATTATTTCACGCAAAGCACGCAACAATCGCGCTAATTTGTCCAGTCACAGAATTTAGCTGTTTACTGCCAGCGAAATATTAATTGGAAACAAAGGACTGGAAAATAGCGAACCAGATTGTAACCTTCAACGTTTGGAAATGAAGTGTAAAAATGCAGGGCTAAATTTGAAAAAAAAATTGCAAAAAAGTGCTATCGTCCGCGACTGATGCCAAGTATGAGTAAAAACCTCCGCCATCATAGAAATGATAACGACAGCAACGTTGCAAAGTGCCACTGTATAGTGACTGATTATGCCAAGTTCTTTCTTCTTTTTTTCAGTAGGCCCTAATGCACAAATCCTCTTGCGAGTAATGTCGTACCGTCCATGGTTTTAAGCCATTTTAAACAAATGGTAAATTAATAACAATGATCATGAGTAAAATTATGAAACATCATCATTCCTTATAGACATAAATGGCATAAAATAACAGCAATTTATAAACACATGATTTTTGCTGTTTCATAGGACTGATATCGTCACATCGTCCTTACACACAGTTGTAAACTGGTAAGTTTTTTTACATATATCACAGCATATAGGCCCTATACACTGTGTACGGAAAAACATCCAGGACATTTTCGATTGTAACTTGAAGACGGGTTGTCAGATTTTAATAATTTTTGACACCGATATTTCTGACACAATTGGCGATAAAATGATTGTCGAATTTTCCACCGCATCCATTGTCTGCTTTTGCACTACCTGGGGAAAAACCAATGAAATATTGCATTTTAATCCTATTTTGCTTGTTTCGGTTTTCTCAGGTAGTGCAGAAGCAGACATTTGGTAAGGTGGGAACTAAAACGGTCATTTGATGGCAAGTAGTGTCAAAAGTGTGTGCACCAAAAATTATCAAAATCTGTCAATCCTTCTTCAAGTCAGAATTGATAATGTTGAAAAAGCTTTTTGACGTATTTCTGTTCATTTCAACTCATATTTCGTTGGCTCATATTTCTCCAGGTAGTGCAGAAACAGACATTGGGTGATGTGGAATATTTAACGACAATTTGATGGCCAGTTGTGCCAAAAGTATTCGTACCAAAAATTATTAAAATTGGATATTTCTCTTTCAAGTGACAATCGATAATGTTCGGGATGTTTTTTTCGTCCACGGTGTATATAAGCTTGGATAAAATCGGTTTTGTTCGTGCTTTACTGCTTTTATTATCTTCAACCGTCACTAACAAATGCGCAGTTTTGTTATAATAGTCCAATAAGCAAAATTCAAACATTTGTTATACAATAGTTTGGGGATTGTAATATAGGGACTTTACTGCTCAAGTCATCGCGTTTCGCTTGCGGATGTAGCTGCATTTCTAAGGTTTGCTTCTAAACCAGTTCGTCGGTGTTGTCAACTTCGATCACAGGACATTCCTGCAAAATAGACATACGTGTGACATAAATAAAGATGTCGGCGTCCATATCAAGCAGAAAATACGGTAATTAATTAGCCTACCTATCACCTTTACATGAAAACTTAACGATTAATCGCAACCGCTTTAGTCATGGGGCCAGAAATCTTAGCTGTAGTCATGATAATTGATAAGTTAACGTACACGATGTTCACAAAAAATAATGCTAATGAATTACCACATGCAGTTCTTTGATTTGTCTTGCTTGTCTTCAGATCTGGCTCGACTTTTTCTCTCACTATGCACAAACGAATGATTTCTCGTCACTTGCACATTGCATTCAGCCGACAAATTGTCTCTGCACATTCTTGACCATCGCTTGTACGTATGTCTCAACTTTAGTTTAGAGTTAAGTTTTTTCGTTTGGTTTTCACAAGCAGTTCTCGCTGACAGAAATAAAATCAAACGTCTAAGATCAACGCGGAAAGACTAAAAATGCACGCTTTAAAAATACATTCTTAGCCTTGCATTTTTAGCGTCCCCAGTTCCCTCCAAAACCAAAACTATAAACTAAGACCAGTTTGAGAGTAACTTCAGTTGCCTTTTTGTTACCACCCTAATTGCATACCAGTTACCAAAAACGAGTTTACATTTTACATTTTACACTTTCATTGTTTTTGTTAGCAAAGTAAATAAAAAATTAATTAGAAAATATTATTTTTAGAGTTAAACAACTAATCTCTCCCAGCGGCTCAACATCTACGCGTTCAACTACAGAACACCAGCTGCCAGGACAGTTTTACGCAATAATGGCGGCAATTCTACCATATAGGACACAATGGCATCTGCTTAAGGTATGCTACAAACCAACTAATAGGCCTGTGATCGCATAATACATACGATAGAAAGCCTATGATGCTATGTTGCGTGCATTTATCATGGATTGCTGTTCCGACTATGTAGTTGAGGCGGTAGTGAGACAGTAGGTATAGTTCCATTGTTTCCTGGGTTTGGACGGTAGGCCTATGTACAGTGGCGGCGGGATGGTGGAGGGGGCCTTATTTCGAAACCAAACGTGAACGTTGGTGTTTAAGTATCACAAACACTTTTTCTCACAATTTACGCATTTTTTACAGAGTACGCAATGCGTGCTATACTTAATGCCAAAGAAAACCACATAAACATAATTATTATTTTGACTCCGTAACTAGTTAACTACTATGAAGAAGCTTCATAAAAGGCCAAATAAGCAACAAATAAGTCTTGAAATTGTCAACGGTTTTGGTCAAAAACAAGAACAATATACGAGTGCGTATTTGTTTCAAGACGAACACTAAAGCCAAAACTTTATCTCTGTTGAACTTGCAGCTACTCGATAGTCGAGATCACGATCTTTGACTCAAAGACTACGTTTTCGCTGCCGCGCTACGCCCTCTGCCGTCAACTATACCTACTGTCCTTTTGGACATCAAAGGCACTATACCTATCGTCCACAAATTGTTGAGGCACCGATTGGTGCTCCTGCTGCAGCCTATAGGCCTACGAGGGTCGTTCAATAAATTTCAAGACTGGCATCCTTATACGACAACAGTACATCGCACATTTCTGACAGTTATGTTAGTTTCCAACATATTGTCCCTGCAGTTCGCTGCAATGTTTCCATTGTTCAACAATGGGAACACTGCAGTGAACTGTTACAAGTTGGCTGGAACCCGTAGCATTAAGTTTTTGTTGGCACCCTGTTGAAATTTCTGGATGCATGCTGTTGAACATCTTCATCGTTCTTAAACTTAATATCTCCAAGTGATTCGTTATGTGGTCCGAACAACCGAAAAATCACTTGGAGCTAAATCTGGACGGTATAGCAAATGTAGCAATTCGGTCCCAACCCATCTGTTTAATTTTCTCAACTGCCTAACGGGCCTATCGCGTAGCGGTGCATTGTCATGTTGAAGAACGACACCTTTCTGCAGCAAACCTGATCGATTGCTGCGAATTGCTGGTCAGAATCAATCAGACAATAATGCACAGTATGTCATTCAGGCAGAAAATCTGCGAGAACAAGTCTCCGAGTGTCCGAAAAAATGTTTTGCCTTCAGCTGATCATTTTTGCCGTATGCAGTGCTTCAACACGGACATCATCACTAACTGACTGATGATCGCTGCAAAAGCGGGCGAACTATTCAAATACTTTCAAACGTGACAGTGTCGCTACTAAATACTACAGATAATCTACAATAAATTTCGGCACTTTCTACGCCTTCTGCGACTAGAAAATTTCACGATTATTCTGTGACTATGCCAAAAATCAATGCCTATCATTTATAATATCTTAATACTCGTAATAATGACGTCACAGCGTGACGTCATTAATGACACCATGATAAGTGATGTACAATAGTGACCGTGCAACTTCATAATAGTTTTGGTTTTCAACGGCCACTGTGTGCTTACAATCCTGGAATTTATTGAACGACTCTCGTACATGTATAGGCTGTGTCGCCGCTGAGTGCTCTTTCTTCAACCTGCATTTGATAGCCCCTGAAATATAAAGCTTTGTCAGAGTGTAAATTACTGTACTGTAGCTATATACCTCGGCGTCGAAAAAGTTGTGTGAAATGTCCATGTTGGTGTCTTCATGCCATTTGGTCGAAATAACTTACGAAAATCTGCAATTACAAACAAGGCTGTAAAATGTACTAATAAACCACAAGATAAAATCCACAAGCTAAAATTGCATTTTTGCCGACGGTTGACGTCCCATTCCGGCAGGCTGGGTACGTAGTAATTATTCCGTTATTTGTAACGGTTTATGGATTAGGTCCTATGACCCTAAATCTCCCCTTCTTGTGAGGCACGATGAAAATAAAGCCTAGCACAAGATTTTGTCGATGAAATTTCTTTAAGTACGACGGATAAACCCAAATTTATACTGGTATGGTACGGTATTAAGGTATGCCCTAATTCATTATTGAAAAAGACTGTGTTTTAGCTTAGGCGTAGCCTACTTGGGTCATCGTCGGCGAAGAATGCGTCAAATGGATCCTCGTCGCCAAAGAATGCCTCGAAGCGGTCTCTGCCGCCGAAGAATTAGCGGAATATTTCGTCTGGGTCACGGTAGTGGAAGTTACATTCGGCGGAATGACTGAAGCCGCTCGTCGCTCCGAAGTCATACTTGCGTCGTTTCTCGGCTAAACAGTTCCACAACACAATAAACAGTTACACTGATAATTATTATCATTATCATCTTCATCACCGTCATGGCGAGGGCTTAGCATGGCTTGACATGATACCCGGTAATCATTATTTCTAGGACCACGTCAGTAGGCCTAAACTGTCAGACTAGTAGCAGGCCTATATGTCCAGATAGGATGATCGACGGAATAAATGTCTTCAAAACGCCGCTGGAAGACCGACAGTGACGCGGTGCAGAGGTGATGTTAAGCCTATAAGCCTACGTCGTTTGTTACGCTAGAACCTAATTCCATCACTAGGCTATATTGCTCTCAAAATATGCCTACAACCATGTCAGAATAAACATTTTCAACTAACAGTGTCCTCCATTTATCAGCCACATGCTGCCACCGAGCGAATGCAAAAGAGATGGTTGATCCTGTAGGGTAGTGGAGCCATGCTGAGAAACTTCGCTACATCACTGAAAACAGGAGGGTGCGGCCGTTGAGGAGCCGCCCGCTATGGGGCCGTCCTTGCAGTTGAGTACGGACAGACGAAGGGAACGGCCGTTGCCATGGTAACGAGGTCACCCGGGGCAAGGCGGCGAGGGGTCCTTATGACACCTGCCAAATATGAAGTTGATCGGTCAATCGGCGGTGAAGTTATGGGGATTTTTTTTGCAAACTGCGCAATTAGCCGCCGTGACCTTGGCCTTTGACCCTTTGACTTTGAAATTGGTCCACGAGGTGCTCGTGTCCCAGGGACCCTTTCCACCAAGTTCGGTCTTCCTAGGCCATTTCGTTTTCGCTCTAGGTGGAGGCACACGACAGACAAACGGACGGACAGACGGACGGAACGGCCGTTGCCATGGC
>Ga0056128_1003782_pt1 | contig 18752 bp, 13 predicted proteins | sample WorMetLIZISLAND2_FD_71113 | JGI IMG/M metagenome (GOLD analysis project Ga0056128, IMG submission 71113) | Marine gutless worms symbiont microbial communities from Max Planck institute for Marine Microbiology, Germany - Olavius geniculatus... ... | reverse complement strand
TCGTAGAAGACCGAAGTTTACACAATTTTTTTTGTTCAACGCGGAATTAATCGTATTTGATAACGCCGTTTACCGCTTGTCGATATCTCTATCCAGTTTAGAGATATTTGCGGTCAAACTTGAAAGTTGTCGTAAAACGTATTAAATTTTGCACGTTTTTTGCCCTCCCAAATTTTAAGGGGGGTGGTGCCCCCAAAAGTTGTACTTGCGTTAACACCCCCACGTAGAGACACGTCAAGTGCCAAAGTTTCGTAGAGCTACACCCCCTAACTCCGAAGTTATAATGGCTCATTTATTCCATTTTAAGCCAATTTTTGACCCCCCTTTGAAAAAAGTTGTAAGGGGGGCCCAAGTCGCCAGGTGGGGGTGCACTAGTAAGACTTGATCATTCTCTAATGCGTGTAAAAATTTGGGGGCGCAGCACCCCCTAGGGGCCGAAATATGGTCTTCCGAAAAATGCCCTTTGGGTGGGTACAATTCAACATCGAGATCTCCAAGGTCACTGGACCAAACTTCACCGGACTTGTTTCGCCTAACGCAGGAGGAATCGCGGTAGACGGAATAAAGATCCGATTCTGAATATATTCATCCGTTTCGGAGATATTTGCCGCCAAACTACGAAGTCGTCCGAAATCGGGCCAAATTTTGCATGTTTTTGGTTCCTGAAATTTTTTTGGGGTGCGCCCCCCCAAAATTTTGGACTGGCATTATAAAATAGGGCCTATTAGTGACCATCGTGCAAAATTTCACGCCGGTCGGCCCACGCATCTCAGAGATCTTGCGAGTGGAGAAAAAATAAAACACCTGCGCAAAACATAAGCCCGCTCTGCAAGCTATCGCTTACGGGCGGACTAAAAAACACTTCAGATCAACATTGCGGAGAATGATCTGTATAACACTAAACTGTGTGGGTCTAACACAGTCTAGTGTCATACAGATTATTCACCGCAATGTTGGTCTGAAGAAGTGTTTTTTCATTTACTTAAGTGTCTGTTATTATCGTTAGGTTTTCTTACATTTATGTTTCACAAAGTAGTGTAAAGACATATTTATAGTGTGGTAGAATATATAACAATCACATTATTGCAAATTGTCTGCGAAGTGTGCTGGTGAAAAAATTTTTAAAATCGGTGAATAATTGGTGCAAATATGGACAAAAGTAAAGTGCCACATTTTTATGGCCCGCAGTATAGAAGCTGGAGAAAAATAATAATAATAATAATAATCAGTTCCTTAAACTGTAGAAATTATCAGTATACCATGCGCAGGTGGAGCTGTGGTGATCTCTGCATCATCGTTGTAATAATCATCCGGGTCTTCGCCAATGACTTCGACTGCATCATCATCATCATCATCATCACCATCAGTGATGACATCATTGTCAGCATCAAGCAACGAGATGCCTTCCGTCTCGTCCTCAACATCAGTTGCTGCTGCTGCTGCTCCAGGGATGTCATTGGCTCCAATGTTCTGATCCATCTCAGCCATGTTTGCCTATATGCACGCAGATAAACAAACTGTTCACTGCCAGTATAACCAGTGGCAATGTGGCAAGAGGAGTGGAGGGAAAAGCAATTGACCCCCCCATAAATAAGGACTGCCAGAAAATTGTCAGAAGATTCTCTTCATCACAAAATTTTTGCCAAAAATGCCAAATTTGGGGCTAAAAAACCTCCATTTCGAAAAATTTTAGGGGCAAAACCAAAATTATGACCACCCTGTAGGAAATCTCCATCTGTCCCTCGGAATTCTGTTGGAAATTTGCAGTGTCCATTGGAAAATTCCAACTTCCTGCCCCACCTACTTTTTTTAACCCACAATGCCACTAAATATAACAAACAAATAGCAGTGGGCTCAAAGCAGAACAAGGGTCACCTTAGACAGCTGTAAATAGTCGACTTCACCAACCTTCCAGCAACAATACAAGAAAAGCCCAGCTAACACAAAGGGAAACACGTGACAGCAGTGCATGTTTGAAGGCCCGGTGCGAACAAAATTTAAGCTCCCCAATCCCAGGAACAATGTTTTATTTACACTCACCAGAGGGCGCCACAAGGCACATTACCTGTCTCACACAGCCATACTGGCTAAGTATCTATAGCTTTTATTTATGCTCGCCAGAGGGCGCGACCAGTCTCGATCAGACGTATTAGCTTAAAATTGCAAATTTTCCCTACCCCTTGTCATTTAGCGCCCTCAATCGGGGTGACCCCTTTCGATTTTATGGAAAAGCTTTATGGATCATGAAACTAGAGTCTTCCAGGCAGCTGACGGTGAAGAATTGGTGATCCTAGCTTGCATCATTTTGGACTGTTCCACCTGTGCGACAGACAGACAGACTGACAGATCGACAGAATTGCGATGGCTAAGATGCGCTGAAAGCAGTAGTTGCTGTCGCACATAATAATGAACAAATAGAAGAGGGCCAAACACAAATCAGAAGCGACTTAAGACAGTGGACAGCTAGCTTAACAAGCCTTCCAGAAATGGACCAGAATTCAGTTGCAATGCAGTTGGCAATTACAGTACAGCACACTTCAGTGCCACAGTTGGACAGTTCAATTCACTCATTTTACCCATCTACTCGCATTCCTGACACATCACCTTTTTCATGCTAGTTTAAAATATCACTTTCAATCAATTTTCTTTTCCTTCTTTTTCTTTCTTTAGTTTTGTTTAACTTTCATTACTTTTTTCCATTCCAGTTTTAGCTGTCGATGTCAGTAAGCCTTCCATCATTGTGGGTACAGCATTGCACATTATTACTGATTTACTGAGTCTCTTGTTGCAATGGTCAATGACCAAGACGGCGAAAGAAGAAAATACTGCAGTAAATTAGTGACAAGTTCACGTCAGCATAGCACCAGCATGTAGCATAAACACACCACAAGATCAGCATTTAATGATATACCAATGTTTTACATTAATTACATGTTCCTAGAAACGTTAAATTCAAAAGTGAGGGAAGCAGACCATGAGATCGGCGGTGTCAGCAGCGGCCACTCCCACTTTCTGCTGCACAACTTCCATTGCCTGCAGTATGCGGGACATCTGAGCTTCGGTCTCCATCAGGCGACGTTTCAACTCAGTCATCTCGAAGTCACCTCAACGTCAACATCAGCATTGATAATTTACTGCAACAACTACACCATGTCCAAAAATTAGCGATCCCCTGCTTCAAACACGCCTAATTCAGTTTGCAGTTCATGGATTTCAACGAAATATCGCACACTGCACTGTGTTAACATTACTTACCGTCACACCTATGCGAAATCCACACCTTACCGTGTGTGCTCACTGTGACTTCATTATGATGTCAAAGTTTATCTAGTTGCCATAGACAAGACGATCAAGCAGTGGTGAACCTGCCTCTTGCGTTGAGGCCAAAGTTGGCCACTTTGAGCACAAAGTTTACAGATTAGTTCAGAATAATTGCCTCCATGAGTGTTTCAAATTTTGCAAAAATTTGCAAGGTAATGAATGATTTTTACACGAGAAAGCAGCTACTGCTTTCAGCGCATCTTAGCCATCGCAATTCTGTCTGTCCGTCTGTCTGTCACATGGGTGGATCAGTCAAAAACGGTGCAAGCTAGGATCACCTTCGGCTGCCTGGAAGACTCTAGTTTCAAGAACCGTAAAACTTTTCCACAAATAAAAGGAAGTCACCCCAAACCAGGGTGCTAAATGAAAGGGGGGTGGGCAAAATTTGCGATTTTTGGCCAGTAAGTTGCTGTATCTCAGTAACGATGCGAGATAAGGCCTAGGTTACTATTAATCACTAATAGGAAGTCATACACTGGCTCTCGATTGGTGCTGAATTCAATGACGTTGAATGACCTTAAATGCCAAAATAGGGGGTTTTATGGATTTTTTGGCGATTTTGGGCTGCGACACAAGTCTATATCATTCACAAGGTGGTGCCACGCTACTATCGTTATGCGATCCAGATAGAGAATTTGGTATTTGTGTGAACACCCCAGTTTCCAGCTAAACTACTGAACCAGAACTGCTATAGGCTTTTGTGCATCTCGTGAGCAATAGCTCAAATTTCTCGTACACTAGGTTATCTGTAGCAGTGTCACTAATTTTGAGACATGATGTAGAAACAAGCCAACCCAGAGCTGACATATCATGTAGCTGCCCCCTGACCCTTAGTGCTGAAAACTGGCACACCGGTTATTCCTGCCCTGGGATGCATCCACACGAATTTGGTTATTCTACGCTTTTTTGAGCTCAGGCTCATACTGCAGCTTAGCAGAGCAGGCACACAATAACATTCCTATGCATCAAATTCACCTCACTTTGAGAACAGTATCATAGAACAGTATAAACAGAAGCAGAGTTTAACAGATGCTGAGATAATCGGAAATAACAAATAAATAAACAAAATAAAGCAAGAATATAAACCAATTAATAATTCTAGCAAAATGCAAACAACTAACTAGTGTATAACTATCACTACAGTAGCAGCAACAAAAATGATGACAATTAAGCACCAAAAACTGCAACAAAAATATACAAATATGAGAATACAGAGCTAATAACATACTGATGTCTTCATTCTCTGCTTTCATGAGAAGCTTCTCGAGCTCTTTCTGCTTCTGAAATGTGTTGCGAGCAGCATCTGCAGCATTCGCCACCTGTGTGCGCTTGGCTGCAGACCTGACATCAGAGAAATGATTTGACAAGTAGCTGTTGCCACTGCCGGCCACTGAAGATGCGCTTTTCTCTTTCCGTCCAAACACCTTCAACACGCAAACAGTTCAGCTACTCAAACCAGCGGCATTGTGGCAAATCGCCCTCCCCATAAGTTTCCGGCTGTCAAAAAATCTTCTTCTTCCAGAATTATTTTTGTCAAAAGTGCAAAATTTGGGGCTGTAAAACAACTATTTTGGGAAAATTTGCCCAAATTGAAATTCTGAGCAATGAGCACTCATAATTTCCGCTGACAGAAATTTGCAGCTTCGTGTCACAAAATTGCAATTTCCAGATGTGGTGGATGGCACGTAAAAGTATGCATCATCTGCTAGGTAAAATAATGATAGGTGAGTGTAGTGGCTGACACTCTGACAGAGTACAAATTCACTGCAAATGCTAATCACATGACAACAGTGCTTCCTAAGACAACATTATAACAGTACAAAAATGCTGGTCTGAAAGAAATATCAAAGGTTACAATTCCAACACATTTTTAGTTATTTTACTTATTTTACAACTTGTAAGACATAAACCTAAATTGTGATATGTTGTTGTTTAATATACCTAAGTATTATAAGTAACTACAGATCATATAAGACAAAATCTCAGTGCCTCAAAGTGTTATCTCATAGCTCTCTGGCTTTGTAGACTTTAACTTCAGGTGGCTACCTGGCCTTAGATCTTCAGCGCGTGTCACACCTCAACGCACGTCGACAACTGCGCTCTTCTACTACATCAGCGCTGGTCGCTGCACGCACTGTGCATTCTACCATTGGCGACCACACCTTTCCAGCGACTGCTGCATCGGTCTGGAACAGTTTGCCGGAGTCAGTTCGGTCATAGTCGTCATTGCAATTTTTCCGCAGCAGACTGAAAACCGAACTTTTTGCCTGGTCTTACAGCTATGACTAAGAACGTCTCATTGCACTGACTACTATTACATGACTTCACTGTTTAGGCTTATTGTTACGTGTCCTTGTAGTCTTAGGACTTAACGCCATGCTAAAGTTTATTCATCCTTCATTCATGGTATGGAAATAAGCGCATTAAAGCACACTCTGGAGAGTATAAGTTACTTTAACAGACACCAATCAACTCCAGATAGTAGCTTAACATACACTGACTGTTATAACGATAATCCTAACACACTCAGCAGGCAAAAAAAAGAGTAAAATAAGAAATTCTGACCTTGATAAGAGTGTAGATGAGATAAAGGACAATGCCAACTGCGTATACGGGAAGAATCATACCCATCATACCCTTGCCACCTGTCGTACTCTGCTGACTAGCTGCCGTTTTCTTCATCTCAGCAGCTGCTCTCATACCTGGGTGGACACCTCCCTGCAAACCACATTAATAACATGCATCATTTAAACATTGTTTTATCATACTACATTGCTTAAACTTAGTATTATTCTAAAGTACCACCACCTTGCTGGCCTTAACCATGGCACAAAGCCAGTTGAGATTTCAAGATGCTAACCTTTATCATAATACAGTGACTGAGTTGAGCTGAAATTACATACTGCTGAACAGATTATTTCAGAAACAGATATTTTCCAATAACCACTTGCACTTATGGTCCTGGAACACAGCTGGCAAACTCCCTCAGTAGGATAATACACCAACACGAAGAACACAGACAAACTACAGCAAACAGTTCTTGAATGTCCTTGTTGACGTTGAGACTGTTCTTAGTGTTCTAATGTGGTATTGTTCGAGGAAAAAAGCTCTTATGGGCTGCTGAGAATGCTAAAATGTTCTTGAACTTGTGCAAAAACACACTATGCTATCCAGTCAGCTATCAGATAACCTTTGCTAATAGCATCTACCAGGCCTGACTAGAGGGGATAGGTGGGGTATGTTACCCCGGGCCCCGAGACATTTGGGGGCCCAGCCAATGCTCAAAAAACATAAAGTATAGCAAAATGCGCCATTTAAAAAAATTTAAAAATTTTCTGCCCAAAGGGGCCCCACAAGAATGTTTTCCCGGGCCCCACTGTGGCTCGACGTCCCTGGCATCTACAATCAACACATAGACTTTTACCCGCATGTGAGCCGGCACGTCACTATGGTGACGACCTCCAGCTGACCTCAAGTGAGGTGGTAGATGATTACCTGCATCAACAACACTGTTTTACTGCATCCAGATGGAAATTCATTCCAGCAACACTTATAATAATGCAACAACCACTTACATATTCATTATCAATACGCCAGGCCAAAAGAAGACATACTGGCACAACTTTTAGGAAATTTTTTTTACCTTCTGCACTGTGATAAATTAAATTAAGAAACTTATAGAATAATGGAGTCCATCATGATGATCATGCAGACGATAAAAACTGCAAACGAAACAACTATAGAACGCCAATGTCGTTGCCAATGGTAATCACAATGTCATTTTAATATTCTTACTCATATCGTCAGCAGATCGCCTTGCACGCGACATTCCTAGCAAGTGAAGAAGCATAGGATGAAATATCTTCGGGTACAATACGGCAAAACAGCCGAATATAATCGCAAATACCGCAACAGTTTTCACAGTCGTCATCTCCATGTTGCTTGTTTACATAAACAATGCTAATCCTAAAAAACGGAGTGGACCCACCGTTGAAGTGGCACCAGAAATGAACACTGAACGGTTACGGCTTTCGAGTTTCGACGCTTTGCGAAATGTAACGGCATGGACAAAAACACGAAATTTTTTACTGCAGCTGCTTGCCTAAAATTGCCACATTTAATGGCGTCGCCAGCTATGGGGCACCTAAGGCACGTGCCACCTCGACTTCTGTTACAGCGCTCCGTTACCGCTCTTTACCAGTGTACCACGCCGTCTCCGTGTCTTCGGCATCTTAATCTCGGCGCCTTTAGCGCTTCGATCCTCGACGCCGAGATAACGTCGCCAGTTCTTTTTCCGCAAGTTAACACTGCATTTGCAGGTCTAAGCTTAAACAAGAAGGCCCAGCTGACTCTAGGGAAGACGCGTTCTATACGGCAACAGTTAATAATAATAATAATAATAATAATAATAATCTGACTTGTAAAGCGCCAGTATGTGCTAAAAAAGACTTTAGTGGCGCTGGTGATGCAGTTCTGACCTTGAAGGGCATCCAAGGTCAATGACTTTCATGTCATCTAAAAGGCGTATGCCATTTCGACCTTATTAGAGATTAATAGTTACCTTGGCCCTATCTCTCACCGTTTTTTTTCGCACGCTACGCTATTTCAACAAGAAATCTGAGCTAATGCTCATGAGACGCGGGATCGAGATCGAGCCTATAACACTTTCTGTTCGCAGGTACTCTTGGTCTATCTCCATCCATTTTGTCGCAATTCACTCTTATGCCACCAAAAATCGCAAAAAATAACTAAAAACACCTATTTTTAAAATTTAAAGTCATTCAAGGTTATCGATGTTGACATTCCAAATTCTCGTCGTCATGCTTGTTATGATAAGCAGCATGTCTGTGCCTATATGGAACCACTTTCACGTTAGACAAACCAATGGCGGAAAAATAACCACTTTATAGAGGGGTACCCTTATTTGAAACCCGCGTGGGCAGGCCTCCTTGAGCCTAGATGGTCCGGACTTGGACTGCCAAAATCTACATTCAATGCTAAAAATTTCTTTTGCAAGTTGTCTAGGTTGAAGCCTATTTCCAGCTATTTTGGTGCAATTTATTCTTGAAATATGTGTCACAGCCCGAAATTGCGAAAAATTCACTAAAACCCCCTATTTTGAGGGTTCAAGGTCATTCAAGGTCATCGATGTTGACATTCCTAAGAAGCTCGTCACAAGTGCATAGCAGCATGTCTGTGCCTATCTGCAACCATTTCCACGCTAGACAAGCCAATAATATAAAATGTGTAAAAAATTTAAAAAAATTAAAAATCAAAATTATGTAAAATAGCATCTTTTTAAGGAAATGTTCCTCTTTCACGCCCGTGTTCTAGAGGAACCCCCTCACCCAGCGTTATAAAATTTTGTCACGAAATGCTAGAGACTCTAAGCTATCATATGGTAAAAACCCGAATTACGTCTCTATTTCACATAGGCTCGAAACAGTACCGGGTTGTGACAGACGGACAGACAGACAGAATTACCATAGCTAATACGCGCTATAGCTAACTATGCTAGCTCTCGAGCGTATTCAACAGGCCAGCGTACTATATTGTGCTGCTGTATTTTTAGTTTACCCTAAGTCTGGTGAGCCTAATTAGTGAACTATTGGTGCTGTTGTGTGGTTTAGCTACACGAATTCCAAACAATAAATATCAACTTTCATTGCTTATTGTTGCTATGCACGTAACGAACACGCAAATAAACTATACAGGGTGGACCAAAAGAACATGGCATTTTACTTTTGTCCATATGTTCGCCATTGATCGATTTTCAAAATTCTTTCAAGGGCACACTCTGCAGACAATTTGCGATAATGAGTTATTACATATCTCACCACACAGTAAATGCATCTCTACACTACCTTGTAAAATATCAATAAAATATACATACGATAAGAATAATAACAAACAAACATTTTGGCAAAAATTGAAAAAAAAACACTTCAGGCCAACATTGCAGTGAATGGTCTGTATGACACTAAACTGTGTGGGTTTAAGACAGTCTAGTGTCATACAGATCATTCATCGCAATGTTAATTGGTCTGAAGTGTTTTTCATTTACCTAAATTTTTGTTATTACCATTAGTTTTTCCTACATTTATATTTCACATGGTAGTGTAGAAATGCATTTACTGTGTGGTGGGATATTATAATAATCACATTATTGCAAATTGTCAGCAGAATGTGCCAATAAAAAAATTTTGAAAATTGGTCAATAATCGGCGAAGATATTGACAAAAGTAAAGTGCCACGTTTTTATGGCTCACGGTGTAGAATTACTATATCAGTCAACTTCACCGGCTAAAAGACTAAGATTATGAAAACGGATACGAACAGTAACTGTTGTAGGAAGTTCAAACACGATGATTCACACTTTCACAGATGTATCAAGTTCTATGTCGGTATTGCACCAACAAGAGGGCTAGACTGAATACAATGGCGCCGCTTGGATTCGTTGAATTGAAATAAATTATAGCAACTGACTTTGAAACACGTGGACAATAACTTGTATCAAAATTTAGTTAGCATCGACTGCAAAACTACAGCTATTGGCGTGTTATTGTACCACGTCCACATTTTCGCCAAATGTTCGACCGATTTCCATAACAAATTAGGCCTACACCGTACAGAAAGCGAGCAGAAAATTTTGCGTTAACAGTATCAACACGGATCCCAGGTAGGGGTGAGTGAGTGAGTAACGTCCTGCCCGACACAGTATAGACTTAGCCTCACTTAGGTCATTTCGGGGATGGCTTTTCTAAGCAATGCACACATAAACGCATAAACACAAAATTTAACCTTTAGGCCTACAGAAAAAATACAGATAAGGAACACTCGAAACACAATTTAAATCCCAATTAAGCTAAAATCGTAAGTGGTGACCATTAACAGCGTGCATGTAACAGTAAAAATAGCGGTTCTAATAATCTTTTTCAGAATGCTGTCTATTGAAAGACAGGGGGATAGCCTACCAGATAGGCCTAGGCCTACCACAAGTCACACGCCACAACACTGTGAAATATTAGTTTTCACAAAGCATGAGAGCAAACGGCAGACCAAACAGTTTCTGCCACTGTCTTACATCGCGTCTCGTCATCCTATATGAGTACGAAACACTGTGTAGCATATGATTATGTTATGACAATGCGTGCAGCAGCAGCGCAACTGTGCAACACTTGTGCCGACATGTATGCGGCCGCCCGGCCGTTTCTTGCCTTCTGCACACACCAGTGTATCCGCTCACTGGAGCACTGCGCTGTAGTGTGTCCAGCCGGCGCTCGTGTGCTGGCCGTATGTAAGAATTTACGCGAAATAATATTCGTCATTTTCTGGAGGTTTAACTTCCAGTGACGTTGATCTTTGACCCCTATAAAGGTCGTCCATAAATGACGTCAAGCAATTTTAGAGAAAAAATTACCCCCGCCCCTTCCCGCCTTCCCCTTCGTCACGTTTCGTCACGCTGCTCTGGACCACCCAATATGACGTCACAAACTTCTAACCCCCCCTTGCAGTCTGTAGTGTAGCCTACCGATCTATATGAGTTTCAAACACAACGCCAATTTTTTGTATGTCTTAACACATTTGAAACATAAGCGTAATGTATAAAAGTTCTGCTATGTAAAAATGATCTCTGTTGTGAAAATTGTCTAACCAGCTTACGTGCAAAATCACGTGAAACGGCCTTGCCGCAGATGTGACGTGCGTGACGTCACGCAGCCTTTAACCCCCCCCCCTTTTTCCCTACGTCACGCCACAATATCGTGAACCCCCATCTCTCTCGGCGCATGACGTCATTCATGGACGACCCCTTAGCTAAAAACTGGCACACCGGTTACTCCTGCAGGCCTGGGAAACATTCACAGCAATTCTGGTTTTCCACGCTTTTCAGCCGACCGCACTTTAGTAACGGTCGAACTGTTGTCATGGTTGTCATCCGTCTGTCCGTCACAGATGTACTGTGGCTAAACGGTGCAAGATAGGGCATTGGTTGCTATTGATCATTGACAGGAAGTCGCATATTGCCTGTCAAATGAAATAAAAATCATCGACGTAGGATGACCTTGAAGGTCACTGACAACCAGTACGGTCGGCTATCCTAGCGACAGCTGGGCTTCTTGTTCGTTTTTGAGTTAAGAGCCAGTACGGGACAGACAGACGGACGGACGAAGAAACGGATACGTAATGCAGCTATTGAAGCGGCCGCATAAAAACTCATCGATATCAGCCAAGTCGCGTACGTACTCGTATAGCCAAAGTGAAAAAAACAACGACAAAGAAGACTGACAATACATACAGTATATATACACAAGCAACACGTATATAACAGTATAGGACTACAGAAATGGGGAAAAATAAGTTAAGATTAGCGTTCAAAGAGACAGAAATCGAGTAAAATGAGCCGGAATGCTGTGAAGTACGCGCTGCCGCATTCATTTCAGTCCATTCCATTTATGTCGCTTTGAATATAATAAATTATATTAAGAGATGTGCACGTATATGCACGTATTATTACGGTTGAACGTTGCTGCTTACTACTACGTAGGCCTAAATATTTAGGCCCTATTGATGATCTGGAAACGGTTTAAGGATCGTGTTCGGTACAAAGCCCGTAGTTTCAGTATAATTCTTAACTTTCCACCAGTTTCTGCTGCTGTCAATTACCTGCAAAAAATCGACAACGTTGTGACGCTGCAAGACTCGATCGAGCAACAAATGAATGCTCTAATTAGCATAAACCTTATTGGAAATTCGCATAGCCTATAGTCTGTTACCAAGCTGTTTTTGCATCTTGTGCAACAAAGAACAAATTTCGGACTTCTCAGCGTAATAATAATAAAGTCAACCGAACGCTGCAAAACCGTATTTTTTTAAATTTATGTGACGCCCATACGACGAGCATGTCAACTGCATTGATAGACGTGCAAACGTGACATAATATTTCAAACATTAATGGATAATATGGAAAAAATGCATTGGTGATCTTCGAAGCTCGAACATGACACCTATTTCTCTGCAGTTTGCGCTCGTGTCATAATAATAAATTCACGATGATAATAATAAATTAACAATAAAGTCTAATACTAGTCTCTACAATACTACACGAGAGGCCACAAAATACAAAATTAATGTGTACAGTCTGTGCCATCGAGCCCTCAGCTGTAGGCGTATAGGCCTACAAAATCCGTCAAAAATATCAGTGTGTTATTTACAGATTTTCAGCTAGCAACTGGCTTATATACCTCAATGACGTCGCCAGCACTGACTTGCAATTCCTTCAGGTTCTTGCTGTCACGGCTGATAACAGCGATGTAAATTCTGTCCATAATGAACACAGCAAAATGTCACAAATTCTACTTATTATTAACCCAACTGCATACCCTTTTTACACAGAATCGCGTAAGAGAGATTCCGCCTATTCCTACATATTTCTCCCTAGCGCGGTCTGTCTGTCTGCCGTCTGCCTGTCTGTCCTTCACATTCGTACCTCCTGTTTAAACCGTCTGACGGATTCGGATGCCATTTGGCAGGTATACCAGTGGCGGATCTAAAGGGGAGGGGGGCGGACGTGCGGCCGACCCCCTTCTCCCCTTGAGCCCCTATGCATAAGTAAACACTTTTATTCTCTGCCAAACTGCAAATTAAAAACTTTGTGTATCAGGAAATTTATTAACATTATTGCCACAACACCAGACGTTATATTTTAAGGCTAAAATGCACCAGATTCGATTTCGGCTGCAGCTCCGACCCAAACCCCGCTGGGGGAGCTGACAGCGCTCTCCCAAGCCCCCTGGCTAGATTCAAGGGGTCTTACTTCTAAGGGAAGGGAAAAGGAAAAAGAAAAAGGGAAAAAGGAAGGAAAGAAAAAAAGGAAGGGGAGGAGAAAAGAAAGGGAGGCAGAAGGGGAGGAACAGGGGGATATTCTGTCCCCCCTTGACTGAAGTCTAGATCCGCCACTGAGGTATACTTTTGTGGTCCAATGACATGCTATATTAGACGGGGGTTTTCGATCTCCCAAGGCAAGACGAGACTTGGAAGTCAAACCGTCAGCGAAAACATGCAACTGCTTTCGGCTCAAGAAAAAAGATGATTTACGATCCACCAGATGGCAGCATCAATCAGCGATTCCGCTTTTGCTAAATTACGTCGGTCCTTGTTTTCACATTATCTTCAGTATATCAGACGAAATAGCATGCACGCATCGCGTCAATGGCGATCGCCCGGACGGTCATGAATCTATGAGGGATAGGCCTAGTCTTGCGGTCACTGCGGTGCAACAAACCGTGAAAAAGTCGCCAAAACTTACAGCCTAGTCGGGTTTGTACTATGTGCTATAAAACTACAATAAAACTGCAATAAAACTACTAAAGACGGTCGACGTCAACTTTGTTCTATACCCCGTTTACACGACGAAGCGCTCGACAAGGGCTGGCGGAACGCTCGAAAAGCATTTATCAAGCACTCATGAAGCCGGTTGAAATGTACAGATTGCAATGGCAAGTTCGTCATGCAAACATCAAGCACACATCGAGCTGGCTCAATAAGCGCGTGATCAATGATTGCCGAAGCAGCTTGATGAATGATTGATGAAGCAGTTTGATGAGTTCTTGAGTTATCGAACATGTTTGATATAACTCAAGCATTCATCTAGCTGGCTCGACGAGCGCTCGATGAGCTGGCTATCTCATCGTTTAAACAGCATTGTAAACATTCATGAAGCTGGTTCCACGAGTGCTCGACGAGCCAGCTTCATCGTGTAAACGGGGTGTAGGCCTAAGTGAAATTGGCTACATGTACATTGTAGGCCTACATCAACATCACTGTCTTTTCTAGAACTGCATCATTTATTACGTGACGAATAGGTGACAAACCTGGCGTCTCTGTCAAGTAGCTGCTGCAGAAAGCGCTGCTGCGAGGCGTCAGGACTGACAAACAGCTGAGCTGCTGCTGCTGCCGCTGTTGATGATGATGATGGTTGTGCGGCAGTGTGAACTGTCTCTGACACTGATGATGATGAAGGCTGCTGCTGTTGTTGCTGCGCTTGTTTCGGGTGGTATTGAATCACATGCGGACTATCATCACGCGACGCTGCCGCTCTCCTTCGTGCCTGCTCTGATCGATGATGTACCCTGCAAACGTTTTTTTTCTGTCTGAAAACTCAGATACATTGTTGCTAAGTTAGCTTTACAGTTGTGGCAACGGGAAAGGGGACAAAAAGGGGGCAATTCCCTCCCTTGAATTTGGGGCTATCGAAAAATTGTCAGAAAATCGTTTAGTGGAAACATTTTCGTCCAGAAATGCAGAATTTGAAGCTGAAAACCACCTATTTTGGGAGAAATTTAGAGATAAAATTGGAATTCTGAGCACCCATAATCTTCTGTGTCGAAAATTTGTAGTGTCTGCCGGAATAGGCTACTGCAACTTTCTGCATATATTTTTCAACCAACGATGCCGCTGCCTACATTGCACGGAACGTAAAAGCTAAACCTCATGTTTATGCTTTTTGCCTGTTAGATCAAAATTACTGCACTACTGAATAGCTTTAGATTTAAGCTTACTTCATCAAACGAAATAGCGAACTCTTTTGACTTGAAATCTAGGCCTACACATGTAACGCAAAAAATTAAGGTACTCTATGAAATCAGACTAAAAATGACAGCAAAGCGTATCAAACCCGTTCGACAAACTGCCATTGTCGTTGTTTGCTGTCTGACCGCTGTTTAACTGCAAACGTGTAATACAGAACACAGTGAAAAAATAAATCCTTGCTAACAAGAAGCATATAGTTGTCGCTAGAATAGCCGACCGTACTGGTTGTCAGTGATCTTCAAGATCATCCAAGGTCGATAATTTTCATTTCGTATGAAAAAGTGTATGTCACTTCTTATTAATGATCAATAGTAAGCTTAACCTTGGCCGTATGTCCGTATCTCTCACTGTTTATGAGATATGGCCAGTTTATCACTGAAAAGGGCGCATTTTTCCTACCCCCGTCCATGCAACCCGAATTTGAAAATGTTCTCCTTGCTCTAGATCACTGAAATTTTGCACGCCTACGTCTAAAACACATGGCAAATTATTCATGTAAAAAAATTTTCTCTACGACCTAACGCTTAGCCACAATACATCCGTTACAGACGACAGACGACGACGGACGGACGTACAGACAGACGGACAGACGACAACCGTACCCTAAGCTCGACCATTACTTAAGTACGGTGAACCAATAACACACAAACGTAGCGTAAAATCCTCTCCGTGCCATACAGCACACAGGGCGGCGCTAATTTTCGTTTCCTCAGCCCTCAGCCAGTCACCATGCAGTTTACACCTTAGGGTGATCACGGATACATGCTGCCGCAACGCGAGGCATGCCTGTTTACGCCCCCCAACTTTCACTGGCATCCGCTGCGCCTACTCACGGAGGAACGGCCAGACTGAGTTAACCCGCATAACAACTGGGGTACATGTCAGCTGCAGTTAATGTGATACCTGTTGTGAGTGTGCGGCAGAGGTGGCGGTCGGCAGAGACACGCCGATGTCGTCCATGTCTATACCTGGATATTTCCAACCGTCCGAAAACTGCGGATAGAACGCTGGAGCAACTCCCGTCCAACGGCTCCTGTACATTATAAAACAGAGATGACGACAGAACGAATAAAATCATAAAATTGTGCATATTACACTGCACTGAATATAACAAGTAAAGACGCTCGGCAAAGTGCCGACATGTATGCAGCTGCCATTCATCCAGCTGCCGAGTGATTCAAGCACCGAAAGTAAGCTAGGCCTAATTTGCGATCGGCGCTTGAGCCGCCCTTAAGTAAATAAGTGACGCTGTAGGTATATTTGAAACTTCTGACGTCCGGTGACCTGGAAATTTTTTGCGTTATGAACCGAAAATCTGCACACCATATTTTTTACTTCTGCCCTGGGAAACGTTCTCATAAATTTTCGTTTTTATACTCCTTTCTTTTTGAAGTTAATAGCCGCTACGAAAGAGACAGATTTTTGACAAAACACAAAAGTCGGTAAGCGACGTGGCTCGCGACTGCTAGTGACAGCTGACCTGCGGACAGACACGCAGAGAGCCAGTCTGATACAGACACACTCTCTGACCACAAGGGCGCTTATTAATAGCTTGCGGCGTCGGGAGCCAACAGACAGAAAGACGCACAGACGCATGGACGCAGGCAGGACCTGTAATGACACATATTACAGCGATATCGTAACACAAAGAAAACCAGCTGTCGCTAGGAAAGACGCGCTACAGCCTATGCAGTTGCTGTTGCAGTACTGAACTTCAAGGTCATCCAAGGTCAATGATTTTTATGTCAGTTGGAAGCCAATATGTGACTTCCTATTAGTACATAGTGATCAATAGCAACCTAGGCTTTATCTCTCACCATTTAGCCACAATACAACCGTTACAGACGACGGACGACGGACGACAACCAGTGCCATGGACGCCTACAGCTATCGCGTCAAAAATTATTCAGTTCGCATAGCAGTGACCTGGGCGTAGTCCACGCGTGCCCGAGCGACTTCCAAAGCTCAGTCTCGCGCGCATTCAGACAGCCGTCGAGCATATAGCAGGCGTCGTCAGTGAGCAGGGGGGCGTCCACTTTGCTGGCAATGACCGGATGTCCTTGGTCATCTCGACACGCCTCGATGACCACGCTCAGTGGCGAGAACAGCATGTGCAGCAGCTGCAACGCGTCAGGGTCTTTTAGCACCATCTTCAGCTTCGGCTGCAGCGTGTGAAATACACCACACGGACAAGGTTAAACCGTAAGAGTGAAGTAGACCAAAAGTGCAGAAATGAAAAATGATGGACGGACCAGGGGAATCGCGAGAGAATGCAGGACTGGGATTTTATTCTGAGAACGTGAAATTCCAGTACTGCATTTTCAGCGCTCCCTAAAAACACTACAATATCTGGCGAATAAAAAATTCCAAATACATATCATTCTTAGGCATCATCTATGTAAAAACATGCCACAAAGCTGCGACCCGGATGCGTACAGCGTGTAAAAGTCAACTTCTAACGAGACTGCACGGTGCATGGGCGCTGGCAGAGATAAGCGAAAAGGCAGTTGGCCTCAGAAAAAACCGACAACTTTCAAAAAGTGACAGAGAGTAAAAAGTCAGGGAAGTGAGGCATGTAGCGAGTAGTGTTTGCAATCCCGAAATCCCGAATCCCGAGATCCCGGCCGTTTTCGCCAATCCCGAATCCTGAGATTACGGAATCACAAAAATTCAGCAAAAATGTACTTTTTAAGTGTCAAATGACACAAATAACAATGATAGCTCTTTAATGAATAAAATACTTGATGCGCGTTACAGTTCTACTTTTTCTGTGCATAGTCACTCCCTACACTCGCAATACGTTCCGTACGGTCGGCTTACTACATCCTCATGCACGGAATAAGTCTACTATGGATACCAAAACAACGACCATTCTGTAAGCCTAATCTCGAAACGAGATCCCGGGATTACAAATTTCTTAATCCCGGATCCCAGAATTAAGAATTCAATCCCGGGATTGCAATCACTAGTAACGAGGCTTAGCCACCGACAATTTTTAAAGAGGCTTTCCAAAGAAACTTTGCTTGCTGGAAGTGTTCTTTCAGCGCCCACGTATAGGCCTACTTGGCGGAGACTTTCCTCTCAATTAAGCGTCGCAGCGAAATATCAGAATAAAATTGACGTTTTACTAGTCTTCATAGCCAAACTAAAAAACTAAATAACGAAGAGAAAGCTTTCTACTTATCAGGTTCTCTCAGAGTGTATAATGTTATAATGTACGTCACAAAACAGCAGATTTTCACAAATCTTTTCGTCATTCAGATTCAGACGTTAATCAAATCAGCTAGCGACAAGCCAGTGAAACAAAGTGAGAAGTTTACGAGCAGATTGAAGGCGAGTTTGAATTTTTGCAGAGCGTCGATGAAGTCTTTGGTTGGCGGCTGCTGAGCTCTTCTTTGCAACATGTCCTCTGCAATTAGTATACACAATATTACAGCTACACACATATATTTTTCGTTACGGTTCCGCAAGTTGTTATGTAACTCTGCAACACACAGTATACAGAATGACGCAAACAGCTACATGAGTGGTCACGTGTTTTTAACATTTAGGCCTATGTGTTAAGTTAAAGGCGTTATTGTGCTAAAAGTGAAGCATTTGTAAAATGATGCAGAACATTTTTACGGTAGCATCCAAAACACATGATGAAAACGAGACGCGGTTTCACGCAAAATAAAACAAAAATGTGCAAATGCTTTAGTTATTAAGTAAAGCATTTGCACATTTCATCATCATCATCGACAACCGTGGGCTCAATGCCCGTTGGTGTCTGACGCCATTCTTACTATCGCTGCCCACCGCTGCCTATCTAGGGCAGCGTGGCTTAACTCCTGCAGGGTTGT
>Ga0056128_1003780_pt1 | contig 18753 bp, 15 predicted proteins | sample WorMetLIZISLAND2_FD_71113 | JGI IMG/M metagenome (GOLD analysis project Ga0056128, IMG submission 71113) | Marine gutless worms symbiont microbial communities from Max Planck institute for Marine Microbiology, Germany - Olavius geniculatus... ... | reverse complement strand
AATAAAGCTAATACCTAACACAATCAAACTATAGGCAGTTCAAGCTTCATAAGCAAAGATTTAAAAATGTCTATTGTTGGGGCTGTCACAACAGTTTCAGGCAGAGAGTTCCAAACTGCTCTGAGGATTTGTGCGTTATCGGTAATGAAGGAGAAAAACTTAAAATCTTGCAAGATAAGTTTTGAAGTTGTTATTTGGACCTGCTTGACTGTCATTGATTTGTGTTTTGGACATTTAGATAGTGCCACTGTATGAAGCAACTTTGAATCTGCCTGATCATAAGGGGAGCGCTGCTACCGGCAGTCTGGTGTTTTCAGCCAGAGTTCCTGCACTTGGATTCACCACCTACTTTGTGGAGGAGACACAAGTTGCTGGAAAAGGTAATAGTGAGTGCTGGTGGTTTTCGTGTCTGCAGATGAAGTTTTGAACAAATAACATTTTTAGGATGGCCATTGGATGTAATCTGTTTCATTCTGCTTCATCAGTTATGCTTCACACTGGTTATTTTTAGTGATTTTTGAGACCTGGTAGGTGATGGCAGTTATATTATTTTGTGGCTTTTTTCACTATTTGTGCACTGCATCTGCCAGTAGATGTCTTACCTTAATGTCTATCTCGTTATCTGTTTTTGCTGTCTTAAACTTTGCAGACTTCACTGCACATTGATAAGGCCAATTATTTTCAATTGTTTGTAGATAAAAGTGAATATGAACCATGAAGGGTTAGTTTATGAAGTGTTTTTTGTATGATGTTGTTAGGAACTGCGAAGCCGTCATTGGTAAGAAGTCATCAACAACTTACAGCAGACGTTGTCATTCGCAACCAGGTTGTACACTGCTGGCTATAAGAAGTTAATAAATACAGTGTGTCTCAAAAAATGTGCAGGGTTTTTTGTCAGAACTTTGTCAAATTTTTACCAACTTTTTGCTATTTTTGTACCAGAAATTATCAGTTAATGGAAATTTGATGAAGCTCCGACAGCTTTTTGAGACATAGTGTAGATCACATTTATATGAGGATATTGTATGGTTAGATTTGTTGTTTGGCTGGTTTTGTATTTAACTACAATTGTAGCTTTTGGCCAGTGTGGCCAGTTTTTGTTGCAGGTTATGGCAGGTTACTCATGCCATTCTTGTTCTGCTATTATGTTTGCTCATCAAGAAATATATAAGCAGGAGGTGGTTACATTTTAAAGCTTTTTGTTTTTAACTTTACCGTGTATGTTTGCTGCATGTGTGTTTATGCTGTCTTTGATATGATCAAGGATGGTGATGATGACACGTTTTTGTTTTTTTACAATCATACAAGTAAAACTGACATGACTTGCCATGAACAGCTCTCAATGTCATGACCTATTGACACTGTAGAAGCCTGATTCTTGTTATTATTATTTTTTATTGTTAAGTGACTTGTTGTCTTGTAATGTGGCTTGGTAGTTTATGGGCAGCATGTTGGACTAATGATTGCAAGGTCGCTGGTTTGACTCTTGGCAAGTGCACTACCAAATAACAACCCTGGGCAAGTTGTTTACACACATGTGCCTCTGTCATCAAGCAGCATAATTTGGTACCGGCTGAACAGCAGTATATGGAAAGTCCGACCCTTCTGTCATATAACTGAGCTGTATTTTCATTCGCTGCTTGCTCAGGGTCGTTAAAACGGAGATGAGCACCGACCCCTTACTCAAACAGTGCTGTGAGAGTGCATGTTGACTGTGATTTTATTTTTTAACTTGTTGTCTGTTATTACTGTAGCATCTGGTCATTACTTTTGATGGAGCCTGTGGACTGATGAAAACCGTGGCCAACATTGAGAAGCAGATTACAGTTGATGTTACACAGTCCCTTCTCTACTACTTCTCTTACCCACTGGACACAGACGATTGGCCACCATCCGGTGCCTATGTCTTCCGCCCAGCAAACTTTACAGCATATCCGCTTGAAGACACTGTTCACATCAGTGTTGCTCAGGTACACAGGTTTGAATCGTGCAAAAATGACTACTAGTCTGCAAAACTGGGAAGTGTCAAGAATTTAACTGCTGTCTACGTAGGGAGGTGGGATTTTAACAGTTTCTGGAGAGTGTTCACCTTGTTTTGTTACCGCAGGCTGTGAAAAGTTGTGGAATTCAACTTGCAACTTGCAGGCGCTGAAAAGAACTCGGAAGTTTAATGACAACCCAGTAGGCTCTGTGGTGTGCGGCTACTAGCGCCGTATGCCCATCGTGGCACACAGACGCGCTGTGTGCAACTAAGGCCTTGCATCACAAGTCAATAGAAGGATTGCTGTGCAAGGCTGTAGTACTATATAGCAGACTTGGCATTACTGTGAATAGTACTTTTCAGTAGATGTACCAGTTCTGGTTCACACGTTAATTGGAACATTACATTTGCCATCGTTTACTGCTACTTTGTTGGTTTGCAATTTGAGCAGCATGTTTGGTACTTTCACCGCAATAAGCCACCGTAACACCGTAGAAAAATAGTTCTGAAAGAGATGAAATTTAGTCATAGTGGTCAGGAAAAGCCATAAAATTTGCTTTTCAACTGTTGTCATTTAGATTGAAGATTTATGAAGTTTTCATTTTGACTCATTTACCTCGGTGCATTCAACTTGTGCACACATGTAGTCGGTTGTGCTGATGATATTGCGTGCACACAGGGTCCTCAGGTGCAGGAGGTTCGGCAGAAATTTGGCAGCTGGGGCAGTCAGATTGTCCGGCTCTACAATGACTCGAGATATGTTGAACTGGAGTGGACTGTTGGACCTATTCCAAACGAGTTTGTATTTTTCACTGGTTCACAGAGCTTGCTGAGTTATTTGCTCTTCCGAACTTTGATGTTGTTGGTTGAGTATTCAACCAGCTTCTGGAGTTCTTTGAAGTCTACTTGGAGTCACTCCAGAAAAAAAATTGGTTGTTTAAAAGATCAGCTAATGTGGTGAGTGTATGTATTGACCATCTGTTTGTTGTTATTATAGCTGTACTGGGAAGAGGCACTAGTTTGAACATTGCGTGGGTTACGGATAGGGTTTGTGTTAGGTTTAGGAATAGAGATATAGTGCATCCTTGGCTATGGCAACGCATAGCAATGGCAGACCAGAGCACCAAATTCAGCTAGTGCCTCTTCAGTCTAGTAACTGATCAACCCAAAATGTCTTAATAAAAGAGTGTGTCAACATGTGAATAGGTATGTGTGTGATATTCAGTATTTTTTTTCAAAAGTGTGTTGTGGCTTATTATAATATTTTTTTGTTTTTTAACATTGTTTCGTGCATAACGACGTGTTATATGATGTGTAGTGATGACACTGGTCGTGAGGTGATCAGTCGGTTCTCAACTTCACTGCAGACGAACTCGACGTTTTACACTGACTCCAATGGACGAGAGATTCTGCAGAGAATGTACATATTGATTTTGTCAGAATTATTGCATTTCGATGTTTGTGAATGGCTTGGTTTGTGTTTGTTGGGCGATAGGTACGGTAAGGTTTATGAAATGTTCTGCTTCACAGTCTCACTCAGAATAACTGCATAAACATTGCGCATCTAAATTCTGAACAAATCAAAAAGTCCCGGGATTTCATGCAATGTTCTCATTAAATGGAGGTGGTATGTGTATGTATGAAATCCCTGGGCCTAATTTACAGACGTTTCTAGGAATTTTCCTGGAATTTTTTAAAGATTTTTCTTCAAAGTTTTTCATGAAGTCCCAGCTTAGTTAGGCATACTTTTTGTAAGTTTTTTCTTCTTAGGATTTTAAAGTTTGATTTTTCCCGAGTTTTTTTGTAAGTTTGACTTATGAGCTTCTGCAAATCATGTGTGGTATTCATATTGGAATTTCGTAACTCGAACACCTTAAGCTAATGCTGATTGTTTATATCCAGGGTGGGCCAGAAAAAAACATGGCACTTTACTTTTGTCTATATCTTCACGAATTATCGATCAATTTTCAAAATTCTTTCACTGGCACACTCTGCACACAATTTGCAATAACATGATTATTATATATTTCTCCACACTGTAAATGCGTCTCTACACTACCTTGTGAAATATCAATGAAATATGCATATATAACGATAATGACAAACAAACATTTTGGCAAAATTGAAAAAAAAACACTTCAGTCCAATATTGCAGTGAATGGTGAATGGTCCGTATGACGCTAAACTGTGTGGGTCTAACACAGTCTAGTGTCATACAGTTCATTCACCACATTGTTGGTCTGAAGTGTTTTTCTCATTTACCTAAATTTTTGTTATTATCGTTGGTTTTTGCTTACATTTTTATTTCACAAGGTAGTGTAGAAACGCATTTACCTTATGGTGGAATTTATAATAATCTCATTATTGCAAATTGTCTGCAGAGTGTGACAGTGAAAGAATTTTGAAAATTGGTCAATAATTGGGAAAGATATGGACAGAAGTAAAGTGGCACGTTTTTTTATGGCCCACGGTGTATGTAGTCGTGATTATCGTTCGACGTGGCAGTTGAATCAGACTGAACCAGTCGCCGGCAACTATTATCCTGTCAACAGCCGCATCTACATTCAGGTTATTTGTTTCTCAATGCTCCAGTTTCTTCATGTAATAATTTGTAAAAAAATATTTCCTGTAAAAATCTCACTTCTTTAGCTGTCATCTTGCTGCTGGCTTAGTGGTAAGTATGAGAATGTGGTGTTATACAAATCAATATATTGTTATTGTTATTATTTTTGGTAATAAGGACCCCAGCAGGCCAAGCTCAAGGGTTAGAGTGGAAGCTAAAGACATGTTTGGATATCTTTGGATAATCAATGCAGAACGAATTGTGCAAAAGTGCCGAGTTAAAATGTTGGATAGTCAGAGATGCGCTGGAATAAAAGCAAGGCCTCTTTGTCATCGCCAGAATCAGTGCTTATTCTCTGAGCAAGATTGATGTTGTAGTTGTTGTAGTTGTTGTCGTTGTTGTTGTATTGATCGTCATTGTTGTAGTTGTTGTTGTAAACTGACATCGCGTGCTGTGCCATTGATAGGACAAGGCAAAGAACATCCAGCTGACCGTGCTTACAGATCGGTCCCAGGGTGGCGCCAGCATCCGTGATGGAGAGATAGAACTCATGGTCTGTATTTTATGTCCTCGCTGTTGTGTGCATAATGTGCATAGACACATGCACTCTTCAGACAGCAAGAAGTGTATGTTATCTGTAGAAAATCTTGCCGGTTGAGTTTCCACATTCCTGGTGGCATAACAGTGAGAGATAAGGCTAATGATCTATTTCCTCAGGTCTTTGCAAACTAACGATTATTTAAGCGGCTAATCACTAAAAATGTTCTTTGATCAATACGACTTTGATTATTTAATATTTCGCTGAAAGTTGTGTCGCTGATGACTGCCATCTGAACTCATCTCAATCACGTGTTGCTCTAGTTAACGGGAACGATTTTTAGTCTGTTTACAACACTGGGTAAAATGAACAATTGCTAACCATTTATTGGTGCATTTGTGAGAATCGTTAGCCAAATAAAACTCATAAACATGAACATGCATTTTTTGTGGCAATTACAACTGTTCACTTTTAGACAATATTAATCATGATTTTGTTAAACATTATTTTTGTAAACCTGGATTATCATTATCATAACAGAAGTAATCATTGACGTCATAGCCAGGAGAGGGGAAGTGGGATGCCTGAATTTGAGTCTGTCGGAAATCGCTTCCAAAAGTACAAAATTTGGGTCTGGCGATTTTCATTACGGAGGACGTTTGGGTGAGATTATGAGCACTCGTATTTTCTCTGTCGGAAAGTTGTAGCTGTGTGTCGGAAAATTGCAACTTTCTATTTTCCCATTTTTTCAGCTGACAACGCATCTGGAAGTAATGCTAGTGATGTATGGCACAGGTAAATTGTCATCTGTTGGGGGATGAGGTTATGCTCACTATACTCCTTACCTTACCTTACCTTACCTCCGGGGTGGACAGGCTCTTACACCTGCCCAGCGCTGAGGCCGTATCAGCTCAGCGCAATGCACGTCCCCGAATGTAACCAGAAGGTTACAGGTAGCGGCCATAAAGCTGTAACGGCTGTGAAGCCGTAAGTAGACGGCTATAAAGCCGTAATCGGCTGTGAAGCCGAAAACCAGCACAAGAGCAATGGTAACATGTAGCAATCTGCCTACAAAAGTTTGGTCAGCGCTTAGTTGCTCCTCGCCTCCAGATTTTAGAAATCTTTCGGGTCATCGGTGCTAAGCCCCACCACCACGGCAAGGTGGCTGACCTCGGTGGGGATGCTCACTATACTATATACTGTATAATAAATTACAGGTGCATCGTCGTCTGGTGGCAGATGATGGTTTGGGTGTAACTGAACCTCTCAATGAGACTGGACCTGATGGCCGTGGACTCATTGTTAGAGGTAGGCTATTTATTTAGTTTCATTTAGTGACATTTGATTACTGCTATTGTCATAATTTATACCATATATCGGGTAATTTTGTGTAAGTTAGTAATATGATAATGATGAGATAGGATTTGATGGCCGGGTACTGAGTAGCAGAGGTGTGCTAGCATTTGGTTTCATTTGTTACTGCTACTGTTGTATTTTATACTGTATAATTGTATACAATTGTATAATAATAATGAGATGGGATCTGATGACTAAGGACTGAATTTTCAGAGGTAGGTGGTCAGCAGTTGATGAATGCCTTATCATATATTTTATCTCATCATATTTTTATCTTAATCTATGTTATGTTACATCTTATATTTTGACTTTGATATTGATTATTTTTATTGTTATTGTAATTTGCTAGGTGTTGTTATTATCTTAGCCGAAAAAGCACACAATGTGATCATCTGATTCTGTCTGTCTGCAAGATTTCTCAGCAAGTTATGAACTGGTTATGATAATTTTTGAGGGGTTAGGCATAGCCCATGGAGCAGCTGATTAGATTTCAATGTGACGATTTACTTTGTCTAGTTTCAGGATTATTTCGAAGAATATGACTAACTTTTTCCTCATTTTGGGAGCGTGCTGTTCAGAATCATTTGTCAAGTTGTATCATTATTTATTGCACCCTGTCTTATCTGGAGCAATAGTGGAAAATGGATTTTTAATTGAAAATCAAAAGACAAGAGAAGTATAGCTTAGCATAATGCAGCTTTATCTTGTGTTTTGTCACTCGTCTTTGACAGTGATATCGAATCTGCATGTACAGTATATGTTAACTTACAAGTCTGTTTTGATCATAGCATTTCTGCTACAGACTATTGATCGTTGATGGAGAGTTGTGTGGTCATTTGCAGGTAAGCATTACCTGTACGTGGACAGTATTGCGGCATCTGTCCAGCTACACAGGGAAGCGGCACAGATACTCTACATGGCTCCTTCCATTGCATTCACGCTACTTCAGACCAGTGCCAAGAATTACTCCACTGTCTTTCACACACTGGTACTGCAACTGCAACTAGATCGTTCTTCATCGCAGTTCTTTTTGTTCTTTAGTGCTTCGACATTGTTAGAGGTCAAAAGGTTAAAGGTGGTTATAGCTTTTTTGTGGGAAACCCATCGCAGAGCTATAAAGCAGTTGCCACTTGACACAGGTGAGCACTGAGCACTCTTTTCCATATCCTGCCAAGCATGTGGGAGTGATGGAAGCCTGAGGTCGACCTTGCTGTTCGTTATATACTGAGATGGTTTACCTGTTCACAGACAGTCGCCCATCCTAATAGTAATGACCTGACAGAGAGTTGAACCCATGATCTGTCGATTATAAGTCAGACGTTTTGTTGCTTCTAGAAAGAAACATCAAACGATCACAGTCTAAGGATTGCCAGCTGTGTTTGTTGTGCAAAAAACTGTAGCAGTGTTATTTGTCGTGGTACAGTGGTCAGGCTTGAAGCATGCTCTTCCGGCCAATGTTCATTTGTTGACACTGGAACAGTGGGACTCTGGCACCATTCTGCTGAGGCTTGAACACTTCTATGCCAGAGATGAAGACCCAATGCTGTCCAAGCCAGCCATAGTTCAGCTAAAGGTATGTGTGAAGTTTTGCTATTTATGAATTTCGGTCACTAGCTTGCCCATTACTGGTGGATCTGGCGGTAGTTTTTAACTGACTGGTGTTTAAATAATTTTCATTTGTCATTTTTAATCACATTGCAGTGGTTTGCTGCTGCCTTTTCTCTGTTGACTGCAAAAGTACGAAAATTTAGAAGTTTTATTGAATGAACTATGTAACACTTTCCAACCTTCAGTTGCCAAACTGTGTTCACATTTTTGCAACCACTGTTGCCTTTTTTGAAAAGATGTTGTCCATTCGCCACAAGATGTTGCCAGCGTGAATAAATTGTCGTAGATATGACGTAGTTACTGTACCAGCCAAGGGAGTTTATTCAGAACTTTGTTATCATTACTGGTTTGTTGGTGTACTCTATGCATTATTACGAGCATGCTGTGAATTCTGCGCTGCAGTGTCTTGTGTTCAGGTAGTTTTAGTGTTATTATCATTGTGCTGTGTATGGCAGGATATGTTTGTACCATTCACCATCGACTCTGTGGTCGAGTTGACTCTGGGAGCCAATCAGAAGCTTGCTGATGCTAAGCGTCTTCAGTGGAATGTCAAAGACTTCGGCCTCACAGCTGCAGGTTTGTCGGTTATTTCATGTTATTAGTTTTAATCTTATTAGCATCTTAATTTGTTATTTGTTGTCAGCAAGGGAAGATTTAAGGGAGGGAGGGATCCTGACCGCCCTCTAATTTGTTCATTGCTAGAGCTTCCAGTTTATGTATCAAAATATAAATATACAGAGATACAAATTTGTTACATTACAGCTATGGAATAACTAAGTTCGAACGTTATCGCGCAATTGCTGTAAGTTACTGCTGTAAACACACATCAACAAAATTAAAATATAATGTTCTGGCACAAAACTACGTCGACAATGAGTAGTTTATTCTATGAGAAAGCTGATGTGCATCGGCTGTAAAACTGTTTGACTGTGATACCATAACACTTTAGGAAGGTATTTGTTCAACGTATCGAAAGTTCCACCTGGTACTGCCAGTATGCGTTTTCTTTTTGTGTCTTCTTTCTTACCCAAACCTGGAAAATGGCCAAATATTATTATTATTAGTAGCAGCAGCAGCAGTACTGTCATAGCATTGTAAGTTTGTGGTGATCGTTTTGGTTATGGTAGTGCTACATGGATTGTTATTGTAGACATGAGTTCATTTGTTACTCCAGTCGATCAGTCGACACTGGAGATTGTCTTGAAACCGATGCAGATTCGTACATTCCAAGTCAAGCTCAAGTGACGCACTTCCGTGCGATGGGTGAAACTCGGCGTCAGTGTCTTAAACCTTGAGATTCACCGACGATTTTGATCTTATGCTATTCAGAAGAAGATTTGTCTATGCACATATCAATGTTGATGTCCATTATGCAGTGTCATGCTGATGTTAACATATTTTTTATTTTACTATATATTTCAGCACTCACAGTTGATCTATCTCCGAAGATAGTTAAGTTGTTAGAGACGGGTCTAGGTGGCAGTGCACTACAGTACTATGTGGAAAAAAGATGAATAAACTTTTAATACCACACGTATTTATTAAATTTTTTTATCAGAACGTTTTTTTCATTGTTTTATAAGACATAATTATTGCTTCAGACATTTTATTGAATTTCACATTTGAACATTACTGTACGCCGTTATTTTGCGTCAGGGTTGTTCAAGTCTGACAGTAAAACACAGTGGCATAGACAAAGCTGGGGCAGCCCCCAGTCCTTCAGACAAGACAAGCACACGTTTAAATTGCACTAAATTTGGTCAGTTAATTTTCAGGGAAGTAATTCATATTCTAAAGATATGATGCACCAAATTTGATTTCAGCTGAGTCTCCGCCCTAGACCCCACTGGAGGAGCTCACAGCGCTCCATGAAACCCCTAGTTGTATTTCAGGGGTCCTACTTCTAAGAAGAGGGAGCGAAAGGGAGGAAAGGGGAAGGAAGGGGAGGAGTAAAGGGAAGGGAGGGGAGGCAGACGGAGTAGGAGGGAAGGGGAAGGGGTCGAGGCCCCCAATTCACATTTCTGTCGACGCCACTGGTGGAACATTTTAGGAGAAAAATTGTCAAGAGTGTTATAACGTTTTTAATGTTGGATTTGTTGATCGTTATTTCAGATGACGTCATTGTCAGCATAACGCTGTCTTGTTTACATGACTGTTTTCGTTACTTGTTCATTCTAACAACACTAGCTTTAATTTTATTTGTATGTTAATTGATTGCTTAGTTACTGTTCTCACTGGCTGATTCAGGATGAAGGTGACCTCCCTTCACCGTGTAAGGGTACATGCTATTTTCAGAGATGTTTTGCCTAACCGATCTCTGTTTCTGTCCATGAACCATACTTACCTGTACTGTGTCGGGTGGGACGTCAAACCTTACACACTCACTCAGTCACCCCCACTGGGGCAACGCTGTTTACTATGGGCCAAAATCCGCTTACCTTTTCATATCCTGAGTCAGCCACGTTTACTATTTTGTTGTACGGTACCCGTGACACAATCTGTGACGCACTTTTTTTTGTATATAATGTGTTTTTGTGTTCTGTTATCAAGTGCGTTCGTTGCCTTACATTCCTTTCATCTGTTGTCTGACAGTGAGTTAGTCAATCAATCACTCAATCATTTTTTTCACTTGAGTTGATCGACAGGACAGCGATTACAGATTGCGTGTATTTCTGAGACCAGCAGTTTTAATATACAAACAAAATGCTGCGGAAACAAAACTGATGAGTTGAAATACGTACGATAAAAGTGTCGTCAAAGTGAAAATCGCGGTTTCACGTATCGTGCGAGAACCGGGGGTTCATGAGTTTTTGGAAGCCCTGAGTGGGGCCACACAAAATTAAGCAAGATAAATAATAAGCCTGCTAGTACTAGCCTATTCTGTGAACATCAGTTCTTTATTGTTGAGTCCGCTTTTTTTGCTCGCTCCGCCAAATTGTACCTCTATCATCCGGCCCGTGAAGCAGCAGACATCTCACCTGTCGTTTTGAACACATTGCTGTGCGCTAATTGTAATGGGATGATAGATGCTTTAACTTGGTTTTATCGTGTTGTCTTATTTGTATGTTTTTTTTTCTTTTAGGGTTCGTGTAAGAGGCTCTTGCAGCCCTTTGTGCCCTTGTTGAAGCTCTTTCATTATGTTAGATATTTGTTCACAGGAAGCCAATTTACTTGATTTCACATTTAATACTGTAAAATCCATGGCGATGCGAATTGGCCTGCAGTATAAATATAGTTGTATGCCACTGGTATTAAATGGTTCAGAACTTGCTTATGTAGAGCAGATTAAGTACTTGGGCATTATACTCTGATCAGCGAGATCATTTAAATGTTTGCTGGATAGTGCGAAATGAAGTTTTGTCGTTTTTTTAATGCTGTGTACTTTAGGGCTAAGAATGCTGGTGCGGAGCTTGTTTGTGTACAGCTGATGAAGTCGCTGTGTTTACCTGTGTTATTGTATGCAGTTGAAGTTTTGCCTCTTACAAAGTCTGAGATAGCTATGTTGAACCATGTGCTCGACAGAGCTGTATATAGAATTTTTGGCTGTTCTAGTGCAGAGAACACTAAGTTTATCAGAACAGTTATTGATCTGCCGAGTGTTGAATTATGCATTGCTCGTAGGCTTCACAAGTTTGTTTAGAAGTATGCTGTGACATACACATGGTCTTCTCTGTTTTCTTTTTAATATTGTCTTTTAACTTAGGTTTTTTTAGTATTTAGCTTCTGCATTTTATTGTACTTTTTTATTGTATGCTGCATCTTATTGCGATTAAAGATTATTATTATTTATTTTGTCAATGCCTTTGTATTTGCTTGACTAAATAAATGATTTGATTTGACGCTCGTGATGAAATGACACACTTGTATAGTACACGCAGGGTTTTCGATAGCATGAGAGGTCATGTGTTCAAACTTGACGGCTGCAACCTGATGGCCCCCAAGTTATTGTATTGGCTGTGAGAGTTATGGCAAATAAACTTCTCTGTCTCTCTCATTCTGTCTCTCTACTGTTGAACCAAAGCCCCTCAGAGGCTCAGAGCCTTGCTACGACACTAAAGAGACTTAAATAAAACAACACATGCTGCTATTAAGCAATAAAAGAAAAACACGTGCGAAACAAACTAAGTCTTATAGACTATCGTGACGTAGGCCTACACAGGAATACATGCAGGCCTGTGAGTGTATCTTCACGTAACGAAGAATTGAGCATACGAATACTAAGTTAGTTTTGTATCCTGATTTTTTTTTACATTATTTCTACAATGTCAATTATTGTTTTCTAACAGAAACATTTGCTTTGATTTTGATTTTTTTACTTAGCAGACCATAGCAGCTGATGACTGATTGAACATAAGACAAAGCCAGCGAGTATGTAGTAATGTACCAGCAACAGCAACTTGTCACAGACGCTTAATTGGCTAATAACTTGTGAACGAAATGCGTTATAGCTTCGGAGAAATTATGACCACAATATTGCAGCACTAAAGCAATGGATATTTTAATGCGAAAGGTCACAGGCCAAGGTCAAAATGTCAACGCACTGCTTCAGTCTGTGTCATCAGAGCTGCGGAATGCCAGCACGTGCATGGGCGATTCATCGACCGTTTATTGGATCTCTGAATCTCATCAACTTTCGTACGGGTTACTTTATGTCTGGTTCCTTGCAGCAGGCTAAGGCCCAAACTCCAGTTGCTTAGATTTGTTGGTCGTGGAAAATCTACGGCAAACCCGTAACAAGTTCTACAACAAATAGGCCTAACCATTGAAAGTCGAATGCTTACAAAAATGCACAACATCTTGACATGTCATGCATGACGCTGTACAGCTTGTTCGATTTTTTGCCCAACAGTAAGTTCACAACAGATCGAATCAGTAGAGATTGGACCTATAATCCGGCTTCTTGTCAGCTTTTAAGCAGCAGATAATTTTTTTCTCGGCATATCGCATTCAGCACTGGTTTGACGAAATTAGCCTACAAAGCCTCGGTCCAGCAATCTCGTGAGAATAGGTTATCAACTGCTGATTTTTGCAAACGTTTGAAACGACAACTCGGTGCAGAAAATGGAGTTAGGCTAAAGGCTTGAATACACATTTGAAGTGTTTTTCCGCACACGATGCAACTGGTGTAGCAAATAACTGTAACTGAGGAAATGTGCACAAAGGCGCGTTTTAGTGATTTGGTCAGAATGCTTAGCTTTCGATTTCCGAAAAAGTCTTATAGTTTGTCTCCGATGAGGTGCAGAGGTTGAGATAAAAATTCAAATTTTAAGAAATACATTTTAGATAATAATTTCAAATAATAGATGCCTTAAGTTTTTGATGAAGTCTTTCGTAACACTGTAATCTAGCCCTAAACTGTCTTAAATGACGCCGGCGGAAAAATTGCCCGCGGAAAATGATAATCACCAATTGAAATTGAAATAATCCCACTGTTTGTCAAACAACAACTTTCTGGTTTTAATAGGCTAGTCTTTTGAAGACTGTTTTGTCATACACGAAACAATTGGGAGCATAGTCTCAAGCCCGATAGACCTAATTAGTTACGCCAACTTATTAGACGTGTTGTAGGTCTACACTAATAAGGTTGTGTACGCTCTCCTTAACACGACCGCGAAGCTAATAAGTGAATAGAGCCAATATAAACCTTCAGTAACCGGCAATTTTCTCTGAGCTACATTTATGTTTATATCTATAGGAGCACGCCACTTTTACTGGCTTCGTTTGCATAATGATGAAAAAAAATCTACGGCTACCAGGTCGTTATTAAACAAACGAATTCGATGGAATAGAATAGACACGGTACAGTTCGATCGATAAACGAGACCTACGTAGTGAGCGTTTATTTTTTCTCTGATTGCATCTGAATCATTTCTGTATTTTTAACCGACCGTACTTAAGTAACGGTCGAGCTATTGGTACGGTTGTCGTTCGTCTGTCTCTCTCTCTCTCTCCGTCTGTCGTCCGTAAAATATGTATTGTGGGCCTTGTGGCTACGCGTTAGGTCGGGGAGAAAAACTTTTACAGGAATAATAATATTTGTCTTGTGTTTTAAATCTAGGCATGCAAAATTGCATCGATTTAGTGCAAGTTGAACATTTTCATATTCGGGGTTGAATGGACGGGTGGGGTAGAAAAAATGTGCGTTTTCCAACGGCCTAGAAACAAACGTATGAGCTGAATATACACTGTAGCCGGAACAGCCCGCGGTCACACGGCCGTATCCGACGATCCGACTTCATGCGTGTCGCCAAGCGCCAGTCACCCAACTCACCAAGAATTAATCTGCGTTGCTGTAATCGAAAAGCCGCAGGCCATTGTGATCGCAAAAGCAAGCAGTTAGGGGTCGTGCACCGAACTTGATTTGTGGGGGCTGTCAGGGTTAAGTGTACTCCAGTTGTAGTTTTTTTAACGAACCGTAAACCGCAGTAAGTATTATGATCTATGCTATATAAGCCTACGCTCTTTCTTTGACATGCTCGAAATAAGCCGGTTGATCCACTGCGAACAGTTTTCGTTTGTTTCGATATTAATATTTAAATTTTGAGCACACGTATTTTATAACGCTACGTACTCTTCTAACTCTGGAGTCGAGGTGTCTGCCCGTTATTCCGAAAGTTCCCTATTTTAAGAGCGCTGTGGTTGGGGTACAATGGTACATGGGCGGCGCCAGAAGGGAAGGAGGGGGCAGCTGCACCCCGTACCTTTGTACTCACGACACATTATGACGTCAGCCGTACGTCACGACTAGCAAAAATATTTAATCGACTGCCATTTTTGTTGAAATATCTTGAATTAGTATTTCAGCTACAAGTAGTAAAAATTTCGCGTAAATTGATTGTCATTTGAATGAATTATGAAAGAAAGAAATAGGGGTCCATTTTTATGAAACACCGTGTAAATCAGCGGCAAAAATGTGCAAAAAATGTTAGGGGCCCATTTTTCATCAGCACATAGGCCCTATTTATTGATTTCTGCTGGTATTTTTAACCGCAATCTCTCGACTGCAAACACAACGCTATTCATCGTCCCATCACCTGCAATTTTCACCGCGCGATGCACTTACTGCAAAAAGCGGTATTGCCGCCCTAAGTTGTCTGTCTGTCCGTTCGTCGGTAACGATGACGCATGACGTATCGTTGCCACATAAATTGGACGATAATTACACGAATTTAGCTCAGGGTCTTTGCTTCTCGGAGCTCCAACATCGGAACCTATACTCAGGAAAAAAATTCTGAAATCTCTGTTGGAATAGAGCGCCCGCGGCGTAAGCTTAATTCAGTTACTGTTTGATCGTCAGCGTAAAGTGTGACGTCACTCCGAGGCAACATTTTCAGACAAATGTTGATACATCGCACGGCGTTCGCTACAACAGTAGGACGCTTTTATTGCTATTAGTGGGACTGTGCTCCTACGTATTCGCCTCTGATATGCGCCTTGGAGGAACAATACAGAGAACACGTGGGGTGGGTGGGTGCGTAAGTATGGGCGAAAATCAGGCAGGCAAAAAGATGGCTATGCACCGATTCATCTGATAGTGGACCGCGCTGGTCAAGTGATTGCGCAAACTGATGACCGTTAGTTACAGAGACGCTTGAGTATTTTTTCAACCAAAGAACACGCCTGTGTGGCCTATAACAATAGTAATGTAATGAACCCACATTTTGCTATTTTTGTACTAAAAACGTATAAGAAATATGATATAATAACGCAAACTCCACTACTTAGATTTGTTGTATGTTGTGGAACATTAACTGTTCAGACTATAGCTTTTTTACTATATATTGCACACGATTTGATTTTATCTGCCCATTACAAGCATGCGATGAAGAAGATGATGATAAAGCTCTACCGCATTTTGTAGATTTGTCGGAAGCTTTCGATTTCTACACATCGTGTTCTACAACAAATCCGCAACAGATCGGAGTAAGTGGAGTTTAAATTTATAAGTTACACATCATCGTTATCTTCATTTTCCAGAAGGCAGCTTCTGAATTATTCTTTTTTGCATTTATTGTTCATAGTTCTTCATTTCTACAGGTTATCTCCACAGGAAAATTATGTTTTCATAGCCGTTTTTTGCGTTTGTCTGTCTGTCTGCAAAGCATTTTAGTCAGCTGGTGTTAAGCAGAATCCGGATACAAAAATTAAAAACATTTTGACACTCGTTAATAAATTTATCATATGTGCTCTGTTGATGTGTCCCTAACTTGATGAAATTTAATAACTACCGTACGCCGTTTGAGTTTTGACTTGCACCCGGTACGACGCACATTGCATCGCACAATCCAAAATCGAGACTTTTGTTTTAAATGTTTGCAGCGCGCACCGTTCCCCAAACAATCGTCTCTCAATTACGCGTCACAATGTACCAAAAATTCGTTAGTGCATGCTTTAAAATTAATTCCGTTTCGCGAATGCTGCTGTTATTTTCACGGAGCAATTTTTTAGCTACACAATGATTCAAAAAACATGGACGCAGCTTTTTGTGTCACTTTGGCAAACATGGAACGATTTGATAAGTCTTTTACTCTTTCATTCTACATGGGAAAATAATGGAAAAAGCGGTTGTATAATCTAACGAATCACACCTCACACGGTAGTGTGAGTGTTCTAAGGACGACCTTCAAAGTCTATGGGAAAAGGCAAACTTTGACCCTCAACCAACCAAAAACCCCTGAACCGATCGTCACCAAATTTGAATGGCGTGATTACGTCGTGGATCCCTACCACCAGAAAAATTTGGGCTCAATCCGTCCAGGGGTTTTTGCTCCTTATATAGGTGAAATATACACCCCTCCTGTTCGAAATTTACTACACTTTTTTGATTCTTGAACTCGCCTACAGGCGAGTCCGTTAGACCGATTTTTACGCTTAATACGTCAAATGACGCGGTTCTGCGCAAAGAAGTGCGTTGAGTGCAAGATAGAGTCGTAATTTTCAATTCTGGAATATGGTTTTTGGGATCGGCCTAATTCACGGTGACATTTATATTTACTCCCGGTTGACCCCCGTTGCCATGGCAACGAAATTTGGGACAAAATTGGCTATAACTGGGCTTGCGTAAAAAATTTTTGCGAGATTTTTTGCGCCTATAGGGGGGGGGGGTTTCGGGATGGACCATCAAATGCTGCCTATTGCATTTTCCTCGACCGACCCTCGTTGCCACGGCAACGAAATTTGGGACATAATTGGCTCTAACTCGGCTTGCGTAAGAGAAAAAATAACATCAAATGAAGAAGGCTTTAGACTATGTTAGTGATTACCAACTAAAGTCAGCTTGTAAGGACGCCATAATAAGGTTACCCAAATGATTTTTGCTGTTTTAGAGGACTGATATCATCACATCGTCTTTACACACCGTTGTAAACTAGTAAGTTTTTTTTTACATATATTGTAGTTAACATTAGATTAGATATGGGCTAAATGTACGTTTTAGTTGTTACCGGTTAACTTAATGCACTTAATACAATTGAGGTTCTTACACCTAATTAGGCCTATTCGGCCAAACTTTGGCCCATCTCTGAAAACTATTAACTATTAATAAGTAACAATCACTAATCTGTACTGAAAATTAGTCGTTGCAGTAGTTTAACTACTTAAACAATAAGCCTACTTAAAAACAGAAAATTGATGTCCGTCACTGGCAGTATAGACTTAAGCCATCAAAAGATTTTTCGTTCAGATACACTTGAGAGCAATTCCAGTCCTTACCATGGAAATCGATTTGACGACTTACTGCGGAAGCTGTCGATAGCTGGCAGATGGTTTATTCAGTGATGATATGAACCGGAAATTCGGCGCATACAGACGGATAATTGCGCGACCACTCGTGCTCGAGGCGATGATTTACCCAAGTCCAAGTCAATCTCGGAGATGCCAAATCCATCTATACCAAGGCTTATTTCTAGCCACCAGTTCAAGTCTTTCCCACGAACTCGTATACAGCTTAGCTTTGATTTTACGCCGAGTCGCGTTTTGGAATTAACTCATCCGCAGCCGTTTTCCAGATAGGATATACTGTTTCGTGCAAGAATCCACGCCAAATTCAACGGCCTAGTCAGTAGGAGTGAGTATACCGTTTGAAGTTTCCCAAAACGATAAATAAGTAAAACGTAGAACCAAAGTAAACGTTGACTCATCCGATTAATGTTTCAATCTGCGCAATTTTTAAAAATTAATTTTTATTTCTTATAGGCCTGCTTAATTTTTTTTTGTAAATCTTATTGTCACTTTTGACCATACTCAATTAAAAACATGTTAAGTTATGACATTTTCTGCTGTAACGATTATTTGGGTGAATTAACTTTTAAACAGATTAAGCGAAAGAGAAAAAAAAGAAAGATAAAACCAAGGCAGTAGAAGAGGAAAAAAGGAAATAGAAGGGAAGAGGATATTAAACCCTTATTGCAAAATCTTACGAACGTAAAGCGAAAAAGTGGGGGGTACGATTAGGGTAATGATTACGTCTTATGCGCCTGTATTGATGTGGGGTTGTGAAAGCGTTGCGAGCACTGAGCTTGTCTTGAAGAAGTTTCTTCCGCCGATAAACAACTGCAAATTTAAATAAACGGCTCATAAAATGCTACGTTTGTAGACCTGAACCGTTTAGTCGGGATGTAGTTGACAGCCTCGCGATCCCGCATATCCATTCCTATCTCTACGTATCCGGATTCCAGAATGGAGGAATAGAGATAAAAGCCCCCCCCC
>Ga0056128_1003777_pt1 | contig 18761 bp, 8 predicted proteins | sample WorMetLIZISLAND2_FD_71113 | JGI IMG/M metagenome (GOLD analysis project Ga0056128, IMG submission 71113) | Marine gutless worms symbiont microbial communities from Max Planck institute for Marine Microbiology, Germany - Olavius geniculatus... ... | reverse complement strand
CTCTCATTTCATTTTTCTTTTAAACATTTCAGTTCTTTTTAGTTTATGTGCTAGATTAAACTGACAGTTTGTCTGTCAGTTTTTGAGTGCGAATTTGTGATTGTATTGTATTGTATATATGCAAATACAATAAAATAAAATTTACCGCTCATTTTAAATGTGTTTCTGTAATAAAATAACATTATGTCTTTGAATAAAAAATTAAATAAAGTTACAATTCGTGTGCATTTTAACATAATGCGAAATAGTTCGTCGAAGAATAATAGTCTCATCTATAAATCGAACCTCGGAAGCAAAGGCCAGTCGTTTCTTTTCACCACCAGAAATTCCCGTAATCTTGCCAGGAACTCCAATCATGACGTCAGCACATTTGTTTAAGCCCATCTATAACGCAATACAACATAACATTAAAAGATAATTCTAAAACATATTATTAATCAATCCATGTCATGTTAAAATAATAATCATGGCGATGATGATGACAACGAAAAAGATGGTGATCATAATGACTATTAATAAAATTGATGTAGCCTATATGGATGTCAAACTTGCACAATAAACGAACATGATAATAACAAACAATAACAAAAAACGTGCTATCGCAAGAAAACCGCGCGATGCCAAAATCATAAACCCAGTTGGCGAAGTCCAGCAATCAGAAATTACGCCGAAGAGCATAGCGACGTGCAGTAAAAACAGCATGAACATATTAAGATACGTGCAAATATTCAATATTTACCTAGAAAAGACATTAAATTACATAAAGCTTTCAAAACAGCTAACAAAGGCCAGAAAATAGCACAGCAGAAAACGTAGGTCTATAATAATGCAGCATATGAACCTCTTGCATGACGTCAGCGACGCGCTGTTGACGAACGTTTTGCGGAGTGCCTTTGTCCATTTTCAGCTGAGACTGCAGCGCAACACCAGCAACAGCAGCAACTCAGCCTCCTACCCTCAGCAGGACTGGAAATAAGCAGTAGCTTTCAGGCTACGGGGTGAAGGCGCAGTGTGGCTGATTGGGGCAGTGGTATGTCTGCTGGCTGCACCGCTGGTCAAACTGCTGCTGCGGGAACAAGACAGCCGCATAATGCGCTTGTGGTAACTCTGACTCATGCCAATCAGCTGCCACTTCGCGGATGGTAAACTAGCGCATCTTGTCACGAGTCTAACTCAAGTAAGAAGCGCCACAGCAAGTACAACCTTTACCTTTGCTTTTATTCGTAGCATCAAAATGTCTATTTATCTACTAGAAAAGATTAGCGCTTTTCAGACTTTCAGTGAAGCAAAAAATTACAGTTCACATCTTTTATGCAAATAACTACATTTCGTCAGTAATTTACTACGCGATAATAACTGTTTAACTGACGCGTACATGTGTTATGTAATGCTGTGAATGTGGTACGCTATAATATTCGTGACAGATTGGTAAACGGACGACTCATTAAAAACCAGTAGCCTATAGGTTACCAATCATCACATCAAACTAGAAACATACTTCGGCACAATGCCTTTTGAGCTAAAAAAAATTGTACATTGATTATTCCTGTCCGGCGAACGTCCGCATTATTTTGGTTCCCCATGCTTTTTGGTTTTGGGTTAAAATGCCGTAAGTGACAGACGGACGGACGGACGCACAAGCAAGACACGTCATGTGGCCTATTAAGACGGCCGCGTAATAGTCCACTACTGCGGGCATTCACGTGCTCTCTACAGTGTTCAGACGATGAATCAAACTGGCAAAAAACAGATAAGCGAACTAATGAGGCAATATATCGTGTAATAGCCTGGATGACCTGGAACCACAGATGTTCGCGGACGGTCAGGGTCCCGATGAAGAGATCTTGCTGCTGGATGTAGGCGGACATGCTGGAGATGCCGCTGCCGATGCGGCCGCCGTTCACACGCACGTGGCCCGTCACCAGCAGGTTGCCCCGGTTACGATATGTCAACACGTTCAACAGTGTCGTCTTACCCGCACCACTGTAGACATACGATCGTTTGATACACAACTAGCGCTAGAATTGATAGATAAGCTGCCAATCAAATCTATAGCATGTAATGATGAAAGCCAAAAAGATACCAGAAATTTGGGACAAAGTTCAACGTGAATCCGCTCGCGGGGCTACCTGCTCGCCAATTTCTGGCCCCACTGTAAAAAAAAATTGCTGGAAAAACTCCCGTCCCTTGTGGAGTGTGCGCTAGCAAGACCTGTTCATTCTTTAGTGTCTGTAAAAAATTGAGAGCGCAGCACTTCCTAAGGGCCGAAATATGTTTTCCGAAAAAGTCGATTCGGTTTGTATAATTCCACATCGAGATCTCCGTAGTTACTGGGCCAAACTTCACCGGACTTTTTTCAGCGAACGCGGGAAGAAAAGCGGTAGATCGCGTATTGCTCGATTTTGAACAACTTTATCCGCTTCGGAGATATTCGCTGCCAAAGTTTGATGTTGTCCTAAATCGCGCCAAATTTTGCATGTTTTGGCCTTTAAAATTATATTGGGAAAGGCCCCTCAAAATTTTGGACCGGCATTATCAAACTGAATACACTACCGATCACGGTGCAAAATTTTGCGGCGATCGACCAAGCTCAGAGATCTCGTGGCGAAAAAAATAAACGTCAGCAAAACATAAGTCCGCTCCAAAAACTATCGTTTCCGGGGGGCCTAAAAAGTGTTAAGCAGAAGTGAAGTGAATAAAATGCAACAAGTAGGCCTACTGCTGTGTAAAAAGTTTTTAAAAAGTCTAGAAACAGATATGTTATAAAAGAGATAAGGTCCTGAGATCAAAAACTAAAAAAACGAGGACTGAAACGAGAAAAACTACAACGAAACACACCACAAGCAAGAAAAAATCTGTCAATCATCATGAATTATCATTGTTTTTGTCCTGCGGCCGTCCTAATAGGACGCAATTCGGGTCTTGCCCGTCTGTCTGTTCGTCTGTCAGTGCGTCCGTGGTACGGGCTTTTAAATTTAAAACAAAATAACCGTAAAAATACCTAAATTTGTTTGAACATTTCCCTAGGGAGAAAGAAGGAACGATATTCAAATCAAGCAAAAAATCAAAAACTAGGGTTAGGGTTGCGCAATGCAGTGTATAGGGGCTAGATGGACGTACAATACGTTGGTATACAGACAACTAAAATAGAAAAAAATATGCCAAAAATGTAAGAAGTTTAATCGAACAAATCGCACGACAATACTGCCGCTATTGGACGCAATCTTTAGTGCAGACGATGTGAGTGACTAATGGCAGACCTTGCTCCCATGACGGCCAGTAGAGTGCTCGGGCCAGCTGATCCACTGACTGCAATACACATGCATGTAGTGACGGTGCGGGAAGAAGTTTCTGTCATAAACTTGTACTACATCAAATATTTACTTTCCTGTTATTTCATCAACGTTCTGGCGGCAGTAAATTTGCAATTAAAATTCCCATGACAGTTGTTACACCACCTTGTAAAATCTAGTCAGCTTCAGAGTAAGTTAGGCCTACCTTATAACTTGTAGTAGGATTCTAAAGCTGACACATTTCACCATACGTTTAGGGTGTGACGCATGACTAGTGTATTTTAAGTTTACCACCGATCTGATTTCGCTGGCGAAAATGTTTTGAAACTCGAAACTTTGCTCGGAACCTGCCTAAATTGGGTAATATTTTAGATGCAGGTGAAGGTAAAAGTGTTTGCAAAATGTCAATAGGTGATCCACAGCAAGTGTACATTGTACACAGTGTACAATATAGGCCTAGGCTAAAATATAATGAAACCACAATTCAAATGGCATCGCCAGCGGCAGGTCGTTCTGCTGTTGGTATAGCCCTACTGATTATGATTGTACTTTGAAACTCACATTGTCATCATCATCATGCATTCCACAGCCGCTGCAGCATCTTATCTCAAGAGTTTAGCAACAGCGCTTATCGACCGACCTCTGCACCTCACATTACTAGGCTATTGTACGTTATACAAAGACACTGGGCAGACACGTGACCTTTAACGTCGTACACCCTGCTCGAATGTGTCTACAAAACTAAAACTACACTTTCTTATGAGTAATGAGGGCTATTTTGACCTAACTTGACTCGAGCAATCATTTCAACAGGTCTCCCTGTTATACCAAAACTCTGAACCAGGTCGCCAGGTGTTAGAATGTATTAACCACTTAGCCACAGCTGTTCCAGACTACATGTAACTGCATTTTTACTTCGTAACAAAAAAATTATTATGTTCTAAATTTATAGCACAGATCCCAGAAGTATAGGGCCTAATCCTCCCGCTCAATTGTATTTTATTTCGTAAGAAAAAAATCAGTAAGGTTAAAGATTAAAGGTGGTGATATAGCTCTTGATGGGAAGCCCATTTCTGAGCTACGGAGCGTCACCTGCCGTATGGGATCACAGTGTTACCTGCCACCCGACACGACACAGATAGGCTGGTACTCGATTTACCTACCCCGAAGGGATGGAAGGCTGAGTTGACCTATGCGGCTGGTTACATACCAAGAGGGTTTACCTGCCCGCAGGCAGTCACCCATCGCAGTATTAACCCGGCCCGGCGTAGAGTAGCTTTGTTATCGGATGAAACGCGTTACCGCTACGCCCCGCCACCAACCCAGTACATGTTGGTTCTTAGATGCTGTATAATCTGTGCATCTAATACTGTGATAGAATTTTCATGTTTAATGTCCAGTCTGTATCTAGTTTAATTGTGTGTCGTAGACAGAAATTTTTGACAAAATTTATGAATATTGATAACTCTGTATGTAGTTCCGTCTTAGGCTGCGCGAGACGTGATCTGCATGATTTGATATGACTGTTTATATTTAGCCTAGTTTCCGTTTCTTGCTTGTTGTTGTTTGTTTTTGTTTTTTTTCTTTGCTGTCATTGAATGACGAATAAAGTTGTATATAATTTTCGTACGAAATATGCTGAAATGACAAGTCAAAGCAAATCTAATTTTTCCGCGTTTGTGCTAACGTTAAAATTTTTTACTTCAGCATCATCATGTTGTTCCTCTTGGGAAATCTGTTGTTAAATACGCAGCTGGTCATTCTTTCTGTGCATTTTAATGATTGGTGGATTATCCGATCGTTATTATTTTATGTTCTCTTTCTGTGTCTGTCATTTGGCTGCCACTTGGTGAAATAAAGATTCACATAGGCGTATTTGTAGTACCGTCTTTGAGAATGTGCCGGGCGTGAACGCTGTCGGCGTCGGCAGACGATGCACTGAGGCCTCGCAATAGGATCGGCTTGGACCTGGTCGGCTGCGCGTAGACGTCGATGTGCTCCCATGTCAGCGTTATACGCTCCACCACCTCATCATCACCAGCATCAGCAGCATCGTCATCATTATTATTACATGAATTAATTCTGTGCCGTAATGGCACAAGACTCAAGTAACTGTTAGGACACGATAACAAACACAAAACGAACGCATGATGTGCGCAGCATTATACGTACAAAAGAGTTTGCGGATGAAAAAACTGCATCATTACCATAAGTGCGATTCTTATAAAAAAAATTGACAAGCGCAAACCGTTAACAATCTTACAAACGCGAAAGTGCTAAAACATGTAAAAAGCGTTACTTGAAATGTCAGGTTAATAGACCTAACAGTCTTTGTACAACACATGCGTAACAACAAGAACGCCTACATAGGCTCTATGACCAAAGCACTTCTACAGGGGTGATATGGACATTAAGTGGGTTTGGTCAATAAACTTTTGCTGCACTAAATATGAGTTTAATTGTACACAATTAAAAATATATAAATGCTTACCCATGCACGCAGTTTAGGCACTACAGCTTGGGCCAAAATGGCACCATTTATTGTACGCCTCATAACTTCACCAAATATTAACCGACTTTCACATTTTTTACTGTCAGAATCAGAAGAAAATTTGCAATAGAACTGTTACTATAGATCCCACCACACCCAAAGTGTGTCACTACGCTACCTCGTGAAATGTCAGATGACGCACTCAAGCCGGCGACGCCACTGACCAGTTGCGTGATCAACGTTGATCGAGCCTGGAATGTGACCCCCAAACAGCCGGGACTTAAATCTGGTCAATTATGCTGTTCGGAATGTTCTTCAATAGATGGCCAATCAATGTTGACGATTCACGAAAGTCAACCAGCTAAAGAAAGCCATTGTCGCTGAGTGGGCAACGTGCCGCAGCGTTTGGTTAATCGCGCCATTCGTCAGTGGCGTCGCAGTCTTGGATGCGTCGTCCAGCAGCAAAGCAGACACATTAAACATTTGATAGAAAAACTGTGAGATGTGACATTTTAGACAATAACTGAGACAACAAACACGTTGTTTCTGTTGTTAATTTCTTAAAATGTGTTGTTACAAAAGTCGTTTTGTTTTTAATTTTATTCTTAAGATACTAACATTTCACAAGGTAGTGTAGTGACACACTTTGGGTGTGGTGAGATCTATAGTAACAGTTTTATTGCAAATTTTTTCTTGATTCTGATAGTAAAAAAAATTGAAAATTGGTTAATATTTGGTAAACGTATGAGGCGTACAACAATGGTGCCATTTTTTGGCCCACCCTGTATGTTCTGGATCAAGATTTTAATTACATAATGTGTCTAAAACCGATTTAATTGCGAAAAAATGTGGCAAAAGCCACAGTGTGAGGTGCCCTCTGTATCCAGTATAGCGTCGTCGCAGAGGGAAGGAAGGAGCAACTGGTTCCCATAAACGTCGGAAAATTTTCCTCTTTTTCGGAAATGTTTTTTTTCCGAAAATAAAAACTTTGAACTTGAAAATCCATTTTGAGAAACGTTGAAAAATGGAGCACACAAATTTCTTCTGTCGGAAATTTTGCAGCTGCTTGTCGGATTGTAACTTTCTACCCCGATCATTTCAACCCACGACGCCTCTGCTCTGCCTGTATCCACTGAGAAGCATATCCCACTCACTTTAAGTCTCTTCGTTTGATGCATGACCATAGCACTTTCAAAGTGCTCCGCCGCCCTTGGCAAGCTTATGACAGAAGATCTCTCTATACGATGTACCTCGGTGAAGCTGAGTTGGCGCAGACGCTGCAGACTGTTGCGTGTCTCTCGGTGTGCGTGCGCCGGGTTGAGTGTGCCGTAGCCGGCGGTCGTCGAGGCTTTCCGAGGGTCCTGCAGCAGTGACGTGTGGTCGGCGTCGGTCAACCGACTGTCACTCAGCGCGGCAGCCTCGTCCTCGTCGCTCGTCAGTCGCCGTGTGCCGTTCGACAACGAGCGACGCGTGCTTCTAGCAGGACTCTGACGGAGACACGACGGAGCATCGGTTGTCTGTGTAAGAGACAAGCTCGCATGACTCTCGGCAGTAACTTCGCTGCCTGCTGCTGCTGCTATTGTTGGCATGCACGACGGTTGCCGCTCGTCTGACGTCACGATGACATCACGAGGGAGCAGGTGCGCCGACTCGTCTGCCGTCTCGATCTCAATCATTGTTAGCTATGCACGCTGCACAGCCAGCTACAAGCAACGCCGACACAGTATGCTAGCCCTTTACTCTTGCTATTCTGTATAGGCCTACTATGTATTGGTCCACTTTGCAAATCGGCTGACTGCGGACATACTGCGAGGCCGTGCGCCTGATCTTTAATCTTTTGAGCTAAAAACTGGTGCACCTGCCCTGGGGATCCTTCACACCGATTACGGTTTCTCTACGCCTGTTTGTTTGAGAGTTAAGAGCCCATACGGGACGTATAAACAAACAGACAGACGGAGAGACGGACAAAACCCACAACGCGGCCTATTACGCGTAAAACGGCTATACAGTAATTTTCGGCAATAAAATAGGCAAAGTGTTTCGTTTTAAACCGCGGCATCAGCGGGTTGCTCATCTCCCTGACTAGACCACTAAACTGCCTTAGACAGATACACTGTAGACCAATGCTGAGTCACGACGACCCAATTGAGACGCTATAGACTTACAGTTACCTTCTTAACCATGGCCGCTATGAGATCTTGATGCTTGGTGACATACACATGCACTCGAGTATGACCACTCAACTAACCTAATCTTATTATAGCGACCCGACCGAATCCCACATCAGCTTGATCGAAAGTCCGACGTCCTAACCGTTTCGCCAACGAGCCAGCCGCCCGCGATAAATAAACGACTATTATGGTTAGTTATATTACGCAGTATAGGCCTACATAGATCGGTCTAATTCATAAATGTAAAAAAAGTTTTCTAAATGTTTTATATAGGCTAAGTTTTAAAGTGTTTAAAAAATTTTCAATGTTTTTTGTGTGTTTTTTTAATGTCGTGTTTTTGTTGTTGTTAAAACATAAACGTACAAAATGATACATTTGTCATGGGCTAATTGCGTTTAGCGTCCATTTCCTGGACAGAGCAGTATTATTGACTTTGTTTGATTCCTATTGGCCGTGTTTCTTACTTAAATGAATACTGTAGTTTAATGATATTATGCATGTTCTCGATGTTTTTTTTATAAAAGTGAAAAACAAGTTTTATTTGCAAATTAATGTTTTAACATCAATGGTCTAATTTATGAAATCTATCCATTTTTAGTCGTAACAGCAGATCTATAAGCGCTTAAAACGTAGCCATGAAGGCCTGTCACTGAGTGTTCTATGAAGAAATAATGCATACTTCCAAAGACATTACACGTATACCGAGATATAAACCGTGGCCCATAAAAACATGCCACTTTTATTTTTTGAATGTGAAGCATTGGCCGATTTAAATAATTTTTGGCTCGCGACATCAGCCAATGCTGCACGGAGCTATTCAAAAAATAATAGTGGCACGTTTTATATGTACCACTGTGTACATTAACCACAAAATTTAGTCAGTTTTACAGAACTTACCAGTTTCTAAACCCGGATATTCATGAAAACCTGGACATGTCAGGCTTCAAACGGCGGGCTGAATGCAATTAGCTGTGTTTAGTGTTATTTAAGGCACTGTCTTTGTTAGCTCGCAGCATAATTACAGAGACGTTATGGACGTATTGCAACGGATACCGTTAGGGCCAATTCACACCTACGACGCGACTCAACTGTTGAGCTGAGTTGCGTCGTAGATGTGCACAGAATTGACGACACCCGGAGACAGTCAAGTCGCATCAGCTGTGTAGATGTGAATTGGCCGTTAGAAAAGCCAAATAATCCGGCAAAATAATCCGTGCTTACATTTCATATTGATCTGCAACGTCAGGAAATGTGGTTTATTTTACGATAAGCGTCATAGACGTTCAGGAACATCTCAAATTTTAAATAAGGGTTAGCTCTGTTATGCTGTTGCACGACGATGCTTACGTACAAGGATAAAAATGTACCAGTATAGCCAGGCCTACAACACGTGCTGCGATGTAATACAGAACAAAGCAATGTATCACGCTGTGGAGGCATTATTGTGCATAAGACTTAAGCCTACTAATCCGAAATTTCAGCATTTCTGACGATTTCTGCCATATACTAGGATGAGCTCCCATAAGTAATCTTTTGATAATTATTGTAGGCCTAACAGAACTTTTTACGCACTGAATACTACCATATTAACCAATAGGATCAACACAATTTGGCAACATAAATAAACTAAATAGATGGTATATTTTTGGTTAGCTAAGTTAAAATAACACAGACTGCCATGGACAACTGTAGAGCCCTTGTTGCTTTGTTTAACCTTTGTCCGAATGTCAGCAGTTCTGTTTAATGCCTACAGCCACACAGTGCCGGCGTTTAGAGTTGAAACCCCTCCCCCCAAATACAAGTGTGAGGCCCGGTCCAGGAGCAGAGCAACTGGTCAGGGGGTCAGAGGGGTGAAGCCCCCTAAAGCTGAAACACTTTTGGCTTTCAGACGTTCGGCGAGTCGCAAATTTGCCAACTTTAAAAAAAACTGAAACGCCAATTAATCAGATACAATTTGTGTTGTCTTTTCAAAAAATGACGTCTATAGGCTGTAATACGTCGCAGATTACTGCACAGTAATGAAAAGTAATAGACTTGTCCACCTTGGGTAAACTTTCCACATGTTTATTCGTTTTACATTATGAATATATGTTTTTAAAAACTAGAAATTTTTTTCACACCTAGCATGAGGCCCCTGAGCATATGAAAGGTCCCCCCGGCCGGGGAGCACGGGGGCCCTTCCGTTGGCTCTGCAGCTACAGTCCAACACTGAAAACAGTCTTAACAATGCACTGATGGTATACAACATACTGCGCCATCTGCAAATGACAAAATACACTACTGTACTTTTATTCCATTTGATATATTGAACATTTTGTAGCATTATAGTATTATTATATCATACTGACAGTCCTGCATGTGTGTTCTTGCAGTGTAAACTGGTGTCTGGCTAAGACCTAAATAAACACAGATCAGTGCCACCTTACTGGGTTCATGGCTAAGCAAAGACTTCACATTTCTTCTTCGAGTTTGTAGTATCAGCAGCACTTTGAAATGTCACTTAGTTCAGAATGCCATGTGTCAGGTGACTCCAGTTAGCTGAAAGATTAGTCCGAAAATGTAGCAACAAAAATGAACAACTCCAGAGGAAAACCAAAAAAAAAACAACCACATCCACATGTTGATCCTAATGTTTTCAGACCAATGCAAAAACAGCAGAAATGAAATTTTGTCATTTCAATATTTTTTATCCAATGAAGATTTTATATTGACTTTTAATACATTCACCCAACAGCTTAAAAAGCAAAGCATACTCAACATCATGAAATGACTCCATTAACAAATATTTCTTTCTATCTCATAAATTTATCATGTAGAGCATTTGTGACACAATCACCTAGCATGTTTTCATTCCTCGGTCGAAGTGATAAATGATACAAACAAATAAATACTACTGCCTATGCAGTTCCATGACAATGTGCTGAAATATAACACACACTTAGACAAAAAATAAATAATATAACACACAATAACAAGTGGCACACAGTTGAAAACAATACAGATACTGAATGATGTTTTATAAAACCAAGAGTCAAAAACAATGGATGAAACCATGGTTCATTGTGTATTTACATAGTAACATACAACAAAATCTAAACAACTAAATCAACATGGACCTTTATGATTGCATCTTGTGATAGCAGCAAACAAACTGAGTCAGTATTACAATATATCCACATCCTACCTACATCCACACAATGAAGGCATGACAAAAAACAGAAATCACTTGTAAAATACAACAAAAATTTTATAAAAGCCATTCCTAGAGATGGTATGCAAACAAAATACAAACAAAACTACACTAGAACAATTCTCACAGTACCATCTAATGTCATACACTGAACATTTTTCGAAATACATATATAAATTTTTACCTTCACATTAAAACTTTGCTTCAAATTAAACATACTCATCTATTTCACTGTAACATACTTGGTAAAAAATTGTCCAAAAGTATCAACCAATATTTTAACCAGTGATCTTGTTTAACCATCCTCACAATTAAATAATCAGTCTTTTAAACTTATAAGATGTAATAAAAGTTACGAAACTCTGGTGTAATGAAAATCTGGATTTATTACACTAAAGTCGCTGACTGCTTACACATGGATCAAATTTTTTTTCTCGACAAAAAACCAAAATGTTTGTAAAATCCCATGACTGCACAAATCAATATAATTTTACTGCTGCTGCTCACTGTGTAACTGCAGCAAGAAAATAATACTAATTTACTTACGCTTCACAAGAAGATGCAAAGAAACAAGTATACACTATGTCTCAAAAAAAAACATCCCCAACATTTTTGACTGTAACTTGAAAACCAATTATCAGATTTTGATGATTTTTGGTAAGAATATTCGTGACACAACTTGCCATCAAATGACTGTTTAGTTTCCTACTTCACCCAATGTATGCTTCTGCACTACCTAGGGAAAGCAGATCAAGCAAAATATGTGTTGAAATAAACAGAAAAACTGGAAAAAACATCCGGGACATTATCGATCGTAACTTGAAGAAAGATCAGCAGATTTTAATAAATTTTGGCAGAAATATTTCTGACACAACTGGCTATTAAAAAAGTGTTTTAGTTTCCACCTCATCCAATGTTTGCTTTTGCACTACCTGGGGAAAGCAGACCAAGCATAATACGTGTTAAAATGAATTGAAAAAACGTCAATAAATTCATCTATCCTAATCTGTGGGCCCCAACAGCCGGTCTATTACAAGGTTTTGACTGTCATGCAGCAGTGTGTTTACCAGATGAAGTTTAGAAATGTTTGAAAAGTCAAGAAACGACTGGTACAGCCTGCATTAGTCTGGAGCAGAACTTTATCGATAGTGCTGTCAATGAATGGAGAAAGCGCCTCTTTGCCTGTGTTCGCATAGTGAGCAAACACTTCAAGCAATTTTACTGCAAGCAGTTGATAAACGAACAACTGGATGAAATGTCAGCCAAAGTGTCAGAAATGTGAACAAAATGTGTTTTTATGCATTATCTTAATTAAGCAATCATATCGCATTGGATAAAAAAGTGATATTTTGCTGGTTGTGTTATCCCTAGGTAGTGCAGAAACAAATGCTGGGTGATGTGGAAAACTGAAACAGAATGGTCATTTGACGGCAAGTTGTGTCAGGAATATTCGCACCAAAAATTATCAAAATCTGATAATTGGTTTTCAAGCTACAGTCAAAAATGTCGGGGATGTTTTTTTTGAGACACAGTGTAGTTAGTCTAAATTCAACAAACAGATGCTTGAGCATCGGTAATTAAGTACACACACTCGCAAGAACACAGGCAAAAATATGTGAGACCAGTGCCAAACAATGAAGACATATTAGTGGTAAAACCGACAGTCCATTTGACATGAAATGCAACACGGAGTGGATTCACAGCTCAAACTGAATGAACAGCAACCTATCATGTCTGAAGTCGTCGATGACAGCTTTGAGCGATGTTTCAGTGACAGGATCATCGTCGGTGTCGTCAGGCCACATGACGGCATAGAACTGCTGCGATGGAATGTCTAGAACGATAGCACGAGGTCGACGAGGCGCCGCCTCGGCCTGCAGCGAGGACGTGGCATCAGTGAATAGAAACACTTGCAGTTGCTCCACCACGTCGCCACTCTACAGAGTGCACATATCAAACAAACTGTCGGAAACTACAGAAGAAAAAAGACCGACACACCCACAGACCAACGTTTGCTGCACGGGAGGTCATCTTCTTTGCAGCACTTTCCACCAGCAAGGGTCAACTGAATTAAACCCAATCAAGTCGCCCGGATAATCAGCTCCATATTAACTACTTGGGTCAGCATGCCAGTAACCCTGATAACAGGGCCAGATGTTATGCGGAACCCACCATTTTGTGCCCCAGTGATGGCTGTTACCATTACCAGTATTCATTATGCAAGATAGCCAGACTGAGCTGGCGTGGGTGGCTTGTCAAATTGAAACAGCATGACCCAATGCCTATGAATGATCATAGTACAGTACAGCAGCTGACGCAAGTAATGTTAACATTACCACCAAGCTAAGCAGCCAGCCAACAAGCAAAATCTCGAGTTTGTTTTACAAACTCGAGATTTTGCTTGTTAACTCTGTCTCAACAGCTTAGAACTACATCATTACTAGCATAATGCACAGTTACTACTGATTCACTAGCAGATCCGCACATCTACTTAGATATTAAAATGATGCAGAATAGACTCTTCTTGCCATACACGAGACACATATAATACATCTAGCAAATAAACACGACAGTCATCTGATGACAGAAGCAAGACATGCACTACAGTTTCTCACTCACCTCAGGACCTTCGTAAAAGAAATGAAGCTCGGGCAAAGGTAAAGCTGTACTGCAGCTCAGCTTCTGTTCTTCCCGGTACTGAGGAGCTACAATGGACAGAATGTCCCGAGTGCTAGACACCAGCTCCGCTTTCCCATCTGCAGTCACCCACCATCATTAAAAATAAACCACCAGCACCAGCATATGATGTCCAACAGTCCCTCCCAGCATGGGTTTTTAAAAACTACCAAAAAGCATACCCACAAACCTATTCCAATTTCAGTTTCTTGTTCCATAAAATTGGCATAAAGCCATGAGAACACCAGAACACATCAAGTTTCGCTGTTAAAAAACTGGGTTGAACCCCCAAAATGCTTTCTAAAACTAAATTTAAAAATCCATAACCCACCAGGTTGGGTTTAAAAAATGTTTTTTTAGTTTAAACAGAAATGCTAGAAGACATACCAGTGAAAAGAATAATGCATGCCATCTCATTCAGCAGTTTTGCATTGCTTTCGGTAAGCTCTTCAAAAGGTGGCACAGGCCAAGGAAAGTTCTACAAACAACAGAGAAACTGACAAAATTAGAAAATCTTACTGCTATTCAGAGCTAAATTAGTTAGGTATGCTGGCTGTAGCAGTAAACAATGTACAAAGTTTAGTAAAAGGAACATATACACATACATGTGTGCCATACGTGTACAAAGTGCTAGCAGCTAAGTTGGCAATGATTCCAAATCTTTTAACAAAAATGTGAAATTCCAACCTTGCTGCTAAAGACAAAAAAATAACTGTGTGACCAAAACTCAAACATTTCAACAATATTTGAGTGATAATTTTACAGCATCATACTGCAAGCAACAGCAGATTGAGAGGTAATCAAAAAACCCAGTGCTGACCTTGCCTTCAGTATCCTTCATTATAACAGATCGGCCGTCGGTTGTAATGAGTTCGTCATTCTCATCAAGTAAAACTAATGTCGGAATACCTTCCAGTAACACGCAACACATCACGTACTAGGTGAAGAATTAACTCAAACCAGAGCTCAGTATAAATGACTAAATACATCACGGCTTGTGCAATAGCAACACGCTGTTGTATAAGCGACGTGCCAAGTCAATGGGAAAGATGAAATTTCGACCCCCCCACAGCTCCCACATTTTTCAACCGATCTTAATGAAACTTGAAACCAAGAAAAATATCCAGGATATGACCCCACATGCAAAATTTGGTCGATGTGGGACGACGGAAAGGGGGTCTGCGCAGGGAGGGCATTTTCCGTTACTTTTTGTGTTCTTTTTTTTGTATTCTTGCTCACGCCTACAGGTCACACCAGAAGACCAATCACGACCGTTTATGACTCAAAACGCATGTTTTCGCTACTGAGAACAGATTAAATGTCTAAGCTAATACATTAGTTCTGGCTTATACTTTTTCATTTTTGCCATTTTACATCAGCGCTTATACAACATTAAATGAATTGCTTGCAGTTTTTTATATATAATGCTACTATAAATACAACTTATTACAAGTGCAGTGTACTATGAGTAACTGACAGAATGAGGACTCTGCCTTTCAAGTTTCCTTACTCAGCATTATGACCTGGAATGCTATGTCTGCATAAAATAAAGAAAATTATTCACAGTAAATATACTGAATACAAGTGCCGGATTAAGGAATGTGCTGAGAATGTACTTAGCTCACTGCACAGTAATCTCCCTCCAGAATCCAGATGTGACTATTTCTGCTTCTTTTAGATTGAATAACAATAACATTCTACAACAAAAGATAAACTGCAATCCAATAACTTGATCATGCTTGACTTATGAATGGATACTAAAATAACTCAAAAAGGCAAACAGGTTGTAGACTTCAGTGTTAAATACAAGGTGGGCCAAAAAAATGACCCAACTTGTTTTTGTCAGAACTTCATCAAATCTCCACCAAATTTGATTATTTTTGGCACACAGATAGCCAAGACGATAAAATTATGTAAGGCACACTCACTGTCCACCTCACATAATTTATGTTAACGCACTACCATGTAAAATGCAGATGCTCCAAATTGTTACATTATGCGGTGATTATCAGTATCAGATTGCTCACTTGTGCATTATCAATTCCACAAAGGACACAATGAGATTAATTAATTTTGTGGTATTAAACATTTTACGCTAAAGACAGCAGACAACAACATAACTGATTGATGAGCTTAAAACACATGAATGAGTGCTGTGCATTTTGATCAGCTGATCATAAATGCCGCTGTCAGCCGTGGCGTCACGTCAGGGACATCATTTCAGCAAATCCTTTGGGGTCTCAGTGATCCTTGGGGGTCTAAGTTTGCATATCGTATTGTTTTTGCAGCAGTAACACTGTTTCAAAGGTATGATTTACAGGGAAAAAACTGAAATCGTAAATCCTTGGGGTCCGTAGACCCTTCCAGCCCCCTACTTCCTAAATGATGATGATGATAATGAAAAATGAATAGACTTTAGCATGGCGTTAAGTCCTAAGACTACAAGGACACGTAATAATAAGCCTAAACAGTAATAGCAGTCAGTGCAAAAAGACGTTCTTAGTCATCTGTAAGACCAGGCAAAGAGTTCGGTTTTCAGTCTGCTGCGGAAAACTTGCAACGACGGCGATGACCGAGCAGACTCCAGCAGACTGTTCCAGACCGATGCAGCAGTCGCTGGAAAGGTGCGGTCGCCAATGGTAGAACGCCCAGTACATGGAGCGACCAGCGCTGATGTAGTCGAAGAGCGCAGTTGTCGACGTGCATTGAGGTGTGACACACGCTGAAGATCTGAGGCCAGGTAGCCAGGTGCACAGCCGTGGAGGCAGCGATACACTAGAACTGCCAGCCGGAAGGAAACACATTTTGGCATCTGAAGCCAGTGTAATCTGCACAGTAACGGCTGAATGTGGTCCTGACAACAAGCTTTGTAGATCAGCCATGCAGCGGCGTTCTGCACAGACTGAAACCTGTCCGTGAGTTGCTTCAGAAGGCCGGCAAGAGTTGCGGAGCCGTAGTCAAGCCTGGAAAACACCATCGCCACGATGAGCGACTGGATCATGTCATTTGACACAGACGTATGCTTTGCAGTTGTCGAAGGGCAGCAAAACACTTCGAACATGTCCGCGTGACTTGGGTACGCATCGTCAGGTCAGCATCAATGAAAATACCAAGATCTCGCACACATCTGACAGGCGACATGAGATCAGAGCCAACAGCCAACGGATCAGAAGGTAGCTGACTTTATCGACAGGGTGAAGTGCACCACAGTACCTCCATCTTGTATGCATTCAGCTAAAGTCGATTGGAATGCATCCAATCAGCAACGGCAGTGACACAGTCAGCAACACATTTCCGTAGACTGTTGGTCCCCAGGGTCGACAGAAGCCGTAGATGTGGGTGTCATCAGCATATAAGTGTGAATACAGTTCAAAGGATTCCAGTAGCTGTACCAGATCCGCTGTATATAGAAGACTCCCCTGCATCACGTCTAAGCCATTGTGTACACTTTGGACACAAATTCGGATAATTTGGAAACAAGTTGTTGCAAAAACTTATAATTATGCTAAGTAAATCACATTTTATCGTATTGTGTGCTTGATACCAGTATGTCGTTAGCACTTTTACGGAGACAGCAACTGAGCATTATGCAACAATCTGGAGCATCTGCATTTTACATGGTAGTGTGTTGACATAAAGAAGGTGAGATGGACAGTGAGTGTACCTTACATATTTCTATCATCTTGGCTATCTGTTTGCCAAAAATTATCAAATTTGGTGGAGATTACGAAGTTCTGACAAAAACAGGTTGGGTCATTTTTTGGCCCACCCTGTACATATGCCCTAGTCAGTAGAGATACCTTTAACAGCAAAATGTTTCGTCAGCTTGTCATGTCGAGCATCTCCATATGGAATGGCCAGCCAAGGCATGGAGCTGAAGTACTCATTGAAGTACTCCACCGACCGGTCTGATCCGACATAGACAACTTCGAAGTTGCGACCAGCAGCCGTTAATGTCTGATACACGCTGATGAGAACTGGTGTGAAAACCTTGCACGGCGGACACTGCATATATGCAACATTTCAAACAATGCTAGTAAATTACACCGGTATCTCTCTTTTGAAAGCAAATGATTCATACATCGACCCTGAAAAAGAATTAACAAAGTTCTGCACACAATATCTAACATTCATAATGAGACAGTATGCATGACCATTCACCAATCACAGAATAATAATTAGTAGTAAAAACATAACACATCTAGACAAAAGTGCAACAATTAACTTATCACATATCGACATACCCAGTGAGCTGAAAAATAGATCGCTTTGACTTTATTCAGCAATGCCTCATTGCAGTCCACCTCGTCAGATCCTCTCAACAATGGTCTGGAATACAGAATTGTTGACAGTGGTTCTGGATGCCATGGGAAGTCTTGACCCTCGGGATTTTCTAAGACTGCCTGCCTTCCACCATCTGTTATCAGGCCTCCAGTGTCAGCATCAACAAACACCAGCATCGGAATTCCTCTTACCCGATAGCGCTTTGACATCTTTACCTGCAACAGAAAAAAACAATTATAATTTAAAAGGGCACTCAGAGAATGCAAACCCCCGCGGATGCTGTGTCGATTTTTTCCATTGTGTTTGTCAGGTGGCAGCACTATGTTTGGCAGAGAGTTGCCATATCTGGCAACAGTGAGGAATCTAAATGCTAATCCCGATCACCACCAAAATCATCTTTAAGCTGGGCCATTGTTGGGCTTGTTTCATCCCTGAAAATTTCAGCCAAATCCACCTGTAACTATTTAACTTTTTGCATAATCCTGCTGACAAACAGCTAAAATAAATAAATGAACATAAAATATCAGATGACCATCTTGGTGAATGAAACTATGTCAACCCAGTGCCTACATACTGTGTGGCCATCTGCCTGACCTTCTATGCTCAATCACGGCACACAGCTTACTCCTGCCTTAAGAAACATTCACATTTTTTTT
>Ga0056128_1003776_pt1 | contig 18763 bp, 12 predicted proteins | sample WorMetLIZISLAND2_FD_71113 | JGI IMG/M metagenome (GOLD analysis project Ga0056128, IMG submission 71113) | Marine gutless worms symbiont microbial communities from Max Planck institute for Marine Microbiology, Germany - Olavius geniculatus... ... | reverse complement strand
CTCTATATGTCTGTGTCTGTCTATGTCTGTCTGTATGTGACAGGAGTTGGTAGTCGTCTGTACTCAGCTGCCGCTGGTTCTGATCTGAAGTATCGCAATGGATCTGTGGCTATCGGCAATGCTTTGTTCGGTCCATCGGTCTTTGCACCGCATGCCTTTGCAAAAAGGTCGGTGTGGTCTGATTGCGATATTTGTGTTGTATTATACATCCTCTTACTCTTCTAGTTATTGTGCTTCATGTGCAGACATATGTTGGATACTAGTAGCAGCTATGTGTTTTTGCACCGTATAATTACAGGGTGAGCCAGAAGAAATTTCCCAACTTGTTTATTGTTTGAACAGAACTTTGTCGAATTTCTGTCAGATTTAATAATTTTTGGCACACAGATGGCCAAGACGATCGAATTGTGTGAGGTGCACCCATTTTCCACCTCAGTTTAGGTCAATGCATAAAATGCATTGCATATGCTCCATATTGCTACATTATGCGGTGATTATCAGCATCAGATGCTCGCCCATTCATTGTCAGTTCGACAGAGAGCGCACGTGATTGAATAATTTATTGGTATTAAATGCTTTACACTGAAAACAGCAGACAGAAAAAAATACCTGACTAATGACCTCAAAACACATCTAATCTTTGAGTGAGTGCAGTTTGACCAGTTGATTGTTAGGCTAATGCTGCTATCAGCCAGTAGCGTCACATCTAAACCATTGTGTGCATGTATGCAGGGCACACTTTGGGCTTAAATTTGGATAATTTGAAAGCAATTTATTACAAAAATGTTCTAAGTTTACTAAATAAATCACATTTTAATTTATTATGTGCTTAATTAAGTCGTTAGAACTTTTACTGGGACAACAAGTCAGCATTATGCAACAATTTGGAGCATCTGTGTTTTACACGATAGTGCATTGACATACATTAGGTGCGGTGGAAACTGAATGCATTTCACATAATTTCATCATCTTGGCTATCCGTATGCCAAAATGTATGAAATTTGGTGAAGATTTGATGGAAGTTCATACAAGAACAATTTGGGAAATTTTTTTGACCCACCCTGTATATACACACTGTATATACATATGCCTGTATAAAAAGGGAACAATTTTCCCTAATGTCAAAGCTGTGACAAATTTTGATATGTTGGATTGTTGTAGTGGTATACTACATAAATAGACATGCTAATGTGTGTATAATTTCCTAAATTGCTCTATGTTGATACGCCCTTCTGTATACATTACATATGCATGAATGTGTTCATGAATCAGTGATGGATCCAGTGCAAAGGATATGTCAAATCGCAGTCAGCTGTTGGAAGATTTCCGCAGCAACAGAATTCCCAATCTTCAGCTGAGGGACCTGACTAATCATGTGATTGAATTCTCACAGGACCAGCATGGCTCCAGGTATGCCAGTGGCTAGCAATACTTGTGCGCATAAACAATAATGTGCCGTAATATGATATATCTGTATGCCAGTAGCCATGCAACAAAATAAACAGGAAAGAAATTTGTTGCCGCACTGATAACATATTACATGGCCATCTACCTGGTCGTATGCTATAATGCTTCTGACCTGTTTTGAAGAATATTCACAATAATTATGGTTTTTTATTGCATTTTTATTTTTTGAGTTAGAACTCCATATTTGTAAGTTGGACAGACAGATGGCAAGAGCATGTTTTAGGCTATATAAAGTGAGCTGGCTGCTGATGATCGCTGTGATTGATTGACAGGTTTATTCAGCAGAAGCTGGAGCATGCGTCGCTGACAGAGAAAGCGTTGATATTCAACGAAATCCTCTCAGCCGCCTACAGCCTCATGATGGATGTCTTCGGCAACTACGTAATTCAGAAGTTCTTTGAGTTTGGAATGACTGAGCAGAAGCAAACTCTGGCGCAGCGGGTCCGAGGTCACGTCCTGGCGCTCGCTCTGCACATGTATGGATGTCGGGTTATACAGAAGGCTCTTGAGTCTATTCCAGCTGACATGCAGGTCTGTTCAACTGTTCACTAGTTTGAAAATTGTTAACGGTTTGTATAGCTGTTCATGGGAGCTCCTCTTAGTGTTAGGGAACATTGGCTGTCAATGTCATATTAGGTCTCATAGCATTACTGCCACCTATTATACAGCCACTCTCAACCCGATAAATGGATTTTTTGTTGGCATTCAGCGTAGTCATCTCGCAGTTCTGTGACATATGGACCTGTGCTGCTCATTTTATGTTGTGCTCATCTCTGTTGCTTGTGTCTTTAGTCAGCAGTGGGTTTGCACTCAGTGTAACGAATGTTTTTACCATGTCTCTCCATGGCATGCATAGATACTTTCCAAGTTTTTACACTGGTACCAGATTATATAATATGCTTCTTTTTGTCAGAGGTGAGTGTGTGTAAACAACTTGCTTGTTAATGCTTAGGTCATTACCATGCTGAATATCTCTCTGGGTGTGACTGCTAACTGAAGTGTTTTTAAACCTTTTGGCTAATTGCTTATTTTATTATTTGGCTGTTAAATTACCATACTTTATTTAACTGTTTTTAGGTGGAGATAGCGAAGGAGTTGGAGGGCAACGTGTTGAAGTGTGTCAAGGATCAGAACGGCAATCACGTTGTGCAGAAATGCATAGAGTCGATTGACCCTGTACATCTCACGTTTGTCACGGATGCTTTCGATGGGCAGGTCAGTTACATGTTGTGCAGATATGTTACGCATGTTAATTAGAGCTGTTGAAGCATTAATTTTTTTAACGCAGTGACGCACTGCGTTAATTTTTTAAACACATTTATTAATGCCTTATTGATGCACTCAGGCCCATCGAGAGGGAGAGGAAGGGGGAGTTACCCCATCCCCGCTACATTTGGGGGGCCCCGCCTATAGAATATGGACAGTTAGAAAGCAAATAAAAACCCATTTTTCAACAATAACTGACGTCATCACTAGCGTAGAAATCTATTAGCCTGTCATCTGAATGATACTTATTTACGGTAGTGATGGAACGGCAACTACAGTTTAGTTACTTGAATTTATTCGATTGTCAAATGACTGCAATTTACCGGTATATTGGAACTTTTGCTTCAGATAATTTAGTAAATTGAATACATTTACGCATGTGTGTTAATTTTTTTAACGCACATTAATTTTTTCAAAGCATGTTAATTTGTTAACGCATTAACGTGTTAATTTGACAGCTCTAATGTTAATGCATTTAATCTATTGAAACTGCACATTTTGCATTGATCACTGATGCTTTTAGTGGACTCGTTGGTTGTTATTGTTGCTTTTATTGTTTGAAATATAATTGTTTTATTCACGTATTTATGCTTGTAGCCTTGACCAAACACCACTTACTCCTGCCTCGGGCAGCATTCTCACCAGTTCTAGTTTTTCTATGCTTTTTGTTTTTGGGTTAAAATTCTACCTGGAACAGACGTACAGCTGACCAGGACATTTAATGGGGTGTAGGAGACTGTGCATGTAATGAGTCTTTCACTATTGCATTCTGAGGTTAACTGTGGAAGAGGCTATTATGATTTACTACTTTATCTCTGTTCCTCTCTGTGGGTCATTGTCCATATGTGTTCATACTATAGCTGATAATGCACCCCTACAACTGTCTTGTAATCCAGTTCATTCTGGGGCACTGTAATGTGGAATGGATGTCTGTCTGTCTGACTGTCTGTCTGCCTGTGTCTTTCTATCTCTCTGTGTCTGTATGTTTGTGTCTGTAGGTCCTACAGCTGGCGATGCATCCGTACGGTTGTCGAGTCATCCAGCGTATCTTGGAGCACTGTAATGTGGACCAGGTGTCTGGTATATTGGAGGAGTTACATCAGCAGACGGAGCACTTGGTTCATGACCAGTATGGTAACTACGTGATCCAGCACGTACTGGAGCATGGCCAGCCGGAGGACAAGAGCAAGATCATCGCCCAGCTGCGTGGCAAGTTCATGGTGCTCAGCCAACACAAGTTTGCCAGGTTCGTACGAGTGTCTAAAATGTTGGCTGTAATTACACGATCTGTTTTTTTTCTGCATGTCTCATAAAAATATCTCAGAAGAACATTTCACTAGGAGGTTAGCTTTTTACTGCAGCTGTTCATGTGAACCTGTCTCAAAGGTACAGAGTGTCAACTGTCATATGGTGTCATTGAATGGACTTGTAGGTTGAAGCAATATGTAAGTTGTATGTAGACATTTATTAAAGTAGACCTTTATTTTGTTGTTTTTGTTGATGTTTCATCAACCACTGCTGTGTTTCTTGGAATGATGGTCTGCCAGGTGTCACTATGGCAGACATAAAGTGATCATAGATGTGTGGAAGTTTATAGGACCCCTCATTTTAGTTCATCGACTTATCTTGTTCTTTCCTGATGTGTATACATAGCTTCCTGATCCACCAGTCATCCTGTTACTTTCTTTGTCGATCACCTTGGTGCGCTCCTAGTTTGTGACATGGTTAAGAGAAATGGCATGGTCTGTGACTGCAAACTTGTCAAATGGTAGCACACAGACACAGGTGAACATACCCCACCATAGCCCCAGGCAGGCAGACTGGTTCTTGACTTACCTACCCTGAGAGGATGGCAAGGCTGAGTTGACCTGTGTGGTTGGTTATATGTCAAGATAGTTTACCCATCCATCAGCAGACAGTCAATCATCCAAGTAGCATCCTGGCCACTTAGCTGCTGATGTTCGTTAGCTGTCACAAGCGCACAGACACTAGGATTGCATCTACTAATTTGGCCACGAAAAAACTCCCAGGCTGCTAAATTATTTGGTTCGTCTGTTTGTGTAGTAACGTCGTTGAGAAGTGTGTGTCCCACTCGTCACGTGCTGAACGTGCATCTATCATAGAAGAAGTCTGCCTCATGAATGATGGGTGAGTCAGTATTCAGTAGTCCATCTGCTAGCTAGTTAGCCGTTTAATGCTTCATATAACATGATGTTGCTGTGTGTTTCTAATACAAGAGAATCGTCATCTGTCTGTCAAAAGTCGCACATATCACTTCTTCGTGACGTCTTCGTGAGCCAATGTTACTGTCTCGCTCTCTGTCCAACATTACTAGTGATGAACAGATTCTGATTCACTGTTACTTGGCTGTGTCTTCTCTGCTGCAGTGCTCCGTCGGATGTATAGCAAGCATAGATTAATGCATGTTGCAGCAATTCTTTATGCCTAAAATTTTTATACTAGGCAAGCTCTGCAATACGATATGGAATGATATCGTTATGGTGTTGTACATGTACGCAGAGTCTGTACCATTCAGCTGGGCAGTAGAAAGATTCGATCTCATGAATTATGGCTGAGTATGTCACTTACTCAGTCACTGATAATTTAAATCAGTTATTCACATGTTCTATGCACAATACAGAATGATTGCTTGATCATTTGTCAGCTGATTGTTTGCTGGGTTGATGGCTTGACTGCAGGGCTCAAAGTGCTTTGTACACGATGATGAAGGATCAGTTTGCTAACTACGTCGTTCAGAAGATGATTGACATTGCCGACCCACCACAGCGCAAGATGCTGCTTCAGAAGATTCGCCCACATGTCACAGCATTGCGCAAGTACGCGTACGGCAAGCACATTCTAGCCAAGCTGGAGAAATTCTACACCAAGAACAATGCCGAACTAGGACCTATTGGAGTCGCTCCAGTTACCGTTCTGCAGTGACGAGCCCATTTGTAGTCTGGTTTAGTGTCGACCGTCGAGACAGGTTTTTAGTCTGCGATCTGCATTGATTTGATGTACTTAACGTCGCTGACTGCTTTTTACGAGTTTTACCTTGTAGCGACAGTTTGATGACGGTTTATTTTACACGAGCAGCAAGTAAGATACGCGTTTAACTTTCTACGAATCCGAATTCAGACTAACGTCGTATATTTTTAGATTTTTTTTATTTGCCACAAAGTGTAGTGATGAGCAAATACTGAGTTTGCAGTAATTGTGTGGTGAGTTGAGTTTGTTGTGCTGGTTTTGTGAATTGTGATGGCACTCGTGTCTTTTTTTTTGCTTTTATGAGTTGGCAGCAGGCCCTTAATGTTTTGTTCTAAGTAGTGCTCAAAACTTTTTTAATCCAAGGGCAACTAGCATGTTTTTGAAACCACTGCGAACAGGTCAGTGTAATAAGCAAGCCTTTTATCAGCAAAATCATACATCCAAAACCAAGCTGTAAATTTTTTTTGGAGAGGGGAGGGAAGAATATGTATTGTATTAAAGCTTATAGTTTTCACTTAACTGCAAAGAAGACAGTTCTTCTTTTTTACGTGATGCCTCGGACATGGCACACAGACCAGAGTTTGTGCACTGCTGGCTGATCTATTTCGGCCATGTATTATACCAATACATTCCTCTGACAACTTGCATTCTGTTTGTCCACTATTTTCTGCCGTCTTTGAACAGAACGTGAAGCATAATGATTAATGTGAAGTAAGCAGATTGTAATGACTTATTCAACTCTTGGATGACGTTTTGATGAAGAAGAATTAGTTTTGTGTTTGAGACTGCAATGTGTACTTTTTTATTCTGTGTCTTTTATTTTGCACAATGACTTCGTTTTTTTAAACATGTCTGTCCTTGAGTGATGAAGAATCACTGATCCCTTATTATTACTTTTATTTCGGTATTAGCTTACTTTTGATGCATGTCTGAGTGCATATATTGTTGGCATATTTGCCGTTTTTGCTGTTACGCTGATGAACAGCCAATTTTCGCATGAAATTATGAGCAAGTCCAAGTGTGTAATTATGAGTTAGTTTTTCTATTCTCTGGCTCAGTGTGTGTGTAAATATTGAAGCCAGGCTGAATTGAGTTTATCTGTGTTTTCTCATCACATGCGTTCTCATTTAATGCAGTATTTAGATGATGAATTTGCATAGTGTTGTTTCACCCCTGTCCTCCAATAGACAGCATTATGAGATTTTTGACTGTCTGGAGGATATCACTCACGCATAGTGTTGATTTTTCACTGCACTGTACTTTGATGTTGATTTGTGGTTGGATGTAAATATTGCAGTAGCTAACCATCCCTGATACAAAGCTTTACTGTGCTTTCCAGTACTTCCTATTGTAAGTTCTTGGCATATTACAATGTACTTGTCTTTCTGTGAGAATAATTTATAATTCGATAAATTTAGATATAAGTTTATACATGTACTTGTTATAAGTAATTCCTGAAACACAATTTTATATGCATACTGTCTTTTCAAATTTCTTTTTGTATTTATTTCTTCTCCATGAGAATAATAAGTAGGTCAATTGGCATGTAATTTTTATGTTATGTGGTGTCAGCTGTGTCCTTGTCCGATATAACGAGATTTGGGTAGCCTTGTATGTTTTGTACAGCCGTCATCGTTTTCGGTATGATTCATGTAATTAACATCTGTTGATTTATTTGTTAGCTTGTATGATATTGCTGGCCAAAACCCTGTCACGTTATTGCAAACACGTCTTGTAAAAATGGTGTACAGTTGCACAGTAACAAACGAAATTATGTAAACTAGCATGGAACTTGTAAATTTGCACAGTTATGCGTGCTTTTGACATGCTGTCACTTGCAGTGCATTCAGTTGAGTCATACAGTATGGAGCCTGTTGTACCTGTTGTGGAAATTTCTCATCCAATCGTAGCTAAGTCATCAGTCAAATTTGTCGATGATTGTGTTTTCTACGTGGAGTGCTGTACTGTTGGCTTATAAATGACATTGATGATGATTCTATGGACGTAGAGCTTGGTAGTGTAAGTATGTTGTCAACTGAATCTTGATCTCTGTCTTCGGGGTCACCACATATCTGAGTAATCAGCCGTCTATTGGGGGAATCTAGGGAGTGGACCAAATTTGATAGCATTGTCGGTGAAGAAATATCTCCTTAACCTCACATTTCAGCCAACACCGGCAGTGGTCTAATATTTCAGATTGTGGATTTCTCGGTCTGTTGCATTGCATTATTGCACTGGTTTATTTTATTTTTGTACAGTTTTATTGCATAATATGGGTATTTGCAGAATGGGGTCAATGCCACAGTCTTTAGGGGAATTTTTGTAGAAATTTTGCAGTGCCGTGGAGAGTGGTTGCTCCTTGTGTCTCATAACTTGCCTTGATCCATTCATTTGTTCAGTTACTTCGATTGGCTGTTGATTGCATGATATGCATGTAGATTTGTGTAGATAATACTGCATGTGCAGTCTATTGCGACCGAGCAGTTTGTTTACGCTATTTAAGCATTGTCATTAGTAACTATGCATACTTTTTGGTTTACTGACAAACTGTTCAGTTATCAAGTTGCACTGAGACTAAACTGATTATCAGTGGAATTACTTCGATGTATTGTTTACAGTCATGGCGATTGTGGTAGTGTTGATGATAACAGTGGTGTAACAACAGATGATACCACAAACTATTACATTATATGAAGCTGAAACCAATCTCATTTCACTGCAGTTTTGAGTCCTGATAGTAATTTTGAGATAACAATGATGACTTATGCAACAGATAATTAAGATTGTTGTATTGTAATACTAGCTTCTGCAGTTTGTGTACATTGATAACTGCAATTACTCTGTCTGCATGCGATCATTTGGTAAAATTATAAATAAAATCATGAATGGAATTTACTGAATCGTATCTAACTGTTGCTGTAATATTGATTCATCTTTCATTTAATTTAACTGTTATACGATACAAAAATTATTGAAAACATAAAAATGTGTGTATTATGCTGAAGCAGGTGCCACTTTAATGGCTGTTTGTATATGTTTGTAAAATGTTTACTTTTGTCACACTGATGTTTGAGAAAATGTGTACAGTACATTAAAAAGTATATACATTTTTCACCAAAATTGTGCAAATAATGTGTTGTGTACTGTACATCTTAAGTTGTAGTTTTTTTGTACAAAATAATCCACAACGTCCCAACAGTGCAGAATGTTTACATTGTGACGACTTTTTTGATAAACTCTGATGATACTTTTAAGGAATGTAATTTTTGTGTTTGAGAGTGTTAATTATGATTATGTATCTTTCGATTTACTCAGTGATAAGTTTTTTGGCCCGACTTTTGTTAGAAAATCACAACCCATATCTTTGCTAGTTTGATTTTGTTATCTTCATACTTTCGATGCATGTTCAAGTGCATAACTCTGGCTTATTTGCTGTGTTTGTTGGTTACATTTGCCGTAGTGGTAGAGACGTTTGCATTTTTTAAACTTCAGCTCTATTAATTTTTTTTTCCCAGTTACTGCTGGTAATACTGTCTATCTTTCCAAGCGAGTTCGTCGTCATTCAGTGTATCAGTGATTGGGTTGACTGACAGTCATTTGTTTGGCTTTTTCTACAATACCGGTACTGCTGTCATGCAGTGTTACCACACGACTAGATTTTTTACTAGTTTTGGGTTTTCTGTTTGTGACTCAAAAGGCATTGAAACAGGTTCTATTTGTAAAGTGTATAAAAAAAATTCTTGTGTTGCTAATTTCACAGATTTTTAGACTTACTTATATACATCTTTTTTTTGTTAGAAAATGTGGGTTTTTCTCAGAATTTCGTGGTAATGCTGCTGGCCTAACGTCATAGGCAGCTCTTGCATGTGTATCTGGATTTATTTTGCTTTATTTGCATCGCAGTTTGGTAGATCGTTTGTCTTCTCATTAGTGGAACGAATGACCACTGATCATCCTGAGAACTGTTTAGATCTGACTCTTGTCATAACTGCTAACTGAGTGCTTTATTTGATGTTCTGTTTGCTGCATCGTAGTTGCAGACAGTGCATTTGCTACTGCACTGGTTTATACACATTGATTTCTCGTATATCGTCTGTGTATTAAATGACGTTTCTAGTAGTGTCTGGATTATGAAATGCATTCAGATCAAAACAGCACAACACAACATGTAATTCATTGTTGGCTATGTAAATGAAGGTAAGTGTATACAGCATTTTGGCGTAATCGAGAAAGAATTCGTTGTCACTATGTAACTTGAAGTCTCACATGTAGATTTTCAGGTTACTTCACTATCAAGAATCAAGACCACAGTTCGTTGTATGTAATTCTCATTTAACATAATTATTTAGTAGAGTTTGGAGACAAAACAGACGAAATTTGAGTCGTTAAATTTAGATGAAGTTGATAGTATAGTTTATATCTGTGACAGTACGACGACAAAAGCAGACAACGTTGGTGCTAGTGTTGGGTCATTTTAAATTCTATTGTGGTTTGTCAAAAATGTGATCTCCATCACAGTATACGTAGTAGTAGTAAGGGTACGGGCAAGACAGTAATAATGTCGGTGTAGCTAGGGTCATGGATGGTAGCAATAGTGGTGACGTAGGTTATGGTAGGGGGTAGAGTATGGTAATGCTAAAGGAAGGGTTACTTAGTCGAAGTAGAAATAAGAGTAGCAGTAGTTGTAGTGGTTATTCTACTGCCAGATTTTATACAGCTCCAGATTACTTCCAACGGCAATAAAACGGCAAATATTTATGTTTAAAAAAACTACTCAGTTTATATACAGTGTAAAGGTGACATCGTGGTTATAGATATAAAACAGCAAAAATCACAATGTACAAATTCAAACATCACCATTACCAGAAGAACTTTGCTGACTGTGTAACGGTAAAGTTGCCATGCAACTTGTTCAGAACTGGTTCAGAATTTCAGATAGCTGCAAGAACGTGACATTCGATTCCATGTGCTTAAAAATTTAGTAAAACAATATAACTTATTCTGCGTACAGAGGCCTTTAGCTATGTCACTGCGTTGTATAATTTTTTTGTGTCACCCTAAAACAAAATTATTTTCAGTCTCGTACTTTGGTTCTCTTCGCACCATGGTTACGGTTTACCGTGATTACTTATTGCCGATTATGTATTTTATGCTGTGTTGTTGTTGTTGTTTATTATCGTATTTATGGATTATAACTTGATTATTTGAGCAAATTCCGATGTTTACGGCATACAGGCGGTCCACTGAACTTTATTCAGACATTTCTAACGTTCACTGCCATTGTAAATATTGTCAGGACGTCACTACTATATATCGGTCAGTTGTATGGCTTACATCGTAACTTGTAGGCGTGACAGGGTTAGAACAAGATCTAATCAGTCCAACGTTTAGTGCGGTTAAATGTGCAGCTAGTTAGCTAGTTAGACTAGAGTGAAGAAGACGGGAACAAACAAACCGATCCACCGTTATGTGTAGTTGTGCGAAAAAATAGTTCCACTTAACTTGCACGTTTGCATGCCATTCAGTGCACTTTTTTATGTATTGTTAACACAGTTCTTTTTGTCATTATATTTCGCTGTTAGTTTAATTACTAATATGCCATTTAGTGTACATTTAGTGCTTGTTTCCGCAAACTTCACATGATGCAACCATTTGCCTATGGTTCAAAGTAATTTACGGGATCAGTGACCTATGCACAGTTATGCACAACTGCTATCAAAATTACTACCTTCACCACAAAATGGGGGGGTGGAGTCTGGGGAGGGGGCAGCGCCCCCTCCCCAGGAAAATAAAAATGTGATAAATTGTTTCACTAGAACATAATAACTTGGTTTGGAAAGTGCACTTCAGTAATAAATTATTCAAAACAGCTCAGCTCTAATGTGGCGAATTACTTTAGTGCACATGAGATATCATTGCGCTTCGCTACAGTTCCTGTCATCTTTACTCGTCCCGCTATTTAGTTTATTACGTTATTTTATAATGCTAGTTAATAACGTTTTTTTTGTTTTTTGGTACAACCAAAATGTGTCCACTGTCCAGTATTTTCTTGGTCGGTCTCTGAAAGTGAATATAAACATACTTCTGAAACATCAAAGCTAGTTAACAACTGTGACGGTTTTATTATTAGTCCATTGTTGAAACTTGAATTTAGTTTGAACATTGCTGATGTGCAGTAACACGACCTTGTTTTTGTCAGAGGCACATAGTGTAATGATACCAATGATAATATGGGAAAAGCTACATGCTGAAATATATCTTTGGTTGTATTTTTTGGCAAAGATTTAATTTATTTTTAAATGTGTCAACTAGGGTTGTTAAACGAAGTTCGAATTTGCGAACTTCGAATTTCATGTTCAAATTCGTATTCGTTTTTCAGCCCTTCGATATTCGAATCCAAGCATCACTAATTAAACGCAGACAGTTTTGCATTGAAAGTGGAGCGCTGTTACTTCAGTGGTGCACTGTGTGATGATTTCCTTGTTCTCTGCCGGCCGTCAATTCAAGCGATGCCTACCGCGTGTTTGCTTACCCCTCCCCTCCTTTTCCCTCCCTGCATACCGCCCTGGCGTTAAATTACTCTCCGTCTTGCACTGCGCCCCTGGCATGTGTTGTAAACTACTGATGCAAGCTATCAAAGTGACAAATCTTGGTGGCCCAGACACAGAGCAGACATCAATCGACGGCAATAGACACGACATGGCTTGACATCCTGGCTGATTGCACTGTTGATAGACTGCTTCCCGGCGTGCAGCGTGCGTGCTGTGACCTTCATCTCGCCCCACAGTGCAGACATCAAACGCAAATTGCTTAAGCTTCTCCACAAATGTATAAACAAAGTTCGAATTTAATTCGAATTTTAGCTGTCAAAATTCGAATTTGGAAAAAAACGAATTTAACATCCCTAGTGTCAACAGTATGACTTTGAATGCTATCCTTGTCTTAAATTGCACTCATTTGCAGTTTTATTAAATTTTAAAGATCATGTTTAAGATAAAATTAATAAAGTTTGCAGCATGATCGGTCTACTTAAAAGAAATTTTATCTACATGGATTGTGATACTTTTATTTTATTATACAAAGCCTTAGTCCATCTTTATCTTGAATGTGCAAATTCTGTCTAGTCACCATATTAAAAGTGATATAGAACAGATAGAGAAAATTCAAAAGAGAGGTACCAAACTTGTTATTACCTTACGTAAATTACCATACAAAGAATGCTTGATTTCTTCAAACTTACATGCACTAAAATACAGAAGATTGCGTGTTGACATGATTGAGGTTTTCACAAAATTTTGCGAATGACATTTATAATGGAAAAGTCACACCTACATTACATTAGAACAATACTTCAGTAACTAGACGTAACAAATTTAAATTGCACAACCAAACATTTACTCACAATTTTAGAAAATATTTTTGCTCAGCACAAATTGTTAATATCTGGAATAGCTTACCTAATTGGGTAGTTGCCGTACAGTCTGTGGATTTATTTAAAATGCGGCTTGATAGATTTTGGGTGCAACAAGAAGTTATGTAGGCCCCTATGATTGGACCACCAAATTAACTGGAACTGGAGACAGATTGGAGTTTATCGAAAAAAAGTTACTACATTATAAGTAGAATCAGTTATATCGTGATACGGATATAGAGGAACTTTGTGCCTGCATCCGTTTATCTACATTACTGATTACTGATTATTGGTTTGGTTCCACCATTCAGAACGACTGCCACTTTAAGGGTTTGCTACAAGCCTGTTTTAGATGACAATGAAACCATACTTATTAAATACCAGACTGACTCTAACGCTTACTCTAACCCTGATCCTATGCTTAACTGTGGCAGCGCATTAGAATGACAGATTGACGGTCCTGGCAGGCTGATACCATTTTATTACTGGAAAAGTTTTTGCTTAAAAAGTCTAGTCTAGCTTTTGCCGTAAACTTATAATTAGTGGCCTTTGAGTTTTGTTCTTTGTATTAATTTTGTCATCATTACTTTTTATTGTAGTTATAATTGTGTGCAGTACAAGTAAATGTGTCCATGTGTTTGTGCATTGGGGGAAGAAGGTGAATGATTGATCTTTGAGAAATGTCGACGGCACCTACACAGCCTTCTGTTACTCCACAGTTTGCACAGCTCCAAGTTACAAGTATGTCACTACGTCACATACTGCATTTATGAGTACTGTAAATACAAGGTATTTGTATCAGATATTTTTAAAAGATTGGTTGAATGATGTAGTGTTATTACGGTTTCTCATTGGTTGAGGTTGATTGGTTTTGGTTCGGTTTTGGGGAAAAAGCTGCACTTTTGCTTCAGTACGGTTTGGTTTTCTGACCAGTGCCAAACTTGGCACGGATGTTTAATGATGACGCGCCCATTGGGTGCTTTGATGTTCACATTACGCCTGTTAGACGCAAACTTCATGGGTGGGTGGGTGACGAAGCATTGCTGGGAGAGCAGATGAGACAGACTCACGGCGCTCAGTATTCAGTAATAAGGCATGGTTATTTCAGGCCTGGATGACTTGACAGGATGCATGCTTGATATAAAACCATAGCCCCCAGTATCTAACAGATGGCCATGTAAAGACTGACCCTCAGATGGCTGCTGTGGGAGCATCAGTGACTGAGATGGCTGTGCAGGGGGGGGGAGAGGGGGGCAAGCAGATGCACACTGCTCACAGTGAGTGCGCTCCAGCCAGTAGGCTCTAGTCACACGTTCATGCTCTCAACGCCATTACGTGGGGCTTTAGTTGATAGTAGCGCCACAGTGAGTGATTACATGACACCGCTGCAGTGTTGCCACCATCCATGGACGTGTATACTAATCCTTGTCGCTCACCATTATTGCAATAAATACCTATTATGTAACCAGTCATGTTCCCTCACCATGGCATGCATTGTCACATCACATGTGCGGGCGGTGTTGTTAAACATCGCTTTACTGTCTGGCGGTAATTAGCAACTCACCGACGGTACCCTCCTTCTTCGCACATGGAGTGGAGCCCTGCTGGTGATCTTAGCTTTGATCTAGAGTGGTAACACCCCACCTACAATGAGAGAAGCAGGCGAGAAGAGTTGCAACACCCCTCGGCTTGTCTTGCTGCAGCGGGCGACGCGAGTGCTCGTATTATTAACATTCACTACACAGCCAAGACACAAAAGCTGCTTTATTTTTTGAAACCCAAAAAAACCGAAACCGTCAATAGAAAATCTAAATTCGCGGTCTTGATATGGTTTGATATTGCTAAAAAACCGTGGTATTGGTGCTGATTTTGATAATTGTAACAACACTGGAAAGAGGTCAGGTGTGCACCTGAAATTTTGCCTTTCCAAGTACAAGGCACATTGCTTTTACAGCTGCTGCTGCGCAATCGGTAATTGATGTAACTGTTATTTCACTGTTGTTTTTACTGTTTCAATAGTAGCATTGGCTACTGATGCAATACAACTTGCATGTTGTGCTTTAACCTTATCACTGCTGTGAATTGGTTTTTTCAGGCATATTAAAATGTGGCTGTCCATTTATTCATTGCTTAGTTAATTACATGTGAATTTCATGCTGTTTTTTTTTTGAGATATTGCAAATTTGCTGTAAATATTTAGTATTTTTTGTTGCATGCACATAGTTTAGTAGTAATTAATTGAACTAACTCATACTTACTTGGCTGGTATTGACTGTTTGTTGTGATGTGGTTGTTAGTAAAAGATGCCACTATTCACCAGCAGACGGGGTTTTTTAAACCGGATCCATATGTGGAATTGTGTGTTGATGAACAAAATCCACCAAGAAGAACTGAAGTCTTCTCCAAGTCGCTATTACCGGTCTGGAATGAACATTTCACTGTGTATGTACTCAGCACTTGAATCTTTTGTGTTTCTTTGTATATACAAGCAGTATAGCAATGTGCACTATGAGCAAATTAGGATACACAGTGGCTGTTTTATGTGCTTAAGATTTCTCTGGCAGCCTGTCACAGCATATTTATCTCCGTCAATGGAACAAAGTGAACATTGGAGGAGATTATGAGATTGGTCGTTCTGTCCATGTGTGTGTCCGTCGTTGTGTCTGTTCGTGTGTTTGTGTACACGATGACTCATCATCATCTCCACATGTCATACACAACCGGCAGGAACGGTGGCGCCCTCCTGTGAAAACTTCTGCATTGGCAGAGATATGCACTCTCACAAGCACCTTCTAGATTTATTATGTTGTTGCTAATTCATTATTTCTTGGGCAAATAAATTTTTTTTTTATCTCTGCCAAGGAGAACGTAGTGAACACTGGCGGCAGTAATGTTTTCTCTTTGTCTTTGCCAAGGCGCCGCTGCAGCGTAATGTCACAAGGGGTCAGCCTGTTTAGCCATGTTATTGATATTTTGGCAGGTTATTCTTGATTTACCCTTGTTGCCATGGCAACAAAATTTGAGAGAAAATGGGCTGTAACTCGGCTTGTATAAGAAATATCTCAATGATTTCTGCATCTAAGAAGGGGTTTTGGGAGACATGCTATCGAATGAGGCAAGTCTAATTTTGCCAAAATTGACCCTCGTTGCCATGGTACTGGCATTTGTCAATTTTGGCAAAAAATTTTATAGAAGTGGTAGGTCTAGTAGTAGTAGTAGTAATAGTAATGTTTACGTCACTTCACTTGGCGGAGATATGCACTCTCATGAGTGCCTTTTAGTTTGTTTTTGTTTTCGTCATTATCATTATCATTATTTAATGAGCTTTGTATGATTATATCACAACAGTTAGAACAGCAGGTCTTCTTAGATATGTGCACTAGATAATGTGCCATTAGGTGGACTTCGAGAGTGATACTAACGAAAGAAATAAATAGAATACATGTGAAATATATTTTACTGAGCAATTTTTCACTCTGGAGTCAGTGAACATGCCATGAAATTGTGAGCTATCTATGTAATCATGCTGATCTGTGTAAGTATTTCCCTTGTGCATTAGCTATTGCTACTGCCCAATTACTTGAGATGATTTTAGCATTTATTTAAAAATTCATACTTGAATGATTATGTATATTTTCAATAACATTTTCTGGTGTTTCCCTTATCTAGTGAGCAGAGCTGTCAGTTTGCTTGTATCTGAAAATTTATGCAAATACATAAAAAAATAAATCTATAAACAAGTAAGTAAATATGCATTATGTTGCTGTGTTGCCAGGCTGGTGACTCCGTATAGCATGCTGGAGTTTCGTTTGTGTTGTCGGAAGAGTATTAGATCAAACCTTGTACTTGGCCGAACCAGCATTGACCTACACGCACTGCTGAAACAGCATGCCGGCAAATGTGAGTACTGCTGTTACTGCTGCTGCTGCTAGTGCTTCTACAGCTACTAGAGTACTACTATTTGTAAAATAATTATTCATGAAAGTATTGCCTCCAGACATTAACATCGGTCATATCTTTTATACATATGTCATGTCTAATTTTAGTACTAATTTGGCTGATGTGCTTTAGGATGCAGATGTCGACTTTGCAGTTCCGTAAACTATGTGACGTTTGTACTGGTGACTGTGTGCATGTCTCTACTTGTATCTCTGCCTGTGTCTTTGTACCGCTGTGTGTCTCTCTGCCCAGTGGACGGTCTGCAGCAATCAGTAAACCTGACAGACAGCGTCCGCGGTGCTGGCAGTCAGGCTGTCGTTGCTCAACTAAGAATTGCATTCACCGGCACCACCTTCGACATGGACAAATTCCCCGATAGACCCACTCGCAATGGCCTCACAAATGGTGAGAACCGTTTAGTTGTTTGTTTGTTTGTTTCTTAGTCTGTCTGTCTTTCCATTCATTTGTTTGTCTATTTGCCCATGCGTGTCTCTGTCTGTCTGCAAAATTGTTGGCATGGACAAATTTCCTGACCGAACCATACCAATTGGCATCACTGGTCACTTTGCCATTAAATTTCTTAACTCCTCTGTTTAACTTCCAATTTGAATCTGTTTCCTTTGCACTAGATGGCTGAAATTTTGGATGCCCGAGTATAACACACATGGCTGATTATTCGTGTAAAAGTTTTCCCCTATGACCTACATATAGACAGATGGACAGATTGGCAGATGACGACAACCGTGCCAATAGCTCGACCATTATTTAAGTATGGTCAGCTAATAAAATTCACTTCTGAATTACCGTACTACAAATATAAGAGACCAGATTTTTGTCACATGAAAAAATAAACGCCAGGGGCTATTATTAGAAGTTTTACGATATGTTTGTCTGTCTGTCACAGACAGGCTTCAAATTCTAAAATGGAAAGGTGTAAAAGAACTAAAACTTTCTAGTAACTGGTGTATCAATTTTCAGTTATAAGGTTAGGGTTAATGTTGTGCAGTCAAATGTTTTTTTGGCTTGTGGTGAATATATTTAGATATAAGTATAAAATATGTTGAATATGCAGGGTGGCAAATGTACTATGTTGAACACTGCATTCAAGCATTTAACATGGCCACTATTCCCTGCAGTGATCGATGGGGCCCACAGTTTTCTGCAGGTGTGGAATTTTGAGCCAAGCCACAGAATTTACCCTTTTTCATGGACTTTTGATATTGCCATGGAACTTTGCAGAAGTTGGGAAATGACTGGTGATTAGTGCGAGCATTAGCTTGATGATGTAATTATGTACTTCTTTCTAAACCGAATAGCCTAAAACTGTGGGTTCTAAAAGCTACCATATTGCAATACAGCACAGTCATAAATAAACACAATACAACTTCACAGATTGCGCATTTCAAAGAAATAAAGATTGCTAATTTTCTTTCTATGTTGCTAGCATAACTGAGCACAATGCCAGCGTCCAATAATTGAAGTTTTTAAACAGAATCTTTTCAGTTTACTCACAGTTGGAAGGCCACAGTGAGCCATGGAATTTGGACGAATTTGCCAGGGTGAGCCACAGCATTCTTGACTCTCTCCTCCCATCCTACAATTCCACTCTCTCTGCACTCCTTGACAAACACGCTCCGGTCATTTCCAAGCTCTCCAGGCGTCACTCTAAATCTGCACCTTGGTTCACACCTG
>Ga0056128_1003774_pt1 | contig 18765 bp, 7 predicted proteins | sample WorMetLIZISLAND2_FD_71113 | JGI IMG/M metagenome (GOLD analysis project Ga0056128, IMG submission 71113) | Marine gutless worms symbiont microbial communities from Max Planck institute for Marine Microbiology, Germany - Olavius geniculatus... ... | reverse complement strand
TGAAGTCCAGTAAATTAGCTTCATGTGAACAAATATCTAACATCAACTGCATTGTGGTTATGGAATGGCACACAAGGATAATGTCATCTGCGTACAACAGGCAACCAAAATAAAATTGACTGATAAATGCACCGTAACCTGCTGCACGCAACTTTGCTATAAAAATAGCAAATAGGCATGGCGATAAAATACCACCTTGACGCACACCTGCGAGTAAGTGAAACTGCTTAGACACAGCGTTACCCCAACGAACAAATGCAAAAAATTTAGCATACCAACAAGTTAACACATCGAGAAAACTTTTAGGTATATTTCTATTCATGAGTTTAAGATATAAGGCAAAATGATTCATTCTATCAAACGCTTTGGAGACATCAAGTGTTTTAATATTTCGAATTAGTATTTATTCGGCTACGACTGATAAAAATTTCATGTAAATTGCTCATAATTTGAGTAAATTATGAAATAAACAAAAAGGGGTCCTTTTATGAAGCACCGTGTAGATTGCTATTTATCACTAATAAAAAGTCGCATATTGGCTTTCAAAAGACATGTTCATCATTGACCTTGGATAACTTTGAAGAGTCATAACGCACTACGGTATGTGGTTTTGTGGCTAAACAGGAAATCGTAGAGGATCGGCGATAATACTATCAAATAGGGCGCTGGTGATTTTCTATAGGCTGTCAATAGCAACCACGTCTCTATTTGCAGCGAATTGGCAGCAGTTTTTAATGAAAGATTTTAAGCTATAAGTGGCCGTATTTCGGAAACGGTGAGAGACAAGGCCAAGGTTACTATTAATCACTAACAGAAAGTGGCATACGCCGTTTCAGATGAGATAAAAATCATCGACCTTGGAATAACTTGAAGGTCACTGACAACCACTACGGTCGGCTATCTTAGCGACAGCTAGCCTTCTTGTTTATCTTATGATAGCATACAGTTTCTAGTTTCTTGCAACCTGATTTTGTGACGCTAGATTAAAAGATTCCTCTTGAACTATGGCGTCAAACAGGCTTACCGCAACGAAATCGTTATTTTAGTGCAATTAATTCGTCTAGCGCGAGAACGGTTGTAGATAGGCACAGACTGCCACTCGTCATAACAAGCACTGCTGACGACCTTTTCAGCGATATGCCAACTTCGATGACCTTGACTTAAGAAAACAATTAACGATGTAAAAAAATTGCAGTTAACTTTATCGCCACAGAATACACCACAGAATAGAAACATTTAATTTTTTTGGGATTGACCTGTACTTGAGCACGGAGAAGTACACTATTAAAAAAACTTAGTAAAAAATTAATATTTTTTTACGAATCTGGACAAGTCTGCACATCACTGTATTACGCATCGCTACTCATGCGTGGTGCGCACTGTGACAGATGACAAGACAGCCAGTCGTGAGCCAACTGACTTACAGTAGCCGTGACGTCATGCTATCAGTGGCGTATCCGGTGTGCGAAACTAAAAGACTGAAACTACTAACGTTACCACAAACTTTTAAAAGCGTTTTAAATTTTTTTTTTTGTATGGTACACATTTGATTTTTTTCGGATGGGAGAGTAGACTGCAGTGCTGTGAATTAATCTTAGACATTATCTCAAAAACGGACCACTGTAGTTACATTTTGAAATAACAATTATGGCTTTTATGTAGTATATTTGGTAATACTCCAACGGAACAACAACGTTGGTTACGAAGTTTTAAGTTATTATAATATAAGCGCCATAACGATAAGAAACTGTTTATTATTAGCGACATCACAGTGAAAAGTTGCGCATTGAGATGTTTAAACTGTTGTTTTTTCACGGGCCCGGAGACATCTGGCAATTCGTCACAATAATACCGAGTTTACACGATCGAGCAAACATCAAGCAAACGTTGAGCAGACATCAAGCAAACATCGAGCAAACATCAAGCAGGTCTGATGAAACCCCGCCCCTGGCTCAAACGAAAGCCTAGGCTTAGCCCACAGCTGATCACGTGTTATATAGGCCGTGAAATTGCAACCCGCCCGCCTTCTTAATTAGCATGCTAATTACCATAGCTAGTCGAGCTAGCTGGATGAATGCTGACAAACATTGAGCAGATGTCGAGCAATTAGCACGTGTATTTTAAATACGTTTGCTCGACGTTTGCTCGATGTTTGCTCGATCGTGTAAACGAGATATAACTTTGCAACTCTAGAGTAACATTCGTGTGCAGTGGTGCGTAGAGTTATTACATGCTCAGCCTAAGCACGCCACTGCTCCACCTGTTGCAGCATTAGGCCTACCTGCCCTTAGACAGACAGGCAGACAGAGCTAGGATTGACTGAATGATGATTCCGGTGGCCACGTCACTGCAGGCGCTTCGTCACGCTATTCATAACTCATCAAAGACTGTATATAAACAGCCTCCAGCGGCCATGCAACTCACTCGACTGACAACTCAGGATCTAGTACGGTAATAGGATAAGATATTTAGTCAACCAGTTAAGGGGCTATATTTTTGGTCGAAAAATTGCCGTTCGTTAATCTGCGTGACGTCCTTGGATACAAATTATTTCTGCAACCGTTCTGCTGATAGAAGAAAACGTACACAGGCTTACATAGACTATCACATATTAGTCTCAGCCGACTTTCTACGCTGAATTTAGTTTCTTCACGGGAGAGAACGAAGATGAGAACAGGCGTTCTTATTCTAGCGCTGCTGGCAAGTTTCGCGGCAACGTCGAATGCACGCAGCATCGCAGGTAATGATAGGATATAAAACCCGCTTTTGTTTTTTTTCAATTTCAGTCCTTTCGATTGCAAGTTTAACCAACGAATAAAGCAATTATTTGTTCTCAGTAATTTGTTTTCCTTTCAGCAAATTTCATAAGACTGAAAATAACAGCAAATTTTTGTAAGTCAAATTTGCAGTATGCTTGTTGCGTTGTTCAGGCATATAGGGTAGGCCTAGATCTACTGATTGTCATGTTATAAAATTTAAGTTGGTTTTGCCGTTGCAACGGTTATTTTTGGTTTTATGAGTGCTACTAACTATCCGCGGCGTTCGCTGGGGTTGTAGTGAGAAAAGGAAAAAACCGGAAGGAAAAAGAAGAAAAATGGAGAAGAAAGGAGACGGGAAATAAAAAAAGGTTGTGATTGAAAGGGGAAATGCGGTTTCCCAATCTTTCAGAATGTGTAATTGCATGCGCCCCTGATGCAATGGCTGTTGTGTGACACGAATGTAGGGCCAGAAGTGGTTGAAAATAACGTCACTGGTGACTTTAGCGATAGCGTCAATGACGTCAGCGATAACGTCAGTGACGGTACCTGGGATGACACAACCTGGGATGATACCAGGGAACACAGCAGGGATCACAGCAAGGATGATACCAGCGATGACACAATTGATAATACCAGGGACGACGTCACTGATGACACCAGTGATAATACCAGTGATGACTCCAGGGACTCCACAAGGGATCGCACCAGAGATCACAGCAAGGATCACAGCAGTGATGACACAAGCGATGTCTCCAGGGACAACACCAAAGACAACACCAAGAGTCACAGCAGGGACAACACCAGGGATGACTCCAGTGATGACAGCAGTGATGACAGCAGTGATGACACAGTTGATGACACCAGCGATGACATCAGGGATGACACCATAGATGACCTGACTGATGACGTCACTGATCATGACGTCAGCGACGACGACGCTAGTCGCCCGTCATGGACAGGCGGCGCTGCTCCTCACCTGTCGATGAGTTTCGTGCTGGGTGAGGCGACCGTCAGTCTGCAGCTGGAGCGACATGATGACATTCTACCTCACCTGACGACTTACTACACGGCGCAGGACGGCAAGCTCGTTCAATGGACCCTCGACTCCGCACAGGTAATTGCTATAACACTATTCACCTGTTTGATTGACTGCAATGCAGGGTCTACTTCCATCGATTAGGCCTGTATAAAATGTAACATCAAATGTTTTGTGTTTTAGCAAAATAATGTTAGGATCAAACGAACAACGACAGGTAAAACATAACTTAATCTTTCAACTGGTATAGACGTAGTGAAATGTTTGCAAAATATTTTAGAGCGGAGACATTTTTTTGCAAGTATTTTCGACGCGGTTAGGTCTACATGCAAAATTTTAATAAATCATCTTTTGTGGTTTTGCTTTGCAGAGCCTTAGTTAGAAAACAGCAACATTTTTATATTTCGCAAGATGAAAATTAGAAATAGTTATAGTATATTTGCAGCGAAATGAATATGAGTATACGAGCAGTAAGATTTACAATATTGCGATGCCATCCCAGAAACTTTTTAACCAGCATTGTCATTTCATTAAATTCCTATATTTCATGACTATTATTCTGTCTGTTCATTCCACGCAGATTACGTTGACTGTGCGTACATGTATATGCAGGAGCAGGAGGAGTTGTATGCGTACGTGAACCGGTCGACTCAAGATAGCATTGTCGTCAGTAAACGTCGTCACAACGGAAGCACTGTCACCGCCTATGTAAGTCTGTCTCATATATACGACGCACTAAAGAAAGACTTACGTTAAGGACGTACATGTACTACGCACGGATAAGCCTATGCCTATACATGTACATGTACGTCCGTAATCTGAATACCGCTTATCCTAGGTTTTGAGGCCAGTAAAGAGTTCAAACCCTTCCAGTTGAGAACGTTTATTCACCCGTGGCCAATATAGTCTTTACGCACAGCACACCAGCAGCGAGCAGTGATTAAATCACATTTGCGTGGATTATACGCAAGGTGTGCGTCATTTGTGTTTTTGAAGTTCGTGACCTTGAAGTTTGACCTTTTTCGTTTGACCGTTTGTGAAAATCGACATACCGTTTAATCCTGTCCTGGAAAACTTTCGTGCCAACTTTGGTTTTCCACGCCTTCTATCCATTACTAGATACCGCACTGCGAAAGGACGTAAGCGAGGACGCAGTCCGCGTCTATACCACTTCAGACAGTGCGGTATCGTAATTTAAACCACGCTTAAATTGTTTAGGCTGCAGCGTCGGTGCTTTGTGACGCACGACTACAGCTAAAAACTGTGAGAACTGTAACAGTGCAAGCTAAGTATGGTTTAAGTTATGAGCCAGTACACAAAAAAACGGACGTAATGGACGTAATTAAACCGTAATGCTGCCTATCAGACGACGTACGGCATAACAAAATCAAATTATTTATATATTTTTTATGAATTTTATATTTGGCGTGCAGATGGGAAGCTTCAATGCGGGCGGCCAGCGGTATTCGCTCATGACGCAGGAAGCTATGAAAGCGTCAGACTATAGCAAGGACCAAGACCAGCCTGGTGGTAGGCCACTACCCCAGACATCTAACGTCACCAAGGTCTACATCGACGACCTTGTCCACCTCGTCAAACCAGTCACACAGGAAGAAGCTGGCGATATGGATGAATCCGGTAAGACAGGCTAAACGCCACTCGATGTAAAAAATTGATTTTTATTCATCGCGTGTCATTCCCTTCTCTGATTTGCCGACCGACCGTTCATTTCGTTGCTTTTTCTGTCGATCAAAGCAGCGATATGCGTCAGAAAAGAACAACGTCGCAAGAAAATTTCTTTGCCGTAGCGACAACTATCGACAAACGAAAATCGTTTAGGCGACGGCGACTGCGGTTGCTGTAACACCAAAAAATAACTAATAAAAGTTTATTTGATGAATTAATTAGGTTTACGTACTTGGCGAAAAACTAGCGTCACAATCGAATAATGCATTACAAATAAACTGAATTAATGACAGGCTGCTGCAAGTTACACCGGTGATTTTTTGTTGTCAGATCTGCCCGGCGAGTTGCCTACCGGTAAATTCAGCGAATGGCGTGGTTCGGAAGACAGTGAAATCGTTGGAGAGAGGGGCGAAAATAACATTCGGCCTGGAAGAAAACAACACTACGTCATTGATTACTTCGTCGTTGTTGACCTCGCCGTCTACTGCAGGTACAACCAGTTTTCTGGGCGTCGACACCTTTATGCGCTATCTCCACTACTTCCACTAGGTTTACCTGTTGGCTCTCGATTTTCGTGAACTCGTAATGAATACTGGTAGGCCTAATCGCGGTGCGCCAGTTTCAGTTTCGTTATTTCTTTTTTTTGTTTTTTTTTGATTTCAGGCCTTTATCTTTTCTATAAGTGTCTATTTTTGGATTTTTAATGTTTTGCATAACATTACTTTTTATTTCAAATTCTCCCGTTTTAGTTCCCTTTAAATTTTTTTCAGTTTATATGACTGATTATACTGCCAGCTTACCTATGTGTAATACCATTTTCCAGCCCAGGCATTTTTAATATCATATGATTAAAAGCCAGAAGGTCAGGGTTATGATTAGAGTTGCACATTTCAGTGTATAGTTAGGCAGACGGCCGCATAATATGCCGACACTGTGTTGACATAAATTGTTGTAGTTTATTTGCAAAATAAGTTTCTCGGTTTGTGCAATAATAATAACATTATTGTAGGACATTTGATATACGAAATCCGAAACGGTTACGACGCATTTGCCATCAACTAGGGCCTATATGTGCATGGCGCTATATTATGAGTCAAGTTATTAGTGTTATGTATTATTGTTATTATACAGATGGTACCAGACGAGCACTGCAAGTTCACACGGTCAAAGGCGCCAGGACGCCATCAGAAACATTCGCTATTACTACAGCCACGTCGTCAACGGCGTAAGAATTGCTATTATTACCAGCGCCGTGCTATTTATTGCATGGACGGATTATGTCTGTCCGTTTGTCTGTCTGTCTGTCTGCGGACTGAAAATAACCTTTACATTTTGCGTCTCTTTCTGTCAGCCCGTGTGTCAAACTACTTGCTTGAGGGTACCCAGAGAGCGATTAGTCACGTGCATGTCACGTGACGCTCTGAAACAATGAGCTAGTTGACCAATCATCCAAGCACAATGATTAATAGCACACTTTGGCTATGCTGAGCGCTGACCATCTGCCAGTAGAAAGCAAGTCTATTATGCGTGGCCGTGACGATAACATGGTAAGGTCCTCAACCATCATTACTACTTTGGCACTGTGCTGTGGGAGTCGCACAACGACCTTTGGTTAAGACGTAACACACACCGTTCCGGTCGGACTAATGAAGAAACGAGAGCAGAAAAGCAATAAAAATTCAAGAAACTCGGCTCTGTCAACACGCTGACCACTAGACCACTGGGACAGCTCATATACATGTAGACCTAGCAGCGCTGTATAGCGAGTACCTGGTTTGTTGTCCGTACGTTTAATTTAATGTGGTTGACCTGTAGGTTTTTGCAGTCGGAAGTTCCGAAGTTTCGACTGAAAAAGATTTTAATTAGATATTATGACACTGTGGTGCAGTTTAAGGCATATGTTGTACATAATTATATCAAGACCGGCGTTTTTTGTGTGATTACAGATCAATCTGCGCTACTCGAGCATACAGGAGTCTGACTTCTCGATCAGCGTTCGCTTCGTCGGATTTCTCATAGCAATGGTACGTCGAATTCAGTTTATTCACATTTATCACGTAGAAAAATGAAGGGAGACATTTAACCCATAGTATTTTTAGTCTCCTTCTCTACAGCGTGTCTATTTTTAAAATAATGTCGTCTTTTAGTGCAAGACGGTGACCTGCCGCCTATCCGCAGCAGTTTATCGCATTTCGGAAGAAAACGCCCGGTGTCATCTTTCTTCAAAAAAGACACTTTTCTTCGTCTTTTTTTAAATTAGTAATTCTTATTTCTGAGGGCATAAATCTGACTTTCGATGATATTTCTAGCGGCTGATTGACCTGCGATGACGTGCATTATTGCATGCAGCGCGCAGCGGACTCGGTGTGGACGGAGCGTTCTGACGTGAAGATCACGTGGTCGGGCGAGTCTTACACGGACGCCTACAAAGCACTCGATGTGCTCGGAAAATATGTCGATGATCATGCCGACTTGTTTGATTCTGTCGATCACGTGGCACTCTTTACCGGGTGAGTCAAAAATACGTTTACCTGACATCCGAATAGGCCGGATAAGTTTTCGTTTGGACCATAATAAAGGAGATTGTTTGTTCGTCTCGATTTATTATGCGGGCGTCCTAATAGGCCGCATTACGGGTCTATCCCGTCCGTCTGCCCCTCTGTCCGCCCCGCTGTTCCGCATGGGCTCCTAATTCGAAAAGCAAAAGGGCACAGAAAAAGTAAAATTAGGCCTAATGCGAAAATTTGTCAGTAAACGGTGTAACTGTTTTAGCTCAAAGAGTCAAAAGTGAAGAAGTCAGCCACATAATACGTCGGCACTCGGCACTATGTCGACAATCGACGCACTTTTTAAAGTTTTACTACTATTAGCTAGGTGCCAGCACAACTAATGACGAATCTGATACAGTTTTTCTTGTTGGACCCATAAAATTTCAGTGAGCTTTTTCATTTAACTCGTTTATTCATTTAATGGCTGAACCGTGAAAGACAACGAAAAACAAAATGTAGAAAAAAACCGTTATCTCTTTAAGTAAGCTTAAGTAAACAAACGGCACTTGTAGCGCGTCATCATGTCGAATCGTTGGTGTAGATTTAGGCCCGGGTTAGTGGTTTGGCGTAGCGGTAACGCGTTTCATCCGATCAACAAAGTTACTCTACGCCGGGCCGGGTTAGTACTGCGATGGGTGATTTTCTGCGGGCAGGTAAGCCATCTCGGTATGTAACCAGCCGCCTAGGTCAACTCAGCCTTCCATCCCTCGGGGTAGGTAAATCGAGTACTAGCCTATCTGGCTGGGGTTAAGGCAGGGCGGGTTTACCTGTGTCGGGTGGCAGGTAACACTGTGTGATCCCATATGACAGGTGACGCTTCGTAGTTCTGAGATGGGGCTCCTGTCATTTATATCACCACCACTCGGAAACCGCTCTGTATTTTATCCTGTTCTACGTATTTTATTTTTGGGTGCAATGCTGGTGTTGTTACAGGAACTATTTATACAATGGTCGGTTTCGCAGCGATGGTAGGGGTCCGTCAACGATATCAGGTCTAGCGTGGATAGGAGCGGTTTGCAACGGTAATCAGCGTACGTCCGTGAATCGCGAGTTTGGACAGTACGGAAGCATCGCTACAGGAGCACACGAACTTGGACATAGGTATTTTAATTAGGCAGAATCGCTCTGACGCAAACAATTCCCCTATAGCTAGCCATTTTGCCGTGGCGTTGTCTGTCTGTCAATCTGTCGTCTGTCATGGTCATACACTCTACTTAAACCGTTAGACAGATTTACATGTTATTTGGCGGGTACACTCAAGGCCTGATCCAGTGACACATTGTGCTAGACGGGGGTTCTTGGCTCGCTCAGAGGAAAGGGAGATTTGGGATTGAACACCCAACAAAAGCGCACGCAGTTGCCTATACTTATGATTTACTAGGGGGCCGCACCCGATCAGCGATTTTGCGGTGTACCGAATTACTTCGGTCACGTGTTCTAGTCTATCCAAGCTTAAAGATGTGTCCAAAGCGACAAAATAATTGAACTAAAATGAAATGAAACCCATTGCGCTGCGGCTTTCATTTCATTTTAGTTTACTTTATTTCATTTCTTTTGATTTCGTTTCGTTTCATTGCAGTTCAGTTTAGATCTGTCGCTTTGTATTGTGCGCCTAAGTCTTGCATGCTGGTGTGCAGTGTCGGCGCGTATCACGACGGTCAGAACAACGAGTGTTCGAGCGATCGCCAGTTCGTGATGGCGACCGCACCGCAAACACTCACCGACTCCAACTTCAACAATCCGTTCCGCTTCTCTCGCTGTTCTGCCAGAGCATTCCGTCGCTACATCAACAGACTTAACTCGTAAGTTGCGTTCGAACCTATAGATTCACATCGCAAGTACCGAGGCATTGAAACCGATTGGGAGCTTAGTTTTGAGAGTGCGCGGTAGCTAGCGTCTTGATCTTAAAGCGCGCGTTAATTACGCATATTGTACGCAGTTTCTGTCAGTGATGTCATTTGTCATGCACCACTATTAAAAACGTTTTTCCTGCACAAGGTGCTGTTTGCTTAGAAAAAAATGGCTTTACAAACACTGGTTCAATAAAATATAATCCCTTACTTATCTTTTGTCATGACTGTGTCAGATATTGACCTAGGCCTATTTCAAAGTTTTTGTGCCGTAAAATTGTAACATACGAATATATGTGATCACCAACAATCTCGTGACACCTCTGGCGCGTAGGCGTGATGAAATCTTCAACATTTCCTGTTTTCCGGCGTTTACCACTGATTTGACTGTCGTAAGAAGTTCTGTTTATGATAGATTACACCGATGCTGTCAATGCATATTAATATGTTGTTGGTGTATGGTGCTGTACAGTGAAGACAGGAACTGCATGTGGTTGAAGTCAGACCTGCCCACAGTCACTGATAGTTCAATGTCACCCGGTCTTCAGTTCACGCCCGACGAACAATGTCAGCAACTCTATGGACCCGACTCGTACTACTGCGCTGTCAGTAGACTACAATATCGACATTAATATTATCATTAGTAGAATGCTTTATCAGTGGTAGGCCTAGGATAGGGGCTTACACTTACCGGGTAGTAGACTGTAGCAGTAATGGTAGAAGTGTTACTTATTAGCAATATCTCATGCTCGTAGTCAGCGATATTTTAGGCGCATACTGTCAAAAACTGTTAGTTTCATTTTAGTTTCATTTTCACACGTAAATGTAGAGATTTGTGTTTTTTCTGACATGGTTTTAGACTTAAACCGATGCTCGGTACGATCGTGCTAATAATGATGTTAAAAATTTTTAATTTCTACCTAGTTCTGTTATCAGCATCTGCTATAAAACTACTAGAAAACTATGTAGGCCCAGTGCCGACATAATGTACGGCGGTCCGTATGACCTTTGATCGGTTGTTCTTAAAATTTACACAAAAGTTACTGCTGCATCTGGGGAAGTTTGCACCAATTTTTTTGTTTTTACGACTTTATTTTCGTTTTGGAGATATGACGGACGGATGGAGGGACAGGCAGACGGGACGGACGGGCAAGACCTGTAATGCGGTCTACTGGGACGGCTGCATAATAAAGTTGTCATTCAGTGAATGATTCGTTGACACTGATTGGTTGCAGGGAGGGTCACGTGACTCACACATCTGCAGACGCATGGAATGCTGGATCCCGGAGCTAAAACTGTGCTTCGCGTCGCCAGAGCAACGAGCATTTGACAAAACGACGTGCGCCGATAAGAAATGGTGCATTCGTGGACAATGTGTACGCGACCACAACGCTCCGTCCTCCAAAGGTAGGCAACGTTCTACCGCCTAACCTGTGTGATAGGACTATATGAATATATAGGCCCCTAACACCACACTACAAATGAATAAGTATATGTAAGCTTATTCGTAGCACCAGCGTTTACTGCGAAATTTTGCTTAAAATGAAGCAGACCTTTCCTCCATAGTCGAAGTATCTTGAGAACTGTGGAGAGTGGATTATATTCACAGTGTGCGTCAAATAAGTATCCCCTATTTTTGTTATCTTCTTAGTAATCGCTAAAAATTTTAAAACAAAATGTGATACATTCATTACCTATTCATACTCATGCAAAATTGTCAAAAAGATGGCGCACCATTTTGTGCACTGCAGAACAAAACATTTTCATTAGAAAAAACCTAGTAGTATATACGCCAATTACTGCGAGTACTCGACGTGTCCTCCGTCAGCCTTGTCATATCTTTTAATCCGTGTGAAGTTTTTAACGGCCTTGCTGATGGAAAGTTGTCTCAGTTTAGTCGAACATGCTAAACATGTCTAAATCCGTCTCTGTGTTTGACTGTATTTTTTCACAGAATCCTGTGTGTACGGTGACTTCCGCGGACTGTTCGGTACTAGTCAGGAGAGGCAATGGACGTGCTCGGAGATCGGTTCAAGCGCCGTGCACAAGTGTTACCAGTCAGACATTGCCGAAGACTGCTGTGAAACCTGCCCACGCGTGCGACGAACTGATCTCGCAGGTAATCAATCACCTCAGTATAGGCAGTGCATGCGTTGCTGTCTCAGCGGCCGTTGTTATTGGTCGTAACAGACGTTCAAAAGTGTTTTTAATTGTTTTTTTTTATTTAAGGCGTTTTAACATTTGTTTATTTTTCCAGAGTTGAATTATTTAAAATCTTGATAATGTTGTTGTTAATATGGGAGGCATCGATGGCGGCTTGTGCCGAGTTGCATTATGTTTAGTTGTGGCTGATTTGGAGCGATCTATGTCTGCTGGATTCACCGCGAGCTTAATTGTTTTCTGGCACCAGAAATGTATGCTGCATAGTATCATTAGTTCATGCCAACCAGCTGCTATTTCCGAAATTGTAAAGCGCTTTTAATCACAAGTCTGTCTCGTGTAAGAAGCGTTATAGCAAGTACCGGATTTTATTTTTACCTTCATGATTCATCATCATTATTATTAGGCCTATCATGTAAGCGGCGCCGCTGAATGCGATTTCGCCTATTGCGACACATTTCTCCGTAACGTGGTCTGTCTGTCTGTCGTCTGTCACAATCGCTTACCTACTTTAACCGTTCGACGGACTTTAATGTTATATTTGGCGGGTACGTACATCGGTGTGGTCTAATGACACATTCAGTGTTTGAATTGCCGAGGGTTGGGAGTCTCGGTTGGGGGGTTAAACCCTAACACACTGTCAAATTATGTACAGGGGGTCAGCTATATACTATATACATACAATTCACATCATAATTTTGGTCGGACTCCGACCGTCGAAAAGTTCAACCCCCAGCTATTTTTTTGCAATTTAAACACTGGACACATTGTGTCAGATGGGGTCTCTGTCCATCCAGAGGCAGAGGAAATTTGTGGTCGAACCCCCAACCAAACATGCAGTTGCAAAATGCAGCCAAACCGTCAGTTCTATGCTGCCACATGGCTAATACAAACAAGGAGAGCAATTCCGCCTTTTAGCAAATTACGTTCGTCGTTGATGTTATTATCACAGAGAAGCACATTGATGTATTTTGTATAACTAATTCACAGGCTGTGAGTTCGGAGATCGTGACCCTGTGGAGTGCGCTCGTGGACGGCGCTCCGACTGCTATGATGAATCGTACCGCTCGCGCTGCTGTGACACGTGCGACAAGCTGCGTCTAAACGCCGACTCGGACGGACGCTGCGAGTTTGGTGACCGGGCGTCCTGGTGCGGGGGTAACAAGGCGTCCGATTGCTACAGGAATGATGACGCGTGCTGTGAAACTTGTCGCCGACTTCGCACTGGCCCGACCGGTGGGTAAACCTACGAGTTTCACACACCTTGTGCACTAGTCGGGGTTACTACCACCAACTTCACAAACACCCCGGCTTTTTTTGATAACCTCCCCTCCCAAATATCAAGTGGTGTAGTGATAGACTAAGTTTTTGTTTGCTGGAATACCGAAACACTTCTCATTTTTTTTCCTTTCCTTCCCTTACAATAGGCCCCTTTTAATTTGTCTAGGGGCGTTAGGGAATGTTGCAAACTTCTCCAGCGAGGTCTGGGACAAAGCACCGGCCGCAGACATATTTTAGAGCATTTTTGCAGTCCAGAACCCTTAAGGGAAGGAGTGTTGATTATTACTTTTGCAGTCTTTTTTGTGAAGTGTAAGTACCGGTAACAACCACACTATGATGCCGGTCAGACCTGCCCTCCATCACTATATCATTGTGTGGTATTTACTGCACGTTTGTTGCGCATACTAAAAAACTTATCTCTATTGCTATCAATGTGTGTATGGGCTGTAGGTTGCGAGTACGGAGACAGAGCAAGCTGGTGCGGTGGTTACGTGCGCGAAGAGAGCGAGTGTCGTAGAGACGACATTGCTACACAGTGCTGCCAGACTTGTGCACCGTATGTCAGCAGTAACGGACCCGGCACCAACAACCCAAGTCAGTTTTCTCTAAATTAAAACGGCGCTGTCATCCAACGCAACGAACGCGATGCAACGGACGTTATGCAACTGACGTAGATGACGCAACGATTGTTTCTATCTTGCATTTTTGGCCGTTGGGCCAGCTGCGTTTGTTATATACGTACTTTCTTGCGTGTTGCATTGAATGGAAACCGCGCTTTAATCAATCACAGCCTTACCACCTCTCCGTGTGATAGTGTGATACGATGCGATAGATTCTTTGTGCTTGCTCAAGTTGCTCTAACTTCTGTTACGAATGAATGAATGAATCACGTTCTTAGGCTATTCCAACGATTTTAACAAGACCACGTATGAAAAATAAGTCGCATCTTTTTGTGTGTAGCTATCAAACGGTGTCTGTCTAGTTTGGTTCCAAATTAGTAGTCATTATTCCGACGATTACAATATAGTGTTTGGGTGTATTTGGTGTATAGCGACCCCAAGCCCAGCGTGTTCGGACCAAGCATCCTGGTGTGGCGGTATTAATGGTGATGAGTGTTATGCCGCCGACATTGCAAACACGTGCTGTGCCACCTGCCGAAGGCTTCGAATATCAGACACAGGTACAGTAGGCCTATATACTATCTCAGTTGTAACAAGTAATTTGAGCAAAGCTCACGTGACGCGCGATAGCAGCGGTCCTGCCACTTTGGCAATCAGTGGAAGCCCACAGCAATAAGATATTAATGCATCTTGAAAGAGTACTTAAATCTGAAACCTACGTACGGAAGACTCCTTGAGTTTAAGACATCGAAACTTAGATTCTTAAAAATGTACGCTCGATGCTAAAAATGTCATACGCAGGTTGTCCAGGTCCATCTCCAACTATTTCGGCGCAATTCACTCTTAAATGTGTGTCGCAGCCGGAAATCGCAAAAATTCACTAAAAACCTTTATTTTGAGGGTTCAAGGTCATTCAAGGTCATCGACGTTGACACCAATAAAAAGTTTGTCACTAGTGCTTGTTATAATAAGCAGCATGTCTACCTATCTGCAACTGTTTTCACGCTACACGAGCCAATAGCGGTAAAGTAACCACTTTTAAGGGGTAGCTGTCTTTCACGCCTGCCTGCGCCGGCCTCCTTAAACCTAGGGGTCGGAACTTGAACTGCTGAAATCTCGGTTTAGTGCTAAAAATTTCATACGCAGGTTATCTTGGTCTATCTCTAGCCATTTTGTCGCAATTCAGTGTCGAAATGTTCGCTGCATCCAGAAATTGTGAAAAATCACTATAAAACCATTTTTTTCGGGGGGGTGGTTCAAAATCATTCCAGATCATCGACGTTGACACCAATAAAAAGCTTGTCGCTATTGCTTGTTATGATAAGCAGCACGTGCCTGTCTGCAACCGTTTTTACACTATAAAAGCCAATAACGGCAAAATAGCGTCTAGGGGGATACCCCTCTTTGACGCCTTCGTTCGAAGGGAACCCCGGCATCCAGGGGCACGAAATTTTGTCACAATAAACTAGCGACCTCGCGGCAGCCCATGGTGAAAATTTTGTGATCTTATATAGCTTGCACCGTTTTGACACAATACAGCAGTGTGACGGACGGACAAACGGACAGACGGACGCCCAGCCTGGCTAAGATGCGCGAAGCATTCTGCTATCGCGCGTAATAAACGCTTGTTTTTCAAATTAAATCAAATAAAAAAGAGTTTTTATGTTGTTATTTTTATGGCGTTAGTTATTTTTAATAAAATTTGAGCGAACAAAGTAAAATGGCGATAGTTTGAAATATTTATGTAGAAAAAATGCGAATGTTGCATGAAACGTTCGAGTGATAATATGCTTTGACGTCTAGTGAAAAAAAATCTGTAAAATTTTTGAAAAAAATACTGGTATTGAATAAGGATTACAATAAAAATATTTTTAAGTTAGTGTAACATTCTGCAGGGTGATTTAGTCTATTGCACATACTAGCCTAGCCTGCACGTGTGTTTGGTATCGGTGGGTGAAATCGCGTTTTGCAGCGATTTCGCTTATTGCTATACACATTTTACATAACATTGTAGCATTGTCTGTCTGTCGTCTGTCGTCCGTCTGTCGCAACGGTGCAGCCTGTTTTTTTTAAACCGTTCGACAATTCATGTGCCATTTGGCATGTACACTGTCTAATGACACCGCGTGTTAGATGGGGTTCCTGACCCGGAACCACCGAAAGGAAGGGGAGATTTTTGGTGGTCCGCAGTTGAAAACTTGCAAATGCAAATTGCTGCTGTTAGGCCCTATGTGGCAATTAAAAAGGAAGCGATTCCGCTTTTTACGAGATTACTCTGGTGCTTGTTGTTCAGGTAACTGTCAGTACGGAGACAAGGTGCCGTGGTGTGGTGGTTACGTGCGTGGACGCCAGCAGTGTCTGAGGACTGAAGTCGCTGACCTCTGCTGTCGCACCTGTGCACCTTACCTGCAGCCCAATCAACCGGCCACCACCAGTATGCACACCTTGATTGATTGCTTGATTCACTGATTGATTTGATTGATTTGATTTCATGTTTAAGTAGAAATTCGGGACAGAGCTAAGAGCGTGAAGGTCGAGCTGCGCCCTTCGTCTGACTGTGGGGTGTACAGTTAAACGACCTACGCCTAAGTGTTTGCAGTTCCACTCGTGGTAAAGAAAATTTGAGTGCACGAACAAACTTTAGACGCCTAAACTTTTTCTTACCTTGCCATCCGAAGCATAGGCAGGTTGCTCATTTTCTAGTCATGGCCAGACTACAAACCCACATAGTCTGTGACACTTGGCTAGTGCGACGCTAGACTTACTGCTTATTTTTGTAATTTACCAAACTTTAAAATGTTTCTAATTTTGCATAGGTTGAAAGGCAGCTGTTGGTGTTTCAGTTTAGGAGCTTTGCTGTCAGGCTTTTAGGTTCTTATATACTGAGGCGATGCTATTTTTTGCTGAAACAATTGCTTCATTGATTTCATGGCACATTTGCTGCGAATTTGTACACTGTATTCGAATTTGCCCATAGAAGTGACACTAATAATAATTTTTATACCTCAACGGAAAATACCTGCACGCGATTGGGCCAAATCGCGTCACGTGAAGTTAACAAATACGCACTGTTGCCCGCGCCGGCAACAGTGGGCAACATTGCCATTCAATGTTGCCCACCGGGCAACATTGAGCGGGTAATATTGATCGAGAGGGTAACATTGAGTTTTGTTTCAATGATTTTTGTTTATTTTTGTTTGTTTGTTTTGGTTTTGAGGTATGGCGTCATCGGGCATCATTGATTTTTTCTTGGTTTGTAAAATATTGCCTTCGGTCTTCGACTTCAAAGCAACATTTTATGAACTTCTGGAAAAAAATTGAATAATGACCTCGACGCCAGTCACTATTTGTATAATAATTCGATCAATCGAATAATTCGATTCGAATAGCACACTGGTTTTAAGTTATTGGTCATAACTTGTTTGTGCGTGTTTGCACCGTTAGCACCGGGTCCGCAGTGCGATGACAACGCCAGCTGGTGTCCACAGATCTTTGCCGGCCAATGCTATGATCACTCTGTCGAACGCGTCTGCTGTCGCACATGCGCTCGACACCGCACGTCTACACCCGGTCAGTTAGTCATTTACATGCATCTATTATTATTACTGCCAGGAGGGGGTCTAGGGAGGGCGAGGACGGGGCTTTGCGGCGATCAAGTCACGTTTGTTTGCCCAGGTGGAGATGTTTAAGGCAGGGACCGTAGCTCTTTTAATGCGCAGCTGTCTAGTATATAGACACAGAAAAAAAACAAAATGACAGAGAGAAGAAATAATTTTCAATGATGACCGACGACGCCAGTAGTATTGCCGCAGGCATTGCAGAGGGCACTATTGTGTAAAGCCGTAAAACACTGCCCTATCAGCGAATAGCTCAGATTATTAGTACACATCACGTGACGTGATTTGGACCAATCGCAATCGCGCATTCTGCAGAGAGTTATAGGCCTAACAAACTGAACGATGGATGTGTCATTAGCCTATAATGACTGTTGCCGTTGGTAACCGTTGTTTACAGGCTGTCGCTATGGCAACAAGTACAGCTGGTGCAGAGCGGAGTACTGTTCAACCAACGCAAACGATTGCTGCGCCACCTGTTGAACACCGCCTGAAACTTGCACCTATTCCCTCAGACAGACTGCAGACTGCAGGCTCGCCGGTTGCCGTGGGAACGTTCAAACTACTTTCGGTTTTTCTGTGATCTGTTGATTTCTAGTTCGGAGTTCGCACCGGACAGACGGATAGAGAGACAGACAGACATGACCCGTATTGCGGCCTATTAGAACGGCCGCATGACAAATGGGCTTTGAATAGAACGATCATACGAACAAAGATTATATTATTCAATTCTACGAGATAGGCACGTTATTTAGGCTGAAACTTTTCGGCAGTGACGTAGTGCAATTGTTTTTCACCCAAAGTGTAAAACTCTAAAAGTCCAAATGAGAGATTCTAGCCATGCAGTAGAATTTTTAAGCTCTATTACATATTTTGCATATGCTCCTTTGTAATTACATTCAGCAGTATTTATTTTGTTTTTGATGTGGATGATCTGTACTCGTATGTTTAATGTGATATTTGGTTTTGTAAACGTAAGCTGGTTCGGAAAGTAAACAAACGTACTGAAGTTTTGAACTTTTGAGTAGTAGAAAATAACGTTTTCTAACGTCCGAGTCATTTCAAACCCCGGGAACATAGAAATTCTGGCTTGAAAACCAGCAGGGCGCTAGTCCTTCACCAGTCCTCACCCAGGCATAAAGGTAGCGGTCAACGGCTTCTTCTTCGAAGAAGGCGGATGAACTGCGCCTCGTTGGTGCGATGGTCGAAC
>Ga0056128_1003771_pt1 | contig 18768 bp, 9 predicted proteins | sample WorMetLIZISLAND2_FD_71113 | JGI IMG/M metagenome (GOLD analysis project Ga0056128, IMG submission 71113) | Marine gutless worms symbiont microbial communities from Max Planck institute for Marine Microbiology, Germany - Olavius geniculatus... ... | reverse complement strand
TATCCAGATCAGTATTAAAATCACCACCAATTACTAATTTATATGTGGCAAAATTATTCAAACATGCTGACAGATTGTCAATGACTTCTTCATATACACACATTCTATCTACCGACCCCACACAGGGAAAATAAACATTGACAAATAACGTTGAACCAACAGCAACGACGACAAATCTTTCAGTGGCACATATAACTTTAGTTATTTTCTGAAATTTATTACTCACTATACGGTAGCCTCAGTTGAAAAACAGCTTGATCCGTTCACACAGATAGGCAGAAACTTCTTCTCGGCGTAATTACTGCTGAGTTGAACTTGAGTGGCACGTCAGTTGGTATTGGCGTTTATGCGGCTTTTAGGCTTTTAGCCGCGGCTTTATCGCGTGATTTGTCTCTTTGTGGCAATCCGCAAAAGCTGGTCGTCTCGATTCGCTTACGGTATAATGCAGCACTATAAACGGTCGGTGGTAAACAGAAAACACTGAAGATTTGTGAAAAATAAACTGTTTTATACTGGTAATAAAATAGGCTCTACTTATTGTGTAGATATAGCTTGTAGTCTGCTTTTGAAGTAGTGTTTAAAAAGCTTCATTTTTTGCGTTACTTGCGTCATACGCGGATACATGCAAGGAGTTGAAGTTGGGGGGCCAAGGTCGAACGCCGAAGGCGCCAAGGGGGTGGAGTGTAGGGAGGGTGTTTCCCTTCCCCACAGGGGGAGGGTTTTGGGCGGTGCCCCCTCTCCAAAATTTTTTTTAGATCTTAAGGTCAAAATGGCGTATTTTCGGACTCAGTGCTAAATTTCGTTTTTTTTCTGTGACCATAACAGTATAGAAATACAGCAGTAATACAAAGACTGCCACGGAGATTGACTTGCATGCGATAAAAAGCGTTATTCAAGGGCGTCTATCCTCCTAAGTCCTTGGAACAATCCCCCAAACTCAAGGTGAGGCGCCGCACGCGTCGACAAGGAGGGGAATGAGGAGAAAGTATCCCTCTCTCCAGCCGACTAGGGACTCTGGGGAAGCGTCATGAGCTCCCCCAGCGGGGTCCGGGGCGGAGCCCCGGCGAAAAACGAATTTGGTGCATTCTAAGCGTCACAGAACCCTTCTGGTTGCAAGATGTCGTAAATATTATGAAAATGCAAAATAATAATAATATTCTACTTCCTTTTAATTTTCCAAAAAAACATTTCCTGGTTTCTCTTGTAGCGTTTGCTTCAATTAGTTTTATATGGTTTAAACTTTCCTGGCGTTATTTATTGTTTATCGTTACTTACTCTTACGTAGGCACAGCCAGAAATTAGAGTCACAAAAGGCGAACTAGCCTCCACGGGCCAAAAATCGAGGCCGAAAGCCGAAAACAAAGGTGGACTTCTTGGGGAGAAGCTTGTCGCTGGGGCGCAGCCCCGGAAGTAAACGGTTTTCTGGGCATGAAAACCCCTTAAAATGCATACATTGAGTATAAATTTTATTAGTTTTACTGCAGAAATGCACTGCATATTCTAGGCAAAAAAGGCGACTTTGGCATCTTGGGGGCATGGCCCCTTTGCCCCCTCCCCTAAATCCGCCTATGATTTGCGTCAAAAACTACTCAAGAAAGTTGCATTGTTTTCGTTGCATTGGTTGGGGACCGGACGTTACGAGGACAGACGCCATGTCTATCATGCGTTGCGTGACATTGGCTTCCCAGTTGCTCGTTGTCAGCGGTTGTAATGGTGACTGCGCCGTTGCCGAGGATACACCGGAAAGCGGGCGGAGCTAGTAGCACCTGCTATTAACGTAACGAGTCGACTCGAGTCCATCCTCCCAGTGCGTCAGATTAGCTGCAGCAGCGTGTCAGCGGCCAAGAGCATCTCCGCCGCTAGGAAATGTTTATCCCGCTAAGCATCCCCATCTTATCTCTTCTCCCTTTGTATTTGCACTTTTACATTCCGTTCTGCAGTTTTTGAGGGAGCGCTGTAAGTTTCCAGAACGAGTCTAAAAGGAAGCCCCAGGCGCTGTCGATTTTGGGATATTCTGGACCTAGAAAGCACTTGGGAGCAAAATTGTCACTAAACACGTTTGAAAAATATGCTGTTTTTAAAACGACTGATACTATTTTGCGCGAGTGACTTTCAAGAGCCCTAAATGCGTTTGCGGCCGTTCTACGCCCTGGACTTCGCTGGAGGACTTGCTCATGTAGTTCCCCTATAGCTTAATAGAAGGAAAGGAGTGGAAAAGAGAATGGAGAAAGGAAAGCGGAGAGAGGGCAGCGGTTGGTGAGACTTGGAAAGGTTGCTTCCTAGTGCTGAGAGGGGATGGACGCCCCTGTCACTCATTGAAAAGCCGGCTAGTGACGTCACGACGCGTCACGTCAGTGGTGAGGCTGTCACGTCGCATAGTGAATCTTCTCCAGATCAGCGATTAATAGTTAACGACCATCATCATCATCATCATCAGTTATGCGCAGATCATCGCTGCTGCTGCTGCTGCTGCAGTGCGTATTGTTGCTTGCTGCGCTGTCTGTCATTTGAGGCGCTGAGTCACGTCACCGATCATCAAAACAATGACCGGTAGATAGTCCATAGTCGCCGGGCAGTTTTGCGACTTTGTGTGACCGATTACTTTTGAAACTATGTATAGTCTATCTATATAGACCGCACAACACATTTACTAACACTAGCACTTCGAACTTTTCGTAGAATTGATTTCCCGGGTACTTCTGCATCTTTAGGCGCGTAGGCCTACATGCAGAGCGACGTCACTGGACTGAACCAAACATGGTATGTGTTAATACGTCGTTTTATGACTGCATGCTAATAAACAATGACATATACGCCGTTAATATACCGCCAGGTCGTCTGCAGTTTCGGGTTACGAATATGACTGTTTTGTTGCTGCAAGCGACTTGTTTTTACCGTACGGTTTTCACGAATTTCCTCTACTGAAGCGTTCATCGTTTAAAATTTTTATTGACATTGGAATTCCGATTTGCGAAGTAGTCTAAGCATGCTTCACTCTGTGTTTAGGCGTACGCGTCTTCACCGCCAGTCGTTAAGTGAACGTATAACCGAAGCCTACAGCGCGCGAAGGCGTGTTCCAGGATGAACGAAATGGTGACAGATGGAGGCGGAAGATGATACGCAAGGGATCATTGAGATCAGGATCATTGATGCGTGGCGTGACGTGGATTAGCGAGCTGGCATCTGATGCCGTGGTGTCTCTCGGTGTAGGCCTGCTGAGCCATAAACACGACTGAGCTGCCGTGTCTTGGGCGCGGTGTAAAGTTTATGAAGCGTCCTATACTCGGAATGTCGACGCCACGTAATTGTACGACTCGCTGACGGTTGTATCCGCTGTAGACTAAAACAATATCGCATATTAGCTTAAAGATTGGATCTTCTCAGCGTGAAGCATTTCCGACTGTATTCGATGATTCTGTTCATTTGTCTACAAATGCGAGTTTTCTATTGCACGCGCTTAGACAAGTTTAGCGATAAACTATAGGCCTAAATACTGTAACGCGAGCAGAAGGACAGTTGGCACACGGTGAGCCGTTTAACGCAAAATTTTTCTGTCCAGTTCGATTCCTGTACTACTGTCAGAATCACGAGAAAATTTGTGATAACGCTATCACTAAAGATCTCACCACACCTCACGTGTGTCGCTACACTACCTTGCGTCTTATAAAAGCACCACGACGTTGTTACAAAAGTTGTCTTGTTGTTTTCAATTGTTGCTTTTAAGACACTGACGTTTTACAAGGTAGTGTAGCGACACAACTTGAGATGTAGGCTACATATGTTTGCGGGTGTTTGTAGATCGACTGGGTGAAGGAGCCTTCATCTAGTGGATCACGTGGCAGCGACAGTTCATCCGAGTCCTCATCGCGACCAATACGCATTGCATCCGGCAAGCATATGTCCATTGACGACCGACGCTATCGAGTCTACCGACCGCACAACAGCGCCCTTTCAGTGCTCATCATTCGGCGAGCCAGGCGTCAGGATGCGGGCATCTACCGATGTAATCTGTCCGGCTCCAGCACCCGACACAAGTACATGGTCCTCAACGTCACAGGTACGACTGCCTCGGCCTCAGAAACAAATATCCGTGCTTCCAGTTGCAATCTGGCGAAAAACTACGGATGTGGGAAATAATCTGTGAAAATTTTTATTCTGTGATATTCCGTGATATTTTGTACACGTCGTCATGATCATAATGAGCAAGCCTCGGACTGAAGCGTAGCCGTTTCCATGAGCTGTCTCCACCGCCACGCTGAGTTCAGTCCGCGGTTGAGCGGTTGAAGGTCGGCTTTCAGGGTCCGTATATAGCCAGGTGTAATACTATGTATACACAGCAGCTCATAAAAAGAGTAACACGCCGAGTAGTACTCAGGAGAACTAAATTAAAAATAGGGGGGCTAGTGTATGGTTGGAGCATAACAGACTAGAGTCACTAGACGCACGCAGCTTTGTTTTTAGCAAAACTCTGCCTGGATGGAAAAAAAAACAAAAAAAACTGCGCCAATATGTTTCAGGTCTCCAATAAAATTATGGGGACGGATGGCAACTCGAAGCACAGGAATGCTTAGGCGGAATTCCTCTTATAGCGCATATGAGTGATTTAGCCTATTTCTATACAGTTTTCTGTAGCGTGGTCTGTCTGCCTGTCTGTGTGTCGTCTGTCACATTTGTGCAACCTGCTTAAGCCGTTCGACGTTCGTTGGTACACATGTGGGGTCCAATAACGCTTTGTGTTAGACGGGGCCCTGACCCAGGGGAAGGTGAAATTTTGTGGTGTCAAACCCACAGCCAAATTGCCAAATGGCTAGTTCTATGCTATCACCATACGAATACGAACAAGGAGTTTCGTGGACTTGCGGCAGCGATTTCGCTTTTTGCCAAATTACTTTGGTTTTTGTTTTACACTTTATTCTTATGGTATAACACGTCGTCATTTCTACTGCTAACTTTGTCATGTTGCAGAATCGAAGATTGAGGCTCAGACGAGCTCGGCGAAGACCGTCGCTAAAGTCGGCAGTGACGTATCTCTTTGGTGCAATGCTACGGGTTATCCCAAGCCGGTCGTGTATTGGACACGCGAAGACCGAAACCGCAGACTACCGGATGGCAACCAACAGTTCTGGGTACTTTATGATTTTCTGCTGCACTAATATTTTGGCTGCGTTCATAAACTCGCACTAGGTAAGCCGGGTTATGACCCAGCCGTTCACAAACTAATAACCGAAACTGGGTTGATGGTTTAAGAACCTCGGTTCCCGGATCGCTAACCGAACGACCGTGCTCACTAGTAGGATTGTCTGGTTATGGATAAAGTCGTCGTTTGTTGTCGGTAATGAGGCTGATTATTTTCACAAACATTTCAATTCTGTGCATTGTTTGCTGAATCTTGTCTGCCATTACTTTTATTATTAACCGCAGTTTTCGTGATGTTTACGCACACAGAAAATATATCACATTACTGTAGGCCTACACAACTGTACGCTGCACGCCACTGCCACGCCCACCGATTTAACTGATCGTTCATAAACCGCATAAAACCCGACTTACCCAGCACAACTGATGCTAGTTATACGTACGGGTTAAGTTTATGAACGCGACCTTTGTTGCGCAAAGCACGTGGTTTTTTTTCAACTGCTTGTAGATATTTTATTATTTAAACTCTTCTTGGAATGATATTCCAGGAAGGGAAAATAATGGACCGATGTTTTACATGTGCATGTAAAATTATTTATACCACTTATGGCAGGTTTAATGTCGATATTGTGCAACTGGATGGTAGCGATTGACAATAAAAATGGGTCTCAATAATATAAAAACATTCGAAAATAACAAAAATACCATTTAAAATACACAGTTAATTATGTAAATAAACATTTATAGTCTGTCGAAAAGCTAGGTAAATTGGCTTAATCTGGCGCACTTTACCAAAGTTAACATCGCGAAAGACTTCTAAAAGACTCGAGCTGTATACTGCTGTATATTGCTACTTTGTTCTGGATCGTTTTGAATCACGATTTGTGAATTGTTTTTTTTTGTTCCACCATTGAAGTTTGTTTATATTGCGTTATTGTACGCTCTGTCGCAGGGCAACGAACTGCTGTTTGACCGGGTGACTGAGGCCGATACCGGAATCTACACATGCTACCTTGACAACTTCGTACAGCCGGTCGTCTCATACAAGTTCTCACTCATGGTCGAAGGTAAACTAATAGATGATGATGATGATAATGATGATGATATATAGGCTGCATGGTTACCATCGATCGGTTTGAAGGCTGAAGTCGAAGTTATTGTAAAAGTTAAGGTAAAGTCCGGCACATGCTGTATCGCTACTTACATAAGATAAAACTTATGACCATGTCGGAAGGGGCAGCTGATTGGCATGAGCTAATGATATACCGCAGTGCACTTTGCGGCCGTCCACTGCCCACGTTAGCGAACAGTTGGACCCACGGTGCAGCCAGCAGACGTATCACCGCGAGTGTGCGCTAAACTGAGAAATAATTGCTACAGATCATTTCGGCCCGTGATGTGTCGCGTGTAGCAGACTTTTTTACTTTGTTTCTACCGACTGTAATTTACACTGTATTTATTTAATGTAAGATATTTTACTGTTTACCTACAGATAGTGATTCAGACCGCATATAGGGCCTACAGCAAATTTTAATACAGAATATGATAATCATAATATATGACGATAATAAATTAATAATATAGTGTTATTATGACATAGGCCTATGTATAAAATAGCGATTATTCATTCGTGTGATCAGATAACCCGTGGAACATCGAGGGGTCGAAGATGCGTTTCGACAGTTCTCAGTGGTACAGGCGTGACTCGGCCGAGCCTAGACCGATCAGAGGCAAGTCCTATCTACTACTGTGTGAGACGAGGGGCTCGCCCAAACCGCTGCCGACCATCCAGTGGTACCGCGACGGGAGTCCGCTACACAGCAGCAGACACTTCTACATCATTGTTAGTTTTTCTGATTTTTGTTATTACTTTTTATAATTTTACCTATAAAGAATATCTAACGACAGGAAAGTTTGATAGTATGTAATGGATGAAGCATCTTTCTTACGCGTTACATCAGACAATGGCTGAATTAGAAACGTAAATAGTTTTTTTAAACGTAGAAATGCAATTATATAAACTTACTTGACAATAACAAAGACAATCTATCACAAAGATCGACAACGCGCCAATTGCTGGCCACAGCGACGTTGGGGTTGGGAGGGGCGAGGCATGAAGTTGTATTTTTCGTACTTTTCTGTCAAGTTTTTTTCTTGACATTTTCGAGAAAATGAGCTGTGAATGTTTAATATTTGGAGATAAACATTCCCAATTTAGGAATTATGTAGTTTCAGAAGAAAATTTTTTCGACAAGAAGAAAATCATTCAATACGATAAAACTTTGGGGGAAGACAGTTGTTTCTCTGCTCACTCCATGTCACGACAGTATTGGCTGGTCATGTTGGCCTGTTGGTTGTGATCGTGGTTAGGAGGACACGCCTGAATGGAGATCGAGCTACACCTCGTCAACACTGGTCATCATGAGATTTCAGTCGGACTTCCAGGGCAACTACACGTGCGTCGCATCAAACGCCTTCCGCATGAAGAAGCAGACATTCTACCTGTCAGGTAACTATTCCAGCCACCTTGATTGTCTCACTATAGTCACTGAGAATCTTTCTGTACGTCTAAGATGATCTGTAAATCCGTGTGTTCGTGTTAGTTTTCGATTATTTGCTGTGCAGGTATAAGTGGGCAGTTGTGAGTGGCATTTTGACCTTTCTGACGCAAAAACGCAAATGATCAAATGTGTTTTATATGCACCTGACCACGTGTATAGTTATGTGTGTATTGAGCTTTAAAGTGCTTATATATGTTATTAAGGTAAATGAATGAATACGTCATAAAAAATATTGAACACATTTCGTCATGTCAGTTGATTTTGCGTTTTTGGTTGTTTTTAAGGCGCGTACAGAACAACGTAACTGAACTCAACTTAACTGAACTGAACTGACACGGTTTAGTTTTTGACAAACTGGTCAATGGATACGCAGAGCGAGGTCGTTGGTCATTGGTTGACGCGTAGTCTTGCGTGAGCGTAATCACGTAGGCCACCGACGCCGTTAGACGGTGCTTGCACATTGTTCTGTTCGTTAAAGACCAAACCATGTCAGTTCAGTTCGGTTCAGTTACGTCGCTGTGTACGCGCCTTTACTAAAAACTTTCTATTTACTTCTCATCTGTAGAGAGCCCGACGGCAATACCGGAAGTGACGTCAGAGTCGCGTCGTCGAGGCCGCGGCGGTGGGCGGCGGTCAGGCAAACGGCGCGGAGGACGTCAGAGGAAGAACGAAGTTCCGGGCAGCGATGAAACGCCAGACAGCAAGAAAACTAATCTACGCCAAGCACTCGATCAGCAGCAGCAGGAGCGCCACCATGCGGCGCTGGCGGAAACTACAACCACTTCTCGCTACGGCAGCGATGATGACTACGACGGACAGCTTCCAAGGCTTCCTGTGCCGGGCGGAAATCATCCGTCCACCACACTGGCGCCGCCTAGCGAGGACGACGAGAACGACGACACCGCCTCTGAGGACTGGGACGCCAGCGGAAATGAATGAAGACTCTCGTCGACCGATGGTGATTGATGACGAATCTGCTGACAATCTAACAAGACGAAGAAAAAAATTTTGGCCCAAAAATACAGTAACGATCAGTAAGCCTACAACGATACTGAAAGTTAACCAGATGATGTCTAAAACCATCAATGTATGGGCGGCGCTAAGAATCTGAAGCTGGGGAGGGGGTAATGGGGAAAGGGCAAGGGCACAGGGAGCAAAATTTTTGGTGTGTGGGCCAAATGTCGACCATTATATTCAGTTGTTGTGTGGAACAAAAACATAAGGTCCAAGTCAAGGGGGCTTCGTCACCTGAAGCTGAAACAGCTTTTGGACGTTTAATGGAAGCCACGAATTTGATATTTAGAAACGCAAAAAGTCACAGATGTCTGTGTTGTCTTGCAAGAATGACGTTTAATCGGCGTAAGTCAAACCTTACCATGCGTATGGTTACCATAATCGGCATTATGTTACCGGAATTTATCAGCATCAGAATTTTTCCTGGAAGAGCAACCCTTCCCCCTTTGGCGCCATTCATGCATCAATGCTGGTCACTTGAGTCTTTGAATAAACTGATAGGCTAAAAGTTAAAACAGTAGGCCTAACTATAATGATGTACAAACAATGCAAGTTTGTGGCACATGTGCAAAATAAGCACTAACTGTATACAGAAACATGCTTACTCAATAATAACCAGGAAACTAAGTGATAGGCTTAGAGTAACTTAAACCCAAACTAGAAATATGGGGCAGAGCTCGATGTGAGGCCGCCCGGCGCCGTAAGTCCGACTGGGGGAAAGTTTGGGGGTTGAAATTCCCCTCGCAGCAAAGTCACAAGGCCCGAACTCCAATACGTTATCATACACAGAACGCGCATGGTCGACTTAGGGTGGATCAACATCCGCCCTTATAACTTTTTTTGTTAGTGGACCAAAGTTTACCAATTTCTTGTTTAACTTGGAAGAAATAACTGTCAATAAGGTTTGTTTAAGATTGTCGATATCTGGACCCGTTCCAGAGATATTCACGGTCAAAGTCAAAAGTTGTTTAGGGGGCGGAGCCCCTTCTCTCTAAAAAAGTTGTAACCCAGTTTTTAACTCAGCCTCGTGATACGTCACGTGGCAAAGTTTCGCGGGGCTACGCTTCCTTCTCCCAAAGTTATTAAAGCCCATACGCTGAATTTTTGAGCGAACTTTTTTACCCATTTGAAAAAAAAATTTGGGGGGCACACCCGTTCCTGGTGGGGTGTGTGTTAGCAAGCCTTAGTCATTTTCTAGCGCGTGTAAAAATTTTGGGGTGCAGCACCCCATAGGGGCTGAAATATGGTTTTTTGAAAAAGTCGATTTGGTGGGTAAACATTAGCCGCCTACTCGCTGTGATTAGTGAACCAAAGTTCACTGGACTTTTTCATCTAACGCGGGAGGAACTGCAGTCGATAACTTAGTTTCATGATTTTGAATATCTCCATCCGTTCAGGAGATATTCGCGGTCAAAGTCCGAAGTCGTGCAAAATTGAGCCAAATTTAGCATGTTTTGGCTTCAAAGATTTTTTTTGGACACAGGCTTCAAACTTCTGGACCGGGATTATAAAACCAAACACACTTCCCGTCATGTGGCAAAATTTCGCGGCGATCGGCCGACGGAGGTCGGAGATCTGGTGGCGAAAAAAATAATAAAAACTGTTGCACAACATAAGGCCTTCCCGAACTATCGTTCCGGGTGGCACAATTAGGCCTAAACGATGTTATTCATCAACGAGTAACGTTTCGCTGGCAGATTCAGATTCAAACGTTTGAATTGTACATTGTGTATAGTGCGCCTGTTAGACACAAGTGTTAATGTCTACTGTTGTATTGACATCGATCAAGTAAAACATTGAGTGAAAAAAATGAACTATTTGTTATTTGCAGTTGATAACCCAGCCAGTGCGTCGTCGCAGTCGGGCAGGTGTATTGCTCCCAATTTTTAGCCGGTCGGAAAATTTTATTTTTGTCCCAAATTTTTTTAAACACAAAATTTGGGGATGGAAATCTCCCATTTAGAATAAATGTGAAAGCAAAGTCGAAATTCTGGGCAACGTTAAAATATTGGGGGTAAATAAATATCAAATTTGCAGTTGTCCGTCGGATAATTGCATCTTCCTGTCCCCATTTTTAGTCGACGACGCTGCTGAATCTGACTACTGCGGTCATCAGTAGCGTAGGGTTGTCAGTCGTACTAGTCTCGAGAACACTGGTGCACGTTTATATAAATAGACTCAAATTCCATTTGTAGAATTTTGTTTGTTTAAGATTATCAGCCTATGCCCTTTTCATTTCTTCAACACAGCTCATTACAGTTGAAGTGATTGGGCGCTGTAAGGGCATTCGTCCTGTAAAGTCTTACCTCCAAGTATGCCCAAAATTAACTTTTGAGGAGACGACTTACATTGTAACCTGCAGCAACTCCGCACAAATAGACAAATCAGAATCGTAGCCTAGTAGTTGACGGTTGTTTTCTCGTTGTTAAAACAACAATGTAGACGTTTTCTTGTATTGAGAAAAACGGGTATAAGCGGAGGCAGATAAAAAATGTTTGACATGTCTACAGTGCGCTCAGGGGCGTCCATCTTTTTCAGCACCAGAAAGCAGCCTTCCTCAAGTTGCACCAACACTTCCCCTCTCTCTTTCCTTTCCCCTCCTTTCCTCTTCCTTCTATTTTTTCCTACCCATTCTATTTCTTACTTTTTTCTATCTCCAATCTAGTTATCTAGTTAGAGAGCTTGGGAGTGCTGTAACTGCCTCCAGCGGAGTTTGGCGCTGAGCGCGGTCGACCGGTCCGCAAACGCATTTTTTGGCTTTCAACACATGTTGCGTGGTAACATATTTTTAGTCGTCTATGTGCAATGCAAATGACGTTTTTTTACTTGTTAGGTCAAAAATTCTTCTAGCTTAACTTTCAAGTTTCTACAAAACGAATCCTGTTTTTACCTGTCAGTAGAATGGACGTCCCCGAATGCGCAGTCGTTAGTAGCGTTTTGTTTTGTATTGTTTGCCAGTTTGCGGTCGATTGACGACCACCACTGGAAAGTGTGTGTCACACTGATCATAATTACCTGCGCCAAGGAGGTAATAGTTTTGCCGGACTTTGTTTGTTTGTCTGTCTGTGTGTATACAAGATAACTCGAAAAGTTATGGACGGATCTTTCTGAAATTTTGAGGACATGTCGGGCATGGCATAAACTACCAGTGATTCAATTTTGGGCGTGATCCGGCAGGAATGGTGGATTCTGGATCACTTTGAAATTTTCGTTACCAATGCGTTAAAGGGGGCATAAGGGAACCGCTGGCAAAGCGAAGATGGTGACGCCACCTGGCAAATAGCTTTGCCTTGACGGAGGTACCTGCGGGCTACGACTGCGTTCTAGTTATTACTGCGTGACCAGAAGCGCGTATAGTACTTGTTGATATTATTTACTGAACGTTTGCTTTTGAGCTTGTCGACAACAGTACTTTTCTGTATGTTGTTTTATCTGCTTTTGACCGCTAACTGTTGAGAACAAACTCATTTGCGTGTTGTACATATGGTGTGTCATTTTAAAAAATGTGAGTTTTAAAAATTGCAGAAGAGTGATTAAAGCTCGACAAAACAATGCATACTCCTAAACGCCGTCAGCCCACGGTGAAGTGGCCGAAAATGGCGATTTTTTCTGCGTTTGGTCGCCGTATAATTGGAAAAAAAATATACAAACTTGAAACCAAAGTTATTGTACAAGCTTTGTGGTAGACATGCTTAGCATAGACTTTGGTTTCTGTCTGTGCACAGTTAATGCGATATTTCAGGTTTTTTTGTTTCGGTAACCGTAACCCCAGTATACCTGAAATGCAAAAGCTACTTTTTTTATCCGAAAACTGGTAAATCTGTGACTTTTATCGCTGATCCCAGTTTTGATAGTAGACGTCATTTATATATTTTTATTTCGTCAAAACAAAAGCAAAATCAGCACACAGATAAACACAGACAAAAAACGCACTGTCAGTCACACACTCAAACCTAATAGCTAAATAAAACACCAATACACAAAGTAAGCAACAAAAATAACAAATTTTGTCTCTTGCCTGAGTTATCTGCAGGCCTGACTGCTTATACACTGTGTCTCAAAAAACACCCCCAAACATTTTCGATTTTAACTTGAAGAAGGATTATCGGATTTTAATAATTTTTGGTAAAATTATTCTTGAGACAACTGGCCATCAAATCATTATGTAGTTTCCCACCTCACCCATCGTATGTTTCTGCACTACCTTGTACAATTTGTTTCTGCGTTGGTCGTTTTGACTGGATTATTTTGCCTATTATCACTTGACTGGGTTCTAAACCCAACTCTTGGCAACATCCCACTGGTTACGAAAGCAGGAATATAGTTAGATAGAAAAAAGGGGAAAATAGTGAACTAAAATGAGTCAGCAACAGATATGAGAAGCTGAGGAGAAAATTTTCTTCGAGCGTTTAAATGTGAAAGTCGTCTGCATTTTGGTCTTCCGTTGGCAATGAAAGTCTGCAACGTCCAACTGAGCAGCTCTTAAGTGTTGTGCGGTAATTTAAGTGTTGTGCACGGGACCTTTAAACTCTTTGTTTACTGCAGGGCCTACGCATTCTGACTTTTGTTAGTCAATGAGCCTACACGACGTAGAATAAAACATTTTTTTGCCAAAGAGGATGCACAGAAATGCGCTTTGCTGACTGAGATGTAAACCTTGTGATTACCGCGTCTTTAGAGCCTGCTAAAAAGGAAATTAAACTTGGCGAAGATAACTAGCGCTGAGTTGACCTTAATGACAACGTAAGTTCACAGAACTTGAAGAGAAATGGTCCTTAGCTAAAAATTGACTTTTTGCATCGATTTAAACGTTTTTGTTTGTATGAATGGTTTGACGCATTTAATTCAAAACGTTCTAACGGTTCGACTCCCGGCAGTTCAATTGCCAGGTAGCACCGTTTTTACGCGCGAAAGCAGCTACTGCTTTCAGCGCGTCTTAGCCATCGCAATACACGGGTGGATCAGTCAAAAACGGTGCAAGCTAGAATTACCAAATCTTCACCTTCGGCTGCCCGGAAGACTCTAGTTTCAGAAATCGTAAAGCTTTTCCATAAATTAGAACGGGGTCACCCTGAACGAGGGCGCTAAGTGAGAAAGGGGTAGGCATAAATTGCGACTTTTGGCCAATAAGTCGCTGTATCTCAGTAACGGTGCGAGATAGGGCCTATATGTTACTATTAATCACTAATAGGAAGTCGTACACTGGCTCTCGATTGGCGCCGAATTCAATAATCTTGAATGACCAGAACGCCAAAATATGGGGTTTTATGGATTTTTTGGCGATTTCGGGTTGCGACACAAGTCTATCATTCACAAGGTGACGCCACGGAACTATCGTTATGCGATCCCAGATAGAGAATTTGGTATCTGTATATTAACTTAGCGTGAACACCCCAGTTTTCAGCTAAACTACTGAACCGAAACTGTTATAGGCTTTCGCGCGTCTCGTGAGCATTAGCTCAAATTTCTTGTTTGATATACCGTTCGTAATCTATAATGCAGTAATTATAATGTATTTCGAACACTGTCCTGACACCTAGCAAAAAGGAGGTAACATTCTGCGGCTGAGAACTGGTAAAAAGTTACGGTAACCTGGTTTATGTCACCTGTGACTTGACTGCCGAAGCTTGAACTCCATTTTATTCGAGTTGTTGTGGATATGTTATACGTGCAACAACGATCCCATACGGCAGGTGACGGCCGTGACGCTCTGTAGCTCTGAGATGGGCTTCCCATAAAAAAGCTCTATCACCACTTTCAACCTTTTAATTTTTTTAACAAGCTGTACAACAAAATCCACGCGAAATCAAAAATCTATACGTCAAATTCACAACAATTTGTAAAGATAAAAGTCCTGTACTTGCTATAGTGCTTTTTACATGAGACGGACTCATGGCCAGAAGCTCTTTGACAATCTCGGAAGTGCAGCAGCTGATTGGCATGAGCTAGGCCTAATGACACCGCAGCGCAGTATGCGGCCGACCATCCGTTGCCCGCGTCAGCGAACATTAATGGACTCACGGTATGTAGCAAGCAGACATACCACCTCCCCAGTCAGTCACTTTAGGCCTTCACCCCGTAGTTCGTAAACTGCTACTCATATTTTATTTCACGGAGGGTAGAAGGCTGAGCGACCTGAGCACACAGCAGGTTAGAATATTGTACGGCACAAGTTCACACGAAATCGAAGGCCTAGTGGCCTACAACACATCCACAACATGTCAAGATGTTGTACGACTTGTTGTCCAGCAAATTTACAACAAAATAAAGTAGTGGAATTTGGGCCCTAAACACAGTCGACATCAACTCCTGTCGAGATACTTGCATCGAGTAGGCCTATTTGTGTATACGTCCTGCAACTTGACACGAGGAGAAGAATGGTGAGACCGTGAGATACCGGTAGCCTAATCAAGTAAAGTTGCGTGATCAACAGGGTCAAGTTTGAAGTTCACCGTTGAAGCTGGCGACAGACCGAAAACAACCATATCACTGAAACTCTGACGAGACTTTATCATTGACGTAAGCTACAGCCATCTCAGTTGTTGTTTTTTTAGTTGTTGTTGGGCAGCAAGTGCGGTAAATTCGGGGATAATAATAGTCAAAGTTTGATAGGAAGTTAATGCGCTGATCTTTATCAATGAAGTGGCTGAACACCAAACCAGGTTGGTAACCAACTGGTAATATAATAGGACGGCGGTAGGCGGTAGGTAGAAATTCTGCCAACGTTGGATTACGTTGGCTTAACTTTCACTAGCTCGGCTCTCGGACTTTTGATAACTATCTTTTTGCTGTTAGGACAAAAACAAAATTTTAATATAAGTAGCAGGCTCAACCTAAAAAAACAAAAAATTTTTTTTTAGTTTTGGGTTTCCATTAGTTGTGTAATTTTACTTGACAAGTTGATACAACTGTACTGCATTTTCTGCTTAATTAAATCAATGTTTTATTTATAAATGTTTATAGATATATAGATGTTTAATTTATAAAAAAACAATATGTCAAAAATGGTAAATAAAAAGTGACAATTGTCTTTTTATGACAAATTTTATTACAATGGAGCTTTATAAATCATTTACTTACTTACTTACTTACTTACAAATTTAGTTGTAACAAAGGGATTTTCTTCTGTGACGTCGGTCTCATGATGTTTCACTATCGATTAGTAAATTCAGTCACCCATGAGCGTAGCAAATATGCAGCCATTGCACAGCGAAATAATGCAGCAAGTGGGCTCTCGATATGTGTCATTAAAATCTTATTTGCGACTGTCGTCCATTGTTTTCTTTCACTTTCTGTTCATTCTTGCGTTTGCTGCTGTTCTTATTTGCATGGTAAAACTCGGTTTCCACCTAACGCAACACACGTAACGCAAGGTACGCAACAGACTCAGAGAACGTAGCAAAAGTAAACAAGCAAATACGCAACGGACGCAAGATAAGTATGCAAGCAAGCAGTGGCAGATCTAGCTTTCAGCCAAGGGGGGCGCGGGGAAGGGGGGGCGGAATATTTTCCTCGTTCCTTGCTCCTCCTCCTCTTCTTTTTTCCTTTTCCCCTCCCCGTTTCCTTTTTCCTTTTCCCCTTTTCTTTTCCCTTTTGCTTTTCTTAGAAGTAGGACCTCTTGAATCCACCTAGGGGGTCCGTGAGCTCCCCCAGCTGAATCTGGGGCGGAACCCCAGCCGAAATCAAATTTGGCGCATTTTAGACTTAAATTATAACATTCGTTGGCAATAATTTTGATTATTTTTTCTGATACGCGAACTTATTAATTTGCAGTTCGGCAGATAATACAAAGTGTTTACTTATGCATAGGCAAGGCCCCTCCCACCCTTGGATCCGCCACTGCAAGTAAGTATACTCAACGAACGCAATTGATGAACGCAAGAAAAGTACGCAACGGTTGCAGCTGACAAAAGCGAGATATAAACGCCCAAATGCAACGACAGCAGCGGTGTCTATTCTCGCGTTGCATCCGTTGCGTTATGGAAACTAGCCTTAAGGAGCGAGTAGGCCTACATAGCTACTCGTAGGACTACAGTACATAATACAATTCACTGTTCAGGTAAGGCACGCTGGAAACTTCCACGGTATATAGGCCTACATACGGTTGACTGCATAATAAACTTGATTCTACCAAGCAGGCAGTGAGTGCAACAAGTTAATTAGCATTTTAGCTGACGCCAGCAAAGCGTAGACGCGACTGCAGACTATTGTCACACGTGACGGTGTACGAGTGTAGCTTCGCATCGCTTCGTACACACGAAAAATACGTGCGTTTATTCGCCAATCAAGGGAACAAGAAATGACGTAAGGACAGAGACAAAAAGAAAGAAAGGAACAGAGAAGAAGAGAGAGTGATAGAGGAACAATCAGACAGACAGACAAATGTATAGACTAAACTAAATTAAACAGTAAGCTTGTTTGCGATATAGGCCGACATCTTTTTAAGTTTTGCATCGTTCTGTGTACAGCTGATGAACATCGGAATCAGATGAGGTATACCGTCCAGCGTCCACCGCCTTCGCCGGCATTCGACGCCGACGCGGATAAATCTTCGCGGTCTAGTTCGATCCAGACGGCTGCGGCAGCAATCAGCGCGCAGGGCAGCTCGCCGTCATCATGTCCCGGCAGCTTGGCCGACAGTCAGACGAGTATCGGACGCCAGTCATCGTCGACCGACGAGCAGAGCAACCTGCTGCAAGTGACGTCACCCAGCCTCGACGAAGAACGCAGCAGCAGTCCGCCACACGACAGGGTAAGCAAACAGTGGCGTTGTGGACTAAAAGGTAGGTATATTCGTTTATTGCGCACAGTTGACAAACTGCAACTAAACATACCGAGAACAAAACTATTAAAACAACAAAAGCAGAAGAGTTAAAAGCAGGAAGTTGCAGCTTTCTGACCGAATGCTGAAAATTTTCGACAGGAAAGTTTGAGAGTGCTCAGAATTCCAACTTTGCCCATACATTCTGCTAAGATTTTTAGCTTTCCATTTTTTATTTTTGGAAGAGAATTTTCTAACAAAAAAGGTTTTGGACGAACAGGCGAACTAATACTAAAGGCAGAAAGAGCAATTTTTGCCGCCTGCGACGACGCCACTGAAAGCAGGATTTTAAAGCGTAAAGTGAGGCGGGCGATCTTAGCGCATTATGACACTGATGACGATAATAATGTGCCACGAAAGTATTAACTTATTACATGACCTACTTTTGTCGTTTATTTTACTGCAATGTCTGGAGTGTTATAATTGTCCATAATCTTACTTTACTCAAGCGTGACGACCAAAACGTGGCTTGGGTCTGTACATCACCCATTTTCTGGCAGAATTCACCGTCGATCGCAGTCATGAAACAAGTACGGACTCTTAAGGTGTATTGTGCTTCGTTACAGTCGCACAGTGCACCGTAGAAACCGTGTTGAAACCTGTACTTACTCGATTAAGTTTTTCATTTTATGCCCACTCCACTTGCTTTAATTTGCTGCGATTTGTTGCACAGTTTGCTGCCGTACAACAGATCAGCGTCTGCGCGGTCAAGAAGCAGTGTCCCAGCAGTAGACCTACGTCATATCTCTCGCAGCTGCCGCCTTCGGTGCCGCAGTCTGGCGACAAAACGGTGCGAGACCGGCGAGTCATTGAGACGCTGGTGAACCGTGGTCGACGCTTCGCCGCCCGTCAGACTCGACGCATCGTCCACAAGGACGGCACGTGTAACATCGCCAGCCAGAACGTAACGGAGCGCCGGCGTCGCTACCTCGTCGACATTTTCACGACCCTCGTCGACATGCGCTGGCGATACAACGTGGCACTGTTCGCTGCCGCGTTCGTCGTCAGTTGGACGACGTTCGCCGTCGTCTGGTACGGCATTGCGTACACGCACGGCGACTGCCAGCACGCAGACGACGAAAGCTGGCGGCCGTGCATCAGCAACGTGCACGACTTCTCCACCGCCCTGCTGTTCTCCATCGAAACACAGACCACCATCGGATACGGGTCGGTATAGACGCTGTTTCATCCCAGTGCACGTGCAGAGCCGGTGGAAGGGCCCGGCCGGGGGGGGGG
>Ga0056128_1003770_pt1 | contig 18771 bp, 9 predicted proteins | sample WorMetLIZISLAND2_FD_71113 | JGI IMG/M metagenome (GOLD analysis project Ga0056128, IMG submission 71113) | Marine gutless worms symbiont microbial communities from Max Planck institute for Marine Microbiology, Germany - Olavius geniculatus... ... | reverse complement strand
TCATCAGGCATTCGTGCAATGTGTCCGAACAGGGACAGGCGCCTTGACTGGACTATGGCTGAGAGATGGGGTTGCTTGGTTAACCTTCTGACTTCGTCGTTGCGCACATGCTGGTGCCAAGTGAATGCAGGATTATTTTATTATGCTAATGTTGTTTGTGATGTACTAATAGACAGTTTATTTTACATAGCAGCGAGTGGCTGGATTTGTACAATACTGGTCACAATAGTACGATACATAGACACATATACCATGTTTAAAAAAAGTTAAGCTTTGCATTATTTATCATATGTTTGCCAAAGTGTGGCTGATTTTCAAAATTCTTTTCATTGATAGACTTGGGAGAAAATCTGCTGCAAAACTAGCATTAAATTTTCACCACATCTAAAAGATGTCGCTACATTACTTTGTAAAGTATTGTTCTTGAAAACTGCTCCTAACTTGAAAACCAAAAGGCATTGGAAAACCAAAATTAGTGTGAATATGTGAAAAGATGTGCCTTGAGTACTGACCATTTAGTTTGGCACGTTGTTGGCTCTGTAATTTAATACACATTCTGGTGCTGCGAACTGTAGACTGTGCGAGCAGATCTGAAAGAGTTGCGTGATCTGGATCTTGAAGGAGCTCCGTACGGCTACACACCTTTCTGTGACAGTCGCACCGACATGGACGGCTACCGGTAAAGCTATTTATCTATTCATTTATTCATTCGAATACAGTGCAGTACTTAATTGTCATATAAAAGTTGTGACAGAGTGGATCTTCGAAACAGCTACACTACAGCTGGCAACTGCTCTAGACTGCACCTAGTCTAAAAAAAGTGAAAAAGAACTAACGTGTGTGCAGTCAGTTAGAACACTTGGGAAATACAAACAGATATCTGAGCTTCATAAAGTTTTGTTGATAAAATATGAAGAACAATCTTAGGTAGTACTGTTGTTGATTGATTGGTAATTAGTGAATGACTGGACAGTGGACGTTGAATGTTTGCGTGTGTTTTAGATTTTGGAAATCTGGCTACTGGTCGAATCATCTCGGGCACAGGAAATACCACATCAGGTCAACCACGGCAAAAATGATATAAACGGAGGAAGTAATGGAAAATGCAGAAACTGATATTAGATGCAAGACACACATTTTGTGTTTTATTATCTCTGCCAAGGTGAACATAGTGAACACTGGAGGAGATTAAGAGTTTGGTCGTTCTGTTCTTCTGTGTGTGTACATGATGACTCATTATGGCAATGACCTTATTGTACCAACAGTGCAAGCAGCAACGCTGGCTATTACTTTTCCTTTCCTTTCCCTGCCATGAATGGCTCTTCCTTCTCCCTCCCCTTTCCATGCTGAATTGTGTAGTTGTAGCTGTAGATGTAGTAGTAGTAATGTTTAAATCACTTCACTTGGCGGAGATATACACTCCTGACGAGCGCCTTCTAGTTTGATAATTGTTTTGTTATACTCATTTACACAGCACTGTAAGTTGTTAGTAACTTCGAAACATTTATGAGATATTTTTCAAAGACATTTCTCTGATATGTTTCAGAGACTGTTGTGCGTGTGTAGTTGTCAGTGCTTCATAATGTGGTTGATTTGAAGAAGTCTTGGAGATGCTTGTGACATGTTGTGGAGATATTTTTCTGGGGTGTTTTAGAGTCTGTTGTGTGTTATTTTGTAGTGCTCTGTACGTGGTTGATTTGAAGAAGTTTCGCCGCATTGCAGCAGGGGACCGGCTGCGTGGCCAGTACCAGGGACTCAGTCAAGATCCTAACAGTTTGTCTAACCTCGACCAGGTTGGCTGTCATAATGCTACAAGCTGGACCATGATCTGTCTTTGTTTTACTGCTCTTGTTTCTATTTATGCTCAGTTTTTTGTCAATGTTCTTTGGAAAATGCAGAAAATGCATTTAGTTTGGGCACATTGTTGGCTCCTAGTCGTAACAAGATTGCTGGAGAATGAAGCAAGCTAACTGATAATGCCCAGTTTTAGGAACTCTGGATATCGTAGGATTTTTCAACAAGAAGGAACAAGAAAAACGGCAGCATTTTAGAAACACCAGATTTCAGCTTATCCTTGACATAACTTGCACAGGGTTATCCTGGCGTTAATGATGGAATAACCTAGGAATCAACTCTTATTGCTGTCTATTATTATTAGTCAGTTCCACTAACACATGGGTTTTTACAAATTTAATTTAAAAATGATTGTGCATATTTTGTTTAGCAGTAATTGTACCCAGATTTAAGGGGACGTTTAATATGTATCAGTATCCTACTGCTGTACAGTTGCAAGGTGCACTGTGAGAGTGATAGCCGGGTATGCAAACTGATGAGATAGAGGTGTGTCTGAGTGTGCTAAGTGGGCTATTGAAGAAGGTGTAATGGCATGTGGTTTGTGGTGTAATTATATCTGTCTGTTTGTTAGGATCTGCCTAACAACATGATTCATCAGGTTGGCATCAAGTCGTTGCCTCAGGAGTGGCTCTGGTGTGAAACGTGGTGCAGTGATGCTGAGAAAGCTCGTGCCAAGACCATCGACCTTGTACGTACTGACCCATGCTTGCAAGAATTGTTTATATGATTACATTAGTCAGATTTGTGTATTACCTAATTTCATGTAGTAATTCATAAAAATGCAACCTTTAATTTTATTGTTTTTGTTGATGTTTCGGCAACCGTTGCTGCCTTCTTCGGAATGACTGTCCATCAGGGGTCCTACCAACTTTCACACATCTATGATTACTTACTGTCCGCTGCAGCAATTTGGTGGAATGGTGTTATTTAGTAAACTTATTTATCAAACGACCCTCCTACTTGTAAGAGAAGCCTTATGTTTACACTTTTTTTCCTTTTTTTTACTATCTACTTTTTCTCCAAAACCAGACAGCAGACCAAGACCAAAATTGGGAGAAAAGGTGACCCTTACCTGGAAGGAATTGAGGCCAAATTTCCACAAGATGTTGAGGGATTTTGGAGGAAGGGGCAAAACCTGATGCATTTTGGATTTCCCCCAATTGGGCTTACAGTGCTGGGCGCCATGGGCGGCCTCACGTTGGGCCCTGCTCATGATGTCTGGTTGTAGTTGTAATAGTTGCAGGCAGTGAATGTCATGTGCAGTGTAATAATCCCAAGACAAAGGAGCCGAAGCTGGATGCAGCAGTGAGGATAATTCCCGAATGGATCAGCCGAGATGCTGAGATACGGAGGTTGTGGGACAGTGTCTACACCCAGCCATCTTCATCATCAGCGTCATCATTAGGTAATGCTACTAATACATTGCATATGCATCAGATTATCATGAGTCAGTGATGTCGTGGCATGTGGGGGGCATTTACTTCCGTAAATTTTTGGCTGTGGGAAAATTGTCGGAAAATTTTCTTGTCAGAAAATTTTAGTTTATTTGGGGCTAAAAACCCCATTTTGCAAATATTTTGGGTCAAAAGTTGAAATCCTGGGTACCTATAATCTTTTTGGTCAGAAATTTGAGTTTGATCAGCCGTATGAATTTACCTTGTGCAACCGCCATTCAAGTCAAAATGCGAGTTTATCTTGGATCAACTTTGTGCTGCTGTCTGACTTCTGATTAAATATCACTGGTTTCGGACCGTTTGTTTCATCTTTTGAGTATAATGAAATCTTAACCGAAGTAATAAGCTTGATAAGCTCTAATACCAAAAACTTATTTGTATCGATTTATGCAACGTCTTATTCATTGTATTTGTGTTTTGGATATATTAGATTTGCAACATTTACGTTTTCTATGGCATTTTTGCTGCATAATTAATGGGACCTGTGTCTTATGCTGTGTTATTTGTGGTCACACGAGCGTCCCTGTCATCTTGTTGTCCAACGGCAGTTAGCAACGGGCACAAGTGTGACAGACAGACAGACTACACCATGACCACATCTGCTGCAATAGCTGGCCAGACTTGGCGATCCTTTCATTGATGCTGACTGCCAGGGTTGCCAGATTTTCTGCAAGTCATGTCTCCCGACACTGACGATAAGTAGCCCAGTTTATGTAACGCAGTGAAGCCAGTGATTCAAAAAGTCCCGAAGTGTAGCAAACAACGTGTCAGAGCCAAATATTAGGTTGCCAAAAATCGCCCAGTTGGTGCTTTTTTGCTCAGTCTATATCAACCCTGCTGACCGTGGCTGAAGTCCGCGTCACTCATATCGTCATATCGTTAGTTGAACATGTCTGTGTGTGTGTGTGTGTGTCGGTGGTAGGCAAAGATGAACTATAGCAGCGCTGGTGCACAGACAGTGTCTAGGTGATTAATTGAATGATCAGCAGCAGCAGCAGCATGTTATTGATATCACCAGTGAATGACTGCTACAACAACTACAGTGACTGCAACAACTACAACATTAGCTGGCTGTACTGACAGTTAGTGACTCTGAGTTTGACTGCAGTAACAGTGGCGTATAGGCACTACTGGCGACGAGACAGGACACAGAAAAGCAGATAAAGCCTTAAATTTCGGACTGTCCCAAAATTGCTGGAAAATCTTCCTCTCGTTCGAAAATTTTTGTCTGAGAATGCGAAATTTATGGCTAGCAACACCCATTTTTGCAGAAATTTAGGGGCAAATTGAAATTTTGAGCATGCATAATCTCCTCTGTCGGAAAGTTGCAACTTTTTCCTGTCCTGCCTGTATTTTCGCCCCTAACGCCACTGTGTGGCACATAGGCAACATGGAAGCCAGGGGTACAGGGAGACATCGGAGGCAGGTGAATCCCCAGGATGAGCTGCTTGAAAATTGTGCAATCATGTTTTCATCACAGTGAAACAACATTTGCAGCCAACTGATATGTTTTCTGAGCTCAAAAACGTCAAAAATGCATTTGCGGCCGGGATGCTTAATCTTAGAGCACTTCCCAGACACTCTAGCTGGTAGGGAGGGGCCCTGGGAGTGCTCACCGAAACACATACTCCTGGCAAAGCGGCTGTGCAGTGTCCCAATGATAACTGAGCTGCTGCTGCTGCTGTTTGCATCATTTTATATCAGGCTTTAAAAATTTCTGTGCCTCCAGTTTCCATCCCTCCCAAAAAACCTTTGGCCCTAGAATTTTTATTGGATCCTTAAAAAATTTCTTTGTTTTTAAGTAGTTTGCTTTCCAAAATGCAAAAGCTGTTCACATCTAGTCTGTTGTTGCTTTTTTGCTGTCATGGGTGCTGTTTTTATGAGTTGATGCGTAATATTACACATCATGAAGTGAAAATTAATTTTTTTTAAAATTCAACCCCCTCCTTACATTTTCGCCAGCTGCAATCGGAAGCATGGAAATTTTTTAGGCTTCGTCGTCATGATGTTGATTATGGCGTACATAGTGTACACTGCGTCCCGTAAAATAACCACCCCTTGTATTATTTTTCATATCTTTGGCCAAACTGTGACCAATTTTCAAAATTCTTTCACTTGTGGACTTGGGAGACAATATGCCACAAAACTCCCATTAAACTACCCATCACTTTTATATAATAATTAATGCAGGGGGTTGTTTTTTTTATGGGAAATGGTGTAGTACCTGTACAACGTACATAGTGTCTGCTGATAGAGTTAGAGCTGCTAGGTTATGTCGTTGTCGTTATGTTGTGATATGCACTCGGTTTGCAGTACAGTGCACAATTCCATGATAATTAGCATTGGAATGTAGGCTTTTTTATTCGTTGTATAATTTGTGTAACGATATGTCTGTGACAGAGTGTCGAGACTTATGGTCAGTGCTTTTGGTATCTGGACTTTACATACCATTCGTACTGCCACTGGACTATTTGCAGCCTACCGTTACTGTCAAAAGCCGTTAAAAATTTAACTGCTTTGGTGTTGAACGAATTGCAATTGTGATTGCAGAACTGCTTCATTTTTTTCAGTTAGCAAGCTGATGAGTTTATGCATAGTTACGTAGTTATGTGGGGAAACTCAGAAGTGAAACTACATCTTGAGTTTCGTATTTTTTTTGTACAGAGGTAATTAAATTACTTAACTCTGGATTCGGGAGCCATTACAAGGCTCAGCAGGTCTCCACCCCCCAAGCTGCTGCGTGCTGCCGCTAAACTCTAGAATTACGGTATATGGCACGAATGGTACGAAAAGTGCATAATTCCTGTGTATTATTACTGTGCTGTTTGTATATAATATGGGGGATAACTGGTAGGCTTACTGCTGTGGCAGTCGTAGACGAATACTCGACGAAATATCTAATCATTTAGAGTTAAAAATTTCCTCCTAAAAGTGCTGATGTATTGGAATTCGAATTAGCGTAGGAAATTTCACTACTCCAGATTTCTAGTAAAAGTATTCTGTTTTGCATGGTAAACGTATTAAACCAAGACTATTTTTCTCCAAGCGTATAAGTTATAAATATTTTATTTAACTTTGCGTATACCTGTGCATGTGTTTTAGAATTATTTTCCATGTAAGGTGATGTATATTTCGCTAACAGGTGCAGCTGGTAGTGATAATTATTGCCGTCGGTATTAAGATTATCTCATAAGTTAATGCCATGTACAGCGTTCTGTTTTATTTGTGTACTGAGCTGTTGACCCGGTCTGCAGCAGTTAACATTACACTTCCACACACCATGAAGTCGTCTACTGTTACGATGTTTATGAATACAATGACACTATAGGTCTACAACAGTGTAGCACGTTAAAAAGCAGGGATCGCGTCCTGGAGGACTGCCCTCGACAGTGGCGGTTCTAGTCCCAAAAATCTGGGAGGGGTGCTGTAGCACTCTGAGCTCCAGGCTAGATCCGCCACTCGTCCTCGACCTCGAGGACAGCTCGATGACAAAAAAAGACAAAAAAAATCGTGGCGCCCCCTCTTGTGTTATATATGAGGGACGCCATAGCAAATGATATATATGATAACTTCTGCCGTTGCCGTAGACAGGGGTGGCCGGCCCCTAATTTCCAGGCAAGACATATGCAATTATGCATACGTCAGAACTGCATTAAATTCGCCAATTTGGTCAGTTTATTCTTAGAAAAATAATTATTGTTGCCACCAGGTCTGTTATTTTATAGCTATAATGCACCTAATTCGAATTCGGCTCGGACTCCGTCCCAGACTCCGCTGGAGAGCTCACAGCGCTCCCCGAGATCCCTTAGCTGGATTTTATGGGTCTTGCTTCTAAGGGGAGAGATGAGAGGGGGAAAGGGAAGGAAAGGGGAGGGACCAAAAGAGGAAGGGAAGAGGAAATGGAAGGAGAGGAGGCTCCCCAATTCATATTTCTGGCTACGCCACTGTGTGCTAGCGACTGGTTACAGTGGTTAGTGACCCAAAACATTCTGCGGCACTGATGAACGTACGTATGTCCCGGTGGCATTGGCGATTAGGATGTATTAATATTTCTGCCGGCCGTCGGACAGCACGCGTGTGATCTGTGTCTGTCTGCCGACGTGCTCACGACTCGCGACAGACCGAGTGCTGGCGTAGCAAGAAAATTGTAAATGGGGGGTCTCGCAGCCCTACCCCTTCGTTCCCCCTTTTCCTTTTTTGCTTTTTTCTCTCTTTCCCTTTCATTAGAAGTAAGCTAGGGGATCTGGGGAGTGCTGTGAGATGGCCCGCAAGGTCTGGGGCAAAGCCCCAGCAGAAATCGAGTTTTGTGCAATTATAGTCTTAAAATATGAGATCTGGTGGAATTAAGTTTAGTTATTTTCCCGAGTGCCTAATGTCTATTTTTAACAAAAATTGGGATATGGGGGCCTGGGCTCCCTGGGCCCCCTTTGCCTACGCCACTGATCGAGTGAGCGAGTGTTTCATTAAATCAGCGAACTAACACACTGCACTGCACTGCGACATGCCTCGCCACTTGCTGATCAGTCACTCACGACGGCGGTGGCGACACTGAGCCTAAATCATCAACGAGCGCTGTGTAAAAAAAAACGAACACCGCTCACCCACTTCGTAGTGCTGGACAGTGGATAGACGTAGGCCTACCGTGTACAGTAGTTCAAGGTCGTTTCAATGACAAACGCCGACCTACGTGAGACAATCTGCCGGCTATAGGCTTACGTACAAGTCACTCGCAGCTGTGACCTTTCATTCTTTGACTAGCCCATCTGTCGTCTGCCTATTCATTCACATTAAACCTAGAGGCGCCGTCGAATTTCTTCGACTGGATGAAGACATGTGATTAAATTAGGCCCCTACTTCAAACACATAGAAGAGATAGTGGCATATGCTTGATTTTACGAGGAGCCGATATGGTCAAAGGTTCAGGTATATCAACCCGGGAAATTTCTAAAGTCGCCCGTGTGGCCGTGTCGCAATCGCCGTCAGAAAAAAATGCGACGCGTCGACGAGACAGTCGAATAGGCCTCATTTTGCCGTCAGTCGTAATGCTTCAAGCCGTCGACGCCGCAGCCTAAAATGACTGTGCTGAATTTTTTTACACAATTACAGCGTAAATCCATGAAAAGATGCTTTCAACAGTTATAAATTACAAGTAATCTAAGCAAAGCGCAAGTGACACGCGGCAGCTTCGGTGCTGCCACATAGGGAATCAGTGTAGGATGTAAAGTAAAATCGCTTGAAGGGGGTAACCATATTTGACGCCCCAGTAGAGAGGATGCCTGAACGTAGAGGTTGAAGCTTAGACTGATAGAACGTACAACGTAGGCCTATAGGCTACATTTTAAGAAAAACTTTCATACGGGGCTTGTCTCGGTCTATCCCAAGCTATTTCGGCGCAGTTCACTATTGAAATGTACGTGGCAGACTAAAATTGCAAAATCATTCACTAAAAACCCCTATTTTGGGGGGTTAAGGTCATTAATGTTGGTATCCCCGGAAAGTTGGTCATCAGCCCTTGTTATTGTAAGCACAAAGTCTAGCTGTGCCAATCTGCAGCTGTTTTTACGCTAAACGAGTTCATGGCAGTAAATAACGACATTTTAGGGGTATCCCTCTTTGACGTCCTCGTTCGAGAGGAAATCCTGACGCAGCTGGACTAAATTATGTCACAAAAATATCGAGTCTTTGTGGTAGCACATAGTGAAGAATTTGTGATCTTAGCTTGCACCGTTTTAATGCAGCAACAGGGGGAGAAGGACACGCGAACACATGGACGGACGTCTTTACGATAGCTAAGATCGACGCACTTTGCACATCTGCCGTCGCACGTAAAAATGCTGCGAGTTTTTTTTCAGGATAAATTTGGTGTGACCAGTGTCATTGTGACGACACAGACTAGCAGTGAGCGTGTCAGTATACGGCGGACAGGCTGTGAGTAGCCTATAGCGAGTAGTGAGTAGTGAGTATACGTCTCATGCATCTCATCGTGAAGTCTCAAGTGATGCTGCGACGCGCGGCTTCAGCGGCTGGCTGGCGACAAATCGTCGACTGATGCAAATGAGCGCCGGGCCGACGCTGTAGTGTAGTGATATGCTGCGCCGAATTCTACTAGCATTGGACGAGCAGCATTTCCGGATTCGAGTAGTACTGACGAGTATTCGCGCACAGAATAGGCCTAGGCCTACTTAACGATTGAGGGAAATGCTACAAATTTTGAGTACAAATTTTAAAACTTTCAAATAAAATGTGCAGCGAAATATATAAGTACTTTAAGAGTTTCGTAATCTGCACTCCATGCAGTCAAAGTTTGAAATGCGTCCGCTGGAATGGGTAAGCGGTCGAGACGTCTCGGTCTCGAGACGGTCTGGGTCTCGGACCGATGCGTCTCGGGTCTCGTCTCGGGTCTCGGGCCATTGCGTCTCGTTGAGACGTTTTGTGCCGGCGCGCGCCGTGCATACTGTAGCTGCAGTTAGAGCGATACTAACCAGCATGACATTTGTGGCTTAGACATATTCGTTTACAGTGTTTTTATTCTTTCATTTACTTATTTATCATAAAGCAGAATTATGTCATGTCTTTTGTCGTCACAAAATGACCTAGTCGCAACGAAGATAAAGTGTATGATGTCAGAATGGATAATATCAGCCAAATGTAGACGACGCATAAGGCTATAATCAGCTGTAGTTTGCTCATTTCATTTGCTTGCAAATTGCGATAAACATATAATGTCTACAGCACTTCAGTTGCAATTCTTTATGGTGCAAGCCGTTGATTATTCAGTGATAATATATTGTCAAGATAAAGTGCAAAAACCCACAATATCACAAACAGAAAGCGCCTCCCATGGTGCAAGTTAATTAATCCGTATATTTTTCATTGTCAATGTGTTTCGCCATATGTCACGTTAAACGTCTTGGCAAGATGTTAAAGCTCCCGAGACTCTCGAGTCTCGGGAGCTTCAAGGTCTCGGCCAGCGTCTCGGAAGCTGCAACGTCACGTCTTGGTCTCGTCCGGGATTTTAAACGTCTCGTCTCGGTCTCGGCTCAGAAGGTCTCGTGCACATCCCTGGCTTATACCACCCAGACAGTGCGGTATCGTACTTAAACCACGCTTAGACTACACCGTCGTTTGCTTTATAACGCATAAGCTGAAAATTGAGAAATAGGCTAAGTACCCGTGCAAGCTAAGTGTGGTTTAAGTTTATCACACGCACGTCCCAGGCGGGACACCCCGTCGATCACGGTTACGAAATAATCACTGGCAGTGGCCACTGATGGCGCAGCCCTACGCCGTCGCGGTGACTCAGACTCAGTAGTGCTGACACACGACTGTGTAGTGCTGCAGCTGCAGTAGCCGACCTGTCTTGCGGCTGCTGCTGCTGAAGACGACGACGACTACGAATACACAGATGTGAATGTGATAAGTTGGGGGACTAGCATCAGTCTGCACCGGCAACACCGTTTGGATTTTGTTATTCATTTATTCATATTCGTCTGAGATATAGGCCTCCAACATGGCAATCGCAACGGAAAACAGTAAAATGATGGCATGGACATCATGAACGAGCTAAAAATAGCTTAGTCGTTAAAAAAGTCGAGATTTTTCATGTTGCGCCAACCCGAAACCGCTGCGTCGGCTGTATATGACAAATATCTGTATAAACTAGATCAGCATTAAACAAAAGATTATTTTAGCGCCCATTTGCGCAAGATAATCGTCATTTTGAAATTTTTTTTATGTCCAATGATCTTAATTGAGTTTTTGCCTCCTGAACTGAAAACTGGCACACCAATTACTCTTAAATGTTTAATTATGCTATTGTTTTCGAGCTAGGAGTTTACACGGGACAGACGGACAAACAGACATACAGACGGACGAGCGAGATGTGTAATGCGGCTTATACGAGTGCGACGTATTGCAATAGACGGTCGAATAAAAAGGTCGTGAAAATAATTCCCGTGCTTTCAGTTTCCGTCCGTCCGTAATAAAAACACCCGTCCCTAAAATTTTTATTGCACCCTGAAAAATAATGGCCAGCTGTTTGTTTGCTTTCAAAGTTTTAGTGCGAAAAAACTGCATCTATAATCTGTTATATCATAGTATGCGCCACGGCGTATATATGAACTGTGGTCATATGTTGCACTATTTTCACTATAGTTCTCATGGGTATAATATTAAGTATGTCACTGTTTTTATTAGTTGTTGTCTAATATTACACGGTATTGTGACTTCATTTCATGGGGTAAAAATTAATTGCAGAATAAAAAAGTTATATCCCGTCCCGTCCCCGTTTCTATTTTTCAACGGCTGCAACCGGAAGCACATTTAGGCTCCTATTTTAGGCTTATAGGGTGTTAATTTACACGATCCAGCAAACGTCTAGCAAACTTCCAGCAAACGTCCAGCATTGGCACGTGTATTTTGAATACATTTGCTGGAAGTTTGCTGGACGTTTGCTGGATCGTGTAAACACCCCATTAGTGATCCCCAGTGCATCAAGGGGCGACCCGTTGTGTCTTGGGTATAAATCAGGGTCCGAGGGGACTGGCTGGAGTGTGGACCTACGGGTGTCGTGCAACCCTCATTAGAGCGGACTGTCGTTATGTATGGGCCAAGTCCAGTGCCGGCTCACGCAAACAAACAAACCGCAAGGTGACGCATAAAAATGGAAGTTACAATGTGTTGCGTAAACGCGAACATAATGTTTAACACAACCGCGCCTTTCACTGCAATGACTCAGGCTAACAAGTATTGCTGAAGTGAGCTAAACTGCGCGGTAGGCCTATCGCTCAGATGGCATGCGTACACCGTAGTTTGCTTTCCGACGCACAATCTGTAGCTAAAAGTTTAGAAAAAAATCACTAGTGCAAGCTAAGTGTGTTGTAATTTCCAAAACTGTCCGATTTCTCGACTTACGCAAGCAGGCACGTTCTACTGTTTCGTGCTTTTATGCGCCGCCATAACACGTGACTCCAAGGTCGTATTCTGTTCTGTAAACCGGTTGTAAAGGTAATTTGCTATAGCGCTTCTTACATGAGACAGACTCAAGACCAGAAGCGCTTTACAATCTTGGAAGTGGCAGCTGACTGGCATGAGCTAATGGTACCGCAGCGCACTATGCGGCCATCCATTACCCGTCTAAGCGAACAATTGGATCCGCGGTTTGCAGCTAGTAGACATACCACCGGCCCAATCAGCCACAATAGGCTTTCACCCCGTAACCCGTAAGCTACTACTCATTTCCCATCCTACGGAGGGTAAGATGCTGAGTTGGCCTGAGCACACAGTAGGTTAGCAACTTGCTCAAGGTTGCTTGCCAATGACGGCAGCAAGAATCGAACCGCAACCTGAAAGTTACGAGTCGACACTAACAACTAGACACTTGCACCTACACAGGCACGAAGGTGTGAACAACTTGCCCACAGTTGTTACCAGGTAGTGCACCGGTTGGTAATTGAACCGTGGACCTTTCGGTCTCGTATCCAATGCCCTAACCGATGAGCCACTGAGCCTCTTAGCTCAATGTCCTAGCCGCAACGCGGTTTAGTGGGGTTTTTTCTCAAATACATTGCTTACGTAAAGTGAATCAAAAGAAGATAAACATCATGCATACAGTACTCGTTTCGTACAAGATCACAGTCACTAAATGTCAAAACCCTCAAGAAAATCTATCGTATCACGCGTAGATCTGCAGACGAAGCCGCTTTTTGCGTATAGTCTGTGTGCTGCGCGCATATACCGAAATTTCGTGCTGGCATTTCGGTGTCGTAAGGTCGACACATGATGAAGAATTCCGATGATAACGCGGACGTCTTTTCCTGCTATAGCTGCGTTGTTGTCTGGGCTAATTGCACGAAATATAGCCGTATTCTGCTGCTTTGAAATAACGAAATTTACTTAAGTATACGTACCGGTTTGAATGATCATAATGTCTATATGATATGAGATGATTTACGATTTGGCTGGAAAGCTGACCTGCAAGGCTTGCAAGCTACCAGTTTAATGAAAATAAAATAAGAGAAATTGACATAGAAGCTGTTATGTAAAAACCATTTTTAAAAAATCTAGAATCCGTAATGTCAATGATTAAAAGAGTAATGAAGAAGCAAGCTGCAAGCAGCAACTAATGTCAACAAGTCTAGACGAAATACGCTTTAGGCTACAGCCGTCGATCCGTTTTTTTGCTGCAGTCCTGCCTAAATTACAATAAGACTACGTGTTGTGAAAAATGGTGGCCCGACGCGCTCAGTTGTTGGCGATGCAGAGGCGAGCGTGCGTGCGTCGTGGCTGTAGATGCATTATTGAAGCGATCAGCTGACAAGACTAAAACCCAGATTCCATTACGCCGACTTTGAAACAAAATCCGCAGAGTTTGTCGCGGAATTTTTTCGTGTCTTGTTCACGGACTAAACTCCATCAGATCGACACAAACGGATTTGTCTCGGACTTGTCACGAACTTTGTCGCAAACATCTCGACATGTCGAGAGAGTTTGAAAGTCCGAAACTTCCAAGTGACACCCCTGACTTTCACCGAATCTTTAAAGTCGGCATAATGAAATTTGGGCTTTAGCAGCCGCCGACTTACGTCACGACAGTCGTCACTCGACAGCATCATCGTCATTATTATTATAAGTGTGTATAATAAATGACACTATAGCCTACTGTGCGAATAGTATAGGAAATGGCGTTTGGGGGGGGGTTCTGTAACTCCGAAACCCCTTAACCGATTTCTATAAAACTTGGCATCAGTGATTACATTGCTTACCCGACCCCACAGGCAAAATTTGGTTACAATCAGTTTAAAGGGGGTGTGGCTGCGCATGCGCGAAATTCGCCGTTAAGCTTCTATTTTTTTTCCTTGAGCATGGCTACAGGTCCGCACGTTGAATCGACAAACGCCGCTAATGGCTTAGCTGGCTTAAACGAAGCGTCCTGAGGCCGGACACATTCATTATATAGTTTCAGTTAAAGTTTTTAAAATTTACCACATTTTATGCCCCAATTTTTAAAAATTTTCATTATGGCCTATGGGGACTTCAAAGCGGTATAACTCGGTCCCCGTAAAAGATAATTGCGCGCTATTTGCAGCTACCCCCTATTTTCGGGGTCGGGCAATCTAACGGCGTAATTTAAATGTACCCACTAACGACTCCTGTTGCCATGGCAACAAATTTTGGGACAAAATTGACTATAACTTAATACGGTAGCACAGTTTGTAACGTTGTGAAAAAATTACTGGCACAGCTGAGATTTTTCTGCGTATCACCCACAGCAGAGACAACTGCGCGGTAACACTTCACCGAGACAGCAAGTTTCAACAACGTTCACCAGTTAGTTACGAAATTTCAAGTCATTAAAAATTGTTCATTATCGACATCGTGACTATCTAACTGGTCGGTAAGTAAGTAAGTAAGTAAATGTAACCACCCGCTGCTTTCGCTTCGTCTTTCGTTCTGGGTGATAGCAAGATCTCAGCTTCATGGGAACCTTTGGCCCCGAAAGATAGGCGGTTACCCATGCTGGTAATGAGTTCGTGTTAAACGAAGGGCTGCCGTGAAATGACTTTGAATGGATAGAGATATATTTATTATTAAACAGTGGATTTCGTTTGGACGAAGGGTGCTTCGTTGGTTTTCGTTGCTTGTTCTGGGAAGGCGAAGGCTCAGCATTTTGTCAGTCGATGTGCTCTGTCCGAGCGCTCGATCAAATGCACATTTTCTACCCCTCCAATCAACCCGAAAGTTGAAAATGTTCTCCTTGTAGTACGTCCCCAAAATTTTGTACGCAGATAGCTTCGACACAAGGCTAATTATTAGTGTAAAAAGTTTCCCCTAAGACGTAACGCTTAGCCACAATACGTTCGTGACAGTCGAACGATAGACGGACAAGCAGACAAAGGACAATCGCAGCATAGCTGTAGCGCGTCAAAAATATAGCTTTTATAGTCCGTGCAGTCATCACCAGTAAGTCTAGACAGCACATGCTGCTGCTGCTGCTTCAGTTGCTATAGCGACACGACACAGACGGCACGCTGTCTGCTTGTCTGTTGTCTGTCTGTCTGCCGTGTTTTAGCTTCACACGAGCACCACACAATCTGTCTATAGACGTTACGTCGCTTTTCTACGTTTGTCCAGGTATGCAAGCTTTTGTTTCTGCGTATTCACTACGATGCGATACGATCAAAACTGAGAGACAAGCAGTCAGTTCAATCTAGCACATAAACTAAAAAAACTGAAATGTTTTGAATGAAAATAAAATAAGAGAAACTGAAATAAAACTGGTCTATAGTTATAATGTAAAACATTAAAAATCAAGAAACTGCTGGAGATTTAAAAAAACTAAAAAAAATAAATAGCGATAACTAAAACTAGATGACTAAATTTTGTTGAAAACACAGAATAGTGGCCTAATTTGATTTATGATAAAAACAAAGCTTAAAATGTCACGCCAGTGACAATTTTGTTATTTCTGGCGATCTTGCTTAGGCTACTATAATGCGATATCTGACGAATTTGACACGTGGTAAGTAAGAAAAATTTTATTAAAGCTGGACACGCTTCAGTACATTTTACATTAAATTGATTTCTGAAGAACGCTGTAGTTAAAAGGACGCTTTGCTAAAAAAAACTATACAGATACTATGTTTTGCCCTCGTTATTAGCCAAATTCCAGCGGATACAGCGAAACTGGTTGAGATGGCACGGTGGCGTCTGCGGAAATTTCACGGTTAGTCTGCTGCTGTGACCGATGTCTGCACAGTCGCTTTGAGGCGTCTACTGTCACTGTAATGCAAGCGTGCAGTCAATTGCACCAACATGGCGTCAACTGCAATCATCTCCTTTCAGCGATCGCGTCATCATCTATTCGTTCACTTATTTATTTCAAGACCACACTCGGTAGAAAGGCCATCGCCATTAGGCCTACATCCAGTGCAACAGAACAGAATGCGGCGCTGTAGCCTGTGAAACGCTCAGCTGCCAGCTTTGCAATGACCGGTCAATGAACTGCATTACGTCGTAATGTAAATGAAAAGCTGCTGACTGCAGATATAAACTTTTATCTTAGGACTTATGTAAACTTGCTTCGTCCTCATGTCTGTCACCACAGTGTCTGCATTGTTTTAGCCGTCAATAATCTCACTCGAGTGAAGCGTGTCCACTGAAACGTGTTTCGCGTCTGCTTATAACACACGTTTCAGGCAAAACACGGCGTCGATCGCAGTCATGAAATGTGCACGTTTCTTTATGGTCTAGAGTGCATTATGCTTCGTGCAGCTATCTGTTCGCGGCGCCGAGAGCAAAATGCGAAAACTTCACTTAGCCTCTCCATCAAAAACGGGATTTACAGAGAGAGAGATTTAAAGTGTAGGAGCCTACAGCCGGCGGGCGCTGATCAAGCATCGTTTTTGCTTGACCAAGCAGCTGTGTCTCGACATTGTGATTTGCTAGCAGTCGTCGACTTACGTAGGCCTATCGGCCTATCTAGTTTGAGATAAATAGCCACTGAAGGAAGCAGCAGCTGCTGTGACTGTATAGCGCTAATTCATATCGTTCCCTCGCGACGATGCCATACATTTATTGATAACCGTCGCACTCACGTCACGTGCTCTCCTTAGCCGCCGCGTTATGCAATAGGCCTACGCTTACACGCACTATAGGCCTAACAGTGTGAACAACATTTTTACACTAAACCAAAAAATATCATTAATCACCTAACACCTAAGCTCCGAGTAACAGTTTGCTTTTCTCACTTTTTATCAGACGTTTCTTTAAATTACACAAGATCGCGATAAAAAAGTGATTCATACGCCTACAACACCAGATTGTCTATAATTGTCTAAAATTGCACCGTCCGAAGCACAGCGTTAAGCAAACTATAGGCGCGCATGAACAAGAGCAATTAATCGTGCTAGCCAGTAAGACCAGCTACAGTTTCATCGTTTAGCGTTTAGGTGCGCTAAACGATGAAACTGTAGCTTACCGCGCGCCTATAGTTTGCTAAACGCTGTGCTTCGGACGGTGCAATTTTAGAAAATTTGTATTTCACAAGGTAGTAGGTCTTACAGTCACGCGTTTAAAGTGCGGTGGGATATATAGTGACAGTTTTGTTGCAAATCGTTTGCAGAGTATGCCGGTGAAATAATTTAGAAAATTAATCTATATATACAGACAGGATAATTATCGACAAATGACAAAGCGGGACGTTTTTTGCAAGACAGTGTATATTGTATATCAATAGTTATTGTTTTTTGCAGGCATACCGCTGTGACATACGACGGTCGTGTATAGTTTATAATTTTTTATAAGCTAACGATGAAGCCGCCTGAAGCAGATCGCCGTCGCACTAAAACGCCCACCAGCAGCAACGGCAGCAGTGACGTCAGCTGCACCGTTACGTCATCAGACGTCACAGTGAGTGATAGCAGCGGGATTCCGCAAGCTACCAGCGCCGCAGCTGAACAATTGAATCTGAGTGACAGACACGGGCAACAACAGGTCAAGTTTAGCTGTAACAAAAACAACGTCGTTGTCGATTTTGTAGTGATAGTTTTAGTTGTAGCAAAAGTACTAAATTTGTATCAAGTATATTTGGCGGTAGTTGTAGTTGTAGTTGTAGCAGTTGTCGTTTCAATTGTTGTCGTATTTGTTGTAGTTGTTCTTGTCTGTATGAGTAACAGATTCAGACAGCGACAGGACAAGTTTAGCAGCAGCAACCACCACACGCCTGCAGACTGTTGCTTGAATCAGACGTCTTTGTCCACGGGTATTGACACAGCCAGAACAATCGATTCGCTCAACTTCAGTGACATTAATACTACTACAACCGCTAGTCTACACTGCGACAGTTTACGTCATCATACTGATGATGTTAGCGATGATGTAAGCTCTGCGGAAAAGATCCCGCAGCCAAGAAACGTTCTATTTGGTGACGTCATTATGACGTCATGCGCCCAAAGTAGCGTGACGTCAACGGAAACGACGACAGGCCGCGGAGACTACTACAACGGCCGTTCCATGCAGGTCGACGCTGCGTCGCTGCACAACGACGACACAACTACAACAACAACTACTACTACTATTGCTACTACTGGTATCGGTGATTTGGACGTGTTTAACGTGGAATCGACGCTGCCGCCGGAGATGAACTGGGATCGTCTTGAGGAACAACTTCGCAACGCTCTGCAGCTCGAACAATGCGTCCAGGTGCGCGCTACGTTACGTTACGTTACGTTTAGAGGCTTCTATCCCTATACCTGGTGGCACAGCTTGCGCCCAGTAAAAAATGAGAAAGGGGAGTTTTGGTAAGGGTGTATACAATATAAATTGCTATCAATAGAAGCGCTGTTCTACACAGTGATTCATAAAATCGGGACCCCTTTGTATTTTTGCAATAACTTTTTCAAATGTTGATCGATTTGAATGAAAATTACATCACTGTATTTGTTAGGAAATTTGCTTTCAGGCG
>Ga0056128_1003768_pt1 | contig 18772 bp, 9 predicted proteins | sample WorMetLIZISLAND2_FD_71113 | JGI IMG/M metagenome (GOLD analysis project Ga0056128, IMG submission 71113) | Marine gutless worms symbiont microbial communities from Max Planck institute for Marine Microbiology, Germany - Olavius geniculatus... ... | reverse complement strand
TAATTAGCATGCTAATTACCACAGATTGTCGAGCTAGCTGGATGAATGCTAGCAAACATCGAGCAGACGTCGAGCAATTAGCACGTGTATTTTGAATACATTTGCTCGACGTTTGCTCGATGTTTGCTCGATGTTTGCACGATCGGGTAAACGGGGTATTATAGGGTGTTTGCACGATCGAGCAAAATCGAACAGCCAGCTCGACGTTCTATGGTAATTAGCGTGCAAATTAGGAGGGCGGGCGGGTTATAATTGGAAGGCCTATATAACACGTGATCAGCTGTGGGCTAAGAGCCTAAGCCTAGGCTTACATTTGAGCCAGGGGTGGGGTTTCAATAGGCGTGTTTGAGCCAACTCGATGTTTGCTCGATGTTTTGCTCGATCGTGTAAACACCCTATTATTCTTCGTTTGCAAATATTTAAGCGTAACGCACCCACTGTGAATCATCTTTCAAAATTTCGTAGTTTTTATGTCAGGTTTCAATCTCCTTCAAAGATTTTTTACAAACCAGCATTTGTTCCATTTTTCCTGTTTTAGTTGCGTTTAAAATACTGTAATTTTAGTTCTGCTATATTAGAGTGCAGACAACTTGCTGCAGTAAGTTGTTTTAGATCAGATTTTGCTAATCAACAGTGGATTTGCTTTTCATTAAACATTGATATTTAGTGTTGCTGCATGCGTTTATTTGAGTTTCGTAAATGTCATAGCTTTCGCAAATTTCGCGGATTTGGATTTTCGGGGAAACCGCTAGGCTATATAGTCTGATCAACCTGCTGACAGGCTGTAGAAGATATCCTTTGCATAGGTTTATTTGGTTAGTAAGCTAAAGAACGCTTCTACCTTTCAAACTGACGTTTTTTTCACTAAACTAAAAAATACGTTCTGTGGAACGAGGTATCTGTCCCATTGCAACCCTATAGGCCCACTAGCAGCTGCGTTTCAGCGTTTGACGCTCTTGTGAGCCTACAGTTACCATAGTGCACGGAATTTCGTATAAGGTCGGAAATTGTTATTTTTCTTAGGCTATACACGTGTGTAAGTTAAATACTGTAGCGAATACTAATTCAGCCGTTTTGTTGAAATAAACTGCACAAAAGCGACTTTATGTCGCAAACGTTAATCGTTTGTGGCACAGCTGTAACTGACGAGCTTATTTCCATTGAAAATGCAGTGATCACAATCTTGAGGGTTAAAGGCAAAAATTGGGGGATTAGATTTTCTTCTTTTTGTGTGTTTATAGCGGCCGCCGAGATACACTTTTTGAGCTATTAAACGTTACTATAGGGCCTAAGCCCGCAGGATTTTCTACTGTGGTACAAGAACCTTCCCGTTGAAAATGCATTACGGGGGTTAAAATTGGGGTAAAATAGGGAAATTAGTCACCAAATTTTTATCTCAAACAAACTCGATCTTACTTTTCGGGCCCCGAATCACTGTGCAAACTTTCATCAAAATTTAATCAAAATTGCGGCCGTAGGAGTGTTTACAGACAAACAGACAGTGTAGCCTAACAGTGTGACAGAATGTGTAACAGAAGTGATTTCATAATCTGTCTCATGCTATGCTATAGCAATGGGACAGATAAATACGGTGACCACTGAGTATATACATACGATTCCTGTAAAGCAGTAGTCTATTCTTTCCATGCACTGGCTATATACGCTATCGACCGGCCAACGGTAAATAAACAGATAGTGTCTAAGCTTGATTTAAACGAGTGTTAGAGTGCTACGTTCGCCGGAGCAATGTACTATCAAAGACCCAAACTGACTTAGTGCTTTGGCAATGAAAAGAAGTTCATAAAATACAGTCTCCACGAATGTGCTGATATATGACGTTTCTGCGGCAGCTTTTGTCGCCATATCGACCTGCAGCTTTCATTGTCGTTAAACAAAACTCAAGTAAACATACTATTCTTTTTAATGTTGTCGATTTTATTATACTCGTTACTTCGTCGTTAACCGCAATCAAAATTATTGGCACAACACATGTACACTGTGTCTGAAAGAAACAAGCATTTTAAAATTGCTTTCGTCATAACAGACATAACTGTGTCAAATTGAGTCAAACGACACACCGCACCGGACCGCAACGTACGCACCGGACTCAGAAATATCAGGAAACAGCTTTCCCGAGTGTTCAGAACATACAGGTCACGCATATTCTCATAAAAGAGTATGGGCCCATATTTTAACCCTAACGCTAATGCTAACTTCAACCCTAACCCTTACCTCAGACCAGAAGTGAGTCAGGGTCAAAAACGGGCGTCCCTACATTCACGGGGAGGTCATTGGGACACTTATGGACTGGTCTGAGGAGACAGTAGAGGTCAGCCTTTCTCTAGTTATCAGTTGTTCGGTGCAGTACGGTGCGGTGCTTCATCCGACCGCTCAAAATTTCGATATTTTTGGCTCGAAAATAGCCAAAATGATAGAATAATGTGATTTGCACTCATTTTTACGCGCCAAACTAGCATAGTTAGCTGTAGCGCGTATTAGCCATGATGATTTTGTCCGTCCGTCCGTCTGCCAGTCCTGGTTTCACGTCCCGGTACCGTTCAAAGCCCGAGTGAGATAGAAATTTCAAATTTCGGGTTTTCATCATATGATATCTCAGAGTATCTAGTATTTTGCGACAAAATTTCATGCCGTTAAGTTACGAGGTCGCCTCGAAAAGGGGGGAGAAAGAGGGGCACCTCCACAAAAGACGTTATTTACCGCTATTGGCTTGTTTACCGTGAAAATGGTTGCAGATAGGCATAGACATAGGCCTACTGTTTATCATAAGTCATAACAAGCACTGGTGACAGGCTTTTTAGATTTATCAACATGGATGACTTTGAACGACCTTGAACCCCTCAAAAAGAGATTTTTAGTAAATTTTTCGCAATTTTTGGATCAGCGCACATTTCAACACTGAATTGCGACGAAATGGCTAGAGATAGACCAAGACAACCTGCGTATGAAATTTTCAGCATTCAACGTAGATTTTAGCAGTTTAATCCCGACCCCCTAGATTCAAGGAGGCTGGAGCAGGCGGGCGTCAAACACAGCTACCCCCTTAAAGAGTGGTTATTTTACCGCAATTATCTCGTGTAGCGTGAACACGGTTGCAGATAGGCACAGACATGCTGCTTATCATATCTACGTTCACTGGTGACAGGCTTTTTAAATTTATTAACATCGATGACCTTGAATGACCTTGAACTTTTCCAAAAGGGGTTTTCAGTGAATTTTTCGCAATATTTAGATGCTGCGCATATTTTAATACTGAATTGCGACGAAATGGCTGGAGTTAGACCAAGACAACCTGCATATGATATTTTTAGCATTAAACGTAGATTTCAGCCGTCTAAGTTTCGATCTTCTAGGTTCATGGAGCCCGGCGCAGGCGGGCGTCAAACACGGCTACCCCTCCAAAAAGGTGGTTATTTTACCGCAATTATCTGGTGTAGCCTGTCCACCCGTCACACTCTGCGATTGTATCAAAACAGTGCAGGCTAGATCACGAAGCCTCGTAAAAATCTGTAGTTTCTGGACCAGTAAAGCTTTTCCGGAAATTTGAACTAGATCATCCCAACCAAGGGAGATAAATAAAGGGAAGGGGGTAGAAAAATTCGCGATTTTTAACCAATATGTTCGAAGTCGCCGTATCTCAACGAGAAATTTGAGCTAATGATCACCAAACGCGCGAAAGCCTATAGCAGTTACTGTTCGCAACCAGCCGTATCGTCGCAGTTCATTCTTGGAGAGTTTGCCGCAGGCGAAGATCGCAAAAATCAATAAATAGCCTTTTATTTTGAAAGTTCAGGGTCTTTCAAAGTTATCAATATTGATACGACTAAAAAGCTCGCCACTAGTGCTTGTCGTGATAGGTAGCATGCCCATGCCTATCTGTAACCATTTTCACGAAAGACTGGCCAACAACGGTAAAATAAGGACTTACGGTGATACCGCTTTCTGATGCCCTTGTGCGCAGGTTTTCTTGAACCTAGAACCGTCGAAATCTACGTTCAGTGCTGAAAATTTCATACCCAGCTTCATGTTTATTTCAATATATTTCGGCGCAATTTGCTCCTGAAATATGTCTCGCAGCCCCAAATCGCTAAAATTCATAAAACCCCCATTTTGGCTGAAATTTAGAATTTAAGATCACCGAAGGTCATTAAATTCGGTTTCAACCGAGAGCCAATGGACGACTTCATATTAGTAATTAATAGTAACCTAGGCCCTATTTCGCACCATTATTGAGATACAGCGACTTATTGGCTAAAAATCGTCAATTATTTCTACCCCTTCGTATAAATTGGCACTTTCGTTCAGGGTTACGTTTTCGAATTCATGGAAAAGCTTTACGGTTTCTGAAACTAGAGTCTTTCAGGCAGCCGATGGTGAATATTTGGTAAACTTAATCCTAGCTTGCGCCGTTTTTGAGTGATTTACCTGTGTGATAGACGGACGGACGGACGGACAGAGAGACAGACAGAATATTGTGATAGCTAAGACGTAAAAACTTTGTGAGATAAGGCCACGATTACTATTTGCAAATGATTAATAAAAATCATCCTGTCCAATGTCAATAATTATTGCCCGGATCGGTGAGCTTAGATTTTGTTCGCAGTGAGTCTTCAAACATGCAACGCTGTCGTGCGGTCCTCTTTGGGTTAGCTGGGTTTTTTGTTTCTTCATTGATCTGCTTTAATTTTCACAACGCGGTCTTTTTCTGATGTATTCGTTTCTTACCTTGTCTTTTCGTGTGACATCCAACAGTTTTCTATAACAGAAAAACAGTAAGTAACACGCGTTTAATGTTCTTGCAGCCATTTGGCTGCAAAAACAATAAACGCGTGTTATTTACTGTTTTACTCATAAATGTGAAAAAAAGTCTTTACGTTTTTAAAAATTTTTTACGTTTTTTATGTTTTTAACTTTTTTAACGTTTTTTAAACAACGTTTATTAAAATTTTATTAATAACTTTGAGAAGCATTTTGAAAGCCAAAGAAACAAAAAGTGGTAATAGTTTACTTAGTTAGTCTGGTAATATTTGGTTTTATGATTGTAGAGTTAAATTAAAATTGACCAAAGTTTTTTTTCTTTTTCTTTAATTCTAGTTATACTGCACCTTCAGCATAAGCATCAAGCAAAAAGTTAAATAAATTAGGACTAACGTTTTTTTATTACACGTTTTAAAACGTTTTTTATTCTTGCCACGCGTTTTACGTTTTTAGCGTTTTTTAACGTTTTTTTACATCTGTGGTTTTACTGTTAAATTTGTGATGATCTGCTTGCAATCTTTGCATATGTGTGACCGGTTGGAAAAAAGAATAAAGAAATAACAAATCTGATAAAAATGTCCACTGGCTGAACTAAAAAAAACTACAATGAGAAATAAACAGAAACGACAAAAACCGTAAGCAAGAACCTGCGAAAACAAGAAAAACCCTAATTAACAGTGCACAGGTCCGTGAATTCAGTCAGGATAGTGTCATATGTCTACAGCGGTTAGGCGATTTAAAAGACGATTAAAAATTAATTGTTGCACGGCTCTAGTTAAAACATATCGAATTGCGTCGTGTAGCGTGCGAGGGTGGCGCAGGTTTTGGCTGCGACCGAGCTGCCTGTGCTATGACGGCGACATCATTATACGCCAGTCCAGTCGTCATATGCTGCGTGCTGTGTCTGCGAGATAAGCGCTGGTCGTTGGCGTCGTTCCACGCGTGGCCAATGCAGCCCGCAGCCTGCTTAGCGTCACTCACTCATCACTGCGACCATACATTGAACGATCATCACGACTGTAGCGTTATACCGCACGAGTAATGGACACACAGACAGACAGAAAGACAAACACCTGTGACTGAAAACAACAGGTAAGTCTTCTCGATTTATCTTGAGCATCACATGACACCTGTTAATTTGCATTCCATTTATGACAAATTGGTAATAGTGTCTTTGCGCAATTACCCGATTTCTGTTATAATAAAATTATCATACACACAGTCTAACCTCGCCTGCGTCAAGTTTCCGAAGTAGACAGCATTATTCGCGCAGTAGACATTTTGTATTCAATACAGAACATAACAGCAAATAAAATTCAGAAATAAACAAATAAAACAAATAAACAAAATTATAAATTTGGGGTAGAGCCCAACGTGAGGTTGTCAGACGCCGTAAGTCTGATGAGACACAATTTGGGGATAAGGATTAAAATTACGCTCCTAGTAACGTCACGTGGCTTAAACGCATTCGCATTTAGTGCACACAGATTGCGCTCGGAAACGTGACGTTGCTACAAGCGAAATTTTAAACTCAAAAATTGTCTCCCGAGTTGCAGTAAGGGTGCCGGACAGTCTCACGTTAAGCTTTGTCCCAAATTGTCATTAAAGTGTTACATTTAGGCCTATTATTACTTTTTTCTGTTTTATGTTATGTTACAACCGGCATTACATTTGCCAATTATTGACCGATTTTAAAAAAAGTTTTTCAATTCGCACTCTGCAGACAATTTGCAACAATGTAATTATTAGGTATTAGGTAGTTGGTGCAAGAAAAAAATTATGTATGATGTAACAATGTCAATACTTGACTGAGCTATTACTCTCTGTGCAAAATCCGCCATCTTGGATTTTACTTTTGGCACAGCTATGTGTCGAATGTTAAGTTTAGTTTACGTGCCAAATTTCGTGCCAATATTTGTATAAGCAATCAAATTATGGGAGCCAAACAAAATTCAAAATGGCGTCCGCCGCCATCTTGAATTATAATTTTATAATGCCAGCCCCCACAAAGTTTACTTGTGGACCTCAAGGTAGGGTGGCAACAGTTTTCAAGCGAAGTGGTGGCTGCACAACTTTTGCGCGGTTTACCTTTAAATGCAACAGTGAAATAACTGTTAATCGCACGTCATCGTTTTGATATGAGTTACAAAATAGAATAGGCCTACTTGGATGTTTATTCCTTTCTTTGTGGTGTTACTGGTGTATATTCTATACTGTAAGTGCGTATATATCGGGATTTTAACAGCGCCAGAGGTCGGTGCGTTTGTTTAATTAGCGAGTGTAAAACGATGTCATGCGTCCGGTTGGACTGTATGCAAAAACGCAATCAGGCGAATTGAGCAAGTGCGGAAACGTGTCAGATATACTGGAAAACTCATTTCCTGTTCTCTGCAGCCTGCTCTGGGGTGACTTTTTGAAGAGATATGTAAATGCAGAATTGATTGACTTCTTGAAACGTAATGTACCGCAAATTTCGCGCCATTGTTTTTTTCTGGTATTTTACTATTTATCTGTTATACAGCTATAATAAATAAATAAATAAATAAATCACGTTTATTTTAGGCAACTATATGAGTCCACATAACAAGACAGACAGTAGGACAGAAAAGTACAGATATAACTACATAGACAACTTAGCGAAGAAGTGGGTTTTTTTGCTTTTTTTAAAGCTCTGTCCTACAAAAATATACCGTCAGCGGAATATATTACGGTCAACGGTTTTGGCGTGATTAATACCCTTACGTATTAGACCGCAGTATTTTGGTTTTCAAATTCCAACACGCCACGTAGGCCTACCAACCACGACGTTGTCCTCAGCTCGATAACTATTCTTGTGCGGCCCAATAGACGCTTCCAGGCCGCTTATATTATGTTCACTTTATTTACATTTATTCACCTGTCTTAGTTTTCTGCTTTTCACTGTATTGTTTCGTTTAAGCTGGACTCTCATTAAGCTGTTTGGTGGATTAGTCTGTATCATTTATCTTTATCGGCTGCTTTTCTTTTAATACTATTTGTGGATTAACGTGTACGTGGATAATTTTTCTGAATTTCAGTCGTGTTCAAGTCACACGTTATAAGCTGCTAGTTTCACATGCCGTTTTTACACCACGTGTTATTGAACTACGGATTAATTCGAGTTGTGATTTTTGTATATTTGAACGAATCAAGTTTTTCTCAAAACTTACTGCAGATTAAAACGTTATGTCAAATATTTTAATTGTTCAAAAACTGCGTTTTGCTACGAAATATCATTATTACTATTATCGTTATTGTTTTAGGTGCTGCGAGTCATTTCTCGTGTGCCGCTTCTTTTTGTGTGTCGCTCTTTCAATGGCTTCTTTAATATCCTCCGGTCTGTGAGCAGGTCATTGTTTTGTCTTCTGCAATTCGTGCGGATTCATGTATGAAAATTTCAAACCGATTTACAGGGCGACTTAAAACTGTTTTCGCACATTTTAACTAACTCAGCTATCTGCACTTTACTTGTTTATAGCTTCTCTTCTTCAACGTTAAATTTCTGTCAATCACACTACCGATCTGTGATCGGATGCAATTATGGGTTTTCGACGGACGCAATCATGCGTAGAATTTCACAAACGTTTTATTACATGCGTAACCACTAACCACGTCTCATTGTTAACACGTGTTCAAAACGTTGCATGCTTTTGCTGTGATTTTTATTTTGCATGGAACAACGTCTTGAGTCGGCGACGTGGTGCGTTAAGTTGGGTTTACATGCGAAAACAAAACTGAAACAAAATGTGCATAAAACTTAAACCTTCATTTTCGTTTCTTCTCACATGTGGTTTTTAGCCGACCGTACTCAAATAACGGCCGAGCGTATATGGTTGTCGTCGTCTGTCTGTCCGTCGGAGTTTGTCACCGATGTACCCTGGCTAACGGGTAGGTTTAAGGGAAATTTTTGCACGAATAATTAGCTAGCTATGTGTCTTAAACTTAAGCGTGCAAATTGTTAGTGATCTAGTGCAAGGAAAACATTTTAAAATTTGGGGTTAGATGGAGGGGGTAGTAAAATGTGCGTTTTTAACTGAAAACCGGTCATATTTGGAAAATGATAAAAGACACGGCGAAGGTTACTAGAAATCACTAATAGCAAGTGGCATACGCCTTTTCAGATTACAAGAAAATCGTTGACTTTGGATGACTTTGATGGGTCATAACGCAATATGTAAATCGTATACGGGTCGCAATGGCACTATCGGATAGGGCGCTGACAACTTCCTTTAGGCTAGCAGTAGTAACCATGTCTCCATCTGCAGCGGTTTAGCCGCAATTGTTAATGAAAAGTTTTAAGCTATAAGTGGTCGTATCTCGAAAACAGTAATAGATAAAACTAACGTTACTGTTAATCATTAATAGAAAGTGCCAAACGCCCTTTCAAATTACTTGAAAATTATTGACTTTGGATGACATTGAAGGTCGTTACGCGCTATTGCGACCAAACGGTGCGAGATAGGGATTTGGCTGTTATTGATCACTAATAAAAAGTCGCATATTAGCTTTAAAATGACATAAAAGTTATTGACCTAGGATGACCTTAAAGGTCAGTACGCGATATTGTGGCTGAACGGTATGCAGTATCTCCGAAACGGTGAGAAATAAAACCAAGGTGGCTATTAATGACTAATAAAAAGTCGCATAAACCTTTTCATATGACAGGAACACCATTGATCTTGGATAACATTCAGTGATCATCACGCATTATTGTGGCTAAACGGTACCAAATTGAGGCCCCTACAAGCCGTTATTTTTCAAATTGAGGTAATATTTTACTACGCTACTAACCGATTGCAAACTTAAAGTTTTTTTCTTATTTTATTATACGCGTCAAAAGGTAAAGATCGAATACTGTACATAAACAACAAATCGTTGTTTTTCTCTCGAAATAAACTTGTTTTGGGTAGAACCTCGCCCTGAAAAACGACAGTTCCGTCAATTTAAATCTCGCACTACTCTTTAACAGCGTTTGCGAGTAGATTACGCCATCCGAAGCGTTCGATGCATTGACATCTGAATCGCTGCACTGCTTGCTAATCGTGACTCGAGTGCTTCGATAAACGGAGACGTGATGAGTGATGACATTAGCTGGCAATTGTTTCCAAATCTGGATAGTTGCAAGGAAGAATCTGCAGCTGAAAACGTCGACGCACCCAGCTGGAACACGAAATTTATTTCCATGCTCTCTCGTATTCTGAGTGTTAGAAGTCAGGTAGAGTGATGCCGTTATTGCAATTCTGCAACATAAGAAGAAAAAATGATGCAAATAAGTAAACACACACTGCATTCACATTTGCTGGCCTTCCGACATCCACGTACGGTCAGCTTTTTAGCGACCGCTGGACTTCTTGTCATGCATTGTTTCGACAGTGAAGTGTCGTGGTAGTAGTCTGTTTATATTTATGTGGAAAAGGCGTCATTTCATCGTTGTTTTGACGCCATAGCTCGACGCGTGCTTCGGGCTACTATATGGTACTACCGCATAGCCGTCGCCGTGGCTGAAGTGTCATTTTCATCAGTTCAATTATTTAAGCAGACTGCCAGCTAAGACGGACGGACGGACACAAGCATGCTGGCACACCGTCACCTTTGCAACTCATTCAACTACAGGCGTTGTGTTGCGTCATCCATCGTCGACTACGTGCCGCTAGGACAATTGCCTGCAGCGCTGCTGACGTCACGCGTCACGTGATGCATTTTGTGAGCGACATCTGCCGGACCGCCAATAAAACTTGCTTAGTCGTTGTGTAAATCCAATCGTCGGTTTCGGAATCCAATATCCGATCTGGAATTTATAGCCAAAGCAGGCTAACGTTACACATTTCGTATAAAATAACTGTGAAGTAACTATCTCTTTTGTCGTGAGTGCATATACAGGGTGGACCAAAAATAGCACCATTTTTGTACACCTTATAATTTCACTAAATATTAGTTGATTCTCGGAAATTTTTATTACCAGAATTAAAAGGCAATTTGTAATAAAATTATCACTATAGATCCCACCACTCCTCAAGTGTGTCGTTACACTACCTTGTGAAATATCAGACTACGCACTCAAGCCGGCGACGCCACTAACCAGTTGCGTGATCAACGTTGATCGAGTCTGCCACGTGGCCCCCAAACAGCCCGGACATAAATCTGGTCAATTATGCTGTTTGGGATGTTTCTCAACAGACGGTCCATCAATGTTGTTGATTCGCGACAATCAACCAGCTGAAGCAGGCGATCGTCGGTGAGTGGGGCAAACTGCCGCAGCGTTTGGTTAATTGCGCCATTGGATAGTGGTGTTGCAGTCTTGGATGCGTCGTCCAGCAGCAAAGCAGACACATTAAACATTTGATGGAAAAACTGTGAGATGTGACTTTTTAGACAATAACTGAGACAAAAAACACGTTGTTTCTGTTGTTAATTTCTCAAAATGCGTTGTTGCAGAAGTTGTCTAGTTATTAATTGTTATTCTCAGGACACTGACATTTCACAAAATAGTGTAATGACTCACTTGAGGTGTGGTGAGATCTATAGTGATAGTTTTATTACGAGTTGTCCTCTGATTCTGAGAGTGAAAAAATTTTAAAAATGGGCTAATATTTGGTGAAATTATAAGGTGTACGAAAAATGGTGCCATTTTCTGGCCTACCCTGTAGTATGAACCACGACAACAGTGTTTAGTACCGGTATTTTATTTAGTCTCCGGAACCGGTTGGTGAAGCCTTAACAACTGTTCTGCAGTTTTAACGCCTGGCTTAGCAGTTTAAATTAGTACGACCTCTGTCACTGGTAGTATTTTTTGAGAGCCAGTGGCAACAACGTTTACCTGATTTGTAAGGACATACGAAAACCTACCGTTTTCCAACCCAGATACAATAAGTATAATGTACACTACAGTACTGCTTTACTCGGTAGTAGGTTTAATCACTACATTTGCAAAATTAAAAAAAACTGTATTAGATGGCCAAGAAACATGTATCCGCGAAAGACGACCGTGAAAAGTGCAAACACCACGTGTAGATATGATAGTCAAATTATGATGGTCAAAAATAAAGTTAGACCACTAAACCACTAGCTTGTCTGCGGCAGTGGCGGCGAACAGCAGCAATTCCGGGGACTGTTTGTATTTGTACGGTCGTATTTGTATTTGTGTGTTATTTTTGAATTCAAAATTTATGTTATTATCCCCACATTCTAAGCCTACTGTGTACTGGTGTCAGCTTGTGATTAAACCGGACCAGAGCAGCAATGACCAAGGAAGTGCAGTTTATAAGGCTGCCATTCTATGAAAGAGCTATATACATAAAAAGTACGTATTAGTTGTTTAAATCTTTTGATAAAAACACATTTCAAATTTCTGTATTTTGTCAAAAATTTTGTAACAACATAGTCGTACATTAGATTGTATTTTTGATCAACGGTGGATTCAGAGAGGAACGGCAGCCCGCCCCTCCCCCATATGGTCTATATTCATCTATAATCAAGTGAAAATTTTGCACAAAATGCATTATTTCTGCATATTTTTCAAATTTTATTGGGGAGGGGCACAACTTTTCTTTCCATGTCCTAACCGCTACTTTTTCACCGCACTATTCAAAACTTTTGGATTCGCCACTGTTTTTGATGGTTGTATTCTGTTATATTTGTATGTGAAACTGTCAGCTTTTAGTTACATTAGCCTACTATCTATTTACACATATTTTTTATCTATAATGTGTTGCGTAACGTTACCGTATAAAGTTTATTTAGTTTGGTGCATTTTCGATTCTATAGACGTTTCTCATAAGGGTGATCCATAAATGACGTCACGCGCCGAAGGGGGGAGAGGGGTTTACGATATTGTGACGATGTGTGACGTAGGGGGAGAAGGAGGTTAAAGGCTGCACGTCACGCACGTCACATCTGCGGCAAGGCCGTTTCACGTAATTTTGCACGTAGACAATTTTCAATTTTCGCAACAGAGATTATTTCTACATATCAGAACTTTGATATACTATGCTTATGCTCCAAATGTGTCAAAGGCTACAAAAGAAGTTGCGTTGTGTTTGAAACTCATATAGATCTGTAAGCTACACTATAGACTGCAAGTGAGGAGAATTAGAAGTTTGTGACGTCATACTGGGGCAGAGCAGCGTGACGAAACGTAACGACGGAGGAGGGGAGGTAATTTTTTTTCTAAAATTGCGTGACGTTATTTATAGACAACCCCATAACATTGTACTATAAACTTAATTTATGAGGTTTTAGCTAACGTTTATGTTTTTACTGGCACGTTTTTTTTGCATTTTAACATTTCTCTTTTATCTAGTCCGAACTTAGTTTTGGTTAGATATGAAGAGCAGCATGAACGGTTTCATTTTCTTTGCTTTCACAGTTGAGTATTTGTCTTAGATCGTTGTAATGTCATGCTGTAGCGTTAGTGTTAGAATTGTGAAAAATTTGCTGGGGGCTGAACTTTTTGACTGCCGAAGCCCGACCAAAATTATGATGTAAATCCTATGTATATAGTATATAGCTGACCCCCTAGAACATAATTTAACAGTGTGTTAGGGGGGTGAGAAAACAGTTGGGGGTTCAACTCCCCCCAACTCTCTTCCCCGGCAATTCTAACACTGACTGTAGTTCACGGTAGACGCAAGTGTTCATGTTAGTCGCGTGTCAGTAATGAGAGGTCATGCACTTGTTGGCGTTCATGTCATTGTCTTTAGGCCTAATCACTTATGTCTACCGAACGTCGCCACGTACGGCCGCGCAGTGAATTCGTAATGTTATGCTGCAGTATTCTTACTTTAGTTTTCATGGATGCTATTCAATATGTCACGTTGTTTTATGAGTTGTTTTGTAATATTGGAAAAAATATTATAAAATAAAAATAAAGTAGAAAAAAAATATTTTTTCATCTATGGTCTTTCGCCCGACGGCAGCTGTGAACTCAGGAATTTTTGAAGGAATTTTTAGGCCTTGTTGTTGTTGTTGTTGTTGTTGTTGCAGCAATATGCTGATATCCTTAATTAGGTAATTAGGTCAAGAGAACTACGATTGCCTGACTGACTGTTTTGTACTACTCGTAATAGCCGCCGGGAAGAGTCATGCTCTCACGCTAAGCTTATTGCTAATGAGAATGCTTGCTGCACCACACATGTAATGTCTCATGAGGCACGGATAGATAGCTCCCTGGCGACCGACTGCGCAGTCGTCAGGCCTGCGTGTGTCTGTCTATATGACGTCAATATAAATCACTCGACTCTCTCACTCTCTCTTCAGAACCCGGCGGCTGTGCATTGATGTCCCACAATCGCTAAGAGCGTCTGAAGAATCTCCGTGCATTCTTTGATCAAGACCGAGTAATTCTAGTTGCTCAAGTTCCTGTTTTTTTTCTAAAGTTTTTGGTTATAAACCATTGCTTTTTTCTTAACGTCGAAAAATGTACGTCCAAAAACGCAAAATTTGGGGGATAAAACACCCCTTTTGGAAAAAATCTAGGAGCAAAATTAAAATGTTAAGCAACCCAAAAATCTCATTTGTTTGAAATTTGCAGTTGTCTGTCGGAAAATGCAACTTTCTGCCCGTGTACTTTTTTTAACCCAGGACGCCACTGAAGGGAACCAGTGTTTTGATGAATGTACATGGTGCACCGGTTGATTAAACGAGGAATGGCGTTGTTTGAGGTTGTGATGTGTAAACGGTAATTTGAATAGCTAACGACTACAGGCAGAACAAAACGTGTTACCCACTCAGCGTCACGCAATAACTTTATGGAATTCGACCTGCAGTGTTTGAATTGTAAAAAATTAGCTGGGGGTTGAACTTTTCGACAATCGGAGACGGACCAAAATTTTGATGTAAAATTTTGTACATCGTATGTGTGTAGGCCTATGTGTATAGTATATAGCTGATCCCCCAATACATAATTTGACAGTGTGTTCTGGTCGACCTGCCGATCGGCAATTGGCGGGCTTTGGACTAGTCTGAGCGCGCCGGAGTAAAGCATATACCTAACTGTCAGAGTCAGACTAATCCATATATTATTAACTGACGGTGACCACTGATTAGCGTAGGCCAACCATGGCCACTGCTTTACTATAAGCCTGGAATATTGCTTGATGTATTTCGTATCCGTTTGGATGCATTATGCCATATTATATACCTTTTGCCAGAATAGGCCTGCCCATGCAGTGTATATATACAGCTGTGCAGATCATGCTGCCCGATACTGGAATTCCCACGCGAAAAATAATCAGTAGAAACGTCCGACTTTATTCCGCCGTAGGGTTAACGTGTGTAGGCCTCGTGGACCGCTTTATAAATTTAGTACGTCAATATATGGGCCAGTCAATGTACATGTAGTTTATTTCGCAATAGTCGGTATCATTGCAACTCATTTATAAACCTCCCTATGTCAGAACACCGACAGTAAAATGTGGCTGCACTGAACGACATACGGAGCAAAGTGTTCAAAGGACAGAGAGGCCCGTGCCCTGTCTACATCTTCAGTTCTGGGTGGCGTGCAGTTGGTTACAAACACGTACTTGTCAGCGACGTGTGCCGTGTTGATGTCAGAGTGTGTCAGGTGGCCTCGCCGTATGCTGCAGTAGCTGTAACCGACGTCAAGACCTTCATCTCGCCTGATGACTGCAGTTGAAGGCATGAACGCCGCAGATGACATTAGAACGTCGAGTTAATGCCACGTGCCAGCCAGCAGCATATGCCAAAACCATTCGCTTTACGTCCTATCTCCCGAGAAATGCAATATGCTTATATCGCTAATGTTGCGCTAATAGCATTTGCCTTTGCTTGATATAATGCCTGCGAACATTTTTTCTCAAGAGCCGGTAACGTTTTATTAACAGTCTGAGAAGTGTCGCCAACAAAACGCTGCATCCGATGTACGACACCATATAGTATGTTACCGTTGTAACTGCTTCATAACAAAAAACTCGCGGAATAGACTATTTTGTTTCACATACATGTAAAATAGATAATTCGCAATTAAACCCCAGAGACGCCGAATTTAGCCGCCGCCGCCGAATTTTGAGCTTTAACCGAATATCAGCCGAAAAAAATTCGGCTAAGCCGAATTGCAAGCGTTACCTCAGCCGCCGAAAAATTATTCGGCTTTGTGGTTTTATTTTTTCGTGAATTCAGCAAAACTTTACAAAAATACTTGGAAACGTTTGTATGACGTAAATACTTAGTAAATTGGTCAATTGGACTCTCACCAGTTTATATTATGACAGTTGACACAACTATAAACATTAAAATTACATTCCGCAGTCTGCACCTTTCTAGTCTCTAAGGACATAGGCCTACTTAAGCAATTCGCAATGCATAAACATACATGTATAAAAGGGTCTTAATATCTTTAGCATTCCAAGTTTCTACATCTGTGCAAGTTAGACATTAGACTAGGCCAGTTGCTATTGACCATCAACGAAACCACTTATTGACTAACGATGTCAATAATTGTTGAGTTATAATAATAACGAAAAATGACAATAATATTGTTGCTATAGGTTTACAGTATGAAGTTGAACGTATCAATTTTAACCATTCTGGTTTACACAGCTTACTGATTTCAGCTAAACGGACTTTATTGTAAACTATAAAGACAGATTTTTCTCCGTGTTTGTTTGAACATTATTTTGTTGTACAACTAGAAATACGTTCTGTGGAACGAGGTAACGGAACGAGGTATCTGTCCCATTGCCACGCTATATAGCCTATAGCAGCTGCGTTTCAGCGTTTGACGCTCTTGTGAGCCTGCAGCCAATTTTGTCTTTAAATAAAAACGGTTGGTTGCCATGACAACAGAGATCTTCAGGGAAAAATTTACATGACACCATTGCATAGCCCGGGCCCAAAATAGGGGTTAAATGAAAACAGCGTGCAATTATCTTTTGCAGGAGCCGAGTAGTCGATTTTGTCCCAAAATTCGTTGCCATAGCAACAGGAGTCGGCAGGGGAGAAATTTAAATGACACCATCGGATAGCCCAGGCCCGAAAATAGAGGATAGGTGCAAACAGCGCGTAATTATCTTTTACGGGGGCCGAGTTATAGTCAATTTTGTTCCAAAATTCGTTGCCATGGCAACAGGGTTCGGCAGGCGAAAAATTTAAATGGCAGTCGGATAGCCTGGCCCCGAAAATAGGGGGTAGGTGCAAACAGCGCGCAACTATCTTTTACGGGGACCGAGTTATACCGCTTTGAAGTCTCCATAGGCCGTAATGCAAATTTTTTTTAAAATTTGGGTAAAATAAGAAAGAAAATTATCACATTTTTATCCCAAACAAACTCGATCTTACTTTTTGGGCCCCGAATCACTGTGCCAAATTTCATCAAAATCGAATCAAAATTGCGGCTATAGGAGTGTCTACAGACAGACTGACAGAATGACAGACAGACGCAAGTGATTTTATATTGCTATGCTATAGCAATGGGACAAACAATAAATAAAATAAAATACAAAAAAACTAAAAAAAAATTGGCTCAAAGCCCAACGTGAGTCTACCGAACGCCGTAAATTCGGCTGTAAGGGGAAATTTAGTCAGTTGAAATTTCCCTCATAGCAAAGTCACGTGGCATGAACTCAAGTACATTGACATACGCAGAACGCGCAGTGTTGACATTGGGTGGGACAACATCTACGCTCTATTAACCGTCGTTGTTAGAAAACCGAAGTTCACCATTTCTATCCGACGCGAGACGGATCGTAATTGATAATGCCATTTACCGTTTGTTCATATCTTGATCCATACCAGATCACGGTCAAATTGTGAAGTTGACCAAAATCGTGCCAATTTTCAGACGTTTTTGCTCTCCCAAATTTTTGGGGTGTGGATCCCAAAAATCTGTACTTATAGTATCATATCTTTATCTTATGCGACGTCATGTGGAAAAGTTTGTAAAAAAATTGTTGGGACGACCTCAATCCTCGATGGAGTGTGCGCTGCCAAGCCTTGATCATTCTCTGTCGCGTGTACAAGTTTCAGGGCGCAGCGCCTTCTAGGGGCCGAAATATGGTCTTTCGAAAAAGTCGATTCGGTGGGTATGATTTGGCTTTTAGATTTATGTCGTTAGTGGACTAAAGTTCACAGGACGTTTTTTGTCGAACGTAAGAGGATCTCGGTAGATCAAGCCATTTTGGATATCTCTATTCTTTCCAGAGATATTCGCGGTCAAAGTTTGAAGTCGTTCGAAATTGCGCCAAATTTTGCATGTTTTGGTCAACTCAGCCTCCTAGCCTCCGTGGGACGGGAAATGAGTAGTAGCTTATGGGCTACGGGGTGAAGGCCTGGTGTGGCTGATTGAGGCAGTGGTATGTCTGCTAGCTGCAAACCGCGTGTCCAGTTTGTTAACTCGAGCAATGGATGGCCGCGCCCTCGCCGCGGTATCATTAGCTCATGCCAATCAGCTGCCACTTTCGAGATTGTCAAAGCGCTTTTGGCCACGAGTTCGTCTCATGTAAGAAGCGCTATAGCAAAAACCGGACTTTACTTTTACCTTTTACTTTTACTTTAAACTTTTCTTTGAGTAGAGCGCTAATTTTTGGACTTAGTTTTAAAACTCAGCATACTTTTGATCATGGTGCAATATTTTACGGCGACTGGCAGACCGAACTCAAAGATTTCATGGCAAAAAAATAAAACATTTGCGGTAAAACCGAAGTCCGCCGGGAAACTACCTTTTCGTGCAGACTAATAACAAAACTAAGCCTAGTCAAACGCATAGAACAGTGTTACAAGCAAACCACAACGTCGTAGGAAAATAGCTATCATAATTTCCAAGCCAGTATGGAAATAAACTGTCACTACACTGTGTTTCAAAAAACGGGCACCCTTTTTATTTCTTTCATAATTCACTCAAATAATGATCAATTTACACAAAATTTTTACCAGATGTAGCTGAAGAAATGCTAATTCAAAATATATGGACAAAATATGGCTGTTAGTTAAATATTCTTTGCTAGTTGTGATGTAATGCTGACGT